>Ga0073899_10001749_pt1 | contig 19719 bp, 24 predicted proteins | sample KloWWTmetaKNB5Ph_FD_88975 | JGI IMG/M metagenome (GOLD analysis project Ga0073899, IMG submission 88975) | Active sludge microbial communities from Klosterneuburg, Austria, studying microevolution and ecology of nitrifiers - Klosterneuburg... | ecosystem: Engineered > WWTP > Aerobic digester >... | reverse complement strand
GGTCGATGAAGCCGCCGCCGGCGTTGCCTGCGAAGCCGCGCAGGGCGTCTTCCACCTGGCTCAGTGACACCCCGTACTGGGTCATGCGCGCCGTGTCGGGCTCCACCCGCAGCTGGCGTACCTCACCGCCTATCGGAATGACCTGCGACACCCCGGGCACCGACAGCAGACGCGGCCGCAGAACGAAGTCGGCGTACTCGCGAGCCTGCATCGGCGTGGCGCCTTTGCCGGCCTCCAGCGGGAGCGCCAAGAGCATGACCTCACCCATGATGGACGACACCGGCCCCATGGACGTGCTCACGCCTTGCGGAAGCTGCTCGCGCACGAGCGCCAGGCGCTCCGACACGAGTTGCCGGTTGCGGTAGATGTCGGTGCCCCAGTCGAATTCGGCGTAGAGGACGGACAGGCCCACACCCGAGGTCGACCGCACCCGTGTGACGCCCGGCATTCCGTTGAGCGCCGTCTCCAACGGGTAGGTGATGAGCTGCTCGACCTCCTCCGGAGCCATGCCGCCGGCTTCCGTCATCACCGTGACGACCGGCTTGTTGAGGTCGGGGAAGACGTCCACCGGCGTGCGCAGTGCCGTGATGGCGCCATAGACCATCAGGATGGCGGCGAACGCCAGAACCAAGAGCCGGTTCTGCAGGCTGAAACGAACTATCCAGTTGAACATGTTCCCTCCTGGCGCTCGTCAGCGGATCTGCGCGATAAGGGGTGCGCCCTGGACGACGACACGGTTGTCCGCGCTCAGGCCCTTCGTCACGACCACGGTTTGCGCATCGAGCGGTTGAACCTGGACAGGTTGCGGGATGTACCGCTCCGCGCCCGACTTGATCCACACGACGGTCTCGTTCGAGGAACTGCGAGTGACGGCCTGCGCCGGCACGACATAACCCTTGACCGTGTGGCTCAGCGAAGCGAGTACCGTCACCGGTTGACCGATTGCGAGCGGCAGTGCGCCGTCGGCCGACGCACGGAAGGTGACCGGGAGAGTTCCTTCACGCAGCAACCTTGCGGCCCCAAGGAACTGCAGTTTCACGGCCGGCAGGCCTGCGAGTCCGGCTCGACCCAGCCTGCTGCCCAGCGAAGCATCGGCCGTCGTCGCCTCGACCAACACGCGAGCAGGGTCGACCACTTCGAACAGCACGTCCCTGGGCTCCACCACCTGGCCGGCGACGACTGACGAACTGGCCACCACGCCGCTCACGGGTGACACCAGCGCCTCGCGGGCACTGACGCTGGCTGCGATGGCCCGCTCGCGCGCGTCGAAGCTCTGAAGCTCGGCATGAGCGGCTTCGATGTCTTTGCGGGGAACAGTCCCCTCCAGCGACTCCAGTCGCTGGACACGCTGTTGCGCGAGCTGCCGGCCGCTGCGGACCTCAGCCAGCTGGGCCTGCTGGTTTGCAGCGTCGATGGGGTTCGGGTTGAAGACCACGTAGGCCAGCACCTCTGCCTTGCGGACGGCTTGGCCGGCCACCGGCAGTCCCTTCGGGCCGGGCAGGACTCTTCCGCCGGACAGCGTCTGCACGCGTCCACCGGCGTTCGGGTCCATCACGACGCGTCCGGGCAGCTCGACGGTGGCGGCGGCGTCCGACTCCTTGGCGATGATGGTTCGAATGGCCAGACGTCGCTGGGCCAGCATCGGTACGTTGACACTGCCGTCGGGCAGACGCGCGAGCCCGTTTGGCGTGATCGCCGACGGCGCATCCAGATGCTCTCCGTTCGGCCCATGTGCTCCAGGGGACGCGTAGGCCCCGACGGCAGCGAACCAGGCCACTATGAGTAGCTTCTTCATTGCGCTTCTCCCTTCACAACGCGGCGACGGCGCAGAGTCAGCGCCCCGGCGCCGATAACTGCCACCCCCAGCGCACCAGCCATCGCAGGAACTATCGGTGCACGGCTCTCGTCGTCGCGGTCGACTTGCCGAGCCGCCACCGTCAAGGTTGCCTCCAACAGGTCTGCCTCTTTGCCGGCCGTCAGCGTGACGACGAGTGGGTGAGCTCCAGGCTGGTTCAGTGCCTTGACGAAGGCCACGTCTTTGACGACATAGCTGCCCTGGTCGGCCTGATAGGCAGCGACCGCCTTCACTGTCCCTGACTCCAGCTCGACCTTTGCCTGCAATACCGGCTCGTTGGTCTCGAAGCGGTTGATGAACAGGGTCAGGCCGTCGCCTTCGAGGCGCCCGATCATCTCGAAGCCCTCGCTTGTGGCCTCGAAACGCGGCACGCCCGCCGCAACACCGGTCACGGGGTGAGGCTCGTCACCGTGGGGTTCATCCCCATGGGCGAATGCAGCGAAGCTGGCGGCGGCCACTGCAAGCGCGGCCGTCCAGCGGATGTAGTTCATTGTCATGGCATGACTCCCAGTGCTTGATGCAGGCGCAAGGTGGCCTGAGAAAGCAAGGCCTGTTGTCGGGCAAGTGAAGCTTCGGACTGGGCTGCGGCCGTGAGTGCACGCAACATTTCGGGCAGCGCCGTTTCGCCAGCCTTGAAGGACTTCTCAATGAGTGCCGCTCGCTCCCGCAGCAGCTTGGCTCGTGCGGATTCGTCAGCCAGCTGCTGATGTGCGGACTCGTCGGCGGACCGGGCCGCAGCAGTTTCGGCCTCGAGTTGTTGGCGTAGCTCACGCTCGGTGGCCTCAGCGACCTCCAGGTCCGAAAGTGCGACGGCCAGCAGCGGTTCGTTCCGGGAAGCCGTGCCGAAGGGAATGCGCACGGCGATGCCGATGCCGTTCGTATTCGGCTCGCCGGTCGCCACCTCTTGTCGCGCCCGCAGGAGCAGCTCCGGCGCGTCCCGGCGCGAAGCCCTGACCGCGTCCACACGTCTGCGGGCGGCCTCTACGTTGAGTGCAGCTGAATGCAGCGCCGGATGTACCACGGGGGCTGCGCCCGGTGCAGTTGACAGCATGGGCAACGTCGTCATGCCCGTGAGCGCCTTCCACTGCAGCTCGGTCGCCTGCAGCCGCTGCTTGGCCTGGGCAAGGCTGGTTGCTGCCGCCAAACGCTCCGCGTTCGCCGCCAGAGCGTCGGCGCGGGCCATCTCGCCAGCTGCAACACGGCGCTCAACGTCCTTGGCCAGCACGTCGAGTTCCCGGCTCTGCGCCTCGGCTGCCGTCATCTCGGCTCGCTGCAACGCAACTTCGGCGGCCACCTCCCGGACGGTTCCCGCAACACGCAGGCGGGCAGCTACGACTGACGCCGTTGCCGCCGACGACTCGGCATCTGCTTGCCCTAGGCGGGCGGACCGCTGTCCGGGGAGCCACAGCGGAACGGCAATGCCCACCTCGGTTTCTCGGGCTGACCCGGTCGCTCGTTGTCGGTCACGGATGACCCCGACTTCAAGCGCGGGCGGCGCGGCCCACAGTGCGGATGCGCCGGCCCGCTCTGCCTGCGCTCGGCGCACCTGCCCGGCCACCTCGGCCGATTGAGCGCTGCGGCGCCAGGCAGCCTCCACGGCGTCGGCGAGCGTCACCGACGGCTGTGCCAGTGCGGCAGGTGACAGCATCAGGCCGAGCAGCAGGCCAGAAACGATGTTCTTGGTCTTCGCGTTCAAGGCAACCTCGTCCTGCCCGCTACTGCTGAGGCGCTAGTTCAAGAGCCGTGATGACAATGGCACCGTTGGTGCGCTCCACCGAGAAGCGCACCTTGTCGCCAACCTTGACGTTTTCAAGCAGCTTCGCGTCCGCCACCTGGAAGACCATCGTCATGGCGGGCATCTCCAAGTTCTGAATCGGCCCGTGGCGCAGCGTCACCTTCTTCTGCTCGAGGTCGACCTTGCGCACCTCACCCTCCGTGAGGGAGGTCGCGGCCGTGGTGGGCGCGGAAGCCGCTGGGTGGTGTGCCGAGTGTTCGGTCCCCGAGGTTTGGGCGTGGGCGCCGAATGAGAGGATGAGCCCGGCAATGGCGAAGATGAACTTGAACTTCATGGTGACCTCTTACGATTTCGGATAGCTGGCGAAGACGGAGTGGCCGCCTTGCCTGGTGACGAGAAGAACTTCATAGGGGTCCTTGCGGCCCGGCAGTTCCATCCCCGGAGAGCTGGGTGGCATGCCGGGCACGGCGAGACCGACTGCCTTCAGCTTGGCGGTCAGCAGCCGCTTGACCTCGGATGCCGGGACATGACCTTCCACCACATAGCCGCCAACGGTGGCGGTGTGGCAACTGCCGTAGGTGTCGGGCATGCCCAGGCGCTTGCGGGCAGCCGCCGTGTCCGTCACCTGGGTGACCTTGACCGAAAAGCCAGCGGCCCTCATGTGTTCGACCCAGGCGCCGCAGCAGCCGCAGGACGGGCTCTTGAAGACCTCGACGTCGGGAAGGGCGGATGCGGCAAACGCAGGGATGGAAGACGACAGCACCGTGGCAGCCAGCGCTGAAAGGACGCAGCGGCGCTTCATTGCACGACCACCTTTCCGACCATGCCGGCTTCAAAGTGCCCAGGCAGCAGGCAGCCGAACTGGATCTCGCCGGCCTTCGTGAACTGCCAGACGACTTCGCCTTGCTTCCCCGGCTGGACGTGGACCATCTGGGGCTCGTCGTGCTCCATGCCCGGGAACTTCTTCATCGCTTCCCAGTGCGTCTTGAGGTCCTCGGGCGTTCCCAGCACGAACTCGTGCAGGACCTGGCCCTTGTTGACAACGTTCAGGCGGACGGTTTCGCCGCGCTTCACCGTGAGCACCGCCGGCGTGAAGCGCATGTTGTCGGTCATGTCGACCGTGAGGGTCCGCGTGACCTTCTTGGGGTCACCCTGCCTGCCGAAGGAGGTGTCGACCGCCTTGGAGGCTTCGTACTTGTGCGGCTGTGCCGCGTGAGAGCTGTCGCCGTGTGCAAACGACGACAGAGGGGTCGACATCGCCAACGCGGCGAGCAGACCAATGGTTTGGGCTTTCATGGCATTCCTCGAAGCTGACGTGTGGGCGGAACGACCGCGCACGGGGCTCGCACGCTGGCGTGCGGGCGCTGGCGCCTCACGGGGAGGCGCTCAAGGCGTCAGATGCTTCGAGGAGGGCGCTCCTGCCCTTCCGAGAGGTGACTCGGCGGGGGAGCATTGAGTGCGGGGAAGGTAGCCGCAGCGAGCGCCATGGGTGCTGCCACATTGGGCAGCGCATTCATGGACGCAGTGGTCGAGCACGAAGCGGTGCAGAAGTTGCACTTGTCCGCCACGCTTGAAGAGTGGTCGTGATTGTCGAAGTCGCGCTCGTCGTCGGCCAGCGCGTGGTCCGCGTTGTGCGGATGGCCGTGGTCGGTCACCTCGGCCCGCAACTGCTCGTTCGGTGTCCCGACGCAATGGGCGACCTCTGCCAGCGCGCCCCGGAAGGGGAGCAGCATGGCGAGCAGCACCAGCAGCAGGATTCGAACGGTTTTCACTGTCGGTCAGGTTAGCACGCGGCGAGTCGCGTGCATGTCGTATAGGGAGGCCTCTTTATCCCGTTCTTCGACAAGCACGGGCCCTAGACCTGTCACACGCGGTGAAGGTTCCTTGGTCATGCGTGGGAACGACCGTGCGCTGCAAGTTTCGCCACGCGTCCTCTCGAATCTACGCGGTGACTCGCTGTCGCCAACGAGTCGAGGATGGGACATTCGGGTCGGTCGTCGCCATGGCAGCCGTGGACCAGGTGCTCCAGCGCCGACTTCATGGCCAACAGTTCTTGCGCCTTCGCCTCGAGTTCACGAATGTGGCCCTTCGCCAACGCCTTGACCTCCCGGCTGGGGCGGCTTCGGTCCTGCCAGAGGCCCACCAGTTGGGCAATCTCTGGAATGGAGAAGCCGAGGTCGCGCGAACGCCGAATGAACCGCAGAGTCTGCACGTCGGCATCAGCGTACTGGCGGTAACCAGCCTCTGTGCGTTGCGCCGCCGGGAGCAATCGCACTTCCTCGTAGTGGCGAATCATCTTGGCGGACACCCCTGAGGCGTCAGCCGCTTGGCCGATGTTGAGCACCGAATCCTCCGTCATCTGCAATCAGTCTAGACCTTCCCACAGTGGGAAGGTCAACCCCGTCGCAACGATTTGATCTGTGTCATCTGCGAGACCTCGTGCTCTTGACCTTCCGACAGTTGGAAGCCACAGACTTCACCTGCAATCTGCAATCTGCAATGAGGAGCCTGACATGCTGACCTACCGAGTTGACGACATGACCTGCGGACACTGCGCCAGCACCATCACGAAGGCCGTACGCGCGGTCGATGCAGGTGCCAAGGTCGATATCGACCTGGCTCAGCACCTGGTCATGGTGGAACCGACCGAGGCCGACGTGCAGGAACTGAGCGACGCCATCGCCGAGGCCGGCTACACGCCGGTGGCGGTGCAGTCCGCGACCGTGGTCGCGAAACCAGCAAAAGCCGGCGGCTGCTGCGGGGGCTGCGGCTGACCAGATCCGAGGCGCGCCTTGCGATCCGTCAATTCCATGCGGTCGGCAGAAGCCTAGGCTGACCCGTGCATATCTCTCGGAGGTCCACATGAAGCTCGCACGGGCCGTTCTCGGCGCGTCCCTCGTCCTGGCCGGTTGCGCCACTGGCCTCAAGGAAGCAGACCATGCCGTGCATCACCCGCCTGGCGCGGCGACGGCAGCCCCGGGAACACCGACGCCGGGTCAGATGGATTCGATGATGAAGTCGATGCAGGAGATGCACGACAAGATGATGGCGGCGAAGACGCCGGAGGAGCGCGCCAAGCTGATGCAGGAGCACATGAAGGTCATGCAGGACGGCATGGGCATGATGGGCCGGATGCGCGGCGGTCCTGGAGGCGGAATGGGCGGCATGGGGATGGGCCGCGGTGGCATGACCATGAGCCCGGAGATGATGGGCAAGCGCATGGACATGATGGAAATGATGATGCAGATGATGATGGACCGCGAGGGGATGAAGCCCCCAGCGACCAAGTAGTCGCCCCGCGCTGGAGCCCGCCATGGACAGAACCGATCACGAACCACCGCCGTTCTTGCGCTCACGCGCAGGCATCGCACTGCTGGTCGTCGCGGCCGTTGGCGGCTTTCTTCTGTTCACGGAGCACCGTGCCCACGTACTGGGCTTCCTGCCGTACGCGTTCTTGCTGGCGTGCCCGCTGATGCACATGTTCATGCACCACGGCCACCACCATCACGGCGGTCACGGTGACATCGGAAGGACCGACGATGAACGCACCAAGCAATGACTACGGTCTTTGGGGCCTGGTGGTCCTGAACTCGGTCATCTTCGTCGGGTTTGCCTACAGCTTCTTCAAGCCGACGACGGGGCGTGACTGGCGCAGCTTGGGCGCGTACTCGGCTTTCGTCGTCGCCTTGTTCGCGGAGATGTATGGTTTCCCGCTGACGATCTACCTGATGTCGGGCTGGCTGGGCACGAAGTTCCCCGGCGTCAACCTCTTCGGGCATGAGGCCGGCCACCTTTGGTGGGTGCTGACGGGCCGCGAGGGAGACCCGCACTTCGGTGTGATGCACCTGCTGAGCTTCGTGTTCATCTTCGCCGGGTTCATGCTGCTGTCGAAGGCCTGGCACGTGCTGTATCACGCGCAGCGACATCATGCGCTGGCCACCGCGGGCCCGTATCGACGCGTTCGGCATCCGCAGTACATCGGTTTCGTCGCCATCATGTTCGGCTTCCTGCTGCAATGGCCGACCTTGCTGACAGCGGCCATGTTCCCGGTGCTGGTGGTCATGTACGTTCGGCTTGCCATCGCCGAAGAGCGCGACTCCGAAGCGGCCCTCGGGCAGGGGTGGCGCGACTACGCGGCCGTGACGCCGCGGTTCATACCTCGGTTCTCGAAGGACGACCGTACACGGCCGGTCGGCAGCCACTAAAGGAGTGCGGAGCTCGCGCTTGTCCACGGCGTCGGGACGACGCTGAGTATCGGCAGAACCGCGAGGGTCCGCCCTGCGGTGGGAGCGGTCATTGTTCTGGCTATGCTGGGCCTGCCTGGCCGCGCCCGGATCCTGGATCGCTGTCGCTTTGCCTGCCGATAGTGCGCCGCTTGACCTTCCAAGCACTGGAAGGTTGAAACTGCCAGCAAGAACAGGAGAGCGCCATGCAAAGCAGCACCGGTACGACCCACGACCACTCACATCACGACCATCACGGCACGCATGTGATGCCGGACGGAACGGTGATGGGCGGAACTCACCACGCACATGCGCCGACTTCGACCAAGCCGGCTCCCAAGGGGGACCAGAGTGAGGTCGAGTACACCTGCCCGATGCACCCGCAGGTGCGCCAGATGGGACCGGGCAACTGCCCAATCTGCGGCATGGCGCTGGAGCCGGTGCTGGCCACGGCCGAACAGGGTGAAAGTCCCGAGCTGCGGGACATGACCAAGCGTTTCTGGATTGGAACCGCGCTGACCGTCCCGGTGTTTGCCCTGGAAATGGGCGGGCATCTGACGAACCTGAACCACCTGCTCGGCCAGCAGATGTCGAACTGGATACAGCTGCTCCTGGGCACGCCGGTGGTGCTCTGGGCCGGCTGGCCCTTCTTCGTGCGGGCGGTCGCCTCGGCGAAGAACCGCAGCCTGAACATGTTCTCGCTGATTGCGCTCGGCACAGGCGCGGCCTGGCTCTACAGCATCGTCGGAACGGTTGCACCGCACTTGTTCCCCTCGAACCTGCGCTTGGCCGATGGCGCCGTGGCCATCTACTTCGAAGCTGCCGCGGTCATCACGGTGCTGGTCCTGCTCGGGCAGGTGCTCGAACTGCGGGCGCGTGAGAAGACCTCGGGGGCCATCAAGGCGCTGCTCGGCCTCGCACCCAAGACTGCCGTGAAGGTCAAGCCAGACGGCTCTGACGAGACGGTTCAGGTCGACGCCATTCAAGTGGACGACCTGCTGCGCGTTCGGCCGGGTGAGAAGGTGCCGGTGGACGGTGAACTCACCGACGGCAAGGGCAATTTGGACGAGTCGATGGTCACCGGCGAACCCATTCCGGTGGCGAAGGCGGTCGGGTCCAAGGTCACGGCGGGAACGCTGAACCAGACGGGCGGCTTCGTGATGCGGGCCGAGAAGGTCGGCGCCGACACCCTGCTCTCCCAGATTGTCCACATGGTGGCTGCTGCCCAGCGCAGCCGTGCGCCGATTCAGCGCATGGCCGACCAGGTCGCCGGCTGGTTCGTGCCGGTAGTCATCGCGGTCGCGGCGCTGACCTTCATCGTGTGGCTGGTGTGGGGGCCCTCGCCCGCGTTCAGCTACGCCCTCATCACGGCCGTGGCCGTACTCATCATCGCGTGTCCTTGTGCACTGGGCCTGGCCACGCCGATGTCCATCATGGTGGGGGTCGGTCGTGGTGCGCAGCACGGGGTGCTCATCCGTGACGCCGAGGCGCTGGAGCGCATGGAGAAGGTCGACACGCTGGTCGTGGACAAGACCGGCACGCTCACCGAGGGACGGCCAAGAGTCATTCACATCGAGCCGGCCCCCGGCTTCACAGCCGAAGATGTACTGCAGAAGCTGGCGAGCGTGGAGCGCGCGAGCGAGCATCCGCTGGCGATGGCCATCGTGATGGAGGCCCAGGAGCGCAAGCTCCCGCTGGCGCCGGTCACGGACTTCGATTCGCCGGTTGGCAAAGGCGTCATTGGCACGGTGGACGGTCAGGTCATCGTGTCTGGAAGCGCAAAGTTCCTGGCAGAGCATTCCATCGACACGGCGAGCTTGGCCGAAACGGCAGAGGCTCGGCGCCAGGAGGCGGCGACCGTCATCTTCGTCGGCGTCGCCGGCAAGCTCGCTGGATTTGCCGCGATTGCCGACCCCATCAAGGCCACGACACCGCGCGCCTTGCAGGCGTTGAAGGCCGCGAACGTGCGCATCGTGATGCTCACCGGCGACGGCAAGACAACGGCTGAAGCAGTGGGCCGCCAACTCGGTATCGACGAGGTGGTCGCCGAGGTGTTCCCTGAGGACAAGGCCTCGGTGGTGCAGCGCCTCAAGTCGGAGGGCCGCGTCGTGGCGATGGCGGGCGATGGGGTCAACGACGCGCCCGCACTGGCTGCCGCTGACGTCGGCATCGCAATGGGGACGGGAACCGACGTTGCGATGGAGAGCTCGGGCATCACCCTTTTGAAGGGCGACCTGATGGGCATCGTGCGGGCACGGACCTTGTCGCACGCGACGATGAAGAACATCCGTCAGAACCTGTTCCTGAGCTTCGCCTACAACGTCGCCGGAATCCCGCTTGCGGCTGGCGTCCTGTACCCGTTCTTCGGGTTGCTGTTGTCGCCCATCGTTGCGGCTGCCGCCATGGCGCTCTCTTCGGTCAGCGTCATCGCCAACGCGTTGCGCCTGCGCACGGTGAAGGCGGAGTGATGGAGCTTCCAAAACGACGCGGGGCGGCCGAGTGGCTCGTCATCGCTTGCGGCGTCTGGCAAATCGGATTGGGCCTGTACTTCATCTTCGTGCGGCCTGCGCTGCTGCCCGAAGACCCGCGGTACATGGGCGTCGAGCCCCAGGTGCTGCAGGCCACCGTACCGCGACTTGCCAACTGGCTGAACATGGTGTTCACGGTGTTGGGCGGATTCATGACGGGGGCCGGGGTTCTCACCGGGTTCTTCGCCTGGCGCGTGATGCCGCTGCGGCTGCGCGGGACAACCTTGGCCCTGGCTTCGGCAGGGGCAATGACGGTTGCCTTGATGAGCGCGGTGAACTTTGCGCTCCATTCGGATTTCCGTTGGCTGCTCGTGGTGCCACCCATTGCGTGGGCGATCGGGCTCCTGTCATACATCCGGCAAACGAGGCCATAGGGATGCAAGGAACACGGTTTTCTTGTCGCGCCGCTGATGCACATGTTCATGCATCACGGCCACCGTCACAACGGCCACGGCAACACCGGGAAGCACCACGATGGCCACCAAAGGCGCTGAACTCGCGGACTGCGTCGTGCTGCACGGGGCCGGCCTGGCAGGGTTGACTGCAAAGTCGACAGGCCGCGCCAGCGGCCCGTCGGCCGCGTCAGCGGGCCATCGCGCGACACTCGTCGGCGCAGCGCCGGCACGCGATGGCGCACTGCTGGCAGTGGTCCATCGGGTGCTTCGCGCACTCTTCGCCGCACGCCTGGCAGACGTCGGCGCAGAGCCGGCACAGCGCGCCGGCGAACTCGCTGCCGCGTGCCATGTAGCCGGCGGCCAGCCGGCAGATCGCAGCGCAATCCATGTCGAGCGCGATGCATCGCGCCATCGACTTCACGTCCGCCTCCTGCAGACAGGCGGCGGCGCAATGGTCGCAGGCGACGGCGCAGGCGTTGCAGGCGTCGATGCAGGTCTGGTTCATCTGGTGTGCCATGGGGATCTCCTGTTGACGCGCGAGGGGCTCCTGCCCTTCGCGCCGGGTTTCGGTGGCCGCGTGGTCGCGGCGTCAGGTGGACGCAACGGGATCCCGGTCACGCGGGCGATGCTCGGGCGGCGGCCAGGCACGCGAACGGTGGAGGTCGGCCGGGCGCCGCACCCAAGGTGCCGCGCCGACGAGCGGCGCGTCGCGCGCGGCCGATTCCAGCAGCGCCGGTACCGCGGCGAGGTGGCAGGCGCCGCTGTGCTTCAGGTGCTCGGCTGCCTGGTGCGCCGGCTCACCGTGCTGCGAGACGCCCCCAGCGGCGTGGCCCTGCGCGGTCGTGGCCGCGCTGCTGGTCGACTGGAACACACAGTCGATCTGGCACGCGACGGTCGCGGCGAGCACGGGCACGAAGGCCAGCAGCATCAGCGTGACGACGGCCCGGCGCACCAGCGCCGTCCGCAGGCCAGGCCAGGGCCGCATCGGCGATGGCCGGGCGCGCGGCGAGGCGGTGGTCGAAGAACAGTGCTGCATCGAAGCATCCGGCGGTGCGCGGTCGCAGCAATCGATGTACCCGGCGCCACGAGGCGGCGTGCCTTCCCCCGCCGGCGCGGCCGGTCAGAAGAACCACTTCAGCGCCGCGAACGCCCCGTCGCGCAGGCGCCCGTACTCGCTCGCAGCCGATCCGCAGAACCGCTGCGCGCCGAGCGTCAGTTCCAGGTCGTCGCGCCACGACCAGACCAGGCGCGTGTCGACCGCGCGGCTGCGATCGTCGGCGTTGACCACCGCGTACGTGACCCACTTGAGCAGCGGCGTGATCTCGTAGGCGGCGTACAGGCCCGCGTAACGCGTCGCGAGGCTGGTCACCCGGCCCGCGCGCTGGCCGGCGAGGTCGTAGGCGGCCGGATCGCGTGCGCCGGCGCCGTTGTGGTACAGCTCGCCTGTCAGCGTCAGCCCGTTCGAGAACGCGTAGTCGGCCCCGAGCAGCACCCGGGCGAAGGATGGCCCGGCCGGGGAGCGCAGCCATGCTGCTTCGCCGCGGATGCCGGCCGCGCCGATCCGGCTGGCGAGGTCGACGCCGACCAGTTCCGTGCCGCGCAGCCGCCCGATGACCAGCGACGCGTCGACCCCGGCCGCGTTGCCGTGCCATTGCAGCGCACGGCTCGGGGACCCGCGATCCGGCGCCGGCGCCCAGACCGCCGACAGCCTCGCCAACGGCCCGAGCCTGGCCTCGACCAGCGCGGCATCGACGCCGGGCCGCTCCTCGCGCTCCAGCGCGATGGGGTCGACCGGATTGAGGATGTCCAGCGGGCTCCAGAAGCGCCCCGTGCCCCACGCGATGCGCTGGCGTCCGAGCTTGACGTCCACCGCACCGACCGAGACCGTCGCGCTCGCCCGGTACAGGCGGTGCCGGCCGTAGACGTCGCCGCGCTCGAGGTAGTTGGCGTCGGCGCGCCAGTACTGCGGACCCGGCAGTTCCTTCGCGGCGCGGAACGCCGCGGTGTCGAGGTAGCTGCCGAGCAGCAGCTCGTTGTCGTACTGCAGGTCGATCGCGAGTCCCGGGGCGAGTTCTCCCTGGGCCTGCAGCCGCAGCCGGTTCAGGTTCAGCCCGAAGCCGACCCCGGTGGCGTCGCGCGAGCGCAGCACGAGCGACTTCAGGCTGCCGCCGAACTCGAGCCGCGGCGCCTGCGCCGCGGCAGGCGGGACGGCGAGCAGCGCCACCGCGGCCATCGCCCAGGCGAGCACGACGGGCGGTGGCATCAGGCGTGCCGCAACGCGGCGGTGGGGTCCAGTCGCGCAGCACGCCAGGCGGGGTACAGCGAGACGGCCACGCTGGCGACGAAGAGCCCCAGCCCCGGCCCGACGAGGTTGCCCGGCACGAAGCGGGTGTAGACGATGCCCGTCAACCCGGGAATGGTGCTGTAGTCCTTGAAGAAGCCCGACAGGTCGAGGCCGACGTTGCCGAACAGCTGCACGGTCGCCGCGCCGATCGCATAGCCGACGATCGAGGCGGCGAGCATCAGCACCACGGTCTCGTAGACCACCATGCGAACGATCGCACCCGGCGGCGTGCCCAGCGCCATCATCACGCCGAACTCGCGGGTGCGCTCGGTCACCGACATGAACACCGTGTTCATCACCGCCAGCGCGACGACGAGGAAGAAAACCGCGACGACCACCGTGCGGATGGACCGGATCAGCCCGATCATGTCGGCGACCCGCGGCAGCAGCTGCGGCCAGGTCGCGGCAACCAGCCCGCGGCCCGCGAGTGCGGCAGCGACCCGGGCGCCGATGTCATCGACCGCGGACCGGTCGGACAGCCGCAGGTTGATTGACGACACCTTGGATCCCAGGCCGAGCATGCGCTGCGCCGCCGGCAGCGTGACGAAGGCCATCGCGCCGTCGAACGAACTGCTCTCGGTGGCGAAGATGCCGCGGATCCGGAACGCCGCGGTCCCGATCTCACCCGCCGGGCCGGGCGCCATGATCACCAGCTTCTCGCCCAGGCGCAGGCCGAGCTTGTCGGCCAGGCGGCGGCCGATCACGACATCCCGCTCGGCGCCGGCCTCGAGCGCGGAACCTTCGACGAAGGTGCGGTGCAGGATCGTGATGCCGCGCTCGCGCTGCGGATCGATGCCGTAGAGCAGGATGCCGGCCGACTGGGTCGGGCTGCTGGCAAGCGCCTGTGCCTGCACCCGAGGGGCTGCGCCCGCGACACCGGGCAGCGCGTCGACGACCTGGAGGACCGCGTCCGCATCGTCGAAGGCCAGTTCGGGCGCGAGTCGCGGCGCAGGCCCTGCCGCTCGATCTGCAGATGCCCGGTGATGTAGCCGGTGGAGTTGTCGACGATCTGTTCGCCGAAGCCATCGAAGAAGCCGTAGAGGAAGACGTAGGCGACGATCGCGAACGCTGCCGCGAACGCCGTGATCGCGCTGCGCTTGCGGTTGCGCAGCAGGTTGCGCGCCGCGATGCGCGCGAAGACCGGGCCGCGCCACCGCACGGATCCGCCCGCGTGCGCCCGGCGGCGCCCGGATGCCGCCGGGCCGCCCGTGCCGCGGATCGCGGCCACCGGTTCCAGCCGAGCCGCCCGCAGCGCCGGATACAACGCCATCGCCAGCGCGATCAGGAAGACGAGCAGCGAGATCACGACGCTGCGCTCGGCCCGCACGATTGGGTAGATCACGTCGGCCAGGCCGGGCATCGTGCGCAGCCCGGCCTCGAAGGCGCCGAGGTCGATGCCGGCGCGCCCGAAGGCCGCCGTCGCGCCCAGACCGACGAGGTTGCCGATCGCCAGCCCCGCGATGCCGAGCAGTGCCGTCTCGGCGACGACGAGCCGGAACAGCATCCCCGGCGGGGTGCCGACGGCCAGCATGATGCCGAACTCGCGGGTGCGTTCGAGCACCGCCATCAGCACCGGGTTGGCCACGCCGGCCGCGGCCATCACGAAGAAGATCGCCAGGATCACGAAGCCCGTCACTTCGTGGAAGCGGATGCTGACCGCCACCGTCGGCAGCAGCACCGGCCAGCCGACCACCTCGTGATCCGGACCGGCGCGCGTCGCGAGCCCGTCCACCGCCTGCGCCAGCGCGGCGCGGTCGCGCAGCCGCACGGCGATCGCGGTGACCGCATTCGGCGCGGCGAGGAAGTCGCGCATCGCCGCCATCGGCATCACGGCGACGTAGCCGTCGAGCTCGTCGATCCGGGTGCGGAACACGCCGCGCACCGGCATGCGCGCGCTCGCGATGGAGCCGTCGTAGGCCTGCCCGACCAGCACGAGGTCGTCGCCGGCGCGCAGCGCCAGCGCCTCGGCCATGGCTTCGCCGACCAGCACGCCGGTGCTCTCGGCACCGGCGAGCGGTCGACCGTCGACGACCGCCTTGAACAGGTCGCTGACGGCCGCCTCGCGGGCCGGGTCGATGCCGACGGCCACGATGCCGCGCGACCGGTCGCCGCGGCTCGCCAGCACGGTGCTCTCCAGCCGCGCCGTCGCCGCGGCGACGGCGGGGTCGCCCGAGACGGCGTCGAGCACGCGCGCGCCGGACTCGATCGCCCGGTCCAGGCTCGGGTCGTCGTGGTAGCCCTTCAGGTGCACCTGCACGTCGGCGGCGAAGTAGCGCGTGGTGTTGGTCACCATCTGCTGGTTCATGCCGTCGACGAAGCCCCACAGGAAGGTCAGCGCGGCCAGGCCGACCGCGATCGACAGCACGGTGATGACCGAGCGGCGCCGGTTGCGCATCACGTTGCGCGCCGCGAGCGTCCAGATCATCGCGCGACCTTTTGCTCGTCGGACTCGATGCTGCCGTCGCGCAGCCGGATCACGCGCCTGGCCCGCTCGACCACCATCGGGTCGTGCGTCGAGAACACGAAGGTCGTGCCCTCCTCCTCGTTCAGGCGCAGCATCATGTCCATCAAGGCCGAGCCCGAGGCCGAGTCGAGGTTCGCGGTCGGCTCGTCGGGCAGCACGATCACGGGCCGGGCGGCGATCGCACGGGCCACCGCGACGCGCTGCTGCTGGCCGCCGGACAGCTCGTTCGGGCGCCGGTCCTCGAGCCCCGCGAGCCCAAGTTCGGCGAGCAGCTGCATCGCGCGCGCACGGCGCTCGGCGTCGCCGACACGCTGCAGCAGCATCACGTACTCCACGTTCTCGAGCGCCGACAGCACCGGCACGAGGTTGTATTCCTGGAACACGAAGCCGATCTGGCGCAGTCGCACCTCGGCCAGCGCCTTGGCGTCCAGGGCGGTGATGTCGACATCGCCGATCCAGATCCGGCCCTCGGTCGGCCGGTCCAGCCCGCCGATCAGGTTCAGCAGCGTCGTCTTGCCGGAGCCCGAGGGGCCGACCAGCGCGACGAAGTCGCCGCGCCGGATCTCGAGATCGGTCGGCTTCAGCGCCACCACCGGAATGCTGTCGCGCTGGTAGACCTTCGTCGCGTGCTCGACGCGCACGATCACGTCGGCGGGCTTCACGTTGGCGTCCATGCGGTTCACTTCTTCTGCAGGTGGCGCTGGCTGAAGATCTCGTCGTCGACCGGTCGGTCGAACGCCGCATCCTTCAGCACGACTGTCGTGGTGTGTCCCGGCTTGCCGTCCGGCCGCATCTCCCAGCGGGTCGGCATGACCCGGCCGCCGACCGCCCGCACGTCGGAAAACGACAGCACCCGCACGCGCTCGCCGCGTTCGCTGAAGAACTCCTGCTTCAGCGGCATCGTGTCGGCGCGCCGCACCCAGTAGACGATCCGGCCCCACACGACGGCCGCGTCGGGCTTGGGCACGGCCTCGATGCGCAGCACGTCGGCGCCGTCCTGGGGCACAGCGTCCAGCACCTTGTGCATGTAGTCGTCCAGGATGCTGCTCTGCTTGACGAGGTCGTCGTTGGTGAAGTCCGACCCCATCCACGGCTGCAGCATCATCGACGGCGGGATCTTGACGATGCGCTCGACGTTCGGCAGGTAGTTCCACATCTCGCCGCCGATGCGCAGCGAACCGATGCCGGCCTCCTTCGGCGGCGCGACGATGCGCACGAAGGAGCGCCTGGGCCGCTCCATCCACACCTTCAGGCCCAGCGTGCGCTGCCAGCGCGGCGTGGCGATCGTCATCTCGTAGTCGCCCTGCACGGTGCTGCCCCACAACAGCTTCTCGACCCTGTCGAGGATGTCGCGGCCTTCAGTGGGCTGCGACCGCGCCGTGCCGACCGCCGAGGCGGCTACCATCCCTGCGGCCACGTCGCGGAGGAAGACGCGGCGCGTGCAGTCGGCGTGCCTCATGGTGTCCCCTCTTGCCGGGCGCGCGTCGTCGCGAGCGCTTGACCTCGGCCAGACACATCGCTCCAGAAGTGGGGGCGTTCGGTGCGCGAGCGTCTGCCGGATGTTGCCTGCTGACCTTCCATCTCGGCGGAAGCCGGCTGCGCCGTCTGTTCGACAGTCACCCACGCGGCGCCATCAACGAGGTCACCCTGCACGTCCTTCACGGTCATCCGCTTCAACGCCCTCGCGACCGACGCGACCCAGGATCTGCACGCAGTGCCATCGACGGTTGGTTGGGTAGTCATTGCAGGACACCTGCTCATGGACAGCTCCTCATGGGAAGGCGATCACCTGGTCCTGTGGAACCTTCGTCGCCGTGAGTCGCGGTGGCCTGGTCGCGGCGCGGTCGCGCACGGAGGGCGACGATGGGGGACGCCTGATGCGACACGAAGGCCGCGCGGCACCCGGAGGGATCAGAGCGCCAGGCGCTGAAGGACAATGCGAAGCGGTGGACTGCCGCGCATGCATGGTGAAGCACCGGCGGCGGGCGGACGCAGGATGGATTGCGGTGCAAGGAAGAGGCCCAGCCGGCCGGCAAGCAGCAATGCGGGCCCGGCAAAGACCAAGACAGCACTCGCGAGCGTCAGCTTTGTAAAACCGACCGACGTCTTCGCGCAGAAGTCGATGCAGTTGACGAGCCCTTCGTCGACGTGCTGATCCTCGCGATCCTGGCCACCGACCTCGACGTCCAGGCGGGCCGTGTCATGGGGCAACTCTTCAAGCGCGCAGGCATTGGCCGCACCTACCAGCAGACCAAGCAGCCAGATGAGCAGCATCTGGGCTGCATATCGGCGCAGAAGGCGGCGGTCGCTGAACATGGTCGTGCAGGTGGCGCAAAGAATCGATCGCAGGGTAGATCGCGGCCAACCCTCCCCGTTTGATTCCGGTCAACCGCCCGACCGTGCCAGGCTGCTCACGGTGTACCGACGCGATGCCCGCTCCGCCCGGGGTCGACGCGGTTTGACGTGCAAAGGACACACAGTGGAGCTTGAGCTTCTCCGCCGCCGCATGCGGCCGGCCAGCGCTGAGGTGCCGAGCGCAAGAATCAGCGGGCAAGAATCAGCGGGATAGTCGGGAGGTCAGGGAAGAGGCCGGGCGGAGCCGGGGCGGCAGGAAAGGCATGCCGTTTGCCGCCGCGGCGGGCGAGCCGGTTGCGACGTCGGCCACCGGCAAATTCGTCCCTGATCACCATCGGAGAATGCACCATGCTTACACGCCGGCCTGCCCATCCCATTGTTTGGCTCGCACAAATTGCGTTGCTGTTGTCGCTGGGCGTTGCTGGCAGGGCAAGCCCAGCCGCCGCGCCGGCGCCGGACACCCCGACGGCGAAGTACGAAGTGCGCTTCATGGAGGAGATGATCCACCACCACATGATGGCAGTGCACATGAGCGAGACGTGCCTCATGAGGGCCTTCCATCCAGAATTGCAGGCGCTGTGTCAGCAGATGAAGACCGCACAGCAGCAGGAAATCATGACGATGGAGCAGTGGCTGGTCAGTTGGTACGGCGTCGCGCAGGGCATGCACGAGATGAACCCGGGACATCACAATCAAATGCAGAAGCTGGCCGAGCTTTCCGGCGCCGAGTTCGAGATCGAGTTCATGCAGCAAATGATCCGCCACCACCGGATGGCGATCGTCAAGTCGTCGCAATGCGTCCAGCGCGCATACCACGCCGAGTTGCAGGACCTTTGTGCCAGCATCGTCCGCACGCAGCTCACTGAAATGGAGCAGATGGAGGCATGGCTATGCACCTGGTACGCACTGTGCCGACCGCGCGGCAGTTCATGAGCGTCGCGTGAGGTAGATGTCACCGCCCTCGTCCCTCCACGTCACCTTACTGCCGATGTCGATCGCGACGGCAGCCCCCGGCGCTCGCAACGCGCTGGGGCGATGGGCGCAGCACCCGCTGGTAGCGGGATTGCCGGCGTTGGTGGCCACGGTCGCTCCCGGTGCTGCCGGAACTCGTCAAGCCAAGCACCAGCGCTGCTGGTGATGGGGGACTTCGGCCACTCGCGGCTGCTCCAGCGGCTGATTGGAATGACGACGACCAGCCTGCTGCGGCTGAGCAACGTACCGTGTTGATCCTTCGCTGAGATCAGGCTGGCTACCGGTCGATCGTGGCCGGCGGAACGACTGCTCACTGCGAGTTCGATGGACCGCATTGGGTCGAACTGAGCCAGTCCCACTTTGCAGAAGCGGTCGGTCGCGTCGGGCCACCTCGGTGCAGCGGTTGGGGGACATGTGTCGGGAGCGAAGCAGTCGGTCGAAACCGCCGGCCTTCAATGTCCGGTGCTGGTGGAAGCGGTCGTTCAGGTCCCTGGCCGCGACTGACTCAGTTCAGTCTTGAAGAGCCCCTCGTCGCTGGCAGGCGAGACCCGGCGCCCGTTCGGAAGGGCACGCCCGATCTCGTCGATCAGCAGTCAGCCATGCTCCGCCGGCCGGCCACGCGGCCTCAACCGGTACATCAAGCCGCGCCGGCAGCGACCCGCCCCGCCGGCACCGGCTCACGGATCGGCAGGTGGATCAGTGCCGCGGCGGCGGCCAGCGCGATGTCGATCAGCCACATCGCGGTGTAGTCGCCGGTGGCCTGGAAGGTCACGCCACCGAGCCAGGCGCCGAGGAAGCCGCCGATCTGGTGCGTCAGCATCACGATGCCGAACAGCGTGGCCATGTGC
>Ga0073899_10001746_pt1 | contig 19753 bp, 21 predicted proteins | sample KloWWTmetaKNB5Ph_FD_88975 | JGI IMG/M metagenome (GOLD analysis project Ga0073899, IMG submission 88975) | Active sludge microbial communities from Klosterneuburg, Austria, studying microevolution and ecology of nitrifiers - Klosterneuburg... | ecosystem: Engineered > WWTP > Aerobic digester >... | reverse complement strand
CTGCTGAACCGCTTCCAGAAGGGCGAACTGGAACTCCTGGTCGGCACCGATGTCGCCGCGCGCGGCCTGCACATCAACGGCGTAACCCACGTCTTCAACTATGACCTGCCGCACGATGCCGAGGATTACGTGCATCGCATCGGCCGCACCGCGCGACTCGGTGCCGAAGGTGATGCCGTCAGTTTTGCCTGCGAAGACTATGCAGTGTCGCTGCCAGACATCGAAAAGTTCATCGAACAGAAGATTCCGTTCGAGTCGATCACGCCGGACATGCTCACGGCGCCGCCGAAGCGAGAACGCGAGCCGGGCGAAGGCAGGAGCGAACTGGCCGAAGTGCTGGACGCCGCCGCTGCCAAGCGGCGCGAAGACCGCGATCGCAAAAATCGCGATGGCAAGTCTGGCGGTGGTCGTCGTTCGTCCACCGGTTCCGGATCGGCGAGTGCGCCACGTGGCGAGCGCAAATCCAGTGGCGGTGAACGCCGCGATGGCCAGAAGCCGCGCCACGACAGTCCGCGTCCGCAGCAGTCGGCAGTTGTGCCGGTAGAAGCCAACGCTGCGAACGAATCACCCGCCGATGCCGAACGCCGTCGCAATCGCCGCCGTCGCAAGCCGCGCGGTGAACGGGTTGAAGCCAGTGGTACGGCCGCGATCCAGCAACCGATCACCGCCGAGATTCCGCTGGTATCAGACCAAGCGCCGTTCTTCTCGCGCCTGAAGCAAAAGATCAAGCAGATCGTGCAGCGCTTGCCGATGCCGGGGCGCCGCCGCTAATCGGCGCCAACGCGGCGGGCGTTAAATCGATAACGCCCGTCCGCCGTCGACGCGGATGATTTCGCCGGTGATGTAAGGCGCGTCGCGCAACAGAAATAATGCGGTACGGGCGATGTCGGCAGGTTCGCCGGCACGCGCCAATGGCGTACGCGCGATCAACTCGCGGCGCTCCCCGGTCGCCTTGCCGACTTCCGGCCAAAGCACCGCGCCCGGCGCGATGCCATTCACCCGCACCGCCGGACCGAGGTCTTTGGCGAGTGCCATCGTCATCATCGCCAGCGCTGCTTTGGCCATGCTGTAGACCGGGTGCTGAGACAGCGGTCGCTGCCCGTAAATATCGACGAAATTGAGAATGCATCCGCGCGTCTTCGCCAGATGCGGCGCTGCGGCCTGAGCGAGAAAAAATGGTGCCTTGGCATTCGTCGAGAACAACTCGTCCCAATCTGCGCTGGTGGTCGCGCCGATCGCGGTCGGATAGAAACTCGACGCATTGTTGATCAGCGCATCGATACGCCCGTAATGTGTCACCACGCGCTCGATGAAAGGGGCCAATCCGGCCATGTCGGACAGATCCAGCGGCAACAGCAGGCACGACTGCGCGCGTTTTGCCTCGCAACGGGCCGCCAGTGCCTCGGCATCGCCACGCGAATGACGGTAACTCACGGCAAGGTCATAACCGGCCTCACACAAGGTTTCTGCCACGACCGCGCCAACCCGCCTCGCTGCCCCGGTGAAGATCACAACCGGTCGAGATGAATCCATCATCGGGTATGCTCCTCGCTTATTCGGACGTCGATTGTGCGTGATTCCCCGTGTTGTTGGCGTCATTCCGGAGATCCGCTTGCTGCCCCACTTCGACACCAGCTCATTTCCTGCCCCCAGTGCCGATGAACTCGCGCACAGCGCCGTCCTTGCCGACCTGATCCGGGCCGAAATCCACAGTCACGGCTCAATTCCCTTCTGGCGCTTCATGGAACTGGCGCTGTATGCGCCTGGGCTCGGTTATTACAGCGCCGGCAAGACCAAGTTTGGCGTCAGCGGCGACTTCATCACCGCGCCCGAGATTGGCGACCTGTTCGCACGCTGTGTGGCCCGCGCCACCGCAGCGATGCTGCGCGCGGGGCCGGAAGCCGAGTTCCTCGAAGTCGGCGGCGGCAGTGGCGCATTCGCAGCCGCCGTGCTGGCCGAATGGGAGCAACTCGGCTGCTTGCCGCAGCACTACCGCATTCTTGATCGCAGCGCCGAACTGCGCGCACGCCAGCGCGCCACACTGGCAGAGCGCGTGCCGCATCTGCTCGATCGCGTCGACTGGCCGGACACGCCGGCAGAACAACCCTGGCGCGGCGTGCTGTTCGCGAACGAGGTCGTCGACGCGCTGCCGGTACATCGCTTCGTGATGCGTGACGGCGAGCCACGTGAGATGCACGTGGCCGTCGACGGCGAGGGCCGCTTCATCGACGTCGAACGCGAAGCCGACACCATGCTGACCGCCGCCGTTGGGGCCTTGCAGCAGGATCTGCCGGAGCCCCTGGCGGACGGCTATCGTTCGGAAATCCTGCCGCAATTGCCGTGGTGGATCGACGCCGTCTGCGGCCAACTTGAGGCCGGACTGGCGATCTTCGTCGACTACGGCTATCCACGCCGCGAGTACTACCTGCCGCAACGCGATGACGGCACCTTGATCTGCCACTACCACCACCGTGCCCATGGCGATGCGTTGCGTTGGCCAGGGCTGCAGGACATCACCAGTTTCGTCGACTTCACGGCGCTCGCGTTCGCCGGCACCCATGCGCGGCTACCGCTGGCCGGGTTTAACACGCAGGCGTCATTCCTGATTGCCGCCGGCATTCTGGAGCGGATTGAGGAAGCGGCACACCTGAGCGAGATCGAACGCTATCGACTGGCCCAGGAAGTGAAGCGGCTGACGCTGCCCGGTGAGATGGGCGAACGCTTCAAGGTGATGTGCTTCGCACGCGCCGTCGACCACGTCCCCGAAGCATTCACCAGCTACGACCAGAGCCGCCGCCTGTGAGCCTGCACCCGTTTCCGCATCTGCGACTTTGGCGCGGCTTGTTCGCTCTGGCGATCTTGCTGGTGATCGTGTTGTCACTGGTCTCGAACGACTCGTTGCGTCAAGTCGATTTCATCGGCAACGACAAGATTGGTCACCTGCTCGCCTATTTCACACTGATGGCGTTCGCTGTGCAGTTGCAGGATGTCTCCAGCGACTGGTCACGCGCCGCGTTCGGCCTGTTGCTGCTGAGTATCGTGCTCGAGTTCCTGCAGCAGGCATCGGGGCTGCGCCGTGGCGATATTCACGATGTCTATGCGAACGCGATCGGCATCGTGCTCGGCGCACTGACCGCACTAACGCCAGCACGCACGTGGTTGCTGGCCATCGACCGCCGAATCTCGCGCACCCGAACGTAACGCACGAGCGCGAGCCGGGGCTCGCTCCTACGGGAACTGCGCGGAGAGAATGCGACAGCGCGCGTCGCGCAACGCTGCTCCCACCTCGGGCCCACGCAGGCCGCGCTCGACCAAGGGCCGCGCATCGACACGCAATGTCGTTGCCAGCGCACGAGCGATCAAATCACGCGGCGGGTAGTCAAACCGATCGATCGATTCCCCGGCGCGACCCAGTTTGTCGGCGGCGCAGGCGAGCGTGATTCGATCGACACGGTCCGGTTGCCGATAACCGTCCAGCCGTTCGATCAGATCGATCATCGATCCGGGCCGCAACTCACCGGCACGATGCACGTTCAGATGTTCACGACAGACGACTTCGGCCAGTGCCGTGAAGTCGGTCGGCGCGCGCAGCCGCGCGCACAACGCCACCAACGGTGCCAAGCCACGCACTTCATGCTCAATGTGACGCGGCAGCATCTCGCGCGATGTCAGCGCCTTGCCGAGATCATGCAACAACACGGCGAAGCCGACGCGCGCATCCCCGGGCGCGAGTCGGGCGGCAGCATCGAGCGCGAGTTCCAGATGGACACCGGTATCGTATTCGGGATGGAATTCGATGCGTTGCGGCACGCCATACAGCACATCGATCTCGGGAAAAATCACGCGCAGTGCGCCACAGCCGCGCAACACGCGCAAGAACACACCGGGCCGCGGTTCGCCGAGTGCACTGCGTAGTTCCTGGAAGACGCGTTCCGACACGAGGTGCTCGGCTTCGCCAGCGACCACCATCTGCCGCATCAACTGCAGGGTCTCTGGTGCCACGCGAAAACCGAGCGCTGCAAACCGCGCGGCGAAGCGGGCAACACGCAAGATCCGCACCGGGTCTTCGGCAAACGCATCGGAGACATGCCGCAACACCCGTGCTTCGAGGTCGCGCACGCCGGCATGTGGATCGATCAAGCTACCGTCTGCCGCTTCGGCGATGGCGTTGATCGTGAGGTCGCGGCGACGCAAATCATCTTCGAGTGTCACCGAGGCATCCGCACTGACGACGAAGCCGCGATAGCCACGACCGGATTTACGCTCGGTCCGCGCCAAGGCATGTTCTTCCTTGGTGTGCGGGTGCAGAAATACCGGGAAGTCGCGCCCGACCGGCTGGAATCCGGCAGCGATCATCGCCTCCGGTGTCTGTCCGACGACGACGTAGTCGCGGTCCTTTACCGCACGGCCGAGCAACCGGTCGCGCACTGCACCTCCAACCAGATAGGTGTTCACCACCACCGTCCGCGTATGCTTGCGCTCGCACCATTGCACATTCCGTTCACTCCTTGACCACCACGCTGCCGACCCTGATTCTCGACGCCATCGCCATGTTGCGCCAGTCCGTTTCGATCCTCGCACTCTTGCTCCTGCCGGTTGCGACCGCGCATGCCGCAGCCGAGGGCCGCCTGAAGGCGACCGGTGGGCTGGTCACGATCGAAGCGTCGGCGGGCGGCGGACTGGTGCCTTGGGCGGTGCTGTCCGGCCTGTCGACGCGACCAGGGCTCGATGTCGTTGCCGGCACCTCGGTCACCCGCGTTGCTGATTTTCGTCTCGAAACGATTGGTCTGTCGGCGTCTTGGAACGACCGTTTCGAACTCTCGCTTGGGCGCCAGCGCTTCAGCGTCGACGACGGTTTGTTGCCGCCCGGATTCGACCGTCATCTCCAACAAACCGTGCTGGGCGCGAAGCTGCGCGTCGCCGGCGATCTGATCTACGGTCGCGTGCCGCAGCTTGCGCTCGGCCTGCAATACAAGCGCAACGACGACCATGCCCTCGCAGGCGCGCTCGGCGCACGCCGCGACCACGACGTTGAAGGCTATGCCAGTGTCACTCGGCTGTTCCTCGATGGTCCATTCGATCGCAACTGGTTGCTCAACGCGACCGTGCGTGCCACGCGCGCCAATGAAACCGGATTGCTCGGCTTCGGTTCGGCTGCCGACGATGGCTATGCGCTGGTCGGCGAAGTCTCGGCGGCAATATTTTTCAGTCCCGAATTCGCGCTCGGCGCCGAATACCGTCAGAAACCCGATGGCTTGCCGGGCCTCGGCGAATCGGACTGGCGCGATCTGTTCGTGGCTTGGGTGCCATCGAAGCACTTCAGCCTCGCCGTCGCCTACGTCGACCTCGGCACCATTGCGGCACGACCAGATCAAAACGGCATGTTCATTTCGATGACGGGGAATTGGTGATGCGTAGTTCGATAGCGATGCTGTTGCTCATCCTGCTGTCGGCCTGCGCGACCACGCGTGAGACGCGCCTGTACGACGCGCTTGGCGGTGAAGCCGGTGTCGCTCGACTGGTCGATGCCATCGCCACGGAAACCCGCGACGATGTGAAGATCGGGTTCCTATTCGAAGACACCGACCAGGACTATTTCCGAGCACGACTGCGCGAGCACATCTGCCAAATCAGCGATGGTGGCTGCAGCTATACCGGGCTGGATATGGTCGAGGCGCATTCCGGGATGGATTTGTCGGAAGCGCAGTTCAACGATTTCGTCGACGCCTCGCGCCGAGCAATGAGCAAAGCCGGCTTTGCCATCGGCGTACAGAATCGTCTGCTCGCGCGGCTCGCGCCGAAGCGCGACGAAGTCATCCACCAATAATTGTTCAGTGCGCGATCGTCGCGAATGCGGGCGGCAGCGGGCAAGCAGCTTCGCGGCGTACCGGCGGTCTACCACTCCCACGCGACATCGCGTATTCCATCGAAAAGGCATTGCCGTTGAGGCGCCAGTCGTAGATCAACGCGAACGCGAGCACGCGCGCGACGTATTCGCGCGTTTCCTTGAACGGAATGGTTTCCACGAACAGATCGGGTTCGAGATCGCCGCGCAGCGCCAACCATTGATCGACACGCTGCGGGCCGGCGTTGTAAGCCGCCGCTGCGAGCCAATGCGCGCCATCGAAGCGCTGCAGCATGCCAGACAGGTAGCGCGTGCCGAGCGCAACATTCAAGGCCGGGTCAAACAACGCCAACGGGTTCGCCATGACGCGCTTCTCGGCCTTGGCCATACGCCGCGCTGTCTCCGGAATCAACTGCATCAGACCATAGGCATTGGCATGCGACTTCGCGTCCTGCACCCATGCACTTTCGGAGCGGATCAAGCCGTAAACGAACGCCGGTGATAGGCCACGCTGCTGCGCCGATGCCAAGATCAACTGGCGGTGCGCAAGTGGGAAACGCAGCGTATAAGCACGCAGGTCGTCGCCAGCGTTCAACGCGAACGGCGCTCGGTCATACCAGCCGCGTTCGTCGGCCAATGCCACGGCGGCAAGGCGCGTCGGCGCATCGGCCACCGCTAGCGCGGCATCCCACTCACGCCGTGCCTCGGTCGTCCATCCAATCGCGTGCAGTTCAAAGGCGCGTGCAAATCCCGGTTGCGCCAGCGCGCGTGAGGCATCGGTCGCGGCGGGTGCGGGGATCGGACAGAGCGCATAAGGTCGGTCGGCACGCGCGGCGGCGAGGAAACCGAAGAAGGTCGGCGACAGCGCGAGTTCACGATAAAAGCGCCCTGCGGCAGCGGCGTCGCCGCGTAACTCGGCCACCCGTGCACGCCAATATTGCCAGCGCGGATCGGTAAGTTGCGTTGTATCGAAACGGTCGATCGCGGCCTGCGCTGCGGCGAGATCGCGTCGCGACAAGGCCTCACGCAAACGCCATTCACGCGTCGCGGCACTGTCCTGCCCCACTGGCAGCATGTCCAGCCAGTTGGCCGCATCAGCTTCAAAGCTGTTGGCGCGATACAGCGCAATGGTGTCGATGACGCGGTATTTCTGCGCATCATCAAACTTGAACAGCGGCGAGAATTCGCGCCACAACGTTGCCGCTAGTGCGTCATCGCGAGCAGCGATACGCACCAAGCCAAGCACCATCGCCTTGCGATGTGCGACGTCGTCCGGCCACGTCTTCGCATTGCGGCGCGCTGGCGCACTGTTGGTCAGCAGGTCGGCGAGATGCAGCGCTGCGACTTTGTCTTTGCCGGTCAGATCAGTGGCGAGCGTGCGCAGCAGGCCAATCTGATTCGCCGCGACCGCCAACTCGATGCGCTGCCAGACGCTGTCGCCGTCGAGCGCGCCCTGCTGTCGCAGCCAATGATCGAGTGGATGACAAGCGCTCGGCAACGCCTTGCCACTGAGCCAAATAGCGCGCATCGCATCCTTGCGATCTTGGCCTTGGCCGAGTTCAATCGCCGCCTGATACTGATGGCATCGATCCACCGGCGGCAACGATGCCAAGTCGAGCGACTGCACACCCTTCCAGTCTTTGGTCTGTACACGGCGTGCGATCAGTTGGCTACGCAGCGTGCGCGTCAACGGTTGATCGCCATGGCGAGCGATGAATGCCGCCAATGCCTCGGAGGTCGGTCGCGGTGTGTGCATCAGCGCCGCATGTTCGAGATAAGGAAGCAGCGGATACGATGCCATTTCCGGCGCCGCCGATTGCCAATCGAGCCCGGCCTTGGCGAGCTTGTGCGCGACAAGAAACTGGGCACGAACAGCGGCTTGATCGGCGGCGAAGCCGGTGCTGGCGCCACCGATGGCCACGAGGATGCAAAAGATGCGAAGTTTCATGGCAGACAGTCTAAAGCGGCTGCGGATGCCAAAGGCGTGACGATGTCGATGCTGTTCATACTCTCGGTGTTCTGCGTGTTCGTCGGTGTGATTGCCGGCTTCCTCGCCGGCTTGTTCGGTATTGGTGGCGGCATGATCATGGTCGCCGCCTTGGCGTTTACCTTGCCCTTGGTCGGCGCACCAACCGTGCATGTCATGCACATGGCACTCGCGACCTCGCTGGCCTGCATCGTGCTCACCGCGATCGCATCAGCGCGCGCTCATGCCCGGCGCGGTTCAGTGATGTGGCCAGCGGTCGCCTGGCTCGCGCCTGGGCTCGTGCTTGGTGGTTGGCTCGGTGCATCGCTGGCCGGCCACGCCCCAGATGCCTGGCTGCGCATCGGCTTCGCGGTTTACTGTTTCCTCACCGCAACAACGTTGTTTGCGGTCCGGCGCCAGCCGGCCACCGAACTCGGGCAACACGCGCACGGCCCAATGCTGAGCGCCGCAGCAGTGCCGATCGGCGCATTGTCGGCACTGGTCGGCATCGGTGGCGGGTCGATGCTGGTGCCGCTGCTGGTCTGGCGCGGCCATGCCGCCGTGCGCGCGGTCGGCACATCGGCCGCCTGCGGGTTACCGGTCGCACTCGCATCGGCGATCGGCTACGTGTTCGCTGCACACCGAACCGAGGCGGTCCTGCCGGCCGGTTCAATTGGCTACGTCTACCTGCCTGCAGCGGTGTTACTGGCTGTCGGCAGCACCACCGCAACCCGCTACGGCGCCACCCTCGCCCACCGCCTCGCCCATCACCACCTCAACCGCGCCTTCGCAGCATTGCTGACGCTGATGGGGATCGGAATGGTGGTGGCGATCATGCGGTAACTGATCGCAGCCGAGATCCTTGTTGTCGCTGATTGCACAAGCTACGCGGGGTGCTCCGCGACGGAAAAAATGGCCAGTGCAAGGGCCGGTAGCGCGCTGATACGATCGCGCAATGGCGCATTGCATTTCCGACCGACCGGAGCGTGAGATGAAGTCGACGTACTGGACGTTCACGGGTGCTGCGCTGTCTGTCACCCTCTTGTTCGTGTCCCCGGTCTTCGGCACCCTTGCCGCGGACTTCAACCAACCGGCGGTGGATCCTCAAGGTAATTTCGCGATTCGGGCCGGTGCCACCCCTTTCGAAGCCATCACGCTGCCGAATGGAAACCTGGTGGTCAGCGGGCGTCTCGACTACGCGAATGATCTCCGCGTGCATGGGCTGGTGCTGATTTCGCCAAGTGGCGTGGTCGACACGACTTTTACTCCCGTGATCGTGGGCGGCGTGGAAGGATTGGCGGTCGACGCGACGCATCTGTACGTCAGTGGCTATTTCACAAGCGTGGATGGTTTGCCGATTGCCGGCATCACCCGCTTCAACCTCTCCGACATGTCGCTCGATAGCAGTTTCGTCCCGCACTCCTCATCCGCGCCCATTACTGCGATCGCGATTTCGAATGGGCATCTGTACGAACTGGACTCCTGGAGTACGTCACCAGGCAACGACATTTTGCGCAAGCGCACGTTGGACATTCCGTCCATCGTGTTGTGGGAGAACACGGTCGCGAGTTCGCAGTTCTCGGATTTCCTGCGCGTGCTGCCTGACGGCGATTTGGTGACTGGTGCAGTCTTGCGCAAATACGACGCCGCGACCGGCGCCGTCGTCGCTTCTTGGACGCCAGGCTCCAGTCCGTTCATAGACGCATACGATCTTGAGATTTCGGCGACCGGGCAGGTGCTGCTTCCTGGCTACAATAACGATGCGCTTGGCCGATTTGCTTCGACCGGCGCCGGTCTGCGCGATCCGAACTGGATGTTTACCCTGCAGCCGGCCTCGGCATCGATTCAAGCGATTGCCCCGACGACCGACGACGGTGCGATCGTCTCGGGAACATTCACCTCGATCAATGGGGTTGCAACGATTGACGGTGTCGCCCGAATCAATGCGAACGGCACGGTGCAGGCAGGGTGGGGCGGCGTGAACGGCGCCACTTCTTCGGCCCTTGTGCATGTCGTCGACGGCACACGCTTTGTGGTCGGCACACTGGAAGCTGCCGACGGCAATGATGCACTACGCGCCGGGTTGATGAGCGACGGCAGCGCCGACAATACGAGCTTCCCGCCGGTCACGACAGGGACGCTAGGATCGCTCAACGCGATCACGCCGAGCGGCGCGGACTTCCTGTTGCACGGCCGCTTTCGCCGGATGGGGACTCAAGCTCGCGCTGGGCTGGTCAAGCTCGACTCGGCCCTGGCGGTGGTGCCGACGTTTGTGCCCGACACCACAAGTGGCATGAGCATGTTCCAAAGCGTGAAGACGTTGGTCGAAACAGACAGCGGGATTTATCTGCTGACGTCGCTCCTGGGCGACACGCTGGCAGACCTGCATCGTCGCCTCGACCCGGTGAGCGGAGCGCGCTTGGCGCTGAGCACCGGCATGACGCCAGCTTCGGGAAGCCAGACCTATTCGGGACCGCCAATCCATGATCCGGTCTCCAATCTGGTTTATGTCGCTGGCCGCGTTCGCGTCGGCACGACAAACTTCGCCGTGCGGCGATTCAATATCGCAACCCAGACGCTCGACGCGACCTGGATCCCGAATCTCGGGACTACCGTGGCCTCGGTTGTGGCGACCGGCCTGACCAGCCAGCACTATTACATCGGCGGTTCCTTCACATTGCCTTCGCCACTGGTCGGGGGTCGACTGGCGCGCATGACCGTGAGCGGGAGCGGCGCCGTGGACACAGATTGGCTACCTAATCCGAATGGCACCGTCTACGCGATTCTGGTGGATGCGGTGAACTCGAAACTGTACGTCGGCGGCAGCTACTCAATGATCGCAGGTCAGCCACGCAATGGCCTCGCCCGTTTCGACCTGACCACGGGTGCGCTCGATCCCGACTGGCAACCACTGACGGGTGTGACGTTGAATCTGGTGCGTTCGGTCGCCATCGGCGATGACGGCAATCTATATGTCAGCGGCGCCCTGCTTAGCGTCGGCTGCGGCGTCGGCACGAAGCACGCCGTGCGCATCGGTCCGACGGGGTTGGTTGATCCGGGCTGGACTGTTGTGACCGATGGGTCTCTGCGCGCTGCAATCAAGCGTCCTGGCGGTAGCGTGCTCGTCGCGGGCGACTTCCGCAGGATTGGGGCCACGCCGCGCGAAGCGTTCGCTTCAGTGGCGACCGGTACCGACGTGATCTTCATTGATAGCGCCGGTGATGCCGCCTGCGTGCCTTGATCCGCGCGGAAACCCGGGCGGGGATGCGGTCGTCCGGCAATACGCGCTCGGCGCATTTCCGTTAGTGCTTCCAGCAGCGCACCGCAACCTGAGCCGGAGCTGGATGTGAAGATGCTGATGCCGCGAAGGCTGGCCGTCGCAATGCTGTTCGTCGCCGTGTCGGGAACGGCACTCGCCCGATCGGAGGTCGGCATGAATGGCTTCGCCTGTTCGATGTACGCGGAGCTGCCCAAGGACAACGAGAATTTGTTCCTCTCGCCGTTCTCGCTCAGTAGCGCGCTTGCGATGACTGCCGAAGGCGCGCGCGGTGACAGAGCGCGGAAAATGAGTGCGGTGCCCGGGCTTGGCAGCACGCACAAGCAAGCCGATGCCGAACGGCCATACGACTGGGCCTGGGAGCACGCACGCCTTGGACAACTCGCCGACCGGCTTGCACCGAAAGTGGCGCCGCCCGCGCTGCTGAAGGCAACTGACTGAACTGTGCGGCGAGCTTGAGCGCGTGAATGCTGCGCTTGAACATCCGACAACCTACGACAAGGCCTACTACGAACAAGGCGAAAAGGCGAAGCGGCTTGCGGCCGAGATCAACCGCATGCAGCAACAGCTCGACCCGACCGAGTTTCGTTCTGCGAACGCGTTGTAGCTGGAGCGCACGTTCGCGATCGAGCCCCCGTATTTCGCTACGACCGCGCGTTACTACAAGACCGGTGGCGCGATGCTGGTCGATCTCCGTGGCAACGCCGAAGCCGGTCGCAAGACGATCAATGACTGGGTCGCGACGCAGACAAACGAGCGCATCCAGTGACCGCGCCGTGCTGGTAGCAAAGAATTCGCTTGATGTGGCCGAGAAAGCGGTGGGGCCTCACCATCCGTCTGTGGCCACGAGCCTGAACAACCTCGCGGGGCTCTACAAGACCCAAGGCCAATACGCGCAGGCCGAGTCGCACGCATTCGTGCAATCAAGCGATGAAATCGAATGGCGAACAAGGCGCTGCAGCCGACGTCTTTGCCGTATGCGGGCGCCGAAACACTCTGATCACTGGACCGTCGCAACGTGATCAACGCCGCCGTACCGGCGTGATCAAATCACCGAAGCGTGCGCCAGCATCGATCGTGAGTCGTGCAGGTTAGCTGGCGAATCTGGTTCGATCGCTTGTTGGCGAAGATGGCGAAGATGGCGAAGTCTGCTTCCGACCCGGAGCGGACACAGCGACAGCAGTGGCAAGCGCCGCTGCGCCTGCCGCTGCTCAGATGTCCACGCATTGCGATATCACCAGACGAGATCGTCAGGCACCTTGAACTTCGCGTAATACGCGTCGTCTTCGGAGGTGGTGGCAGCGGGTTCAGCGCCGGCGTCCTGACCGTGATCGAGCACGATCATGCTGGCGTCGCGTTCGCGGATTTTTTCGACGGCCGCGCGCGGTAGCAGTTCATAGCGTTCGTCGACACGGACGATCACCAGGGCGCCGGAGGACAATTTCTTGCGCAGGTCGTCGTTGACCAGCACGGTACGGATGCTGTCGTCTACGGAGAAGCGGTACTCACTATCACCCGACCGCGGCACTTTGCGGTCCTCGATGATCTGTCGCGCCTGGGCGCGAAGCTCGATGATCCGTGCTTCTGTCTTGCGCTCTGCAGCGAGGGAGCGGTCGCGCTCGACTCGCTCGACCCGTACGCGCTCCGCTTCCAATTGGATTTCGCCCGGCGTCGATGCGCCCTTGGCATAGCGCACCTTGTTCTGCGCGTGTGCCACTTCGACCACCTTGGCCTTCTTGACCAAGCCCGCCTTGAGCAGTTGTTCCTGAAGCGGAGTGAGCTTCGCCATGTCGCGGATTCGTCCGGAGGATTTCTGACCCATCATACCCATCGGGGGAAAACAACATCCGCAGGAGTGTGTAGCGCGGCGAAGTTGCCTCGCAATCTCGACGAACGCTCTACATGCTGATCAACGTCTCGGCGCGCTGATTACCTCGCCACTTTTCGGCCTCTGGTCGAGCAGCGCACTCGGCAAGCTGCTTTCCGCTTGGGGGTGCGGCATGTCGTCTTGGTCCGCCGCGGGCGTCCGCGGACGAGCTCGTTGCCCTCAGTACGCGCCCATGAAGTCCTTCTTGCCGATTTCGACACCGTTATGGCGCAGCAGGTCGTACGCCGTGGTGATATGGAAGAAGAACTGCGGCAGTCCGTACGCCATCAGGTAGGCCTGGCCGCCAATGCGGCGCTCCTTCGGCGTACCGGGGCGCAACACGACCTCGCGTTCCGCGCTGTTTGGAAATTGCGCTGCATCCAAACCACCGATGAAGGCCAGCGTCGCGGCGATCCGCTGTTGCAGATCGGCGAATGTCTGGTCGCCGCCCTCGTATGCCGGGACCTCCACGCCAGCAAGTCGCGCCGATACGCTGGTGGCGAAATCGCAGGCGACCTGCACCTGACGCGCCAACGGGAACATGTCGGGAAACAGCCGCGATTGCAGCAGCGCGGCAGGCTCGATCTTGCGTTCGGCCGCATGGGCTTCAGATTTGGCCAGGACACCACTAAGCGCAGCGAGCATTTGCTGGAAGACGGGAACGGACGCGGCGTACATCGAGAGGGACATGAGGGGACTCTGCAGTTAGGCGGACGGGCATGGTAGCTGGCAACCCATATCGGATGATGCGCGCCTAGATTTGACCCGCTGCGCTCGGAGCAACGCCGCACATCTGCGCGCGAGAATTTGTCTGCTGAGCCTTCAGTCGCAATCCCTGAGACGCGAATGGACAACACTGTCTTCCCCGGCCGGAGCACCTCGATGCATGTGATCTACAGCGACTTGATGGTGTCCCCGGCGCAAGGTACTTCGCCGAGTGCGGCCAAGCCGCGACCGGTGGTCGAAGCCTGGATGGCACTCGATCCGGAGGTGCGCATCTTGCCGCCGAAACCGGTGACGATTGACGACTTCGCGCGCGCCCACGAGCGCAGCTTCGTCGAGAACATTTTCGCGCAGCGCATCCCGAACGGTTTCGGTACACGCTCGTCGGAAGTGAACCGATCGCTGCCGTACACGACCGGCGCAATGCTCGATGGCGCGCGACTCGCGCTGTCGCAGAAGACCGCCGTCGCAGCGCCAGTGTCGGGCTTTCATCATGCGCGCTGGAGCGAGGCGGCGGCCTATTGCACGTTCAATGGTCTGATGGTGACCGCGATGGCCTTGCGCGCAGAACATCCGAAGCTGCGCGTCGGCATTCTCGATTACGACTATCACTATGGCGATGGCACCGACGACATCTTGCATCGCCTCGGCCTCGACTGGATCGTCCATTACAGCGCTGGACAGAAGTACCTGTACGCGGATCAGGCAACGGCCTTCCTCGATGCAATTCCGACGCATGTCGCCAAGATGGCCGGTTGCGATGTCGTGCTGTATCAGGCCGGCGCTGATCCGCACATCGATGATCCGCTCGGTGGTTTCCTGAGCACGGCCGAGCTTGCCGATCGCGACCGTCGTGTCTTCCAGGGACTGCATGACCGAGGCATCCCGGTCGCATGGAATCTCGCAGGTGGCTACCAACAACCACTGAGCAAGGTCGTCGCAATCCACCGAAATACCTATCGGGCGTGCAAGGCGATCTATGACGCGCCAATGGCGCGCAGTGCGCGATGACGCCCACGCTGGGCGGCACTGTGTTCCGACCTCATCGTCGCCGGCGACCGCGATCTGCTCGATCTCGGACGCGATGGAGAAACGCTGATCGTCGATGCGGCTCCTGTCCCCACCGGATACCCCTGTGGATAACCGTACCGACTTGAACCATATTGCGGTACCGACTTGGATGAGAATCCTCGTCGCAAGATTGAGGTTGAGGGGGGACATAGCTACTTTGCTAGGCCTGACCCCATTTCTTCTCGATCGGAGGCTGGGGCTGCTCGGTACCAAGATAAAGAATTGCGGACGTCCCATGACCGGCGATTTCGAGGCGTACGGGGCGGGGAACTACTGTGCAAAGGGCATGCAGAAACACTAAATCCCTGGATCGGAAAGACATGCGCGCCAAAGGCCCCAGAAGTTTCAGAAACCAGAAGATCTTTTGCGGCAGCGAAATTCCCACGTCTCCTTGGCGTGTCGCGGCGACCGCGCGAATGAGTAGTGCGGCATCCGCCACGTGCAAATCAAATTGCAATTGCTCCCCGCGTCGAGCTCTTTCCACATACGCCTCGAATTCGTCGGAAATCACTATTACAACCCACCTGATGCGAAGTAATGACAGAGCATTCTGTATGCATGCGCTCCTGCCACGCAACTCGTGACGCCGATGGGTGAAGCGTATTTTCGGCATCCTGCCATCATGGCTGCAGCGGTCAAATCACACTTTGAGTCTGGGGGAGGAGGGGGCTTCAAGGGCCTCGCGAAAAATACCGCGCAGGTGATCACGCTGTTCGCGCTGTCGAATTTGTGGATGGCGCGAAAGCGATTGATGGCGATGACAGGGTCATTGCGCCCGCAATTCGGGAATTGACGCAGAAAATGGCATTAAGCGGCCAGAAAATGCGAAAAACGACGAATTGATCGTCGTCAGATGACCGAAATTCCAAGATGCGATCCGTGGCGCGTCGATAGCGCGCTCATGGCGACTTGTTCAGAGGTTCCTTAGGTGTCGCCGGCAAGGCACTCATCATGGTGGAAAACAGTCAATATTCGGAAGCCACATCTTCTACTTCGCCGCGTCGATTCACGACGACGCTGACTCCTGGATCAAACGAGTTGAGCCGTGGCGCGGTCAGATACACATAAGAACACTCCAACGGTCTCACATTCGACTCCCAATTCAACAGCCATTCTTCCTCCAGGACGCCGTGCTTTAGCAAGTGGTCACGGGCGATTTCCGCAACCTTCGTGCCGTGAAGAGCCGGAAGTGAACACAGATTCTCTGCTGGCTGCGAAGCGCAACCTACTAAAGCTGAAATTGTTAACCAGTAGATGCGCACTATAGGCCCGCCCAGCCGCAATATTTTTTCGCCTGTTTCTTTGCGAATGTTAGCGAGGCCATGATCTCTTTCTTGCACTGAGTCGACTGGCAGCGCGTAACGGAGAGACAAGGTTGCTCGTCCCGATATGCCTCACACTCGCTTTTGTCCTTATTGAATGGATCGTTCTCATCCGAATTTGGCTTGCACGAAAAGTGCTTGTCGAGACCTGATTAGCGCCGAATCTCAGTTCCGAATCGCGTGATCTGAGACGTTGGGGGTGGATTCTGACGCTCCGAACCCGAGGAGCGCCACGATGAGCATGAACCTGATTCAGTTCCAGCCCGGCCTGTCGATGCCGGAGTTTCTCCGGAAGTACGGGACCGAGTCGAGGTGTCGCCGAGCGCTCTATCGGGCGCGTTGGCCGATGGGATTTCGGTGCCCTGCGTGTGGTGACCGGCGACGATCCAGTTTCCGGCGCGGTGCGCAGACGATCTATCAATGTCGCGCCTGCCAGCACCAGAGCACGTTGATCAGCGGCACGCTTCTGCAAGACACGAAGCTGCCACTGACGACCTGGTTCCTGGCGATCCATTTGCTGACATCGACCAAGACCAACATGGCCGCACTCGAACTGAAGCGCCATCTCGGCATCTCCTATCGCGCGGCCTGGCGCCTCAAGCACAAGGTCATGCAAGCGATGACCGAGCGCGAAGCACCGAGGAAACTCAATGGCTTCGTGCAGATCGACGACGCCTATCTCGGCGGCGAGCGCAACGGCGGCAAGCCCGGGCGCGGCTCTGAAAACAAGCAGGCGTTTCTGATCGCGGTCGAGACTGATGCCGATCTCGAACATCCTGTCTACGCAGTGATCGAGCCGGTCCGGACCTTTGACAACACCGCGCTGACCGACTGGGTCGAGCGGCGATTGGCACCGGACGCCGAGGCGTACACCGACGGCCTCGGTTGTTTCCGCCGCATCGCCGCGGCCGGTCACGCACACACCGTGCTCGAAACTCGCGGCGGTCGTGCCGCCACCGAAATTTCCGGCGCGCGCTGGGTCAATGTCCTGCTCGCCAACGTCAAACGCGCCATCGGTGGCGTGTACCACGCGATCCGCCAAGCCAAGTACGCGCGCCGCTACCTCGCCGAAGCCGCTTATCGATTCAACCGCCGATTTCGCCTCTCCGAAATGGCCCCGCGACTTGCGCACGCCATCATGGCCTGCAAGCCTTGCCCCGAACCGCGTCTGCGTCTCGCGTGCAACTTCGCTCACTGAGATTCGGCGCTAATCAGGTGTCGAGATGGAACTGCTCGTGCCTCTTGATGCACCGCTGCTTAATTTGGCACGCATCTGCCGAAAGCCCATCGCAAATGTTCGGGTTGACGCACATCACTTCCTTGCCTTTGCAACAACGGACAGTCCCGCCTAGCCGCCCTCCTTCCACTTTTGGCCACGAGACATCGGAGCAACAGTCGTCCGCACATAGCCCAAGTGGATCGGTAAGCAACATGGGCTGAGCACTGACATAACCATATGTTGCGAAGCCTCCGCTCAATCCAATCGGATCACTCTCCACATACCGTCCCGTAGCGGGTTCGTAATCACGGAAGTAGTTGTAGTGGAGGCCGGTGGCGGGGTCGAATTGTTGGCCGGGGAAGCGGAGGTTGAGGGTGAAGGGGGTGGCGTCTTGGTCGGGGTCTTCGTTCGCGGCTTGGGTGCCGAAGGCGGAGCCTTGCAGATCCCACGACCAGATCGCGCGGTCGTGTTCGGCGCTGATCGCGCGGCGTGGCGTGCCGAGATGATCGGGTTCGATCGGGTACGGGCCGCCCTTGCTCAGCACCGCGACCGGCAGCGCGTCGACCCACACATATTCCTGCAGTGGCGTGCCATCCGGCAGGTACTCACCGAGCACCTGACCGCTCTCGCCGTACAAGACGACGCGACTCGCGCCATTTTGCTTCGGGTTCTCGACGCGCACACGTTCGCCACGACCACGCGCGCCGCGCACATGCGGCGCAGAGCGCACAGCGTGCAATTGTCGGCGTGCCAGATCAGTCATGGTTCGATGGTGCTTCGGTTGGCGGTGCGGCGCAAGAGGCGCCGGCGGAAAAGCGCTGCGAGCAAGCCACGGGCGATGCTGCGCCATCTCGCGTGTCAAGGGTTTGCTCCGCCACTGCGCGCCCTGGACCCGAAGTCCCTCGTTGCAAGATTGAGGTTGACGGAGACATAGCTACTTTGCTAGACCTGACCCTATTTCTCTGCGCTATTTCTCTGCGACGCGCACCTAAACGTCAACGAAATTGAATGAAGCAGCCAATGAGCAACTGTGCGCCGAAAGCGGCGAAGACTGCACCCATGAGTCCGGTGACCCACCTCATTCCGCTCCTAGACACGAATAGTCGAAGCAGCCCTTGAGAATAGAAGAACGCAGTCCAACGAGGGGGATCGGTAAGAATCGCCCAGTCTCGAATCGCACCCGCCAACAATACGATGGATGCGCAAATCAGAATAAGTCCGAAACTCGGCGCATCGCCACATTGCAAGTTGTCCATTCTAGTTGTTCCATCGTCAGTCTGGTCGATGAGCGCCAGTGGGGCCGTGTGTTCCAGGCGACCGAGGTCCTCGAACGACTGGATCGCCCACACGCTTGAATTGCGGGTCGCGGCCGGGGCTACGCTGACCCGCACCACACCCTCGCCCTCGAAGCCGCCGAACAAGGCGTCAGCCTCAACCGCCTCGCCAGGGCGTCTCGGACCTAGTGTGCCCATGCACATTGTTTCGAGATCTGAACATCAGATAGTAGATCTGTACCAACCCACCGAATGCACAACAGAGCGAGAACACCACGCCAATTATCCCTTTGGACACTGACAACCAATTGAGCGCAACACTCGAAACTGCAGCCAAGAGCAGTCCAAGTGGGGCGGTGATCCCGATAAGCACAACGCCGAACGACCAAGAAACCTCGAGGTCGCTTGAAAGTGACTTCCACACGAGAAGCGCCAAGAGCATTCCGTAGCCGATAAAGACTGACCAACGGATCGTCATAGACATGGTCAATTCGCCCAAGAGGTCAACGGAACTGGTTCATTGCACTTACGCGCACATCGTGACCACACGTCATCCGCCCATTCTCGACAGTCAGTCCCTTGCGGACCGATTCCATATTGGGGCCGTTTTTTCTTAAACTCCTTCTTCAAACATTCTTCGAAGCAGCGATCTTTGTCGTCGTCAATCTGACGACATTGCTTGGGGTTGTAGGTTTCCTGACTGTCTTTACCATCACAACCGACTATTGCGCCAAGAACTGGGCAGGACGGCGCGTTCCCCCCGCAATCCGTAGTTCCATCCGCGTTTGTCGTACAGACAAACGTGTGCTGGACCAATGACAGTCCACGCATCGGGCGTCCGCATATCCATGACTTAAGTCCGTCCGGGTCGAAGACAACGATTGGATTCTGCAACGAATAGCCGAAGGTCGACATCCCTGCACTGAGCCCCACCGGATCACTCTCCACATACCGCCCAGTCGCCGCTTCATAGTCGCGGAAGTAATTGTAGTTGAGACCCGACTCCGCATCGAACAACTGTCCCGGGAAGCGCATGTTGAAGTCGAACTGGGTGCCGTCGGCATCGGGGTTGGTGTTCGGGGCGGATTCGCCGAAGGGGTCGTTGAGCAGGTCCCAGCGCCACACGGCGACGTCGCGGGTGCGGTCGATGACTTGGCGTGGGGTGCCGAGGTGGTCGGGTTCGATGTAG
>Ga0073899_10001744_pt1 | contig 19758 bp, 16 predicted proteins | sample KloWWTmetaKNB5Ph_FD_88975 | JGI IMG/M metagenome (GOLD analysis project Ga0073899, IMG submission 88975) | Active sludge microbial communities from Klosterneuburg, Austria, studying microevolution and ecology of nitrifiers - Klosterneuburg... | ecosystem: Engineered > WWTP > Aerobic digester >... | reverse complement strand
GCCCCCGAGGGGCAGCTCATCGCGCCGCCCCCAGGCGTCGACCTGGTCTCGGCGGGTGGAGTGCTGGAGGTGGCCGCGACGGTGCTGTCCAACCTGCGCGAGGCGCGCCTGAGGGCCGGGGAGGTGTTCCTGGTCCACGGTGGGGCGGGCGGCATCGGCACGTTCGCCACGCAGTACGCCAAGGCGCTGGGTGCCACCGTCGTGGCCACCGCAGGGAGCCCGGACAAGCTCGAGCACTGCCTGGCGCACGGCGCCGACCACGCGCTCGACTACCACGACGACTGGGTGGCCGCCCTCAAGGCCGCCACGCAGGGCGCCGACGTCATCCTCGACATCATCGGCGCGAAGTACCTCGAGCCCAACGTGGCCGCGCTGAAGAAGCGGGGACGCATCGTCGTGATCGGGCTGCAGGGCGGCGTCAAGGGCATCCTCAACCTGGGAGCCATGCTCTCGAAGCAGGCCACGATCACGGCGACCTCACTGCGGTTCCGGCCCGCCGCCGAGAAGGCGGAGATCTGCGCCGCCGTCGAGGCCGAGGTGTGGCCGATGCTCGCCGACGGGCGGATCAGACTCTCCCCCGAGACGCGGATCCCGTTCGTCGAGGTGCGGCGGGCCCACGAGCAGCTGACAAGCGGCGACAACATGGGCAAGATCGTCCTGGTGCACTGACGATCAGCAGGAGTCCGCTGCCGGCCGAGGCCCGAACCTCAACCTTCGCCTCACCTTCCGGGTGACGGATCCGGCCTGTGGTGGCTTGAATGACCCCATGCCTTCCCCGCGCATCCTTCCCCGAGTGCTGCTTGCCGTGGTCCTCGCCGTCTCACTACTACCCGTTGCGAGACCGGCGGCCGCCCTGGACTCTGCCACTTTCATCTCGAAAACCTCCGCGTGGGCCCAGGAGGAGGAACGCCAGTATGGGGTGCCGGCGTCTGTAGCCCTCGCCCAGGCAATTCTCGAATCAGGCTGGGGCGAGTCCTCGCTGACAAAGAACGCGCGCAACTGGTTCGGCATCAAATGCTCCTCCACCGTCAGCCCGCACCAGAACGGCTGTTACGCCGTCAACACGACCGAGTACGACTCCAGCGGCACCGCCTACACCACGACCGCGCAGTTCCGGAAGTACGACACCGACCAGAACTCCTTCATCGACCACGGCTACTTCCTGAGCAGGTTGACCCGCTACGCCAAGGCGTTCAGCTACACCAACAACCCTGACCGCTTCATCGTCGAGGTGCACCTGGGTGGCTACGCGACGGACCCGCAATACGCTAACAAGGTCATCAACCTGATGTCCAAGTACAACCTCTACCAGTACAACGTGACCGCACCGGCCACCGGCGCCAGCGAACTGGTCATCAGACCACAGCTCCAGGCCAAGGCAGGCGCGACGGCGTACGTGACGGGGCTGCTCAGCCCGGGCGGCGCGGGGCGCGAGATCCTGACCCAGGCCTACACCGCCTCCGGTTGGACCACCGACCAGCGGGTCACCTCCGGGACCCGCGGCCAGTTCTCGATCCCGTTGACGTACGGCACCAACAGCGTCGGCCCCACCCGCTATCGGGTGCAGGCCGCCTCGTCGGCGGGAACGCTCACCAGCGCCGAGTTCACGGTCGACCGCCTCGCTTCGCTGACAGTCCAGCCCGTCACCGGCGTCTCCGTCGGCGAGAGCGCACACCTGAGGGGGACGGCCGCGGGCCAAGGGGGCCGCACCGTCTCGTCACAGGTCCTGGTGAGCGGCGAGTGGCAGAGCCACACCACGGCGACCGTGAACTCCGACGGCACCTTCGACCTGCCGCTGACCTACGGTCAGTTGACCGCCGGCACGCGCACCTTCCGAGCTCAGCTGGTGACGGCAGCCGGCGCAACGCTGACGTCGGCCCAGGTCAGCGCCACCTGGAGCGACATCGTGATGCCCGGCCCAGCCGGTCCTGAGCAGCGGATCGGGGGCGCCGACCGGTACGAGGTTGCCGTCAACGCGTCACGCTGGCTTCCGAATGTCGACAGCTCACCCGTGGTGGTGGCCTCGGGAGAGGTGTTCACCGACGCGCTCAGCGTGGGTCCGTTGGCCGCTCGAGAGGGCGCGCGCCTGCTGCTCACCCGAGGCGCCTCGCTGCCTCCGTCCGTGTTGGCCGAGCTGAATCGCAGCCGCCCGAGCGCGATCGTGATCGCCGGCGGCCCCGGCACCGTGTCCGACGCGGTGCAGACCGCCCTGGCGGCCTACGCCCCGGTCACCCGGATCGGCGGCACCGACCGGTACGCGGTCGCGGCCGGGGTCGCGGCGCGCGTTCCGGCGAAGCAGGTGGTCGTGGCCTCAGGCGAGTTGTTCTCGGATGCGCTGTCCGCCGGACCCCTCGCCGCCCAGTTCGGTGGGCCGCTACTCCTGGTCCGATCTGGCGAATTGCCCACAGCCACCGCGGACGCGCTGCGCGTCCTCGCCCCGGACTCGGTCATCGTCGTGGGCGGGCCGGCCACCGTCAGCGATTCGGTGCTGGCTGAGATTCAGGCAATCACGGCGCCCAAACGACGCGCGTGGGCGGAGCGGACCGGTACGAGGTGGCGGCGAACGTGACCCGGCAGTTCTTCGCACAGGCCGACGCCGCCGTGCTCGCGTCAGGCCTCGTCTTCCCGGACGCCCTGAGCGGCACGCCCCTGGCCCACGCCTACGGCGCCCCGATCCTGCTCAGTACCGCGACCTGCTCCTCCCCTCACACCACCGCCGCGATCTCCGTCCTGGCGCCCGCGCACAAGTTCTTCGTCGGCGGGCCCGCATCGGTCACGAGCTCGACGACCCAGTGCGCGTCCTAGCGTCGGGCATCGGCCTCAGCTGAGGAACCCACGGAGCCGAGCTGCCGATACCGCGCCATCGTGCCATCTGCGGACGAACCCGCGATTGTGCTCTGCCTGCGTGCGCAGTTCGCCGCGCCGGTCCCGGATCGACGTGATCACCTCCCGCAGTGAATCCGGCGTCGCCTCGAGCATCAGCGGAGCCTCCTCCATGAGGTCACGCACGGGTTGAATCATCCGGCCGACCGTGACGCGCCCGGCGGCCATCGCCTCCACGGCCGCCACTCCGTACGAGCCGAACAGCAGCTGATCGACCAGCACATCGCACCTGCGCACCAGCTCGCGCAGGTCACGGTGCGTCATCCCGGACGGTGCCACGTACTCGATGACCCCCTCGTCGTGCAGCCGCTGGAGCACCGGCGCGATGTGCTGGGAGCCCTTGATCGGCGGGTTCCGCTGGCTGGGCACGTGGACGACAAGCGGCCGCTCCCGCTCCAGCAGAGGGGCGTCCGACGCCCAGGCGTCGACGTCCACGACCACCGGTAGCCAGGTGCCGGCGGGGAGATCGAAACCCAGATCGGGCGTCGAGTAAAAGACCGGCCAGCCGGCCTCCTCGGCGAACGCCCGGTTGCGGGCGGTCTGGGCAGTCAGCGTGGCCCGCCACTCGTCGGATCCGACGGCGAAGTAGGACCACTCGTCGCGGGCGAGATGGGCGGCGGGATCTCGCACGTCCGAGCCATGCGCGACGAGGGCCATCGTGTAGCCCATGGACTCGAGGCGCCGCGCATCGGCGGGGAAGCCGGCATGCCTGTCCCAGCGTGCGAACGTCTTGAACCCGTCCAGCGCGATGTGCGTGGTCCCGGCGAACAGCCTTCGGGCCCGGGTTGCCCAGAACGGGGCGGCGCGAAAGCCGACCCGACTAATCGTGCGGTCGACGTCGAACGCGAAACCTTCCCCACGCAGCGGGGTGCCGCTGAACGACCAGGCGGAAGCCGACAGGTGCCGCCGCACCGCCCTGGCCCACTCCGTTGCCTGCCCTGCGTAGTTGGAGGGGCCGATCGCCAGATCAGGGTGCATCCGGTCAGGCTATCGGTCGCACGGCACGCGCATGGGTAGACTACGGCGCGGATGCGCGTCGCACCCCTTGACGAAGGGAACCCCAAGAGTGAAGATCGCCGTCATCGCCATGGGCAAGATTGGGTTGCCGCTGGCCGTGCAGTTCGCAGACATGGGTCACGACGTCATCGGCGTCGACGTCCAGAGCGCTGTGGTGGATCAGGTCAACGCGGCGATCGAACCATTCCCTGGAGAGGCCCACCTCCAGGAGAAGCTGACCGCACTCGTTCCCGCCGGGAGGCTCCGGGCGACCACGGACTACTCCGAGGCCATCCCGGGCGCAGACGCTGTCGTGATCGTCGTCCCCCTGTTCGTCAATGACGAGACGTGGCAGCCGGACTTCGGCTGGATGGAGAACGCCACGCGCAGTCTCTCCGAGCACCTCACCTCCGGTACTCTCATCAGCTACGAGACCACCCTCCCCGTCGGCACTACGCGGACCCGGTGGAAGCCGATGATCGAGGAGATCTCCGGGCTGACGGAGGGCGAGGATTTCCACCTCATCTTCTCCCCCGAGCGCGTCTTGACCGGCCGCGTGTTCGAGGATCTGCGCAAGTACCCCAAGCTCGTGGGCGGGCTTTCGCCCGAGGGCGCAAGGCGGGGCGTGGAGTTCTACCAGGCTGTGTTGAGCTTCGACGACCGTCCGGACCTTCCCCAGGGCAATGGCGTGTGGGACCTGGGCTCGGCCGAGGCCGCCGAGATGGCGAAGTTGGCGGAGACCACCTACCGCGACGTCAACATCGGCCTGGCGAACCAGTTCGGCAAGTTCGCGGCCGCACACGGCATCGATGTGTACAAGGTCATCGAGGCTTCCAACTCGCAGCCCTACAGCCACATCCACAGGCCGGGCATCGCCGTCGGCGGTCACTGCATCCCGGTGTACCCGCGCCTCTACCTCTACACGGACCCGGACGCCACCATCGTGCGCACCGCCCGCGAGGCGAACATGACCATGCCTGAGTACGCCATCACCCTGGCCGAGGGGGCGCTGGGCGACCTGCGGGGCAGGAAGGTCGCGGTCCTTGGCGCCTCCTACCGCGGCAAGGTGAAGGAGACCGCCTTCTCCGGCGTGTTCCCGACCGTCGCGGGGCTGAAGGCACGGGGCGCGGAGGTGAGCGTCCACGACCCTATGTACACCGACGACGAACTGGCCCGTTATGGCTTCACGGCCTATCACCTCGGCGAGGGGACCGACGTGGCCATCGTCCAAGCGGATCACGCAGAGTACGCGAAGCTCACCCCGGCCGACCTGCCCGGCATCCAGGTGCTTGTCGATGGCCGACGCATCACCTCGGCCGACGCGTGGAGCGGCGTCCAGCGCTTCGTCATCGGGGAGGCCGCATGACGCGGGACCTGTCTTCGGTGAAGGTGCGCCACCTCAGCACCGTCCACAACATCGGCGACACCCGGATCGTCCACAAGGAACTGAAGTCGCTGCAGGATGCCGGCTTCGACGTGGCACTCATCGCGTGCCACGACGGAGACACCTCCGTGGCTGGGGTTCCGGTGCTGGGCATCGGGGAGGCGACAGGTGGGCGCGGCTACCGCATGAGCGTCAAGGCGCTGCAGCTCTTCCGCAGGGCCCTGCGGGAGAGGGCGGACATCTACCACTTCCATGACCCGGAACTCATGCCCGTCGGCATCGCTCTGCGCCTGTTGGGCAAGAAGGTTATCTACGACGTGCACGAGGACGTGCCGAAGCAAATTCTTCACAAGTTCTGGATCTCGCCGCTCATTCGCCGCCCAATCGCGTTCCTCGCGCGTACCGCCGAGGCCCTGACTGCCAGTCTCGTCAACGGAGTGGTCACCGCGACACCGTCCATCGCCGAGAAGTTCCCCCGTCACAAGACCATCGTGTGCCAGAACTTCCCCGAGAAGGGCCTGGCGCTTGAGCGCAACACCAAGCCGTTCAGCGAGCGTCGCAGCGCCTTCATCTACATCGGCGGCCTGACCGCGCACCAGGGCATCACCGAGATGGTCACCGCCTTCGCCGAGCTGCCCGACGAGGTCACCGGTCTGTTCGCCGGAGTCTTCGACGAGGATCCGGCTCCGATTGAGGCAATGCCAGGCTGGGCGCACGTCAACTACGTGGGGCGTCTCACCCGGCCAGAGGTTGTGGACGCGCTGCGCGACTCCCAGGTGGGAATCGTGATCGACCATCCCATCACGAACTACGTGGACGCTTACTCCACCAAGATGTTCGAGTACATGGCGTGCGGGATCCCGTTCGTGGCGTCGGACTTCCCGTTGTGGGTCGGAATCGTCGACGATGCCTCGTGCGGCACCACCGTCGACCCATACGACACGAAGGCCGTCGCCTCGGCGATCAGCGCCTACCTGGACGATCCGGAATTGGCCGCCGCCACCGGGGAACGGGGCAGGCAGGCCATTCTCAACAAGTTCAACTGGAGCATCGAGTTCGAAAAGCTCCTACAGCACTACAAAGGACTGATCTGATGCTTCCGGACCGTATTCTCGTCCTCGGTCCCCACACGGACGACGCCGAACTCGGCTGCGGCGGCTCGATCGCCCGCTGGTTGGAGCAAGGTGTGGATGTGCATGTCGCCGTGTTCTCCACGGCTGAGCAGTCACTGCCGGACGGTTCGCAGCCGTCACGCCTGCGCGACGAATGCCACGCTTCCCTGGACGAGATGGGTATCGCGCCGGAGAACCGCACCATCTTCAGCTATCCCGTGCGGATGTTGTCGTACCACCGCCAGGAAGTGCTCGAGAAGATGGTGGAACTGGGCAGGAAGCTGGATCCGGACTGGATCCTCGTGCCCTCTGGCGCGGACCTGCATCAGGATCACTCCACGGTCTACCACGAGGCGCTCAGGGCCTTCAAGCACAAGACCATCCTGGGCTACGAGCTTCCATGGAACCACATCACGTTCTCCGCATCGGCGTTCGTCACGCTCGAGAGGCGCCACCTGGATGCCAAGTGGCAGGCCCTAACCAAGTACGAATCCCAACTGGAACTCAATCGCCCCTACTTCACACCCGAGTTCATGGACTCGTTGGCGCGGGTCCGGGGCCTTCAGGTGAAGGCCGCCTGGGCCGAGGCCTTCGAACTGATCAGGATCGTGTTCTGACATGATCGTAACTATCCACCAACCAAACTTCGCTCCGTGGACCGGATTCTTCGACAAGATGTCCAAGTCCGACGTATTCGTACTTCTCGACACGGTCCCCTTCACCAAGGGTGGGTTCCAGAATCGGGTGAAGGTCAAGGGCAACAACGGCGCGCAGTGGCTGACGGTGCCCGTCCAGACCAAGGGCAAGTTGGGGCAACTCACCAGCGACGTCGAAACCAACGAGCTGCGCCCCTGGCGGGAAGATCACATCCGCACGCTGGAGACCTTCTACCGCAAGGCCCCCCACGGGCAGGAGATGATCGAGCAGATTCGCGAGAGCTACGCGTCCGCGGACGATCTCCTTGTCAACCTCTGCGTGGACATCATCGAACGCGCGCACCGCCACTACGGCTTGGAGACCCGCCTCATCAGGGCGTCGGAGCTCGATGTCGAGGGGTCCTCGAGTGAGCTCCTCGCCCGCATCGTCGAGGCGTGCGACGGCGACGTCTACCTGTCGGGACCCTCCGGTCGCAATTATCTGGACTCAGCTCCCTTCGACGAGCGCAATGTTGCCGTCACGTATCACGAGTTCACACCGGAGCCCTACCCCCAGCAGGACGGCGACTTCGTCGGCGGCCTCAGTATCCTCGATCATTGGGCAAACTGCGGACCAAGCCCCTGGTGGACGTGACCTCCAGCGAGGAAGGCGGCTGGCTACGCCGTCGACTCGCCAAACACGTCTTCATTAGGCACGTCCTGACGCTGATGACCGGGACGGCGGTGGCCCAGGTCCTGCCGATGGTCACCACGCCGGTGATCACCCGGCTCTTCACGGATCAGGAATACGGCTCTTGGGCGGTGGTCATGTCCGTGGCCAGCGCGATCATTCCCATCGCGGCGCTGCGGTACGACCTGGCCATCCTGCTGCCTGCTGACGACACCCGTGCCAAGCAGCTCGTCAGACTCACCTCGTGGATCAATGCCGCGACCGCAATCGGGACCACCCTGCTGATGATTCCCCTGGCACCGACGGTTGCCGCGCTGTTCAAGCTAGATCCTGGGGCCTCAGTGTGGTTGTACGCGGTGGGAATCATCGTCTGGGCTTTCGGTCAGATGGGCATCTACACCTACTGGCTCACCCGCAAGCAGCAATACCCGCTCATCAGCAAGAACAAGATCTACCAGTCCATATCCGTCGCCGGGACTCAAGTGGGCCTCGGCTTCGCGCGGGTCGGCGTCTTCGGGTTGGTTCTCGGCACGCTCGTCGGACAGCACGCAGCGCTGGCCAATCTCTTCTTCCGCGGAGGAATCCCTGAGCGGGTGCCCGTGCGCCGCGAGGATGTGGCCTCTCTGCTGCGCGAGTACAAGAAGATGCCGCTCCTGAACGGGCCGAACGCCATCATTGACTCGGTCAGGCTGCAGGGCATCAATCTGATGATCGGTGTCCTTGCTTCCACCGCGGTCCTCGGGCAATTCAGTGCCGCGTGGGCGCTTGTCCAGGCCCCCGCTGCGCTCATCTCCTCCGCACTGGCCCAGGTGTTCTTCCAGAAGCTCAGTGTGACCAGGCCCGGTGACATGTTGCCGCTTGTGCGCAAGACCCTGGCAACCACCATGGCCGTCGCGGCCGTGCCTTTCGCGCTGATCTACCTGCTGTCACCGCCGCTGTTGCCCATCCTTCTGGGTGGTGGCGATAAGTGGGTGCAGGCCTCACTCTTCGCGTCCGCCCTCACGCCTTGGCTCTACATGAACTTTTCTACCTCCCCCATCTCGAATCTCTTCGTCGTGGCGCAGCGCCAGGAGATCCTCCTCGCTTTCGCGGTGGTGTACATGGCCGTGCCGTTGGCGATCATCTGGTTCAACCACGCGGACATGCTGGCCACGGTGCAGCTGGTGAGCTGGGCGATGGCAGGCCTACTCGCGGTGTTCTGCGTCCTCGCGCTGCTGGTCGCCCGGGGCTATGACGCGTCCGCCGCCAAAGCCCGCTGACTCTCGCGGAGCCGGTACCTGCGACGCAGATCAGCTCTGCCTTTCTGCACCGGACCGAAGAGGACCGACGCCGGGGTGAAGCGGACCGCCACGACCAGCATGGCGATGCTCACGATGTGCGCCCATGCGATGGGCGAATCGAGGAACGTGGAGTTCGCGAAGGAGAGGACCGGCAAAGACAGCGCGGACACAAGAATAGACTGCCGTACGATGCTCTCATTCTGATCCCTGAAACTGCCAACGAACCCTCGGAAACCGAACCAGGCCACCGCGGCGAGGACTCCGAAGGCTGCCGCCGAGACACCGATCCCATATTGGCTGGCCACCTCGAAAACGCCACTGTGCGGATTGAGGGCTCCCCCTGTGTCGAAGGGTGGTGTGTCCACCACCATCACCTCCTCGAAGCGGCCGGGCCCGACCCCAAAGCCCGCGCTCTCCTGGAGCATCCAGATGCCGTTGCGATAGAGATTGATGCGCTCCACCCCAGACCCTGCGAACTCCTGGCCGATCTGTTCGACCAACTGGGGAGCCAGCAACAGTAAGACCGCGGCCAGCGTGAGGAATCCGACGGCACCGGCCGCGAGAAGGCGCCGCACCCGTCCCGGGTGCCATGCCCAGACAAGCCACACGAGGATGCCGAGGGAGACCGCCAGCGTGAGGCGGCTGCCCGTGAACGCGATGATCACCGGGGTGGCCGCTGCGAACGCCCAATAGACCCGCCGCACACGACGCGACGGCGTGAAGGCGGCCCCGGCGGCCAGCATCACCATGGAGACAGCGAGGAAGTAGGCGAAGAGGTTCGGGTTCATGAAGAAAGATGCGATGTCCGTCGAGACGCTCCGCACGTAGTCCGAAGACCCCTCAAGGTAGTTGGGGAGGTGATCGCCCGTCAAGATCTCCCAGAACGCGGGCAAAACCGAGATCACCCAGGCTCCGGCCCATCCCGCGGCGAAGTAGTTGACGTCGGTTCTGCTGGCGGGGCGTGCCACCAACGCCCAGACCGTGGCCATCCCGAGTCCGATAGACGCGAGTTCACTCACAGAATTGTCGGCCGACGGGTAGAGAAAGCCCAACCCCACCCAGCCCAGGGCTGCGACGACGACTACCCACCCAAGCAGGTTGTGGGCAGGACGGGCGCTCGTCAACCGGATCGCGGCCACACCTGCGAAGAAGAGTGCGAACGGGCGCACCGGAGCCACACCCGCGATGGACACGGCGCTTCCCATTCCCGACAGCAGCGGCAGGAGGAGGAGTCCGATGCGGTAGAGCCACTCGATCGGCACAGCGGAGGGGGCACCCGTCTCCCCGTCTGTCGCGGCGGCCGCGCCACGCCCAGCCGTCAGCCCCCGCGGGGGAGCCTCAGCCATCCCCGCCGCGATCGGTCGCTCCAGCGCCGGGCTCGTAGGGCGACCGGACCTTCGCCCCTTCCGTCCCCACGAGCACCATGCCGGCGAGGTGCCCGCCCGAGGCCTCCACGACCGCGAGCGCCTCGCGCAGCTCGTCCTGGGCGTCCTGGCCCGCCTCGACCACAAGGAGGAGTGCATCCAACTTGGGAGCGAGGAGCCCGGTGTCCGACACGGGCACCACCGGAGGACAGTTCACGAGGGTCCACCGGTGGCTCGACCGGTACGCCTCCAGCAGGTCGTCGAGAGCGGGACGCTGAAGCAGCTCGCTCGCGTTGGGCGGCACAGGGCCCGCGAGGAGGACGCGAGGCACACCGGGGCTGACTTCACCGGTCAGAACGGTCGAGAGGCCCTGATCGGCCGGGCCCAGGGGATGCGCGCGAAGGTCCGCGTCAACCATGGCCACGTCGATGCCCCTCCGCTCGAGTTCATCCCGCAGGCTCTTCACCAGCTGGCTTCCTGCTCCATGTCCTGAGACCCCCGCGACTCCGATCACGCAGTTGGCGCCCGACGCCGGCGCCAGGAAGCTGAGGTCGCGGGCGAGGAGTTCCACCCGGGCGTCGTAGTTCGCAGGGTCAAGCCTCGCCACCACCGACACGTCGGTGAGCTTGGAGATCTGACGCGGGGACCGCACCCTCTCGTCGAGGATCACCCGGGCCACCAGATACGCCCCCACCAGGAGGAGTGCCGCGATGATCGCGGAGGCGACCAAGCGCACAGGACCCGCCGCCGGTGAGACGAGTTCGGTCTGGACATCTACCGAACCCCACTCGAGCGTGAGTCTTCCGCTGGAGCTCACCAGAGGCTGGTCTGCGAGCTGTCGGCGGAACTCGTCCGCGACAGCTGTGATCACGGCCTCCGCGGCGACATCCGAGCGCCCCTTTGTCGAGATGACCAATACCAGGCTTCGGTCCGGCGCGAGCACGGTCAGGCCTAAGCGCAACTCGGCGGTGGTGACTGGCGGGTCGAGGGTTCTGGCGGCCGGCCCCAGCACGCGTGGAGAGACAACGAGCGTGTGAGCGGTGGTGATCAGCTCGGCCGCGGCGCTGTAATCGGCTTGGCCGATCTCCTGCGGATCGCCTGTCAGCTTCAACTCGACAGTGCCCGACGAACTGTAGACCGGGTTCGCCAGGAGTACCCCGACCCCTGCGGTCACCAGTCCGGCGACGACGCCGACGAGAAGTGCCGACAACAGGTGCCGTCGCATTGTGGCCATGAGCTCGCCAAACATCGAACCTCCAGCAGTCCTTGAGAGAGCCCCAGCTTAGTGCCGGGGGGGGCCACCGTTCGGACCCGAACTACTCCGGCTCGCGCCGTGGCGGGTGCACGCTGGGGCTTGTGGGCGCGACTCCTCAGGCCCGGGCCAGCCGCTCCATTGAAGCGACGAACGCGCGGTGGTTGGGGGCGGCCGAATAGTTGGTCTCGACGATCTCACGCACGGACTCGCGCAGTGGACCCGACTTGAAGTCGGCCACGTGCGCTGCCAGGTGACTGGCCACCTGGGAGTGATCCGAATGGGCAGGGATGAGGAGCGAGGCGGGCACCAGTTCGTCAACCGCGCCGACCCGCGGCGCCACGGCCGGAACCCCACGCGCCATCGCCTCCATGAGTGAGACCGGTACCCCTTCACTGTCCGAGGTGTTGACCACCACATCGACGTTGTGGGTGGCATACCAGTCGAGGACCGCGTCATGGGTCAGGTGGCCCGCAAACCGGTAGGACACGTGAGCGGGCGGGAGCAACTCCTCGGCAAGTGCGGTGATCTCCCCACGCAAGGGTCCATCGCCGATGTGGGTCCACTGGACCTCCACGAGAGGCTCCATCCGGGCCAGCTCCGCCAATGCCCCCACGAGCCGGTCCAGTCGCTTGAGCGGGGTGATCGAGCTCACGCTCACCACATGCAGCTTCCCTGGTGACGTGGGCGGGCACATGGTTCGGGCGGGCTCCACGCCGAGCCGGGCGAGGCGGCGCTGCGAAGCTGTGAACCCGTACCGCGCCAGGTGCTCGCGCCCACTCTCAGAGATCGCCGCCACTACGTCGATGAACGGGGCAACCTGTCTGATGATCGGCGTATATTGGGCCTGTCGCACCGGTTCCCACAAGTCCGTGCCATGTGCACGACAGGCCGCATGGCGGACGAGGCCCCGCCGTCTGGCTTCCGCGCCGGCGAAGACGCCGGAGGACAACCAGTAACCATACACCAGATCGATGGCGCCGATCTCGCCGGCCAGGTCCCGCAGGGTCCTCTGGATCAGCATCACCTGCGCGGAGGTGCGCAGCGCGATCCGCAGCCGCTCGCCCGTGGCCAGCCTTCGTCTCACGAGCCAGAACGCCTCCCTCCACCACAGTGCGCTGGTCCACGCCCGTGCGGCCGACCAGGCCTGCCATCTGCGGGAGGGCCATCGGTCGGCGAGGAGATCGGACACCTCGACGCCCACAGGAACGGCGCGGGCCGACTCAACCGCCCCCCGCTTCTCCGGCAGGAGCACCACCGTGGCGTCTACGGCGGCCCACGCCTCTGCTTCCGCGGCCACGAACTGCTCACCGTCGCCGAACGGGAATTCCGACGTGATCCAGACGATGATGGGGGCCTTGTCAGTCATCATCTGATCCTTCGGCAGTATGGTTCGGCACCGGCCCCGGCAGAGCCGTGGCCGCACACATCGCGATCGCGACCCACCAGAGGAAGCTGATCCCGAAGTTCTTCACAAGGTACGTATCGAACAGGAAGGCGATCAGGCACGAGACCACGGCCGCCATCACAGGCAACCGGTACGGGTCCCGACGGGAGACGTAGAGGAGCCCGCACAGTGCAACCACCCCGAGCAGACCGAGGGCCGCACCGACGAGGCCGAGTTCCACGAGGACGGCCAGCGCCGTCGAATGCGGACTGAGCAGGAGGTCACCCGCTGCTGAGGGCACCATTCCGCTTCCCGGTGCGGGGACCCGCCCGGTCTCGAAAGCCAGCCAGGGCCAGACCTGACCCGAGCCGGTGCCGAAGATGACGGTCACCGGGTCCTGCCCCCAGAGCCGCAGCGCCGAATCAAGATTTGTCGCCCGCTTGACGTCGGAAAAGGACAGTGCGCGCGACAGCCCAGGAATGAGCATCAGAGACACCACGACGGCGACGACCGCCCCGCCCACGATCCACTTCCGTGCCCCTCGCAGGCCACGCATGGCCAGCATAACGCAGCCCCACGCCGCGAGCGCGAGCAGGCCCGCCCGCGACTGCGTCGCGAGGATCGCGGCGACCGCGACGCCGAACACGCCCATGCCCCAAGCCCGGCTCCTGCCCGCCGTCCGCGCCGCCAGCCCGATCCCGGCCACGAGGAGGAGGGCCACGTGGATCGTGGCGGATCCGGCCATCGCCGTGGCGAAGCGCCACGATCTGTGGACGTCCGCCTGCCGCGGCCAGGAAGCGATCCCGGCGAAGAGGAGGGCGACGCCCGAAGCCAGCAGGATTCGCGGCCTGACCCGAGCTTCTGCCGACAGCAACGCGCCGATCCCGGCCACCATGCTCAGGAACCCGAGCACCGGAGGGGCAAGGGTCCAGGCCCGAGGCACCACGAAGTCCGCCGAGGTGTGAACCACCGGCTGGCCGCCGGCCAGCACCGACACGGCGCTGTACGCGACCAGCGCGGCGAAGGACGCGACCGCCAGCCAGCCCCAACGCGAGATCTCACCCCGGCGACGCCACGCCCAAGGGACGGTGACCACCACCACGGCGACGAGCAGGAGACCCTCCAACTGCAGCCAGTCGACGCCGGGAACCGTTCGGCGCAGGCCCACGAGCTGCATCGCGGCCAGGACGGGTGCCAGGCACCACGCCACGGCGTTGCCTGCCCGGCGGAAGGACTCAGACTCGACCACGGCCCTCCCGGGACAGGCCGGAGACCAGGTCGAGGAACTGCCGGGCGAGCACCGGAAGCGCATGATGGCTGCGCACCCATTCGATTGAGACCTCGGCGATGCGGGAACGCTCGGCCGCGCCCAGCGCCGTCGCCTCCCGAATCGCTCGTGCGATGTCGACAGGGTCTTCTGCCTCCGCACGCACCGTGCAGCCGGCGTAGACCATCGGCGAGTGCTCGGAGGCGAAGGCGTTCACGATGGGGACACCGGTCAACATGTAGTCGAAGATCTTGTTCGCTGACACGCCGAACTCGTACAGCGCGCTGCTCTTCGACCCGATGTACAGCACGTCACAGCGCGACAAGGCATCGTGAACCTGGGCCTTGGGGAGAGAGCCGTAGAACACCACGTTCGCGCCCACCCGGCTGGCCTCGGCTTCGAGTTCATCCCGGAACAGGCCGTCGCCGATGAGTACGGCGGTGACCGGCTCGTGTCCCAGGTGGCCCATGGCGGCGACGAAGTCATCCATCGCGTTGGCGTTGGTCATGCCCCCGGCATAGCCCACCACCTTGCGGTGGTCCGCGTGCAGAGCGTCGATGAGGTCCACGAAGTCTGGCGGCGCCGGAACGGGCCTCAACTCCGCGTCGATCCCGTTCGGAATCGGCACCACGGGAGTGCTGATGCCGAGGGAACGCACGTGCGGCTCGACGTTGGGGAGAATCGAGACGACCGCGTCGCTGTGTCGATACGCCGACCGCTCCGCGACCGCCATGGCCCACATCAGGGGGTGACGGGGCGAGTACCCGCCAAGCTCTATGGGGGTCAGTGGCCAGAGATCGTGCACCTCGTGCACCAACACCGCTCCCACCAGTCGGCTGAGCCGCTGGGCGAACCAAGTGTCGAAGGGATAGGTCGACGACGCGATGACCACGTCCGGCTTCAACTCCCGGGCGATCCGGCGGGCGGCGAGCCATCCACCGCCGACGAAGTCCATCATGCTCAGCACCCGGCCCAAGCCGTTTCCGCCGTACTCGCGCGTGGAGAGGAACCTGAACTCGACGCCGTCGACGTCGTAGGGGCGCCCCGGCTCGGCATCGGGAAAGTTGCTCCTCCGCAGGTGGCTGTACGTTCCCGCGATGATCGTGGTCTCCACACCGGCCCTGGCCCACTCCCGCGCCATGTCGTGGGGACGGTATTCCATCCCCGCCGTCGGCGAACCGGCGTAGTGGTCGATGTAGACGACGCGCACCTCACACCTCCGGATTCGGAAGAGGAACCTCGCCCTGGCTCACCTGGGCGCCCGGGGCGGGGGCCGCGGCCAACGGTTGCTGGGTGAGCTGCGCCATCGACTCCGGGCTCGATCCGTCGACGACGCCGAGGGCCTCCGGATCAAGTGGGGGGACGGCGACCCGGTAGATGAGCTCATGGCTGGTGGTGGCGCGCTCCTCGTCTCCGCTGAACAGCACCTCGTGCAGCTTCTCGTTCGGACGGAGGCCCGTGAAGACGATCTTGATGTCCTTGCCGGACCGGGAGATCAGGCCTCTGGCCACATCGAGGATCTTGACCGGCTCGCCCATGTCGAGCACCAGCACGTCTGCCGGGCGACCCATCGCGCCGGCCTGAATGGTCAGCTCACACGCTTCGGGGATGGTCATGAAGTATCTGGTCACATCCGGGTGCGTGACCGTGAGGGGCCCACCGGAGGCGATCTGGGAGGTGAAGGTGTGAAGCATCGATCCGCGGGACCCCAGGACGTTGCCGAAGCGCACCGACAACCAGTTGTGCCCGGTCTTGAGGGCGAAGTGGGCCGTCAGTTGCTCCGCGAGCCGCTTGGTCTTGCCCAGGACGCTCGTGGCGTCGGCAGCCTTGTCGGTCGAGATGTTGACGAGGCGGTCGACCTTGTACTTCTCCGCCACGCGGAGCACGTTGAGGGTGCCCAGCGTGTTGGTCTTCCACCCTTCCAGGGGGTACTGCTCCAGCATCGGCAGGTGCTTGAGCGCGGCGGCGTGAAAGACCACGTCCGGACGATGGTCGGCGAAGACCTTGTCCAGGGCTTCGGTGTCCCTGATGTCGCAGAGGACCATGTTGGGCGTGTCGAGGAGGCCCTGGTGGTAGATAGACAGCTGGGTGCCGTGCAAGCCCGATTCATCCCGGTCCAGCATGACGAGTTCCGATGGTCCGAACCGGTGCACCTGGCGCGCGATCTCGGACCCGATCGAGCCGCCCGCCCCCGTGACGAGGACGACCTTCCCGGTCAGATAGTCGGCGATCTCCGCGAGGTTCGTCTTCACCTGCGCCCGACCCAGGAGGTCGGTGACGTCCAACTGGTGAAGGCTGGAGAGGTCCACGCGCCCGCTGACGATCTCGCGGGTGGGCGGCATGACCAGCGTGTTGAGGCCCACTTCGTCGGTGATGCGCGAGATCTCCTGCATCAGCTTCCGGTCCGCCGAGGGAATCGCGACGATGACCGTCGACACGCCCTTGTCCGCTGCGGCGGCCTGCAATCGGCCGCGGCCCCCCAGAACCTTGGCCCCTGAGACATGAAGGTTGCTCTTGCTCGGGTCGTCGTCGATGTAGCCGACGATCTCGAACGGGGAGTCGGGGTCGTTGGCCAGCAGCCGGCCCAGCTGCTGCCCGGCGTTGCCCGCGCCGTAGACCAGGACCGGTTCCGTCTCCTCGCCGTGACGCCGGTTGCGCGTCAAGGTTCTGAACGCGAACCGGCCGGCCGCCATCAGGACCAGCGCAGCCAGCGGAACCGTGAACGTGACAACCCGCGGATACCCGGGAGTGGCGAAGAGGACCGACATGAACCCGAGCAACAGCCCGATGCCCAGTGCGACGACGGCAAGTAGGGTTGCCTCCTCGAACGACGCCACGCTGTGTCGGCCCCGGTAGAGCTTAGTAACCACTCCGACAAGGACCTGGAGCACCACCGCTGCCGCTGAGTACTGCAGCACGAAGGCCGACTCAGGTCCGGACAGCGAGAAGCTGTAGCGTGCCACCACCAGGGCGGTCACGGCCATGACCCAGCTCATGGCGTCCCAGAGCGCCAGGCCGATCCGGAGCAGGCCCGAACGGTGTGTAGTCGTGGGGGGCAAGGATCCTCCTGTGGGACGCGATTCGACGGACATGCTACCGCGCGGCGCTCGCGGGGCGCTCAGCGCGGCCGTCTCACCTCGCCCCGGGAAGGCAGCCTCCCGCACTCCTCCCACCACGGCGCCCACCTCGCGACCCATCCTCAGTCCCCGGTGTAATGTCGGCGCATGGCTTTCCTCCCTTTCGCGCGCCCGGACATCACCGACGCCGAGATCGACGCCGTGGTGGAGGCGATGCGCTCCGGTTGGCTGACCACCGGCCCCAACGCCGCAGCCTTCGAGAAGGAGTTCGCCGAGTTCCTGGGCACGGACTCGCACGCGGTGGCGATCAATTCCGCCACCGCCGGTCTCCATCTGGCCTTCGAGGCGATCGGCGTCCGCCCCGGCACCGAGGTTCTCGTACCGACCTGGACCTTCACGTCGACCGCCGAGGCGGTGCGCTACCTGGGCGGCGACCCCGTACTGGTCGATGTCGATCCCCACACTCTGTGCATCGACCTCGACGACGCTGAACGCAAGACCACCGACCGCACCGTCGCGATCGCGCCCGTCCACTACGCCGGCCTGGGCGTTCCGAACGGCGCCTTGACCGAGTTCGCGGCGCGGCACTCGCTCAAGGTGATCGAGGACGCCGCGCACGCCTTCCCCACGCTGAACGAGGGCACGCTGATCGGGGCACACGGCCACGCCGCCACCGTGTACAGCTTCTACGCCACCAAGACCATGACCACGGGGGAGGGCGGCATGGTGGTCACCCCGGACGCTACCCTTGCCGCCCGCATGCGCACGATGCGGCTGCACGGCATCGACCGCGACGTGTTCGACCGCTACTCCTCCTCGAAGCCGAGCTGGCACTACGACGTGGTGGCGCCCGGCTACAAGTACAACCTCACCGACACCGCCGCCGCGATGGGGCGGGTCCAGCTGAGACGCACTCCGGAGATGGTGGCGCGACGCTCGGCCATCGCGCAGCGCTACGACGCCGCGTTCGCGGACCTGCCCGTGACGTTGCCCGCGAAGGCCCTGCCTCACTCCAGCCACGCCTGGCACATCTACAACCTTCGCCTCACAACCGACGCGCCGGTGGCCCGCGACCGCTTCATCGAGCTGATGGCCGAGAAACAGGTGGGCACCAGCGTGCACTTCATCCCGCTGCACCTGCAGCCCTACTGGCGCGACACCTACCACCTCACGCCGGGGGACTTCCCTGTCGCGACGGCGGAGTTCCAGCGCACCAGCAGCCTCCCGATCTTCTCGGCCATGAGCGACGACGACGTCGAGCAGGTCGTCGTCGCGGTCCGGGCGATCCTCGGGTGAGCGTGGACGTCAAGCGCGCGTTCGACGTCGCCGCCTCCACGGCCGGGCTGGTGGTGCTCTCTCCGGTCTTCCTGGGCGTGGGCGTGACCATCTGGGCCCAGGACCGGGGGCCGGTTTTTTTCCGTCAGGAGCGGGTGGGCAGGGGCGGCCGGACCTTCCGCATCCACAAGTTCCGCTCCATGTGCGTGTCCAACGCCGGGGCGCTGGTCACCAGCGCCCAAGACTCCCGGATCACCCCCGTCGGCGCCTTCCTGCGCAAGTCCAAGCTCGACGAGCTCCCGCAGCTGATCGACGTCCTCACCGGCGACATGTCCCTGGTGGGTCCCCGGCCGGAGGTGCCGCGCTTCGTGGCCATGTGGCCAGAGGATGCGCGGGGTGAGATCCTGAGCGTCCGACCGGGGATCTCAGACCCCGCGGCAATCGCCTTCCGCCACGAGCAGGACGAGTTGGCGGCGGCAGAAGATCCGGAGCGTCACTACATCGACGTGATCCTGCCGAAGAAGGTCGCCATGTACCGCGACTACGTCCGGACCCGTTCCTTCCTGGGCGACCTGAGGGTCATCCTCGGCACCTTCGCGGCCATCGCTAAGTGAGGTGCGTGGACGTCTGTCGACCCACGTGCGCGGCACAGACCGCCCCAGCACTAGACTGAGCCCCGATCAACGCTAGGAGAGAACTCGTATGGCTGAGCCCAGGATCCTCCCGTCGGCCGACCTGGACGACGGCGTCACCATCGGCGACGGTTCGTCCGTCTGGCACCTCGCACAGGTTCGCGGCGGTGCAGTACTCGGAGAGAACGTCATCGTGGGCCGCGGCGCCTACATCGGCAGCGGCGTCCACGTCGGCAACAACTGCAAGATCCAGAACTACGCACTGGTGTACGAGCCGGCCTACCTGGAAGACGGCGTCTTCATCGGCCCCGCCGCAGTCCTGACCAACGACACGTTCCCCCGTGCCATCAACCCTGACGGAAGCGCCAAGAGCGCCCACGACTGGGAGCCAGTAGGCGTCACCCTCAGGCAGGGCGCCTCGGTGGGCGCCCGCGCCGTATGCGTGGCACCGGTCACCATCGGCGCCTGGGCGACGGTGGCGGCCGGCTCCGTCGTCACGCGCGACGTCCCCGATTACGCCCTC
>Ga0073899_10001743_pt1 | contig 19759 bp, 14 predicted proteins | sample KloWWTmetaKNB5Ph_FD_88975 | JGI IMG/M metagenome (GOLD analysis project Ga0073899, IMG submission 88975) | Active sludge microbial communities from Klosterneuburg, Austria, studying microevolution and ecology of nitrifiers - Klosterneuburg... | ecosystem: Engineered > WWTP > Aerobic digester >... | reverse complement strand
CTCGCCCGCTCCTTGATCGCCGAACTGCGCGAACACGGCATCAGCCAGCTCGCCACCGCCCGCCGCAACGAACTGCTCGCCACCATGGCCTGCCACGGCGCCGTCCGCGCCCGCCGCCTGCTCACCTTGCCGGAAATGAACGCGCTATTGCGGCAAATGGAAGAAACCGAACGCGCCGGCCAATGCAACCACGGCCGCCCGACGTGGACCGAACTGCCGCTGGCGGAGCTGGACAAACTATTTTTGCGCGGCCAGTAGCCGGCTGGGGCAAGCTTCCAAATCAGGCCGGTCGCCACAGTCCGCCGCCCAACCAGAGACAAAACCGGTTGCGAAATCGCTTCATGCTGACCAGCCAATTGCATGCATTTGAGCGGCAACTCTGTGCCCTCCGCTGCGGGTCGATCCGTCTGAGATTCAACGGCAGGTAACAAATTACAGGAGCCGTTTCGGACGGCCGGTGATAGACAGGTCGTCGGCCAAAGCCGAGTTTCCCTGATGGCTGGTATCAGTCAGCAAGGCGCCGGATAGCCGCCTGTCAGTGCAATCAAATAATGAACTTTGGCTTCTCGTTTTGACTTATACGAATAATCACCCAGTAGCGTTGGACTGCCGGGATGAGTCAACTGCGGCTGAGTTATGCTTGCTGCCATGCACGACATTATCTCGATATCGAACCTCTCCAAGACCTATGCGTCAGGTTTCAACGCGCTCAAAAACGTTAACCTGGCGATTCGTCGGGGTGAAATCTTCGCATTGCTCGGTCCGAATGGTGCCGGAAAAACAACGCTGATCAGCATCGTCTGCGGCATTGTCAATCCGGGTTCCGGCTCCGTCACGGTTGATGGTCATGACATCCAGCGCGACTACCGCGCCTCGCGTTCGCTGATTGGACTCGTGCCCCAGGAACTCTCAACCGACGCTTTCGAAACGGTCTGGAATACGGTCACCTTCAGTCGCGGCCTTTTCGGAAAAGCCGCCAACCCGGCCCATATCGAAAAAGTGCTCCGGGCCTTGTCCCTTTGGGACAAGAAAGACAACCGGATCATCACGCTGTCCGGTGGCATGAAGCGCCGCCTGATGATCGCCAAGGCCTTGTCACACGAGCCACAGATACTATTTCTTGATGAACCCACCGCCGGCGTCGACGTTGAGCTGCGGCGTGACATGTGGCAACTGGTCCGCGATTTACGCGAAACCGGCGTAACCATCATTCTCACCACCCACTACATCGAAGAAGCCGAGGAAATGGCTGACCGGATTGGCGTCATTACCCATGGCGAACTGATTCTGGTCGAGGAAAAAAGTGAGCTGATGCGCAAACTGGGTAAAAAGCAGCTAACGCTGCTCTTGCAACAGCCCCTGACGCACGTGCCGCCGGAACTCGTTTCGCACGGCTTGACGCTATCCGGCGATGGCAGCGAGCTGATCTACACCTACGATACGCAAGACAGTGATGCGGGAGTGGCCGAACTGCTCAAGGAGCTGGCTGATGCCGGCATCCACTACAAGGATCTGCGAACGGAGCAAAGTTCGCTCGAAGACATCTTCGTCAGTCTGGTCACCGAGCGGAGCAAGAAACCATGATGAATCTGCATGCCGTTCGTGCCATTTTCCGCTTCGAGATGGCCCGCACCTGGCGCACGCTGATGCAAAGCGTGATCTCGCCGGTGATCTCGACATCGCTGTACTTTATCGTCTTCGGTGCCGCGATAGGCTCGCGCATTCCCGAGGTCGAGGGCGTCAGTTACGGGGCCTTCATCGTCCCGGGCTTGATCATGCTGTCCTTGTTAACCCAGAGCATCTCGAACGCGTCATTCGGCATCTATTTTCCAAAATTCAGCGGCACGATCTACGAACTTCTCTCCGCTCCGGTGTCTACCCTTGAAATCGTGCTGAGCTACGTCGGTGCAGCCGCTACCAAGTCGATCATGCTCGGGCTGATCATCCTCGTCACCTCCGGCCTGTTTGTCCCGTTGCGCGTGGCACATCCGTTGTGGATGCTGCTCTTTCTCGTGCTGACGTCGGTCACCTTCAGCCTGGTCGGTTTCATCATCGGCATCTGGGCGGATGGCTTTGAGAAGCTGCAGGTCGTGCCGCTCTTGATCATCACGCCATTGACCTTTCTCGGCGGCAGCTTCTATTCAATCGCCATGCTGCCGCCGTTTTGGCAGAAGGTCGCGCTGTTCAATCCGGTGGTGTACCTGATCAGCGGCTTTCGCTGGAGCTTTTACGATATTGCCGATGTCAGCCTCGGTGTAAGCCTGGGCATGACGCTGGTTTTTCTGGCCGTTTCCTTGGCCATCGTTGCCTGGATCTTTCGCACGGGATACCGGCTGAAGACCTGAGCCTGTGAGTCACATCGCGTAAATACTGGAGTTGAACCATGGACAGACTGAAACTCACCTATTTTGACGTTCCAGGCGGTCGGGCCGAACCGACGCGGCTCGCCCTGCACATCGGCGGCATTGCCTTTGAGGATTATCGATTTCAATTTAATGAATTTCCCGAAGTTCGAAAAAACACCCCGCTGAATCAGGTGCCGACCCTGCAGATCAATGATTTGCAGGTCACCCAAAGTGACGCAATTATCCGCTACGTCGGCAAGCTGACTGGTTTGTATCCGGCCGACCATCTGCAAGCCCTGTTCTGTGACGAGGTGATCAGTGCGTTGGAGGACGTCAATATCAAAATCGGCGCCACCTTCGGCCTGACCGGGTATGAACTGAAAAATGCCCGCACCGCCTTGGTGAGCGGCCCCTTGCCGCGATATTTGCAGTGGCTGCAAAAGCAGCTTGAGAGCCACGGCGGCGAGTATTTTGCCGACAATCGCCTAACGATTGCCGACCTGAAAGCATTCGTCTGTTTGCGCGGCCTCAAGTCAGGCAAGCTGGACCACATTCCGACCGATCTGCTCGACCAGGTGGCGCCGAAACTGGTTGCCTACCTGCAACGCATTGGCAGCATTCCGGCCATCGCTCAATATTATTCAACACCGGGCGCAGCGTAAGAAGCCGTCCAGGCCGAATGCCCCGAATCGAAATCAGCCGGAGGCCCGCTAATGTCTGACCCGAACAGTTATTCACCCCCCAGAATCTGGATCTGGGAAAAGGCCAACGGCGGCCAGTTCGCCAACATCAACCGGCCCGTTGCCGGGGCAACCCATGAGCATGCGCTGCCCCGGGGCAAACACCCGCTGCAGCTGTATTCGCTGGCGACGCCCAACGGCGTCAAGGTGACGGTGATGCTCGAAGAATTGCTGGCACTCGGTCAGCGCGGCGCCGAATACGATGCCTGGCTCATCCGCATCAACGAGGGCGATCAGTTTGGTAGCGGCTTTATCGAGGTCAATCCGAATTCCAAGATTCCAGCACTGTTGGACTGCAGCAGCCCGGAACCCGTAAGGGTGTTCGAGTCGGGATCGATTCTTCTCTACCTGGCCGAGAAATTCGGGGCCTTTGTGCCCACCGAACCGGCCCGCCGCGCCGAATGCCTGTCCTGGCTGTTTTGGCAAATGGGCAGCGCGCCTTTTCTGGGTGGTGGCTTCGGCCATTTCTATACCTATGCGCCGACCAAAATCGAATACGCGATTGACCGCTTTGCGATGGAGGTCAAACGCCAGCTGGATGTACTCAACCGACGGCTGGCCGACAACCCCTACGTCGGCGGTGACGAGTACACCATCGCCGACATGGCCATTTGGCCGTGGTACGGGGTCTTGGCCCAAGGTCAGCTATATGCGGCGGGGGAGTTTCTGCAGGTCAACGAGTACCCCCACGTGATTCGCTGGGCTGACGACATTGGCCAGCGCCCGGCCGTCAAACGGGGCCGCATGGTCAACCGGATCGTCGGGCCGTTGGAAAACCAACTGCACGAGCGCCACGATGCGGGAGACTTCGAGGCCCGCACACAAGACAAACTGCAGACACAGCCATGATGCCCGCACCCTCACTTGAAGACCGCGCAATGGGGGCCTTGATGGGCGCCTTCATTGGCGATGCCCTCGCCCTTGGCCCGCATTGGTACTACGACCTGGATCAACTTCATGCCGATTATGGCCAGTGGATCAACGACTACACCACGCCAAAAACCGGGCGCTATCATTCGGGCATGAAGGCAGGGCAACTGTCACAATCAGGCGTACTGCTGCGGCTCACCTTGCAGTCACTGGTCGATTGCGGCAGCTACGATGAAGCCGACTTTTGCCGTCGTATGGACACCGACCTCTTCCCGCTTCTTGACGGGACACCGATGAACGGACCAGGTGGCTATACCAGCCAGTCAATCCGGGAGGCCTGGCGCAAGCGTGTTGGCGCCGGACTGCCTTGGGGACAGGTGGCCGGAAACGCCGACACCACCGAAGCGGCTGAGCGCATTCTCGCCATCGCTATCCGTTACGCGCTGCAGCCGGCTGAACTCGCCTCAGCCATCACCCGGAATACGCGGCTGACGCAGACAGACGGTACGGTCGTCGCAATGACCGTCGCCTTCGGCGCGATACTTGGCATGCTGATTGAAGGGCAGCCCATGGATTCACGCATCTCGGGCAAACTGATGGCGCGGGTCAAGTCGGGTGAACTGCCATTCCACGCGGTGACCAGTGGCAATTTGCAAGCACCGCAACAGGGTCAGGCGGAAGCACCAACTGCCGGTCGTTTTCCGTCGCCGGACGCTCTCCTTGGCCCATCCTCGATTGCCCTTGCGGCGATCGATCCCGATATTCGTATCGAGCCAGCCTGGAAGGTTTCTCTGGTGTATGGCATGCCCTGCGCGGTCTATCATCAGTTTCCAGCCGCTTACTATCTTGCTGCCCGGTTTCACGATGACTTCGAATCTGCCGTGCTCCATGCGGTCAATGGTGGCGGTCAGAATCAGGCCCGCGCCATTTTGGCCGGCGCTCTTGCCGGAGCACAAACGGGACTATCCGGAATTCCTCGGCGCTTCCTTGGTGGCCTGGAAAACAGAGAGGCGCTGTTGGATTTGGCGGGGCGACTGGCTAAACAGATGATTCACCAGCCGGTCGTTAATGGATAACAACTTGCCGTTCTAATCGTTTCCGCCTTGCTAGAAGGAGCAACTGAGGACGATGGCAACAGTTGACAGTTCGGCCTCAGCGGATGGTGGCGTCATCGCCAACTTGGTCCGCAATCCATCGGAAACCTGCCTCTCAGCACCAAATCGAGCTGAACGGCAGCTTGCCATTTTGGCGAACGCGCACTGAGTGCCCGGAGCCGTCATTCGCCACTTTCGAGGTCGAACGACCGGTATCGGAGTGGAGCAGTCGCACGGCGTACTTGCTCACCGACAGCAGGTCGGCCAATCCGGCCATTGGCCAGTCGCTCGGAATCGGGCCGCAGACGGTCGGTAAGCTGCCCTTCAGCGGCTGAATGGCTTGAACGTCAGCTTTCCTGGATTACGAACGCGTACTCCCGACCCTGAAGAGTCACATGACGAAGGCAACCCCGCTGGCCGCTTACCGATCGTAAAGCTGCCGGTCGAGTTGCTGGCATGGCAGTCTGGACCTCGGCCATTGCAGTTTTGCTTATGCATCGGTTGTCAGCCGCGGAACAGACGTGGATTGCGTTCGATGAACCGGTCGATCCACACGTCGACGAACGAGCGTTTGTTGCGTTTCATGTGCCACCAGCCGAATGCGCTGATGACGAGCGCGCCCAGCGCATCGACGATCAGATCCCACATCGTGTCGGTCAGACCCGACGGGTCGCCGAGCATGGGTTTTTGCATGGTGGTGCCAAACACTTGGTCGATGGCGAACTCGAAGATCTCCCAGAACGTGCCGACTGCCACCGCGAAGACGAAGGCGAACAGTGCGACAAACCCCGCACGCATGTGCAGGTCGATACGCTTGCTCTCGTTCATGACATAGACGAGCAGAAAGCCGAGGATCCCGAGCAGCAGGCCGGAGCTGGCGTGCAGGGCGATGTCCCACCACCAGAACCGTTCGTAATAACCCCGGAACTCTCCAAGAAATAACGCGCCGAAGACAAACAGGATCGCCAGCAGTTCGTATTCGGCCGGAATGTGCACTGGCAGGCGGTGGCCGAATATCGCCGGTGCGCCGGTGATGACCATGATCGCGAGCAACCAGACCGCGCTGACCCACATGCCCTGGGTCAGTAGCAGCACCAGTTCGAGCGCCATCACGGTCTGCAGCATCAGCAGAACACCGAGTCGCACGCGCTGCCCGCTTGTTGTCATGCATGGGCCTTGCCGCTTCGCGCTTGCCCATCACCGGGCGACTGCGGCTGCAGCAGTTGGCGCAACACCAGGTCGAGAATGCCGCCATGGACGAAATACTCGGCCTCGGCCGGCGCATCAATTCTCACCAAGGTCTCGAACGTAGTTTGCGACCCGTCCTTGCGCGTCGCTGTCACGTTGGCGCCTTGACGCGGTTCGATGCCGCCCGCGATACCGCTGATGGTGTACGACTCGTCGCCTGTCAAAGCAAGTGATTGCGCCGATTCGCCGTCCTTGAACTGCAACGGAAGTACCCCCATACAGACCAGGTTGCTGCGGTGGATGCGTTCATAACTCTGGGCAATGACGGCCTTGATGCCGAGCAGCGCCGAGCCCTTGGCGGCCCAGTCGCGCGAACTGCCCGAGCCGTACTCGCGCCCGGCGATGACGATCAGCGGCGTGCGCTGTGCCTGATAACGCATGGCAGCGTCGTAGATGCTCATCGTCTCGCCACTGGGCAGGTGCACTGTCCACGGGCCTTCGGTGCCCGGCGCCATCGCATTGCGCAGGCGGATATTGCCGAAGGTGCCACGCATCATCACCTCGTGGTTGCCGCGCCGCGAACCGAAGCTGTTGAATTCAGCGCGCGGAACACCTTGTTCAACCAGATACTTGCCGGCCGGCGAATCGGCGCCGATAGCTCCCGCTGGCGAGATGTGGTCGGTGGTGATCGAGTCGCCGAGCAACGCCAATACCCGCGCGCCCTCGATGTCGGATGGAATGGCTGGTGCATCGGCGAGGTCCTTGAAGAATGGCGGCTCACGCACATAGGTCGAGTCGTCGGACCACTCGAACAGGGCGCCTGTCGGCGCCGGCATACTTTTCCACGCATCGTCGCCCTCGAAAATGCGCCCGTATTCGAGTTCGAATTGCTGCGACTGCACCGACGAGGCGATCAGGGAATCGATCTCCGCGGACGTCGGCCAGATGTCCTTCAGATACACCGGCTGGCCGTTTGCGCCGCTGCCCAGAGGATCACGCGTCAGGTCACCGAGCACCGTGCCGGCCAATGCATAGGCGACAACCAGCGGAGGCGACGCCAGGTAACTCGCCTTCACCTGTGCGTGAATACGGCCTTCGAAGTTGCGGTTTCCCGACAGCACTGCCGCCACCGTCAGGTCTTCGCGGTTGACCATGTTGGCGACCTCTTCGGGCAATGGGCCGGAATTGCCGATGCACGTGGTGCAGCCGTAACCCACCAGGTTGAAACCGAGTTTTTCAAGATAAGGCGTCAGGCCCGCCTTGTCGAGGTATTGCGTGACGACACGCGAACCGGGCGCCAGCGATGTCTTCACCCACGGACGCGACTGCAGGCCGGCTTCCACCGCTTTTTTTGCCAGCAGGCCGGCAGCGATCATGACCGATGGGTTCGAGGTGTTGGTGCAACTCGTGATGGCGGCAATGACAACCGACCCGTGCGTGACGGATTTTGCGGCGTTGGGTTGTTCCAGCCGTTCCGGCGGTGCCTTGAGAAATTCACCGGCCTCGGAGCAGCTTTCCGCGACGAGCCGTGCGATCTCTTTCACGCTCGCCTGGGCGCTGGCGCCTTCAGCCGCGGCCTGGAACGACTGTGCGACAGCCGCTAGCGCGACCCGATCCTGCGGCCGCTTGGGCCCGGCCACGCTCGGTTCGACCTTGCTCAGGTCGAGGTCGAGCACTTCGCTGAATGCCGGTTCGGCATCGTCGTCGGTCCTGAACAGACCTTGTTCGCGGGTGTAGCGCTCGACCTGATCGACGATGTCGCCACGCCCAGTCAGGCGCAGGTACTTCAAGGTGTTGACGTCGACCGGAAACAGCGTCGCAGTCGCCCCGAACTCGGGCGACATGTTGGACAGCGTGGCGCGGTCGGCAATACCTAAGCTGCTCAAGCCGGGGCCGAAGAACTCGACGAACTTGCCGACGACACCATGCGCCCGCAGCATCTGCGTCAGCGTCAGTACGAGGTCGGTCGCCGTGGTGCCCGGTGGCAGTTCGCCGCGGGTTCTGACGCCCAGAACGACGGGCTTGGGCAGGAACATCGGCTGGCCCAGCATCGCGGCTTCGGCCTCGATGCCACCAACACCCCAACCCAGCACGCCCAGACCGTTGATCATTGGCGTGTGCGAATCGGTGCCAACAAGGGTGTCCGGAAACAGCCAGCCGTCGCGCAGGGTGACGACCTGCCCCAGGTGCTCCAGGTTGATCTGATGGCAGATGCCCATGCCGGGCGGCACGACGCGAAAGCCGTCGAACGCCTGTTGCGCCCAGTTCAGCAGCGCATAACGCTCGCGGTTACGCTGGTACTCCCATTCGAGGTTGTCGGCATAGGCGCCGCTGCTGCCGAAACGATCGACCTGCACCGAGTGGTCGATAACCAGATCGACCGGCACGAACGGATTGACGCGCTCGGGGTCGGCGCCAGCGTGCTGCGTCATGCTTCGCATCGCAGCCAGATCAACGACCGCCGGCACGCCGGTGAAATCCTGCATCAGGACGCGTGCCGGCATGAAGGCGAGCGACGCCTCGGCGCCGTTGGGCCAGTGCGCAAGGGACTCGACGTCTGCCACTGACACGTCGCGGCCACCGCAGCGGCGGGCAATGTTCTCCAGCAGGATCTTGACGGTGTGCGGCAGGCGCGCGACATCCGTACCCGTCCTGGCCGCCAGCCTGGCGAGACTGATGTACGAAGCGGTCCCTGACGCTGTCGGCAAACTCGCCTTGATATCCATCGGGTCACGACTCATGTTCTGTTCTCCTTGTATTGTCCCGGTTCGACCCGTGGACGCCTGACCCGTGTACTTTGTTGGATCTTTGCGGCGCGCTGCCCGAGCTTCGCCGGCCGTGGAATTTGAGCGGATTGAGTCTAGGCTCAATCCGCGGCATGTGCGCAGGGAGTGTCAGTATTTTTGTGTGCAAGGCCTTGAAGACTTTTCCACGGTGCCGCTCGCCGCTCCTTATCGAGAGCAAGAGCGTGCGGCACCGTGGAAAAGTCGGTGTTCAACTTACCCCAAGGCTTTCGTGAAGTGCTCGTCATAGAGGATGGCGAATTGATTCATGGCCACTTTCCAGTCATGTGCGGCACGGCTCCAATTGGCGGTGATGTTGCGTAGGGCGAGTCAGAGTATCTTGATCGCCGCCCCGTTGCTCGGGAAATGACCGCGGGTCTTGATGATCTTGCGCAGTCGGGCATTCACGCTCTCGATGGCATTCGTCGTATAGATGACGCGCCGTACCGCTGGCGGGAAGGCAAAGAAGGGAATCACGTGTGGCCAGGCACGGCGCCAACTAGCGACGACGGTCGGGAACTTCTGGCCCCAGGGGCTTTGCTCGAAAACATTCAATTCGGCTTCAGCCGCCTCGGCGCTCAGTGCCCTGTAGATCGGCCGAATTGCGGCCGCCAAGAGCTTGCGCTCCTTCCAACTGGCGTAGTCGAGACTGCTGCGGATCAGATGCACGATGCAGGCTTGCAGCGTCGTCGCGGGATTGTCATCAGGGTGTGTACGCCGGCTAGCGGTATGAGGAACGGCAGCTAACCGACTCCATTCGCGACTGAGTTAGCCATCAGGCCGAACGTCGGCTATGGCCGAAGCTCGGAACTACATCGCGGAGAATCGGGCGACAGGTTGCCGATCAGTTACCCGCCGTTCGTCCCACCTCGTTTTTGAGCACTCGAATGGCCGGAACTGGCCGGTAGTGACGGTTGGGCTGTTTGAAACAAAGCTGCCGTTGGCATTCAGGGCCGAAACTCGAATGGCCGGTTACTGGCGCGAGAGAGAACTCACCCTACCTGCCATGACCCGCCGCTCGGACTTTTTCTCCATTGCGGCCCTTCATTTTCACGCTCACCCGGAAGCGGTCGTTGCCCCGAAGGTACTCCGATTTCGCCTGGCAGGCCGTTGTTCAACGGTTGGAGCCATTCGCGACACAGTAAGCGTGGGCCGTGGACCGATGGCTTAAGGAGCCCACCGGCCTTTCCAACGGATAAATCTGGCTCAGATGGCGTTGGGGCCCGGACAACTCTAGCCGTTAAGATAATTGAAAACTCTTTGTTCCAAACGGCAGGTAACGAATCTCTTTATTGACCTACGGCCACTAAGCCTTTGAGGCTTTTAACCATTCAGTTTTCTTGATTTGCAGCCCTCCTTGTTTCGACTCATAGCTTAGCAATCACGCAAACCCTAGCGAACTAGCTCGGTATACTCCATTGATGCGCGCCCAACTAGCTCCTTCTCTCACGATAGCAATGCGATTGTTTTGCATTATTGGGCTATGCCTATTGGTGATTTCCAAAGTATTCGGTGGCGAGGTGGCAATTGGCGTTTTTGCCTATCAGGGTGAGCGTGCCGCCGCATCCGACTGGTCCCCTGTCATCCGCTATCTGAATCAGGCGTTGCCCGAACACCATTTTCGCCTTGACCAATATGACGCAGCAGGCTTGCGCCAAGCCATCGCAGGCCACCAGGTCGATCTGGTGATTACTAACCCAGGCTATTACGTATCCATGGAATCAGAGTTCGGCATCAGCCGGATTGCCACCCTTGATACTGAGGATAGCCATCCGGCGCGAGCCCTCGGCTCGGTAGTCCTGACCAGAGCACACCAGCCAAGCCTTCGTGTATTGGCAGATCTTGCAGGGAAACGGGTCGCTGCTGTTGCTCCTGAAGCTTTTGGTGGCTATTTGGTGGCCGCACGGGAAATGCTGGGCGAAGGTGTTGATGCTGAGTCTGATCTCAAGGAACTGCGCTTTGTCGGTCTGCCAATGAACCTGATCATCGAAGCGGTACTGCGTGGCGATGTCGACGCCGGTATCGTTCGCGCCTGCCTTCCTGAGCAAATGGCCGACCAGGGAAAAATCCGGCTTGAAGATTTTCGTGTCCTCTCGGAGCGTAAGGATCCTGACTTGCCCTGTGCCCTATCGACACGCCTATACCCGAACTGGCCGATTGCCGTGACCCGGCAGACCGATCCTGTGTTGGCCAAAGCCGTTGCAAGGGCCTTGCTAGCCATGCCGGAATCAGGCGGTATGAGTTGGTCAGTACCAGCCGATTACCAGCCTGTGCACGACCTGTTTCGCGAACTGCGCATTGGCCCCTACACCTATTTGCGGGACATCACACCGGAAGGACTGGTTCGGCGTTTCTGGCCCTGGCTGCTCGGGTTGCTTGCCATCCTGACAGGATGGATCGTTCATACGGTTCGTGTCGAGCATCAGGTTCACTGGCGCACGGCAGAGCTGCGCGAGTCTCTTGCCGCCCGCGACCAGGCCGAAGCAAAAATGCGCACGAGTCAGGAACAGATGGAACACTTGTCACGCCTTTCGGTGCTGGGAGAGCTATCCGGCAATCTCGCGCACGAGCTCAATCAGCCCCTGACGACCATCGGCACCTATGCGCGGACAGTGTTGCGTCGCCAGGAAAGTGGCAACCTGACACCGGAAGCTGTTACCGAGGCGTCGACCGAGATCGCACGGGAGGCCGAGCGTGCTGGCGGCATTGTGCAGCGCATCCGCCATTTTGCGCGTAAACGTCAGGCGACCCGTGAAGCTGTTAACTTGGCCGAGATCGCCGAAGAGGCGCGGCGCCTGATTGTCGGGATGCTGGCGCGGGCACCTGAGGTAGTGATTGAGAATCGCTTGACCGCCAACTGCAAGGTGCTTGCTGACGGTGCCCAGATCCAACAAGTTTTTCTCAATCTGATTAAGAACGCGATTGATGCCAACCGGGATTTGCCGAACGAGCGACAGAGTCTGCGTATCGTTATCGAGCCACTGGAGAATCGCGCAGCGGTCCATGTCATCGACCAAGGCATTGGACTCGAAACCGAGCAATTGCCTCATTTGTTCGAACCCTTCTTTACGACCAAGCCGGATGGCCTTGGCCTTGGTCTGCCGATCTGCAAGACCATCATTGAAGCCCACGGCGGTAGACTCTGGGCAGAACCCAATCAGGATACCCCGGGCATGTGCTTCTCCTTCTCCCTTCCCTGCCATGAACTATCAGCCTGACGCCTGCATCGTCCATGTGGTCGACGATGACCCTGGTCTGCGTCGCTCATTGCGGTTCTTGCTCGATTCCGTGGGCTGGACCGTCCAGCTTCATGCCTCGGCCGAAGAGTTTCTCGATGTCGTTGTAGAGCCCACGCAGCCTTGCTGCCTGCTGCTCGATATCCGCATGCCGTCGATGAGTGGTCTGGAATTGCAACAGGTGCTGCGCGCACGCGGGGTTGTCTTGCCGATTCTTTTCATGACTGGCCATGCCGATGTCTCGATGGCGGTGCAGGCGATGAAATCCGGCGCTCTCGATTTCATCGAAAAGCCCTTCAATGACCAGAAGGTGCTCGACTCGGTCGCTGCAGCAATACGCCACAGTGCCGAGGCGATAGACGTAGTCGCCCGGCGTCAGACTGCCAAGGTCACACTGGCGCTGCTCTCCCCCCGCGAACAGGAGGTGGCGCAGCTGGTCGCTCAAGGACAGCCAAACAAGCAGATTGCCAGCCTGCTCAACATCAGCGAAAAGACCGTCCACATCCATCGACAGCATGTCATGGAAAAGGCCGGTGTTTCCTCAGCCGCCGAATTGGCCCGCCTGATGATGCGGGCCAACCCTGCCGCCCTCGATTAGCCGAGGATATTCAAGCCCGCTGCATTCTGGCCGGCAGACCGTTGCGCACCGAGGCACCGGAAATCGCATCAACCCACGGTGATTTGTCCGGCCGTGTCGGGTCGAGCAGGCCGATGTCGTTGAGATTTACCCCAGCTGCCAGGCGTTTGTCTTTTGGCTGCTCCGTCCGTCCGATACGATGAGCGCGAGCACCCAGTTCCCGGTGGCCGAAGCCATGTTCGATAGCCGCAACGCCGGGTGCAATGCCGGCATGAACCATGATGCGCGCCTTCAGACTGCCGCCCGGCGTGCTGATCTTGACCAGATCGCCCATCTCGACATGCAGACGACGTGCGTCATCGGGGTGGATCAAAACCGGATTTTCCGGATGCAGGCCAAGCAGACGGGTGGCACCAATCGAATACGGGTTTTGCAGCGCCGACTTGTAGCTGACCAGTTGCAGCGGCCATTTGTCGGCTGGATAGATTTTCCGCATCGGCGTGCCATCGGCGAAGGCCGGCTCGACCCAGCTCGCACAGCCGTTATTGCGCTTACCGGACAGGCTGTTTTTCGAGGCGCCGACGCTTTCGTTCCAGAGATGTGCCATGGACTTCATCGGATTGCGCATCCAGCGCGGATCTTCTTCATCGTAGGCATCCTTGCCCGGCTGGTAGCGGCCGCCGCGACTCAGCAGGAAAGCCACCTTGGCAATCTCCTCGGGCTTCAGCGTCTTTTCGAGCAAGGGGCGCAGGCGCTGAACGCCGGACAGGATGATGTCTTCTTCCGTCGCATCGGCCACCGGCTCCTTGCCCAGCCAGGCGATGTTGGCGCCGCCACGCAGATACCACTCTTCCGGCGTATTTAGCGCATAGGTGTTGCCTTGCGGGTCGCTGATCGCGTTCTCACCAAAGCCGGGCAACTTCATCGCCTTGGCCAGCGCGATGAAGAAGGTTTCCATGCCGATGGCGTGGCGTTCCGGGGTTTTCGTGGCCTGTGGCTCTATCACCGGCCAACGGGCACTCATCGCCTTGGTCGGTACACCATTCCAGGCCGCTACCCACCCCCAGCTTTCATACATCAGCGAATCGGGAACAATATAGTCGGCGAAGGCGTTGCTTTCATTGATGAATGGATCAACTGAAACGATGAGTCCGATTTTCTTTGGGTCGGCCAGATCCTTGGAAATCTTGTTGTGCAGTCCGGCAATACCATAGAGCGGATTTGAGGACCACATGATCAGTGCCTTGAGGGCATACGGGTAGCCGTGCAAGCCACCGGGCAGCAATTCGGTGGTCAGCCCCGGCGCATTCGGGAACCAGGGCGCAGTGGCTGGGTAGGGCTTGTTGTCAGCCTTGCGCGCGGCAAACTCGGCTGTCTTCTCATAGGGAACATTTCGCCCGAGCGGCGTACCGGATGTCTTGACCATACCGGCAAAGTTGTCGAGGTTGTAACGCGGCCCCTCGCCGTTGTCCTTGAAGCCACCGCCATTGGCGATGAAACCGCCTTTCCAGTTGATATTGCCGAGCAAAGCGTTAATGCTGAGCAAGGCATAGGCGTTGTAGAAACCGCTACCACTCATCATGCCGCCGTGGGCGATTACGGAAGCTTTCTTTCCGTGCGAGGACAGCTCTTTCGCCAATCCGGCTAGTGTTTCGACCGGGATACCGCAAGCTTCGGCATAGGCAGATAGCTCAAGGCGCATCGCCTCTTCACGTAACAGTTGTAGTGACGATTTGACTCGAACTTCCTTGCCACCAACCGTGAGAACGGTATCGACAAACAGTTGGGCCGGACCGGTTGCCTGATCATGGAAAACTGGCTTGCCAGACTGATCGAGGCAGACGAAGGCATCAGTTTCCTTGTAACGCAGGTCTTCAGGCATCTCGACGCCAAGATCAGAAGCGCGCAGCATGCGTTGCTCGCGTGGGTGCTTTGGTTCGACCACAACCAGATGGCTGGCGTTGGAGAAGGACGGCTCGCCGTTCTGTTTGGCCAACGCCGCATTCGGGAAGCTCAGGAAATGGCTGTCTATACGCTCGTTCTCGAACAGCCAGCGGATGATGGCCATGGCCAGAGCACCGTCAGTACCGGGCTTGATTGGCAACCAGCGCCCACGGTCAGCGCTGGCCCGGTTGTCGGCATGAGTGAGTACTGGGTCGACCACGACATAAGAAAGTTTGCCTTCGGTGCGCGCTTTCGCAACCAGAGTGCCCTGACGCTTGAAGGGATTGCCGGCTTGACCCGGAGCCGTACCAACAAAGAGAACGAACTCGGCATTCGAGAAATCCGGCTTGCAATGCGGCATCGTTTTCATGTCGCCGAACAGTGCGCCAGAGCCGGAACGGTAGGAACCGCCGCAGTAGGAGCCATGGCCAATGAAATTGAGCGTGCCATAGGATTTCTGGAAGAAGCGGCGGGCGAAATTTTCGCGCCCATCGTTGACACTGGAGAGCACCGCCACCTGATTGACGCGTGGCCCAAGTGCCGGCTGTTTGCTGTCGATTGGCGTTGTCAGGTCACGCAGTGCGCCGAGTCCTTCCACGTTACCTTCGCCGAACAGATTGCCGCCATTGACCACTTCCTTGACCATCTGCTCAAAGGAAATGGGTTCCCACTGACCGCTGTTGCGCGGACCGACCCGTTTCAACGGCATCAGAACACGATACGGCGAGTCGATCTGCTGGGCCACGGCGTTACCGCGGCCACAGGCCGTCGAGCGGCCATCCAGCCCTTTGCCGTTGAGCGCCGAAATCGCGATGAAGCTTTCGCGGACACTTGCTTTCATCGGCAGATGCGGGTCGGTGGACAACGGGCTGTAGGGGTTACCGCTAACCCGCAGTACCTTGCCACTGGCCCGGTCAATCCGGACGCGCACACCGCACATCGTGGTACAACCGAGGCAGGTGGTATAGCTGACTTGCTGGGCGGTGTTGATTTCGAGCTTGCCCTGACGATCTACACGAAACTCCGGGGCCGGGGCTTCACCGGCAGTCTTGTGTTTCGGCGCATCATGCCCAAGGAGTTTGCTGACCATTCGGCCGGCGGTTTCCGAGTAACCGGCGGCGAAGGCGGCTAGGCCACCGAGAGCGAGAACTTGACGACGTTTGCTGATTTTCATGATGGATCTCCTCAGGCGCTTGCCTGGTCATCCCAAGGGATGAGGCTGGTCAGGATGATGTAAAGGGTGACGCACAGGCCAGCCATGCCAACGATGCCGAGTAGACTGTCCGGTGTCAGGGTCAGGTAATAGCTGTGGCTTGCAGAACCCATTTTTGGCAGGCTTTGGCCGCCGATGAAGACGACCCAGCGGATCAACCAGGCGCCATGCAGGGCCAACAGGGCTGGCACGAGCAGTGAGTTTCGGTAGGTCCGGGCCAGCCAAAAGGTGAGCAGTGTCGAACCGAAAAGCCAGCCCCCAGTCACCATCCAGCCAAACGATCCGTGCATCGCGGCAAGTGCTTCGGCTGCTGCGGTCGACGTGCCGAAAAGGCCAAAAACCAGCCACAAGGTGAGCAGCGCGAGCGTCACCCATACGCCGCGTGCCAGCCACTGATTGAGCAGCGGTGCCGATTGCCGATTACCGGTCAGTGCTTCGAACAGTGCCGTCATGCCGATGCCGCCCGTCATCGCGGTGACCGCGAAGATCAAGGGGAGCAAGGCGGTATTCCATAGCGAACGCGCCTGAACGACCATCACTTCCATGCCGGTGTAGAGTAAGACCAAGAATGCACCCAGCGTCGCAACCAGGGCAGCGGCCTTGATGACGGAAAGGTTGTCGTGGCCACCATAGGACAATTTGCGATAGAGACCGGCGAGTGGGCTCGGGCGCTTTGCCAGCTCAGCCAACAAGGGACGCAGGCAGAGCCAGGCGTAGCCGATCAGACCGAGCAGGTAGAGCGGGATAAAGAACGATCCCCAGGCCATCCAAGAACCAAGATTCGGGTGCAAATAGAAATTGAGGAAGCGTCCGGGCTGGTGCAGGTCGGCCAGTAGCGCAACGGGCGCCGTCAGGCCGCAGACCAGTGCGGCTAGCAGGGCGCGCCGCGAAACTCCCCGCCAGTCGGGATTACGCCAGACCAAACCGGGTAGCGACAAAAAAAAGGCAGCGGTCGAGATGCCGATCAGGAAAAAATACTGCACGGCCCAGGGCAACCAGCCGGGTTCGCGCGCAAAGCCAAGGACTTCAACAGTGGTGTTCATGATCATGCTCCCTGAGTGGCCGGACGCCACATCATGTCGGCGGTCGAGGCGCCATCGACCCGGCCATCCAGTTGCTGATCGAGACCGATATAAAAGACACGCGGCGTCGTCCCAGCCTCCGGCTTGAGGACGCTGGTCTTACCTTTGGCTGCCGTGAGGCGCCGGCTTATATCGCTCTGCGGATTATTGATGTCACCAAATATGCGCGCACCACCAACACATGTTTCGACACATGCAGGCAGCAGCCCCGCTTCGACGCGGTGACTGCAGAAGGTGCATTTGTCGGCCTTGCCGGTGTGATGATTGACGAAGCGTGCATCGTAGGGACAGGCCTGAACGCAATAGGCGCAACCGACACAGCGGTCGCCATCGACCAGCACGATGCCGTCCGCGCGTTTGAAGGTGGCGCCAACCGGGCAGACCGGAATGCAGGGCGGCTCTTCGCAGTGATTGCAGAGCCGGGGCAGCACTGCGAGGCCGGTCTTGCCTGCCTGATCGGTGACAGCGTAGGTCGCGACTACGGTACGGAACTGCCCTTCCGGTGAAACGTTTTCCATCGAACAGGCCATGGTGCAAGCCTGGCAGGCAATGCAGCGTCGGGTATCGATCAGCATTGACCAGTGCGGGTTCGCCTCGTCCGCAGCATGGGCTGGGATGGCCAAGCCTGCGGTCACTGCCGGCAAGGCAGTGAAGAAGGCACGCCGGGAAAGATCGGGTTGAGCGTTCATGCAAAGCTCCTTTTAAGTAACGGAGCCAGCTTAGGTTTTATGCTTGAAGTTGAAAATTGGAAGAAAGGTGCAGGGGAATAGGGAAAAATACCTATCCCTAGGCTGTGCGGGCACCTATACGGCTAACTTGAAGTGGAACGGCGGCAAACTGAGTGAAACAGGCAACTAGTCTGCCGCTGTCGTCAGGCAGGAATCAGTCTGATCCCGCCGTTGGCATCAAAAAGTATTGCGTGCCCATTGCATGGTCGGCTGTTAGCCGGTTTGCTGTCATTCGAGACTTATAACTATCAGGCAAGAGGGGGCACAAAGGGTGAGTAGCGTTTTTCGGTAAGCGGTCGTCCAGGCGTGTCGGCCAAGACTCTTCGGCGGAGCAAGTCGAACGGCAGCAATGCGAAGTTCTGCTGACTCTCACGGCGCATGTCCCCAATGACCGCAGTGGCCGAGTTGTGTGAATTGGCCCTCCGGCAGGATTAAAAGTCCAGCAGTCATGCGGATGGCTACTTACTGGGATCATCGAACGGCGGCAGTTGGCCAAACTCTACCTAACGAAAAGAGTGTTCAGGCAAATCATTTTTACCGTTCAAAATCAGCGGGAATCACTGGTCAAGCAGCGTGAAATTTCACAACCGGTTGTTCAACTTGAACAATGCAGTATCGCGCCATAAGCTGACTGCATTGTTTGATTATCCGGTGTTGAGGCAAAGCAGTTTTCCGCAGGGCTGAGGAGAAGACGGTGAAGCAGGCATTGCGGCAAGCGATCAGTCAGGCGTATCGGCGCGATGAAGCGGAATGTATGGCGGCACTGACGGTGGAACTGCGCGGCCTGCGTTACGACCGCGCAGCCGTGGCCGTTCAGGCCCGCGGTCTGGTTGCAGCGGTGCGCCGGCAGCGCAGCCAGGCCAGTGGTGTTGATCACCTGATGCATGAATTTTCGCTGTCGAGCCAGGAAGGCGTTGCCCTGATGTGCCTGGCCGAAGCGCTGCTGCGTATTCCGGACAGTGCTACGGTCGACCGCCTGATTCGCGACAAAATCAGCCATGGCGACTGGGCGGCGCATCTCGGCGGCAGCCCTTCGCTATTCGTCAATGCCGCGACCTGGGGCCTGATGCTGACTGGCAAGCTGGTGGCGACCCATAGTGAAAACGCCCTCAGCAGCGCCCTCAGCCGGATTGTCGCCAAGGGTGGCGAGCCGCTGATTCGCAAGGGGGTGGATTTTGCGATGCGCCTGCTTGGCCAGCAGTTCGTCATGGGCGAAAGCATTGAGGCGGCGCTGAAGCGTTCGGCAAGCAACGAAGCCCGCGGCTACGGCCATTCCTTCGACATGCTCGGCGAGGCCGCACTGACCGAAGCCGATGCCGAGCACTACTGCCGCGCCTACGGGCAGGCCATTCACGCCATTGGTCGGGCCAGTGGCGGGCGTGGCGTGTTTGCCGGGCCGGGTATTTCGATCAAGCTGTCGGCCCTGCATCCGCGCTATGTTCGCAGCCAACGCGGGCGCGTCATGGGCGAACTGCTGCCGCGCCTGAAGGGCCTGCTGCGGCTGGCCAAACAATACAATATCGGCCTCAATATCGATGCCGAAGAGGCGGATCGGCTGGCGTTGTCGCTCGACCTGCTCGAAGCGCTGGCCGCCGACGCCGATCTGGACGGCTGGCACGGCCTTGGTTTCGTCATTCAGGCTTATCAGAAACGCTGCCCGTTCGTGATCGATGCCTTGATCGACCTGGCCCGCCGGACGCAACGCCGGCTGATGATCCGGCTGGTCAAGGGTGCCTACTGGGATAGCGAAATCAAGCGCGCCCAGGTCGATGGTCTGCGCGACTACCCGGTCTATACGCGCAAGCCACATACCGACCTGGCCTATCTGGTTTGCGCCAAACGGCTGCTCGCCTCGCCGGATGCGATCTACCCGCAGTTCGCCACCCACAATGCCCACACGCTGGCCAGTATTTTCCAGATGGCCAGGGCGCAGGGCATTGATGACTACGAATTCCAGTG
>Ga0073899_10001741_pt1 | contig 19778 bp, 26 predicted proteins | sample KloWWTmetaKNB5Ph_FD_88975 | JGI IMG/M metagenome (GOLD analysis project Ga0073899, IMG submission 88975) | Active sludge microbial communities from Klosterneuburg, Austria, studying microevolution and ecology of nitrifiers - Klosterneuburg... | ecosystem: Engineered > WWTP > Aerobic digester >... | reverse complement strand
TTTTGGTGGACCATTCGAAGAGGGTGACAATCGGACCCAAGATGGTATCGAATAAGGAGAGCCACGGCGCCGCGCGCAGGGCGAGTCCCATCGAGTTCCTCAGAGCAAGAGACTTCGGAACGAGCTCTCCGACCACGACGGTGGCATATGTGAGGGGCAGAACCACGATCCCGATCGAGATCGTATCTGCGGTCGCATCTGTTACCCCAAGACTGTGCTCCAAGGTTGGACTTAACAGCTCTTCGGCTCCCGCTCCTCCGACTGCGCCCGCGAGGGCTCCGACGAGTGTGATTCCGATTTGCACAACGGACAGTGTTCTTTCCGGATTGTCTCTCAACTGAAGAAGAAGTGGGGCCTTCTTGTGCCCCTGCCGCACGAGTTCGCGAAGCAATGGACGGTTCACGGCGACAAAGGCGATTTCGGCTGCCGCAAGCAGACTATTGATGAGTAGGCATAAAACGATAATAAGAACTTCGAGCATCGTGACGGCCTTTCAGTGAAGAGATATAGCGTGACAGTATGCACACGATCGTTGTCCTCATCTGCGTGCTGATCTACTGAGATCATTGCGGACGGGATGTTGAACAGCGATTCGGGAACTCGGCCAATTACTGCGATTCTGCCAGAACTGACGAGTACTGTGCGAAACCGATCAAGTGAAGGAAAGGGCACTTGAAGCGTCAATCTGCGGTGTATGACAAGCGCGAGTCTCTCAGGGCGACGAACGGTACAGTACTGAGCGTACATTGACAAGACAATCTGGTGTAGTACACTCGTTCCAATGTCCCAGGGCATGGCTGAGGTATGAGAATCACGTCTCGTGGTCCAACGTTCTACATACTCTTACCATTGTTTCTGGTCTTCTTTGCTGTTCCCTACCTCTTCGACCTCGCGTTCTGTGAAGAGCTGTACACCACGCCGCTCTCGCAGGCCGCTCTGATTGATGCTGAAAAGGTCGATCCCTACGACGGAGACTCATCCTGGATCTCCCTTGATTCTGCAACGACAGGTGCTGTCAGTGCCCTTCCAACTCCCACGTGTTCCGCCGCACATGCCTCTCTGCAAGGCTGCATGGTCAGCATACCGATTCCGATCCTGCTGACTTCACGTCCTCCTCCTGTTTCCTAATCCCTTCCGGAAGTTGCGTGCTCGATCGATAGCCGAGAAATTCAGCTCGGGAGCTGAATGCGCCGGGCTGAGTGAGGTCGCCCTTTGCAGCGCAAGGGGACCGCCTGTCGGCGAGCACACTCTCAAGCATTTCAGTGGCGAACATTATCTCTCCCGGGGCGGGTGTCGTTTGAGATGTACCTTAATAGGCGTGTCGTGTCTTGCGCCAGCGCTACTGGCTGTGCTCATGGATATCCTTGCCAGTGTTGCGCAGGCGGATAGCCTCTCCACCTGACAGACTGTTCCCTTGCGCGGAATCCCTGCAGATCGGGGCGTCAGCTGGAATGAAGTTTCCTCTGCTCCTAGAGAGTCGCGCGGGGGCCGAGGTTGCCCGAAAATCGGTGAAGAGGACCCCACGCTCGAGACGATTGAGCGTGTCTCTGGGGAGGAGAAGGGGCCGCGGATTGCCGAGCCCATGGTTTTTGATCTCATTCGTCCACTTGGTGTCAAGCGTGGCGAGGGGGAAGTCAATGTGCTGGGCCTGGTGCCATTCGGCAACACGTCAAGACGTGTGGATGCTGTACCGGATCCGTTAGGCCTTGTGCGGCGCAGTGTTGATCGGCAGGGAATCGAATGGGCTCCTGAAATTGAATATGCTGTGTGTGATGGCATCGCGGTGGAATTTGAATTGCCCTTCGAAAACACGCATCTTGAGGCCTATAAGGCAGCTGGCCAAGTGACATTTGGCACAGCGTTCGACCATCGGTTCATTCATGGGGCACAGGCCATCGTGCAGTATGATCGCCACCCCAGCCTCTGGACCACCACGTTGCTCTATCTCACGGGGTTTCGGTTCGATGAGACCTGGAGCGTGTTCGGGATGTTCGGCAGCCGAGCCGAAGTCCTCGGAGGCGTTCAGGATAAAACCGTCGAATTACTCGCGAATGTTACGTTGTTCGCGGACGTAACAGATCGGGTCGTGGCAGGGATTGAGACAAACCTCAGCCAGGCGTTGAATGGGAATACCGAAGTACTTGTCATGCCCCAGCTCCATTATGAAATCGACCGGCATTGGATGATTCAACTCGGTGTCGGCGCACGATTCACGACAGGGGTTACGCTACCAGAGGCTGGCTTCCGGCTTATCCGAGAATTTTGATGTCCGGGTGCAGAGCATATCAGAGGCAGGATGAGTCTCCTTGAGGGAGGCCACGTCGCAAAGCATCTACCCATAGGTTTCCTCGCGCGAGCTTCCCTCGACTGATCTCCGCTGAGTCACACACCCTATCACTGCGATAGTTGACACCGCCTTCGCACCAGGAACTCCAAAGACGAGCCAGCCGTCCCCACCCTCCCTCGCGTGGCACGACTCGCGCGTAAACTACTAGTATTAGTAGCATCTGTGTTGCAAGGTTGAGATGGATGCGTCTCAATTTGCTCCTGCGTACAAGGTCATTTTTTATCGGACGCCTCAGGGGGCTGAGCCGGTCAGAGAATGGTTGCAGTCTTTGGAGAGACGTGAGCGGCTTCAGCGTGGGCAGGCGATTCAAGGGCTGCAAATGAATGGCCCTGCGCTGCCTATGCCGTAGGCATGCCCACTGGGCCAGGGGCTCTTTGAGCTACGGGAGAGGGTGGGCAAGGTTCGGTATCGGGTGTTCTATATGTTCGACGGTGGCAGGGTCGTGGTCCTTCTCCATGCAGCGGTGAAGGATCAGCGAGTACTTGAAGCCGATATGGCACTGGCCCGGCGAAGGTTGAAGGACTATGTAGGGCGGAGATAAGCACTATGAAAACTAGCAAAGTATCCAAAGCGGGTGGAAGTTCATTTGATGGGTGGTTGCATGAACAAGATGAGGCGTTTAAGGCGGGGGTGATTGCCGGGGCAATGAAACGTCAATTTGTGATGACGCTTCGGGCGATGATGAAGACGCAAGGCATCGGTGTGACCGCGCTGCAGAAGATGTTGGGCACAGGACCGTCTCAGGTGCAACGATTATTAGATCCCGAGGATATCGGCATTTCGTTGAAGTCGATCGCCAAGCTGCTCGCCGTGCTTGGTCTGGCAGGACACATTGTCGTTGAGCCCAAATCGTCAAAGACACAGGTGGCGTGAGTACCGGGAAAAGGTACCGGGCATCGTGTTCTGCGGGTCGCCGGCGGGACGTCAGGCATGAAACGTCACGCGTGAAAAGTGAAACGTAGGGGGGCTGAGTTATGCTCCTCCGAGCAGTACGAGCGCGGACTGCCACATCTTTCATCCGGTCAACCCAACGAATCGCTACGCTCCCAACAATCCATTCAATCCCGCCAACCGGTACAACCAGGACAATCCTCTGAACCCCGCCAATCGCTACAACCCCACCACCCCCTCTGGCAGAACGCCGCTGCATATGGTTTCATGAACAAAGATACGAAATGTACCTACCTCGCTCAGGAGGAAGAACGACGGTCCGTTCATCCTCTTCAGGCGGGGCTCACCTCGATATGGAGGCGGCCATGAAATCGGCGATTGCGGGATGTCTACTGGTAGCCTCTGCGTGTGCTGTGAGCCTGACGCTTCCCCGGAATGCTTCAGCCTATGAAGAAATCTCAGTTACTGAAGGAGGTACCCTAGTCGGGACCGTGCTGCTCGAAGGCAAGGTGCCGGGCCCGAAGGGGTATAACCTCACCACGTTACCAGATGCGATCTACTGTGGACGGATTTCTGACGGACGGGGATGGCGCTTGCTCCAGCCGTTTAATGTCGGGACAGAGGGCGAGTTTCGCCAGGTTGTGGTTCTTTTGGAAAATATCGAGAAGGGGAAGCCCTTTGGCGAATACATTCCACCGCGAATCGAAGCGATCGATTGCCGGTTCTTGCCGTTTGTCAATGTGGTGCGGGATCTCCACGATGTGGTGGTGGTGAACATGGACCCGGCCTTTCATGATGTCCAAGCCTATGAAACGTCCCACCTCGGCCCACGCGTGTTGTTCAACGTCCCGCTGCCCATCAGTACACGCTATCCAAAGCAGCTCGGACTGAGCGATCATTTCCATAAACATTATGAAGGGCTGCCCATGGTTCAGACGGTGAAGATGAGCAAGGGCCGCCATATCTTCACCATGCAGTGCGGCTTTCACGCCTACATGGAGAGTTGGGCGCTGGTCGTCGAGCATCCCTACTACGCAATGACCGACCAGCGTGGGAGGTATGAGATTCGTGACATTCCCCCCGGAACATATAAGGCAACGATCTGGCATCCCTATCTCCACGATGCCTATGTCCAGACGATAACGGTGAAGCCGAACGAAATAACTCATGCAGAGTTTAAGGTGGCGGCTCCAACAGGACGTCTCTATGCCAACCAAATGGTGGACAACGCCTTCGTACGGTACACCATTACCGAAGAGGTGCAGTCGACGATTGTGCCGTCGTTGGAGAAACAGACTCTGGACGGAGTGCATTGACAGAGGTCTCAGTGCGGGAGATCAGGCCGGAATCGCCGCGAGCCCTCGACCGATCGGGCGGTCTCGGCGGCAGGTGAAGAGCTAGGATGTCCCTGTCGAGTTGTGCCCTCTGTGGACGTCACGTACTGATGAGACCGTCACCGTGTGCGCGGACACTTTTCTCGAACATGACAGTTCTAAAGGCGACTGTATATTCGGTCGATGTCGGGGTTTCTCTAATCGGCTCTATTCGGGATCTGAAACGGGGACATTCTCCATTTCCTGAAGCGGCTGCCTGCTGCATGCGCTGATTTTCACACCGGAGTAGGCTCATCTCATCTGATCTCCTGCTGATCGGAGGCTCGGCATGCTCATCCTCTTCCTTTTTCTCCTGCCGCTGTTCTTCTCCATCACACCAGCGCTCGCCGATCCACGTTTCGATGAGAAATACGAGCGTGACTACAACATCTTCAATCCGGCCAGTAAGTATGTGCCTGACACTCTTTTGAATCCTGCGCAGGCCTACGCGTCGGATAATCCATTTAACCCTGCCAAACCACTATGATCCCGGCAATCGGATCAACCAAACGAGTCGCTAGGCCCCCAAAAATCCATTCAATCTCGCCAACCGATACAACCCGAACAATCCTCTGAACCCGTCCAATCGCTACAATCCCACCGCACCGTTCCAACCTCTGACACCTTCACCCAACAATCGTTAGCCTACCTCAGCATTCTCCGAATCCTCAATATTTGTCATCGGCCTCCAGACTCCTTTTATAGGGCACGGGCCATCATTGTTCTCACTATTTTTTTCATCCGACCGTGCACACCGTCACAAAAGATAGGCGAACCTGCCTCTATTACCACATCGATGCCATAGTCCTCATGGTGAGGGCTTCTCTCGACTGATCCCCGCCGAGTCACACACCCTCGCCATGTCATTGTTGAAAGCTCCTTCGTGCCAGGAAATCTAAAGACGGGCCACCCGGTGGGTCTCGTGAAGCGGTCGGGCTAAAAAACATGAGCCGCGATTTTTCCGACCGTGACGCGGCACAATCAAACAGAGGAGGTCCCTCATGGAATCTACCACCCCTACATTCAATTACCTGCGTGCCAAGCTCTCGGAATGGAAGGCCAACGACATGCTCTTGCCATCCGCGGAAGTGAGTTGGGCGCGGTTTCAGGAAGTTGCCACAGATCAACTTCTGCCAGTCCTCTGCGAAGCACAGGACGCCTTAAAAGCTGCGGGACTGGAGGTCTCAATCACTGATTTGGACGAGGAAACCCGTTGTCTCGGCTTATATGTCAAAGATGTGGGGCTGTTCTTTGCGCCTGCAGAAGATGGCATGACGGTCTGTTTCATGGCTCGGCGCTTCACGGGAAATGAACAAGGCTATGAAAGTCGCTTCTTGTACAAGCGGGTGAAGCCGGAACCGCTGCGTCGACTGGTGGAGGAGGCCTTACTCCGCCTGCTCGGGCCTCGCCGGTCACACGGACAGAGGTAAACCCTTCGGACGTGACGCGACTTTCGACACGAGAGTCGCGTCACCGCCGAACGCGTTATTGAGTGCCGGCTAACAAACCAGTCTCGAGCCAACAACCAGAGGAAGACGTGAACGGCGGATCACACCATGACCAACAGTGACGCCGTGAGGTGCCTAGGCGAAACACTATATCTCCGTCAGAATTCGAGCCTCCTGCCTCTGGAAGAGAAGACCGGACGCCGCTCATCTTCACAACCTCGGGTACATCCGACGAACTCATTTGCAGACTCTGATGCTCGATTGGCCGAACCCTGAGTTGGCAACGGACAGTGCTTCCTCTCCATCCGTCCCTGAGTACGTTAGCTGATCTCCACCTCGCCTACATCTCCTCTCGTACAGTACCCCGCGTCTCACTCCCCTTCTTTGCAGGCCCTGAGCACTGCCTCGCCCACGATCAACACTGGAGAGCGGCAGTATTCTCACGCGTCTTGGAGAAATGAGCCACCTCCTTTTTCCATTGGGACATGAGGCCCCGTTGAGGCGCCGGACAACCATCACAGGAAAGGAGAGTACCATGTATCGATACGACCCATTTGACGGTTTGCGAGATGCATTGCGCATGCGCGAGGCAGATGGAATCTTCGTGATTCCCGACGAAATGACGGACACGCGTTTCAAAGACTTTGCCGGAACCAAATTGCGCGTTCTGCTGCGTCGCCTGGGTCACGTGCTACGGCAAGGCGGAATCCCCTCAGACATCCGCATTGAACTCCCAGGGCCAGATCCCTATGTGGCGGCTGTGTTCGGTCACGCATCGCACCAAGGCATCTTTTTTCGTCCTGGCGATGCCCATTCCATGAACCTCACGGTACGTTTCGCGTCGCAACCGGTACAGGAGGAACAGCATCGGTTGCGCTACCGCGACTGCACTAGTCGCTTCATTGAGAGGGTCATTGAGCAAGCTGTCCAGCGGGTGGTGCTTCAGCCGCCGATCTAAGGACTTAGATGCGCACATGCTGGCTACGAGCTAACGGTGTGACGGTATTTATCGTTTTGTCACGGAATCCACATCACCGAATCAGAGGGTTATGACTAAGCAGGCAGTTGTTCCGCGACAATGAGCATTGCAGGACTCAGGTCGTAGTGACGTGGAACAGGTAACCATCTATGTTCACTTCGGTTCGACAGATCCTCCTGCCAAGGAGGTCGCCGATTAGCTCACCCCCCACCTCACTTGGTTGTTGTGCCAAGTGAGGTGGGGCCCGAGTCAACGACACGACCGCCGTCCAGACTGGGGTGCTGAGTGGACAGCAGGGCACACTTTCACTCGAATGGTCGTCTGCCCTACCAAGTCATCCGGGTGGCACTAGACAGCACACGACCCACAACGGGGTTCATGTCGCTCGCTACGACCACCTTCCAGGCTCCCGACTGCGAATGCTTGGAGTACCGCCGAAACCACCGGGTCAATACGACCTTGAGCAGTTCATGTCTCAAATTCCGTGCACCTGATAGGAAGCAACAGAGCCAGAGTCCGACCGTCGCGGTCGTGGCGCCTCACCTGTACGATGACCTGTTTTCTGAAGGCTTGGTTGGAAGGGAGTTGTTTCGCCCGAGTTCTGTAGGGCTGTTTCTTCTTCGGACAATCGATCCCACTGAGTCGAGTCTGCTCAACAGTCCCCTCAAGCATCACAGGGATGGAGATAGGTTCAAGCCTATCACCTCGCCTCATGAGCAACCTCAATTGAACCTGGGGTAGTGCTCTTGCCTGACATAGATCAGCGTGGAGTCGTTCCGAACCCTCCCACTCTGGAAGTCCAAAGCTCCATCACCGCAAAGTCAATAACTACTCATCCTTCACATTCGACACGTGGGGTTGCGTCTGTGCAGGGTAATAACCTCCTTTTATGAATCCGCACCACGAGACCTACTGAGTGAGCTCTCACCAACCTGCCCTTTCAACGGACGATCGTTCCAGACCAACCGTCTCGTTGAGGCTTGTGCGCCTGCAAGTCGATCAAAAATGACGTTTGCACCTCGCATGAGATGACTCCCTCGTAGACCGCGCCAAAATGCTGCCAGGACGAACTCAATTGTGACAGCGGTTTCCACTCATATAGGAATCCATTCCTTCCCATACTCCCTACAACACGAGCCACCAGATGACCCAAGTGGATTGTGAACCGTGGAGACCGGGTTATGAAAGGAAATATTACGCAACGGCACCTCAAGCGTGGGACCTCGTATGAATCCTACGTCGAATTCCAAGGCGATTGGGTATATCTCGGGCGATTTGCCTCAGAAACGGAGGCCAAGCAAGCTCAAGCGAAAGCCCTGCCACTGTTACAGCGAGGCGAACGGCCGATTCCCCCTCCCGTGCCAAAGAGCCAGATTGGGACTGAGGGGATCAGTACACGGACCCTCAAAGATGGCACGGTCCTGTTCGACATCAATGTCACCGCGATGGGCAAGCGGGAAATGGTGACATCCTTCAGGACCGAGGCCGAAGCCCTTCAAGCTCGAACGCTATGGCTGGAGCACATCAATAGGAGCGACCTAACCTTCCGGCCAGTTACAACGCTGTTACCAAAGCAGAGGCCCATTGGTGCCGACTTAAAGATGGATCCACCCCCGCCGTTTGACATTCTGTTTGCTGAGTACGCCTATCGTTGGTTTTTGGCTAGGAGGGATCTGTGGGCGACCTCGACGCTCTATGACTACCGCTGCGGAGTGAAGCGTTGCTTGAATGACGCCTTAGGCACTGTCCCCGTCAAGTCCATCAACGAGAGTCACCTCGCGGCACTGGACGCCATGATGGTTGAGCGCAAAATGAGCAAGAAGCGCCGCACCAAGATTCGCCGAATCCTCGCCAAGATTCTGCATTCGACGATCGTCGATGGATTACGGAAGAGCCACCCAGCCTCCTACGCCTGGTGTCACAACGGAATGGAGGAGTAACAATGCAGGTGTTAACAATTCGCCACTTTGGTCGGCAATGGTATTTCAAACATGCCCATGGATGGGGCCAGCCTCGCAGTCGAGCCATTCGGCAGGCTTGTCTGGCACATATCATGCCCCACCTTGGTAGTCGAGGTCTGGTTAGCTTGAAAGCCTCTCACGTACGACGATGGCTAAAGGCCCTTCTTGCAGAGCAGACGACCATCACGGTTCTCTTCGCTGCGTACACCCTACGGGCCCTCCTTGAAGCGGCAGCCACTCAGAAGCATCTTTCGGCATCTCAGTGGGAAGGACTTCGCCGCAGCCTCGCTCACGGAACCGTGATGGCCCTGGGCAAACACCATTCCGTCGAGACCGACCAATGAGGTGGGTTCCGAGGACTGCGATGAAGGTCACACACAAGGAAAGTACCAGTTAACCATTTCAACCGAGGAGAGGAGAGTAAGATGACGCCCCCTGCTCAACCTGATTTCCCTACCGACCAACCGTCTTCGCCATCACACAGTCAAGACCCGGGACATCACCATCAAGACGCCATAACCACCGAGACAATCCTCCAATCCGATCCCGAGACAACTCCTTTCGTAGCAGCAGGAGGAGGCACCAATCGACGCGAGCGGCTAGGAGAATCGTGCCTGACCTCCGAGTCTACGTTCGAGGAGGTCGCGGAACTCGTCCAACGGAAGTACTGGGCCGGACATGTCCCTAGCGTCCGCCAGACTTACGGCAACATTCTCAAATACAGCTTGCTTCGGACGTTGGGGGATCTCCCCATCGGAGCTTTGGACGAGAACGATCTGGAAGAACTGTTCAGCACATGGCAGGACGAGGATGAGGTCGAACGGTCGACCATCGACGGACGTATCTCGGTTCTTTCATCAATTTTGAAGATCGCGATGGCCAAGGGACTCATGACGACGGATCCGTTGCCCCTTGCACGAAAAACCCTCCGCAAAGCAGAGAAATCCGAGGCGCAAGTCTTTTCCGTAGCGGAAGAGCGGACTCTGCTAGAGGCCTTTGCCCGGCTGAAGCTCGTGCATCACTGTCTATTCCTCTTGCTTCTTCGCACTGGAATGCGGATCGGAGAGGCCCTCGGCTTACAAATCGACGACATCGATCTGGCCCGGCGAATCATCACCATTAAGCGGTCGTGGACCTGCGGAGCCGAAGGGGCCCCGAAATACGGTTCAAAACGCACAGTCGGGATCAGTGATGACCTGTATTTGATTTTGAATCAATATATTCGACAGATCCGCCAGGAGGAGATGCTGAATTGGCTAGAGCCCACTGTATATCTCTTTCCGGGTATCTCACGCAAAAAACCTCTCAATCTCATGGCAATACGGAAGGATGTCTGGAAGGTCCTGCTCGCGGAATGTGGAATTCCGTATCGGCGGCTTCATGACCTGCGTCATACCTTCGCCACCACGGTACTTCGCGCCGGAGCGGAACTCCATTTGGTGAGCCGATGGCTCGGCCATAAGAGTCTGAGCACTACCTATGATACCTATTGCCATCTCATGCCCAAGGATTATCTTTTGATCACCGCGTTTGTCGGATCACCGGACACCCGCCAGGGCGGCAATGGACCCTGCCCCACCTGCCGACGGCCCCTCACGGCCAAATTGCGCCGTTCGGTCATGAGCCGTTCGACTCTCGTGACACTGGTCGCTTCTCTTCAGCTGTGGTTCGTTTCATAAACTTGAGAGCGGGAAAGGCCGAGGCTTCGATCACCATCTCGCACAGGATCGCGATGGGCGGTTGTAATTCAGCGGCCGAAGAGTTAGCGATCTTCGCCTCGGTTCAATGTCAATCTCGGGGGCATTGCCACGGCTGAAATGTCACGGAGAAGAAACCGGTGCCTCATCTAGAATGCTCCCGACGTCGGAGAAGCCGGCAAACGTATCGATGTAGAAGCAACAGAGCGTGCAGAGTCGCCAGGAGTTGTTAATGAATTCGTTGTGACGGCCGTACCGCGTACTTCGGCGTAATCGGACACCATTTCGGTCGAATTCGGAGAGCATTTCGGAAGAATCTTGGCCGATTTCACCGAAATGCGCACTTTACCGATCAGAATCGCCATACGAATGGCTTGAGGGTCTTGCGGCGCTTAGCGTCCCGGCTCGGTAACTATGGTACGACCAGGCTCTTCGTGAACGGTTTCCACCTCTCCTGCAAACTGGCTTGGAAGACCAGAGTCGACGGCAGGGTGACGACACGATACCACCTACCGGCCGCACCAAGCGTCAGGCACTCGGAGTCGGAGGCTGTTCCTGAAACAGTGAAAGACACGCTGTACTATACCTCTTTCCTAGATCGGCCACGGTTGCCGGTTGAAATTCGGACGATGCAGGACCATGAAATATCTTGTTGAGAGTGGGCCCCCTGCATGGACTACAGTCACAGGCCATGACAAGGGAGGATCCAATGCGATTGATCACGACGAAGGAACTGAGAACGTTGAGCATCGCCACCCGACATCATCACCTCATCAACAGCCGGCTAGCGATTTTGCGCTATGCCGACGAGTATGGATTCAAAGGTGCCGCCCGGCGGTTCGGCTTGGATCGCAAGACGGTCCGGACCTGGCACCGCCGTTGGGTGGCCAGCGGGCCGACGGGATTAGTCCCCCGTCATCCGCGCACACGCCGCCGACGTATCTCCGACGAGGCCGTACGGTTGATCGAGCAGGCGCGCCGCGAGCTGCAGTTCGGCGCCATGCGAACCCGGTTCTGGTTGGACCGGGTGCATCGCATCCGTGTCGCGGCTGCGACGATCCGCCGGGTCTGTCGAGACCTCGGCTATCCTCCGATCCGGCGCACGGGCCCGCGACGTCCTCGGCAGCCGATCCTGTTCAGCAAAGAGCACCCCGGCGAGTGCGTGCAGATCGATGTGAAGGAGGTGAAAGTCGCCGGCCAGAAATGTTTTCAATACACGGCCCTCGATGATTGCACGCGGTATCGCGTCTTACGCCTCTATCCGCGTAAGTATCACGGCACCAGTCTCGACTTCCTGGCCACCGTGCGACACACCCTCCCGTTTCCCATTCGCAAGGTTCAGGTCGACAATGGGACGGAATTCCCCCTTGCCTTTGCGCTGGCCGTGCAAGAAGCCGGTATCCGCTTGCGGCACATCAAACCGCGTCGGCCCGAACAGAACGGCAAAGTCGAACGCAGTCATCGCATCGACGAGGAGGAATTTTGGAGTCGCGCAACCTTTGAGGAGTTCACGTCAGCCGCTCAGGCCCTACGCGCCTGGGAGCATCGCTACAACTTCGACCGGTTTTCTATGGCCCTCCAAGGCCTGACACCGGCGGAAAAATTGGCGACGTTTCTCTCGCCACTGACCCCATCATCACCGAACACGCCATGCACACATTCGGGGGCCGCTGCTTGACAAGTCATTACAACATCGAGCACTCTAGCAGAATGTCCAGGCTTGGCGTCTGGCGGAGGCCCGGCAAGTCATCCTTCCCACTTTCAGCACGGGAGGATTGGCCCATGTTTTCACTCATACGCGGGGACCATGCGGTCGTGACACAACCCGCCGGACACTTCTGGTTGTCGATAAAACCCTCCCCGCGGCATCACTTCAAGCACCTACGTGCCACAAGCTGGACATCGAGATCTACTATGGCGCTGGGGGACACCGTAGCTACCCACGCCCTTCTGGGCGTGGCACTCTCAGAATTCAAGCTACGCGTGTCCGGCGCAGAGCGCTGAACCCTGCTCTCACCCCACCCTATTAGGCGGGGACCTCTCGCTGAATTAGAACTCTGTGGGGTGAGTAAACCATGTATGAACAAGGGCAAAGACTTTCCCATCAGCGGGGCCATGAGCGGATTTCCTACCCAGCACCACCCTGAAAACCCATAACTACGACATTGCCACTAGCGCGATCGAGCGGGACGGCAAGCATTTGGTCAAAGTGTCGATGGCCCTGTTTTCGCGGCCGCCCAGACCTCCCTGAACACCATGAAAAGTCACATAACCTACTGTATCTTCATGAGAATATACTGGACGGCCTTGTGCCCATCAATGGCTCGTCCTCGCTCATTCCGGCTTCCAATCGCTCCCCATTTCTACCCTGGCGGTAGCACACTGGTAACAAAATCCGGTCTGGGTCTCGGGGGTTGGGACTGGGTGCTGACCCGACAGGAATCAATGCCTGTACGCCAAGCAGACCCGGATCCGAGTCAGGGTTCCGGCCTGCAGCAGAACGTGAGGGAGGCAGTCAAGGTCACGGAGCAGTGTGCCGATAGAATGCAGATGAACCGCACCGCTTCAGCCGTCATGCTCAGACTCCTGGACCTGATGGAGGACCCTGGAATTCCTGTCCTGCAAGAGCTCATTGGGAAGCTCCCCACTGGAACGGGCACACCCTGTCCTCTCTGTACCGGCCGGATGCGTGAAAGGGAGCGATGTGCGATCTGCGGATGGGAGGTGCGGCGTCGGCCCACCCGGTGGATCCGCAAACACCACTTAATGACACTGGTGGGCACGTCACAGTATGGATTGATGGCGGTGCCAGGATTGCGAAGATGTCGCGTCGGTGCGCCGCTCATTCTGTCGACCTTCATCCGCCTTTCGAGCAATATGCTACTACAAGAAGCGCTCGTGCGGGTCTTGGCGGACGCTATTCGGATGCCTGAGCCACTACCCGTAATGAACAACGAACAGTGGACTCGGTTCAAAAACGACGATCCAATCGTGTTCGACCGGTGTGAGAGCACTACGGTCATAGAATGGTTTAAAGGTCTGGACCAGGAGGCCCAGAAACTTTTTCGAGAGGCTCGCTGGGAGAACGGTCATATTTTGTGTCCTCACTGCAAGGTCGTGCGAGCCACCAACTGGGGATTTCGACATGGAAGTCCTATCCATCGCTGGCGCTGTCTGACGTTAGACCAGATTACGCAGCTCAATCAGGAACGCAACAAGCGGCGGGTGCCTGACACGAATATCACACGATCCATCCCCATTCAGAAACAAGGGGGATGTGGGAAGCATTTTAGCGATACGACCGACACCATCTTTGCCTCTTCGAAGGTGTCCGTCAGTTATTGGTTCATCCTGCTACATTATGGACCGCGGGCGCTGGAGGCGCTTCAAAGTGCCGGCCTATCGCCCGAGACCCTGTGCCGTATGAGTGAACGGCTTCTGCTCTTCGTCGAGCGTGAGCCGACGTTTTTTTGCCGCCTGCAAACTGCTGCACGCCTATTTTTGTATTTTGCAATTGCAGAGCTTCGGATCCAAGAGTTTCCCAAACAGCGATGATCAGTCCCTCATAATGGCGTTCTGCCTTCCCATCCAGTGACGAGGGCGAAAGAGAGCATGATGCCGGTTCCCTCCGAGGAGTTCTCTTCGCGCGGTCAGTATTCTGAAAGATGGCGAGGGATGGCATGGTGCCCTCCCCCCCTGAGATGGCCTGGTCACGGCCTCTGACCTCCATTTATTGATCGCGGTCAGGTCGTTGAAACGCCATCTTAAATCTTTCGGCGCGACCGAAGGACGAGCTGAGAACGTCTGGCCTAGTCCTCCAGACTGGAGTCGTTGCGGTTGCACCGGCTCGGGCCACCTTATCCATCTCTTGATCTCGGGGTTTTTTGCCGTCCTTAGTCCGTGCGGTCCCAGCAAGCGAGCTGAGCACAACTCACCGACTGAACACTCGGACATGACCGGCATCCCATGTGTTCCCCCAATGCCGTGTCCGCCAAGCTGGGAATCGTCTCACGCGTGTGAAGCCTGACATTAGGGACCACGGTGCCACTAGGTGCGCTTCCGGTTCATCGGACGGTGGCGTCTCCTCAGACTTTCCCCGGCGACTGGATCGCCCAGCCGGTCATCCAGCCTCACATTGTACTTTGCGAATGGGAAACGGGAGTGCGGTCTGGATAGTGCTGAAGAACATGTGGCTGGTCTGCTGATTTTTCCGAGGATCGAGACGGAGGATTCGATAGCAAGTGCAATCATCAATGGCGGTGTATTGGAAGCACTTGGTGCCGGCCACGTTGACTTCTTTGACGTCCACCTGGACACAGAGTCGCCAGGTCGCTCGCGACTGAAGAGCGTCAGTTGCCGAGGCCGCCGTGCGGGTTTGCGGCGGAGCGACGGATAGCCGAGCCGGTGGCAGATACGGCGAATGGTGGTGGCGGCGACCCGGATCCGATGGACACGCTCGAGCCAAATGCGGGTGCGGACGGCCCCGTACTCGAGGTCCCGCCGAGCGTGCTCAATCAACGTCACAGTCGAGTCCAAAATGCGGCGTGTCCGGATTAGCGGATAGCGGGGAACCAGGCCCGCAAGGCCGGCGGCCTGCCAGCGACGACGCCACGCGCGGACCGTCTACCGCTCCAGGCCAAACCGCCGAGCCGCTCCTTTGATCCCATGGTCAGTCGCATAGTGCACGATCGCGAGACGGCTCTTGACGATGTGGTGATAGCGTTTGGCGATTTTCAGTGTCGTCAGCTCCTTGGTCGTGATGGTCGGCATGCGCTCCCTCCTTCAGATGGCCTGCGACTCTAGCGCAGTGGAGGGGCCCATTCTCAACAAGATATTTCACTCGGTACTCCTGTGGTGTGAATCTGGTGGGGCGACGCACCGCTTGGTCGGTGAGGGCCGAGCTATCATCTATCAAAAAGGCCGGCCCCGCAGGCCACCGTGATCGTTGGGTCTCGGCGCCTCGCCACGGGCCATCACCTCGGATGTTGACCATCGTAGGTTTCGCCTACAGCCGATATGCCTTTGACAGCATATGCTCTTTATGACATAGTATGGGCGTGAGTTGGATTGTTGAGATAAGCGACGAGTTTGAGCCGGAGTTTGACGAGCTCCACGAAGACGTGCGAACGGAGCTGTTGGCGTTGACGCGTCTCCTTCAGCATTTCGGACCGCACTTGGGACGTCCTCGCGTGGACACCCTGAACGGCTCACGCCATGCAAATATGAAGGAACTCCGGTTTGGCGCGGCCGACGGCGAGTGGCGCGTCGCGTTTGCGTTCGACACGAAGCGCAAGGCGATCTTGCTCGTCGCAGGGGATAAGTCTGGCGTCAGTGAACAGCGGTTCTACCGTGCCCTGATCCGCAAGGCGGATGAGCGGTTTGCCGCGCATCTGGCACGACTAAAGAAGAGACGGGAGGAGTAAACATGGCCACGAACGTCGATGAGAAAATCAAGACATTGAGTCCGAGCCAGCGCAAGAAGGTGGAGACCCGTGCCGCCGAACTGATGGCCGAGGAAATGACGTTGCGTGAACTACGGCACGCGCGCAAACTCACGCAGGTCCGGATGGCCAAGAAGCTCGGGATCACGCAGGATAGGGTGTCGCGCCTCGAGCAACGAAGTGATCTCTTACTGTCGACGCTGAGAAAGACCATCGAAGCCATGGGCGGGCACCTGTCTCTGGTCGCCCAATTTCCGGACCGTGCCCCGGTCGTACTGTCCGGCATTACCCAAGACGATCCAGAGTCAAAGCCCACACGTCGCAGGCACGCGCTGGCATAACAGGGGGCGACTGCGGGAGAGGGCTCGCCGTCTGTGCCACCCAAGCACTGACGCGGAGGCCCATTCTCATCCAGGGTGTGATCGGGACGTCGGGTGCCCCCGTCATGTGAGGACCGCACGAGAGGACTCCTTCGTGTAAGGCCGGGATGAGATGGTGAGCTGAATCCTCTGACGAGTCGGACTGCTCACCCTGATGGCGCAGGATGGAGTCGAAGACCGTGCCAACCGCGAGGCTATTCCCTGTAGAATCCTCCACCATCTGAAACGAATTCTCTGGTTGGTGGGTGGGGAGAGACTCGCCTCCTCTTCGCATGGCCATATACATCGTGAGGGCACCATGCGTGCGGCCTGGGTGACGGACATTCATTTGGATTTCTTACGCCACGCGGAATGCGAGGCATTCTTCGTCTCCATCCTGCGGGAAAGTCCGGATGTCATCTTTGTGACTGGTGATATCTCTATCGCGCCCTCGCTGCTGACTCATCTGGAAGCGATGACCCAGGCTCTGAATAGACCCATCTATTTTGTGCTTGGCAACCACGACTTCTATCGCGGATCGATCACAGCCGTGCGTACGGCTGTTCGAGAACACATGCGCGGACGTCCGTTGCTGACCTATCTGCCCGAGGCCGGCATTGTTCCCCTGACCTCTTCAACCGCGTTGGTGGGTCATGATGGCTGGGGAGATAGCCGGTACGGGAACTATGCGACGTCCTCGGTGAAACTAAACGATCATCTCTATATCAAGGAGCTGACGGGGCTGACATCACCTCAACTACAGGAACGGCTGATGCGCTTAGGGAACGAGGCCGCCTTGTATCTTCGTCAGACCTTGCCAGAGGCCTGTGATCACTATTCGCACGTGATTCTCCTCACCCATGTGCCTCCCTTTCGAGAATCCTGCTGGTATCAGGGGCAGGTGAGCAACGACGAGTGGCTCCCGTTCTTTGCCTGCCAGGCGGTAGGAGACGCCTTGCACGAGACCATGCGGGCAAGACCCCAGTGCCAGCTCAGCGTGTATTGCGGTCACACGCACAATAGTGGCATCGCACACGTGCTGCCGAATCTCACGGTCTTCACGGGTGCCGCAGAGTACGGGATGCCACACGTCAATGCCATGATCGAGGTTCAGTGAGCACCTAGCATCCCCCCCTTCAGACACACGCGGATGGACTGAAGCCGTGCGCCCGTGTAGCATTGGAGATCATGAGCACGCCCACCGACAACGCCTGTTCTCCAGAAGAACGCGCCATGCGGGTAGCCCGCATCCGGACCGAAGCCGTGAGGGTGTTCGGGACAGAAGCCAAGGCCGTCGGTTGGCTCAATACCCCTCACCGCCTTCTTCATGGTCAGACACCGTGGGAAGCCATCGAGACTGACCTCGGTCTCCAGATGGTCACCACGATTCTCGGCCGTATTGAGTATGGAGTCTTTAGCTAAAAGGCCATGCGTCTGCCCGATGCGCCGCCGGGCATCCACGCCATTGTTCCCTCATAAGCTTCCCCGCTAGCGCGTTCCTCGCCCCCATCCGCCGAGGCATCATTTACACATTCGGTCATTAGCCAAGGTCGCCCTTGTACAGCGACAATTAGAATGGGCACCCTCAAATCTAATTGACGCCAGACACCCTGCTCGCGTGAGGAAATGGCCCGGGCCAACCCCTGACCAGCCTGCCAGAACTCACCTTCATTTGGCAGGATCTATGACCTCCTCAAACCCTCTGGCGAACGCAGAATCTTTCCTACAGGGAGCACACTCCCTGCTGTGGAAGGAGTCTGCAATGTCAGCCGATCCGAGTCCATTCTTGACGCTCAAGGAAGCCGCGGCCTTTCTCCGCTACTCCACCAGCTCACTCTACAAGCGGACTGACATCCCTCGCCATAAACTGCCAGGCTCCAAGGACTGGCGCTATGACCGCGAGGAACTCCTCGCCTGGGCGAAGTCGGCCGTCCCCCAGCGGCTGGAGCCGAAGCCCGAGCCAGCAAGTCCTGCCACAGCGAAGTTGCAGGAACCCCGGACGGTTCCTCGTCGCCGCACCTCGCGCTATCGCTAATAGGAGTTCGTTATGCAGTCCCGCCCGTCACAGCACGTCACCGCCTCGAGCAAGTCAGCCATCAGGGCTCGCCGAACTCCGGCTGTTCAGCGCTCGAAGTACAAAATTCGTCGGCGACCAACCAAGAGCCGTGGAATCGCGATCGATCTGGAGTATTGGCACAAGGGTGAACGCTTCAGGCCTACCCTTGGCTATGACCTAACCGACGATGCAATCGATAAGGCGGCAGCCGAGATGGTGCTGAAAATCCAGGAGGGCCCTAAACAACAAGCCGAGGAGCGAACCTCCCGCAGTGGCATGACCATCGCGGCATTCAAGCCGGCCTATCTGGACGAACTTCGGGAACGGCGTGTCGCGGACATTCATCGGGCAGAGAAGGCCATCGATACCTATCTCATTCCTCACTTCGCCATGGCGTTTGGAGACATTCGCTATAGCGATGGGCAGGAGTACATTAAGAAGCGACGGGCGGCGAATCCCCGTCCGAGTGACGGCACCATCGCACGTGAATGGTCGATTCTGAACTCCTTGCTCAATTTTGCAGCACAGGTTGGGGAACTTCCGTCGAATCCCCTGAGTGCGATCACCGCTCCGGTGAGCGGGGCCCGCGACCGGATGCCTGAACCGGAGGAGATCACCAACATCTTTGAACTTGCCACCGCACGGTTACGGCGCGCAGCGTGTGTCGGCATGAATACCGGACTCCGTGGGGAGAAAGTCTGGATCATTCGGCGGAGCATGATTGTGTCGAAGCCAGACGGACCATGGCTCGAACTGCCGCCACCTCGCAGCAAGAAGAAAGGGAATCCCACGCTCGTACCGCTGAATCGGCATGCGTATGCTGCCCTGATGGAAGGGGAGGAGATCGAGCCAGGGAGTCGGGTCTTCGAAGAATGGTCTGCACCGGGGGCACTCTCAAAGGCGTGGGCGCGGGCGGCGGAGGCCGCGAACTGCGGTGATCTCCGGTTCCACGACCTGCGCCGCTGGTTTTCTTCCACCCTAGAGGACATCGGGGCAGAAGAAGGCGAAGAAGCCGTGCACCGTGAAGTCGTGAAACATCTCATGGGACACCAAGCCGCAGACGTTCTTGAGAAACACTACCTGGTTCGTTCGAAGGGCTGGGCGAAGAAGTTGCGGAAGGCGGTCGACCAACTCGGGTATCGCTATGAGAAATTTATGCACGTGGATGAAGGAGGCAAAACCGCTGACTATTAATCAGCGGGCAATTGCGATTGAAGCGAGAATAC
>Ga0073899_10001739_pt1 | contig 19799 bp, 15 predicted proteins | sample KloWWTmetaKNB5Ph_FD_88975 | JGI IMG/M metagenome (GOLD analysis project Ga0073899, IMG submission 88975) | Active sludge microbial communities from Klosterneuburg, Austria, studying microevolution and ecology of nitrifiers - Klosterneuburg... | ecosystem: Engineered > WWTP > Aerobic digester >... | reverse complement strand
GGCCCGTCAGCCTGACGCTTCCGTGGGGAGTGAATTTGATGGCGTTCGCCAGGTAGTTGAGCAGTGCCTGGGCCAGGCGGAGCCGGTCGCCGTGCAGGACGGCGGGCAGGCCATGCAGGTCGGTATGGAGTTGCAGGCCCTTGGCGGTGGCGTTGGCGGAGACGATGCCCACGGTCTCTGCCAGCAGTGTCTCCAGGTTGAAGTCGGCCTGTTCCAGTTCCATCCGGCCGGCTTCGATGCGCGAGAAATCCAGGATGTCGGTGATGAGCCGGAGCAGATGGCGGCTGGCGGTTTCAATGGTGTCCAGCCTTTCGGCCTGGGCGTCAGTGATGCCGCTGCGGCGCAGCAGGAAGACCATGCCGAGGATCCCGTTCATGGGGGTCCGGATCTCGTGGCTCATGTTGGCGAGGAAGCTGCTCTTGGCCCGATTGGCGGTTTCGGCGGCATCACGGGCCGCGAGGAGTTCCGCCGTGCGTTCCGTGACAAGGGCTTCCAGTCGGGCATTGAGGGCGCTCAACTGCTGGCGTGCCTGTTCGGCTTCGGCATGGGCACGACGCAGCTCGTCGTTCTGCATCTCCAGTTCTATTTGGTGAACCTGGAGTTCGTGCACCAGGCGCAGGGTGGCGATGTCTTCGGGATGGCCGGCTGTGCCCTTGTCCTGCAGGCGCGCCTCGGCCCGCTGGCGCAGATCGGGGTCAGTGCTCACGGCGTGCCTCGCGCTTGCGCAGCCGGGCTTCAAGCTGCTTGGTGGCGGTGATGTCGATGAAGGTCACCACGACCCCGTCGATCACGTTGTCCTGGGTGCGGTAAGGCATGATGCGCACCTGGTAGTGGCGCCCGTCCCGGGTTTGCACCTGTTTCTCGCAGAACACCAGGGTGGTCAGTACGGCGAGCGCATCGGTTTGCAGCTCGGGGTAGCTGAGGTCGGTGGCAATGTCCGAGAGGGGGCGGCCCACGTCGCCGGGGATGAGCTTGAAGAGATGGGTGGCGTAGGTGGTGTAGCGCCGCAGCTTCATCTCGTTGTCGAGAAAGACGGTGGCGATTTCCGTGCTATTAAGCAGGTTCGTCATGTCGTTGCGGGCCCAGGTCAGGTCGTCCACCTTGGCTTGCAGCTCGGCATTGATGGTCTGCAGTTCCTCGTTCATGGACTGCAGCTCTTCCTTCGAGGTGGTGAGCTCCTCGTTGGTGACCTGGAGCTCCTCGTTGGCCGATTTGAATTCCTCGGCCGAAGCTTGCATCTCTTCCTGGCTGATGCGCAGGGCCTCCCGCAGCTGGTTCAGTTCCAGCAGCAGGGCACTCTCCCGGTCGGAGACCGCGTTGCGGCGGTGCCGTTGTCCGCTCACGGGCGCTTTGACATCGGTGAACACGACCAGCACGCGGTTGCTCAGGGGCTCCGGTTTTTCGATGCCCTGAACCGTGATGTTGACCCGTTGCAGCTGCCCATTGACCTCCACTTGCAGGCCGTCCAGGTGGATGGGCTGGGGGTGGTGCAGGGCGTTGCGAATCACCCCCACGAGGGCTTCGCGCAGGCCTTCGCGGGCCATGGCGTGGATGTTGATGTTGACCTTGCCGGCGGCGGGCTCCAGGTATTTTCCGGTGCGGCCGCTGATGTAGAGGATGTCGCCGTCGCCATTGACCAGCACGGCGGCCGGCGCGTAGTTTTGTTGGATCAGCTGGTCGGTCTGGTATTCCAGGCTGTCCCTGAAATCCACGTGCCCGTTGTCGGGGCTGGCTGGTGCCGAGGCCGGTGTCCGCACCGGGAAGTCCAGCCACGAGGCCCGGGCGCTTTGCTCGATGCGCCTGAAGATGTGGGTCTTCTTGTCGAGGGGGGCAAAGAGGTCGGTGAAGCCGCTGATGGTTTCGGCGCTGCCCAGCACCAGGAGCCCGTTGCGGTTGAGTGCGTAGTGGAAGAGGGGGATGACCTTTTTCTGTAGCTCCTGCCCGAAATAGATCAGCAGGTTGCGGCAGGAGAGCAGGTCGAGCTTGGTGAAGGGCGGGTCGGAAACCACGTTCTGGGTGGCGAAGATGACCATCTCGCGCAGATTGCGGTTGACCCGATAGCCACCGTCTTCGGCAACAAAATGGCGGGCCAGCCGCTCGGCGGAGACGTCGGCCGCGATGTTGGCGGGGTAGCGGGCCTTGCGGGCCTGGTCCACCGCATCCACGTCCAGGTCGGTGGCGTAGATCTGCAGGGTGAAGTGGGCCTCCGGCCGGTGCAGTTCGAGGGCTTCCTTGAAGACGATGGCCAGCGAATAGGCCTCTTCGCCGGTCGAGCAGGCAGGCACCCAGGCGCGCAGGGCGTCGCCGTCCGGGTGGTGGGCGAGCAGGGCTGGAATGGCAGTGTCGCGCAGGTAATCCCACACCGCGGGGTCGCGGAAGAAGTTGGTCACGCCGATCAGCAGCTCCTTGAAGAGCAGGTCGAGTTCCTGGGGGTTGTCGCGCAGGTAATGGACATACGCGGCAATCCCTTCGATCTGGAGCAGCGCGATACGCCGTTCGATGCGCCGGTAGAGGGTGCTTGGCTTGTACAGGGACAGGTCGTTGCCGCTGCGGTTGCGCAGCAGCACGACGATCTGTGCAAGGGTGTCGGCGTCACTGGTGCCGACCGGGCTGTCGATGGCCTGGCCTGCCGGGAAATGCCGGATGAAGCGGATGATGGCGCTCACCAGCTCGCCAGCCGGGGCGGTGATATCCACCACGCCGGCCTTGACGGCGCTCTCGGGCATGCTGCCTGCCTTGGCCTCGGTGGGGGGCTGGACCAGGGTCAGGCCGCCTTTCTCCTTGATGGCGGCAAGGCCGAGCACGCCGTCGGAGCCCATGCCCGACAGGATCACGCCAATGGCCCGGTGCTGGCGGTCGTCAGCCAGGGTGCGCAGGAAGAAGTCGATAGGCAGACGCAGCCCCCGCTTCTCGGAAGGTTCGAGTAGATGCAGGGCCCCGTGCAGGACGGACAGATCCTTGTTCGGGGGGATGACGTAGACGTGGTCGGGCTGCAGCGTGGTGGTGCGGGTGACCTCCAGCACCGGCATGGGCGTGGCCCGCTGCAACAGGGCAGGCAGGTTGCTGGTGTGATCCGGGTCGAGGTGCTGGACCACCACGAAGGCCATCCCGCTGTTTGCCGGGGTATGATTCAACAGGACTTCGAGGGCTTCCAGACCACCTGCGGAGCAGCCGATCCCGACAATCGGTAAGTCGGTTTTGGGGGCGTTGTCCGGGGCTCCCGAATGGGGCGTGTGTGGCGGATGTGGGAGGGCCATTCGTGATCTCGCCGGACTGGAGTATGGATTGCGGGGCACGGGCCGGCTCCGGAGATCCGTATTTTAATGGGGGCACTATGAACGGGGGGCACGACTATCTCACGCCACCCTGCTTCTACCGATGACCCTGATCCGACTCATTTGTCAGGATGAATCGCCACAGGATACGCCTCGCAGTTCCAGAATGTGCTGAGGCCGCAGCGTGGTCGGTGCGCTGCCGCACGTTACGGGGTGGCACTCTGGGTTTTTGCACTCCAGTGAATAAGCATTCCCGGATTTGATATTTGGTAGCGCCGGCCCTGACGCTAAGCTCCGGCCTCCTGAATGTGCCGGATGTGCCCCCCCATGCTGATCCCTGACGCTTACGCCGCGACCTTTGTCGGTCTTGTCCTTGTCGGTCTGTTCGTCACTTTTCTGCGGGAGTGGCTCAAGCCCGATGTGGCGGTGATGGGGGCGGTGGCGATCCTGCTGGCGGCGGGGCTGCTGAAATCCCGGGAGGTGCTGGGGGTGTTCGGCAACAGTGCGCCGATCACCATTGCCTGCCTGTTCATCATCAGCGGTGCCTTGTCGCGCACCGGTTGCGTGGACACCCTCGGCGAGTGGCTGGCTGTGGCAGCAGGGGGCAGCGAGCGGCGCCTGCTGGCGGCGCTGATGCTGACCAGCCTGCTGGTGTCGCCCTTTATCAACAACACGCCGGTGGTGATGGTCATGATCCCCGCGGTCATCGCAGTGGCCAGCCGTCGCGGGCTGGCCCCGTCGCGCCTGCTGATCCCGCTTTCCTACGCCACCATCCTCGGTGGGTTGGTCACCATGGTGGGGACGTCTACCAACATCCTTGTGGATGGGGTGGCGCGGGCCCAGGGGCTGGCGCCGTTTTCCATGTTCGAGATCAGCTTGCCGGCGCTGGTCATGGCAGCAGTCGGGCTGGTGTTCATGCTGATCTTTGCGCCACGCCTGTTGCCCGTGCGCGAGACCCTGACCCAGCAGTTCACCGGCAGCGGGGAGCGCTGGTTCATGACCGAGCTGTTCGTGCCCGACAACTCGCGCCTGGTGGGCAGGACACTGAGGGAGGCCCGCCTGAGCGACGACACCATCCAGGTGCTCAATCTGGTGAGGGGTGAGGCTGAGCTTGCCAATCCGGAGCCGGAAACCCGCCTCGAGGCGGGAGACCGGGTGGTGGTGCACAGCCACAGCAGTGCTGTGATGGCCTTGCGCAGTACCGATCTGGTGGGCCTGCAGGGGCAGCCCCAGGCCGGCGATCATGACCTGGAAACCCTGCGGCGCAGGGACGTGGTGATGCTTGAGGCGATTGTCGGCCAGACCTCGCGCTACGTGCTGCGCCCCATCCGCGATCTGGATCTGCTGACCCGCTATGGCATCCACCTGATTGCGGTGCATCGGCGCGACGCCTCCTTTTCCCAGATCGGCGACGACTTTCAGCTGCAGGTGGGCGATGTGCTGCTCGTTGAAGGCACGCCGGCCCAGATCAAGCGCTTCTGTGACAACGGTGATCTCTTTGCCCTCACCGAGGGGCGTCAGCTGGCCAGTCGCCGTCACAAGGCGCCGATCGCCTTGGGGACCATTGTCGGGGTGATGCTGCTGGCGGCCCTGGACGTGATGCCCATCGAGGGGCTGGCCCTGATCGGTGCGGCGGTGGTGGTGCTCACGGGCTGCATTACCAGCGACGAAGCCTACAAGTCCATCGAATGGCCCATCCTGGTCCTGATCTTCGGCATGCTCGCCATCAGCATCGCCATGCGCAGCTCCGGCCTGGACCGCATGCTGGCCGTGCAGCTTGCCGAGCTGGGGCAGGGGCTGTCTCCATGGATGATGCTGTCCCTGGTCATCCTGATCACCTCCATCGCCACCGAGTTGCTCAGCAACAATGCCATCGCCGTGCTGTTCACGCCGGTGGTCATCGGCCTGGCCCAGCAGATGGGCGTGGATCCGCGCCCCTTCGTGGTCGGGGTGATGTTCGCGGCCAGCTGCAGCTTTGCCACGCCCATCGGCTATCAGACCAATACCCTTGTCTATAGCGCCGGCAATTATCGTTTCAGTGATTTTGCCCGGCTGGGGATTCCCATGAACATCATCACCTGGCTTCTGTGCAGCGTCCTGATTCCGCTGTTTTGGCCCTTTCAGTCCTGAGTCCGGTGCCGACAGCCCCTGCCACTGGCTATCCCGTGTGATCTTGGGGGGCTGAGCGCAGGGGCTGGAGCAGGGCGCGCAGGTCGTTGTGATCGAGTTCGTGCATCAGGGCCAGCAGGTGGCCCAGCCGGCCCGCCGGAAATCCCTCCCGGGCGAACCAGGCCAGGTAGTGGCCGGGCAGGTCGGCAAGCCGCCGCCCCTTGTACTTGCCGTAGGGCATGCTCTGATCGACCAGGGCTTGCAGGTCCTCGGGGTTCACGGCCGGGGCGTCAGGGCGTCGCGGGCGGCCACGGCCAGGTCCAGGGCGCGCAGGCGCAGGGCCGGGTCGAAGATGTCGCAGACCAGCATCAGCTCATCCGCCGCGGTGGCGGCGAGCAGGCGGGCCAGGCCATGGCGCACGGTGTCGGGCCCGCCGATGACGGCGGCGCCGAGAAAGTCGGCGATGGCAGCCCGCTCTTCCGGGTGCAGCCCGGCCATGAAGTTCTCTTCCGGGGGCTGCAGGCGCCGCCGGTCGCCCCGCAGGATGCCGAGTACGCGCCGGAAGGTGCTGCTGGCGAGAAATTCGGCTTCTTCTTCGCTGGGCGCGGCGATCAGCGGGACGCCGATGATCACGTAGGGGGCGGCGAGCTGCGCCGAGGGGCGGAACTCCCGACGGTACAGTTCGATGGCCTGCAGCAGCATGCGTGGCGCAAAGTGGGAGGCGAAGGCGTAGGGCAGGCCCTGGGCCGCGGCCAGGCGTGCCGAGAAGAGGCTGGAGCCGAGGAGCCAGATCGGCACCCGGGTGCCGGCGCCGGGCATGGCGATGAGCTGCTGGCCGGGTTCGGCCGGCGCCAGCAGGTGCTGGAGTTCGGCCACGTCGCGCGGAAAGTCCTCTTCCCGTTCGATGCGGTCCCGGCGCAGGGCGCGCATGGTCAGTCCGTCGGTGCCGGGGGCGCGCCCGAGGCCCAGGTCGATCCGCCCGGGGTAGAGCTCGGCCAGGGTGCCGAAGGCTTCGGCCACCACCAGCGGGGCGTGGTTGGGCAGCATGACGCCCCCCGAGCCGACCCGGATCGTCTGGGTGCCGCCAGCGATGTGACCGACCAGAACAGCGGTGGCCGAGCTGGCGATGCCGGCCATGTTGTGGTGTTCGGCCAGCCAGTAGCGGGTGAAGCCGAGGGTTTCGGCGTGGCGGGCCGTGCGCAGGGCGATGGCCAGGGCTTCGGCCACGGTGCTGCCTTCACGGACGGCGACCAGGTCGAGGAAGGAGAGGGGCGTGGGCTGTGAGGTGGGCGCGTTCATGCCCGTCAGTGTCCGTCAGAAGCCTTGCCGCAGGGAAGCCTTCCGGCGGATCCCGTGCTGAAGGCCCATCGTCGTGGCGGAGTTCAGGCCAGCATCCACCAGTCGCCGTCCCATCCTTTGGTGGCCTGGAAGAGGCGCTCCTGTTCCACGAAGCGTTGGCGGGTGGCCTTGATCTGGTCGGCAACGCGCAGGAAGGCGCCGACCACGTGGGGGTCGAACTGCTCGCCAATGCGTTCCCGGATCATCGACAGCACGGTGTCCACGGGCAGGGCCTTGCGGTAACTGCGATCGTGGGTGAGGGCGTCAAAGAAGTCGGCGATGCCGACGATGCGCCCGGAGAGAGGGATCTCCCGGCCGCTCAGCCCCAGTGGATAGCCGGCGCCGTTGTAGTGTTCGTGGTGGGTCATGGCGATCTCGCCGGCGAGCTGGAGAAGAGGCTCGTCCGACTGGCCGATGATGGCGGCACCGATGCGCGGATGCTCGCGCATCAGGCGCCACTCTTCGGTGGTGAGCGGGCCGGTCTTGCTGAGGATGCTGTCGTGGATGCCGATCTTGCCGATGTCGTGCAGCTGGGCGGCGTTTTCGAGCAGCGCGCACCAGGTTGCGGTGCAGCCCAGGCTGGCGGCGATCAGACCGGAGTAGGCGCCGATCCGGGCGGTGTGCAGGGGCGACTCGCCATCCCGCTCTTCGGCCCGTCGGGCCAGATCAAAGAAGGTCTCTTTGTGGAGTTTGCGGATGGTGCTGACCGCCCGGTCCCGCTCCCGTTGAACGGCTTCGGCTCGCCCCAGCGCCTGTTCCAGCTGGATGCGGGTTGCTGCGTTATTGCGCTGTGCTTCCTCCAGCTGTCGGGTCAGGCGTTCGACCTGCTGCGCGGGGGAGATGTCGGCGGTGATGGTGGCTTGGTTCATGGTGTTTGTCGGAGCAGACCCGTGTGGGGCGCGGTTTCCGGAGGTGGCTGGGAGCTCCCGTGCAATGTAGTTCATGTCTAAACGTCAAATACGTTAAATTCGACACAAAAAGAGATGTTGTTAAAGGGGCCGCCAACTTTTTGGCACACGGGCGAGCCCCTCCGGTCAGGTTTGAGTGGTGTTGCCGGTCGGTGTGTGCTGCGCTGCCGGGGTGGGTGGGATGGGCCGGTCCGGGGTACACTCGCGGCCTTTCGAATGCAGGGCCGTATTTTCGGGCTGGCCTGCCGGCTTACTGTGGAGGTTTTTCGGATGACCATCGACTGGGCTCAGTTCACGCCCATGGCGTCCCTTGGCGGTGGGGCGTTGATCGGACTCGCCGCAGCGATCCTGGTCATCGGCACCCGTCGGATTGCCGGCATCAGCGGAATCTTCGGAGAGGTCCTCAACGGTGCCCGCGACGGGCTGGGTTGGCGGCTGGCCTTCCTGGCCGGGCTGCTGGCGGCGCCCTGGGTGGTGCCGGGCCTGGCCGGTGCCACGGGTGAGGCGCGCTTCCCGGTGTCGTGGCCGCTGCTCCTCGTTGCCGGTTTGCTGACCGGCTACGGCACGCGCATTGCCCGCGGGTGCACCAGCGGCCACGGGGTGTGCGGCCTGTCGCGCCTGTCGCCACGTTCGCTGGTGGCCGTGCTGTGCTTCATGGCGTCGGGGATGGTGACCGTGACCGTGCTGCGGGTTCTGTCGGGAGAGGCCGCATGAGCCGCCTGGTGGGGTGGGTGGTGCCGCTGGTGGCCGGGCTGTTGTTCGGTCTTGGCCTGATCGTCTCGGGCATGATGGATCCGGCCAAGGTACAGGCCTTTCTGGATGTGGGCGGGCGCTGGGACCCGTCGCTGGCGCTGGTGATGGGCGGGGCGATTGCCGTGGCCCTGCCCGTGTTCCAGCTGGCGCGGCGGCGCCATCCGGCTGTGCCCCACGGCCCGGTGGAGGGGCGCCTGATCGTGGGCAGCGTGCTGTTCGGGATTGGTTGGGGGCTCTCGGGCTATTGCCCGGGGCCGGCCCTGGTGGCCGCCAGCGCCGGCAGTGCCGAGGCGCTCGGCTACGGGGTGGCGATGGGCCTTGGCATGGTCATCGGCAATCGTTTCGGTGCGCTGGATCTGCAGCGGACGTAAGGCCCGGCCGTCAGGTGGCGGCCGGCGGACAGGACAGGATGACGGGCATGGCTTTGCGGATTGCAATCAACGGTTACGGACGGATCGGGCGGTGTTTCCTGCGGGCTCTGCTGGCCTCGCCGGTGCGCGGGCACTTCGAGGTGGTGGCCATCAATGAGCCGGCCGACCTGGAGAGCATGGCCTACCTGACGCGCTTCGACTCGACCCATGGCTGTTTCCCGGGCACCGTGGAGGTGGGGCCGGGCAGCCTGCGCATCGATGGACGGACGATCCCGGTCTTTCATGCGGATACGCCGGAGGGCGTGGCCTGGGGCGAGCTGGGGGTGGACGTGCTGGTGGAGGCATCCGGCCGTTACAGCCTGCGCCAGGATCTGGAGCGTTTTCTGGCTGCCGGCTGCCGGCGTCTGCTGCTGTCGCATCCGGGGCAGACGGCGGAGGACGTGGATCAGACCATCGTCTTCGGCATGAATCACGAATTGCTCAGCGGGACGGAGCGCATCGTCTCGGCGGCCTCTTGCACCACCAATGCCATCGTGCCGGTACTGTCCATCCTGGATGAGGCCTTCGGGCTGGATCACGCCATGCTCACCACCCTGCACTCGGTGATGAACGACCAGCCCCTGATCGACGGCTATCACCACACCGACCTGCACCGCACCCGTTCGGCCATGCAGTCGATAATCCCGGTATCCACCGGGCTGGCCCGGGGCGTGCAGCGCATGTTGCCCGAGCTGGCCGGGCGTATCGAGTCTAAGGCGATCCGGGTGCCGGTGGTGAATGTGTCGGCCATCGACCTGGTGGCGACTTTGCGCCGCGGCACCACTGCGGCCGAGGTGAAGGCCTTGTTGAGGGCGGCGGCGGAAGGCGGCGGGGCGGGGCGCATGATGTACACCGATCACCCCCATGCCTCCATCGACTTCAACCACAGTCCGCACTCGGCCATCGTGGATGGCGGCCAGACGCGCTTGAGTGGTGATCGCCTGCTCAACCTGCTGGTGTGGTTCGACAACGAGTGGGGCTTTGCCAACCGCATGATCGACGTGGTGGACTTCTGGGGCCGGCGCATGTTGCGTTAGCACGGTCTGCCGGACGCACCGAGCCCTGGCAGCTAAGGTACAAGGGGGGAGGGACGGGCTGTTGGGGCGCCTTCAGTCGCCCGCGGTTCAATCAACGGCCTGCCTCTGATCCGCGTGTGGTGGGCGACTGAAGTCGCCCCTACGGGAGAAGCGGTGCAGACGCTTGTCAGGCGATCGCTCAGAACTGACGGGCAAACTCCGTGGCCTGCCAGATGGCCCGTTTGGCATCCAGTTCGGCGGCCACGTCGGCGCCGCCCACCAGGGTGAAGGGCGTCCCCGCGGCAACCAGGCTTTCTGCCAGCTCCCGCCTGGGCTCCTGCCCGGCGCACAGCACGACGGTATCCACCTCCAGCAGGCGGTCCTGTCCGTCTACCCGGATGTGCAGGCCGGCGTCGTCGATACCCAGGTACTCCACCCCGCCAAGCATGTGCACGCCACGTTTCTTCAACAGCAGGCCGCGCGCCCAGCCGGTGGTCTTGGCCAGACTGGCGCCCAGTTTGCTGCTTTTGCGCTGGAGCAGCCACAGCTCGCGCACGGGCGCCGGCATGCGCGCGGGCATGAGGCCGCCCCGGTTGTCGGTGTAGGCCGCGTCGATGCCCCATTCATCCTGGTAGGCGGCGATGGGGTCGGGGCTGTCGCCCGGGTGGGTGAGCAGTTCGGCCACGTCGAAGCCGATGCCGCCCGCGCCGATGAGCGCCACCTTGCGACCCACCGGGTGGCGCCCCTCGATGACGTCGATGTAGCTGGCAACCTTGGGGTGATCCAGGCCGGGGATGGGCGGACGGCGCGGGATGATCCCGGTGGCCAGGACCACGTGGTCGAAGCCGGCGAGGTCGTCGGCCTGCACCGTGCGGCCCAGCTGCTGCGTCACTTCGAGCTCGCGCAGGCGGGTGCGGAAGTAGCGCAGGGTTTCGGCGAAGTCTTCCTTGCCCGGGATCTTGCGGGCGTAATTGAACTGGCCGCCGATGTGCTCGGCCGCGTCGAACAGGCTGACCCGATACCCGCGCTCGGCCAGGGTGGTGGCTGCGGCCAGCCCTGCCGGGCCGGCGCCCACCACGGCCACGTTTTTTGCCGCGGTGCTGGCCGGAGCGGCGGGCTCGTACTCTCGGCAGGCATCCGGATTGACCAGGCAGGAGGCCGCCTTGCCGGCAAAGATGTGATCAAGGCAGGCCTGGTTGCAGGCGATGCAGGTGTTGATGGCGTCGGCGCGGCCAGCGGCGGCCTTGGCCACGAACGCGGCATCGGCCAGGAAGGGGCGGGCCATGGACACCAGATCGGCGTCGCCGCGAGCCAGGATGTCTTCGGCCACCTGGGGGTCGTTGATGCGATTGCTGGTGATCACGGGCAGCTTCACCACCTTCTTCAGGCGGGCGCTGAAGGCACTGAAGGCGGCCCGCGGCACGCTGCTCATGATGGTGGGGATGCGTGCCTCGTGCCAGCCGATGCCGGTGTTCAGCAGGTTGATGCCGGTGTCTTCGGCGGCTTTGGCGAAGGCTTCGACCTCGTCCCAGGTACTGCCGCCCTCCACCAGGTCGAGCAGGGACAGGCGGAAGATGAGGATGAAGTCGGGGCCGGCGGCGGCCCGCACGGCGCGCAGCACTTCCAGCCCGAAACGGCAGCGGTTCTCGAAGCTGCCGCCCCAGCGGTCGTCCCGGAGATTGGTGCCGGGGGCGAGAAACTGGTTGATCAGATAGCCCTCCGAGCCCATCACCTCGACGCCGTCGTAGCCGGCCTGGCGGGCCAGGGTGGTGCTGCGGGCGTAGTCAGCAATGGTCTGGAGGATTTCGTCTTCGCTGAGGGTCCGGGGTGTGGCCGGATTGATGGGCGCCTTGATCGCGGAGGGGGCCACCGGCTGGCGGCCGTAGGCGTAGCGCCCGGTATGCAGGAGCTGCAGGCAGATGCGGCCGCCCTCGGCGTGTACGGCGTCGGTGATGATGCGGTGCCGGGTGGCCTCGGCCTCGCTGTCGAGCACCGAGCTGCCCTGGTGGATGCCGCCGTCGCGATTCGGTGCAAAGCCGCCGGTGACGATCAGGCCGACGCCATTGCGTGCCCGCGCTGCGTAGAAGGCCGCCATGCGCTCGAAGGGGTGGTCCATCTCCTCCAGGCCGGTGTGCATGGAGCCCATGAGCACCCGGTTGGGGAGGGTGGCGAAACCCAGGTCTAGGGGGGCGAGCAGGTGCGGGTAGGGCGAGGGGCGAGTCATGGGCGGCGGTCTCCATTTATGCTTGTGCCGCGCATTTCAGAGGCCCGCCGGAGGAATGTCAATTTGCCCTAACGGAAGGCGCGCTGGAGGGCTACCACCAGAAAAATGCCGCCGGCCAGCACGCCGCAGGCAATGAAGGCATCGGCGCAGGCCAGGGCCAGGGCTGGCGACGTGGGCGAAGCGAGCGGTGTGGTCAGGCTGTCAGGGAGGCGCGTGGTCCACTCGCCCGGCGTGCTGTCCGGGGCCAGGTGGGCGGCGTAACGCCACTCCAGCAATACCGTGCCGCTGGTGATGGCCGATGACAGGCCCAGCTGGCGGACGATGTTCTTCACCTGGTAGGCGTGGGAGAACACTGCCGGTTCAATGCGCACGAAGGTGCCGAAGGCCACCGGCCCCATGTAGAGCGGGAGCGCCAGACTGGTGAGGAAGGCTGGCAGCAGCAGGGCGTGCCAGTCGCCCGTGGCGGCCGAGTGGCCCAGCCACAGGCTACCGCCGCTGATCAGGGCCAGGCCGACGAGCATGAAGGGCCGCAGGCGGGGCCAGTGACGTGCCAGGCCGGCGTGGGCCAGGGCGGTCAGCACGCTGCAGGCCATGGCCCCGCTCAGGATCCAGGCCGTGCTGCCCATGTCGAGCCCGAGTCCGTGCTGGAACAGGATGGGCATCAGAAAGCCGCTCAGGCCGATCAGGAAGTAGCCGCCGAAATAGAACAGGATGCCCAGCAGATAGCGTTGCTGGAAGAGTTTGCGGTAGTCGATCAGGGGCCGTTCCCGTCGCCACTGGCGGGCGGCGAAGAGGCTCAGGGCAACGATTGCGGCCATACCGATGGCCAGCACCGGCAGCGGGGCCGAGAACAGGCTGAACTGCAGGGCCTGGATGGAGTACTGGAGCGCGAACACCGCCACCACCAGCCCGATCAGCCAGCCCCAGTGTTCGTGGCTGCGGGCTTCCGGCGCCACCGTGTCCCGCGGCAGGCGGGGGGCGAGGAAGGCGGCAAGACCGGCAGCGAGGGGCAGCATCACCCAGAAAATGGCCTGCCATCCTCCTGCAGCGATCAACCCTGCCGCCAGCACCGGGGCGATGGCAGCCCCGCCCAGCAGGGTGCCGATGAAGGTCAGCAGCCCGGAGAAGCGGGCGGTTTCGGGCAGGCGGTTGATCTGCATGCGGCCGGCGGTGAAGAAGGTGGCACCTGCCGCACCCTGCAGGGCCCGGCCGAGGGTGAACTGGCCGGGCCCTGCCGCCGTGGCGCAGAGCAGGGCGCCCAGGGCGAAGACGCCGAGGGAGGCAAGGATGAAGTCCCGGTAGCCGATGCGCTCGACGACCCACTGGTGCTTGTAGAGCATGAAGATGGCACCCACCCCATACACGGTCCAGGCCATTGCAAAGCCCCGGGCGTCGATACCCAGCCCGCCCATGATGGGGGCCGCCGCAAAGGTGACCATGCCGGTCTCGATGAACTCGATGCCCGTCACGGCGGCCACCACCCACAGCAGCACGCGCACGGAGTGGGGTGGATGGCCTGAACGGGGCAGGGTGAGGGCGGGGTCTGCGTTCATGGGCGGGAGCCGGAAGAAAGGTGCTTCGAGTCTAGGCGGGGTGAGTGAATGTCTAAAATCGATCTGCTCGATCCATAATATGAATATGGTCGATATTGATTACGCCGCCTTCCGTCGCCTGGACCTGAACCTCCTGGTGGCCTTCGATGCCCTGGTCAGCGAGGCCAGCGTCAGCCGCGCCGCGGCCCGTCTGTTTGTGGGGCAGCCGGCCATGAGCCATGCCCTGGCCCGTCTGCGCGAGACCTTCGGTGATGACATCCTGTTTCGCGACGGGGCCGGGATGCGGCCGACACCCCGGGCGCTGGCGCTGGCCGGAGCCGTCCGGCAGGTGCTCGACGATATCCAGCACCTCGCTCGCGGAGCGCGGGCCTTTGACCCGGCGGAGGCCAAGGGGCGCGTGCGCATCGCCCTCACCGACCCGCTGGAGGCCCTGCTGCTGCCCGGCCTGGTGGCACGCCTGCGGGCGCGCGCGCCAGGCCTGATCCTGTCGGTGCTGCCGATCCCCGCGTCACGTCAGCTGGAGCAACTGGACGTGGGGGCGGTGACCCTGGTGGTCGGGCATTTCCCCCAGCTGCGCGAGGTGCATGAGGGCCTGGTGCTGCATGAGTCGGGGTTCTCGTGCGTCTTCAACCCCGCCCTGATCCAGGTGCCGCCGGGGCCTTCACTGGCCGATCTGGCGGGGCTGCCGCATATTCACACCAACTACGTGGGGGAGCCGCCGGGCTTGGTGGATCGGGTTTTCACGGCCCAGGGGCTGAGCCGTCAGGTGGTGGCGCGCAGCGCCATGCCCTTGTCCATCCCCTTTGTGCTGAAGCGCAGCCCGCTGGTGGCGATCCTGCCCGACATGCTGGCCCGGATGTTCCTGGCCCATGTGGATCTGCGCTTCGAGCCCCTGCGCATCGAGGGTTTGAGTCTGCCGATCAGCCTGGTGCGCCACCGCCGGGAACGCAGCGACCCGCTGACCGGTTTCGTGGCCGGCCTGTTGGCAGACAGCGTGGCGGAGTGGGTTGCGGCGGGAGGCTGATCGGAGTGAGAAAGCTGCCTTAGTCGGCGCGGGAGAGGGCCGGGCGACGGCCGATTTCCACCTTGAGGTCGAGCTTTTCCTTGCCCCGGCGCAGCTCGAAGCCCGCCTTGCGGCCGGGGGCGAGAGCGGCGATGGCTTCCAGCATGGCCTGGGGATCATTCACCTTGCGGCCCTCCACGGCCAGCAGAACGTCACCCGGCTTCACCCCGGCGCGCTCGGCGGGGCTGCCGCGCATGACGCCGGAGATCAGGGTGCCCTCGCTGGACACCATGCCGAAGGAGTCGGCCAGTTCGGCAGTGATGGCCTGAACCTCGACGCCGATCCAGCCCCGCGTCACCGAGCCGTTCTGGATGATCTGTTCCATCACGCTGCGGGCCAGGGATACGGGGATGGCGAAGCCGATGCCCAAGGAACCCCCGGAGCGGGAGTAGATGGCAGCATTGATGCCCACCAGGGTGCCGCCGGTGTCGATGAGGGCACCACCGGAGTTGCCCGGGTTGATGGCCGCGTCGGTCTGGATGAAGTCCTCGAAGGTATTGATGCCCAGGTGGGATCTGCCGAGGGCCGAGACGATACCCATGGTGACGGTCTGGCCGACACCGAAGGGGTTGCCGATGGCGAGCACCACGTCGCCCACGTGAAGTTGCTCGGTGCGCCCGAAGGTGATGGCCTTGAGCTTGCCGTCAGACTTGATCTGGAGCACGGCCAGGTCCGATTCCGGATCGCGGCCGACGATGCGGGCGGGCAGCTTGCGGCCGTCATTGAGGGCCACCTCGATTTCGTCAGCGGCTTCGATCACATGGTTATTGGTCAGCACATAGCCTTCCGGCGAGACGATCACTCCGGAACCAAGGCCCGAGGCGCGCTGTTGGGGGCGATTGTCGAGGCGATCACCGAAGAAGTGCCGGAACAGGGGGTCGTCGGCAAAGGGGTGACGCTGGGCCTTGACCTCCTTGCTGGTGAAAATATGCACCACCGCCGGCAAGGCAGCGCGGGCCGCGTCGGAATAGGACGCCACCGGACGCCCGCCCGCGACACTGGCTGGCGCGATGCTCTCCTGGATGGTGACGGAGGGCAGGGCGGGGCGCTCGCCGGTCCACTCGGGCTTGAGCGTGCTGACCACAAACAGCACGGCTACCGAGACCGTGACGGCTTGGGCAAAGATTATCCACAGGCGATGCATCGTAAAATCGCTAACAGGTGGCGCGCGGGTGCGCAGCCGGAGTGCTTGGGTTTCAAGGAGAAGTGGCCATGGAAAGAGCCGAATTGCAGCGTTATCTCGACAATCTGCTCGAAGTCGGGCGCTTCAGGGATTATTGCCCAAACGGGTTGCAGGTGGAAGGACGCGCTGAAATCCGGCGCGTGGTATGCGGGGTGACGGCCAGCCAGGCCCTGCTCGATGCCGCCGTGGCCCGGGAGGCGGATGCGGTGCTGGTGCATCACGGCTACTTCTGGCGTGGGGAGGACGGGGTGATCACCGGTTTGCGCCGCAAGCGCCTGGGCACCCTGCTGAGCCGGGACATCAACCTGTTCGCCTACCACCTGCCCCTGGATGCCCATCCCGAGTTGGGCAATAACGCTCAGCTGGCGCGTCTGATGGGCTGGATGCCGGAGGGGCGCTTCGGCGAGCAGGATATCGGCTGGACGGGGCGCCTGCCCCACGCAATAGGGGGCGATTTGCTGGCCCGGCAGGTTGCTGCGCGGCTCGGGCGGGAGCCCCTGCTGCTGGGTGACCCGGCGCGCACGGTGGAGCGGATAGCCTGGTGCACCGGGGGCGCCCAAGGCTATTTCGAGCAGGCGATTGCCTGCGGGGTCGATTGCTTCGTTTCCGGCGAAGCGTCCGAACAGACTACCCATCTGGCCCGGGAGTCCGGGGTGAGCTATCTGGCTGTCGGCCATCACGCCAGTGAGCGCTACGGGGTGCAGGCGCTGGGTGCCCACCTGGCTGAGTGCTTCGGGCTGGATGCGACTTTCGTGGAGGTGGATAACCCGGTCTGAGGCGTCAGGCGGCAGCCGTATTCCTGTCCTCGGCGCTGGGCTGATCCATGTCCACCAGGCTCAGTTCCGTGGGCGGCTTGTAGGTGCCGAGCTCGTCGTCGAGGATGGCGAGCAGCAGCAGCAGCTCTTCGACCACCGTCAGCGGGAAGCCCTGGCGGGTGCCGTTGCGGTTGTCGCGCAGGATCTGGTGGATGTAGGCCTGTGCTTCCTGGGTGCCCCACAGCTCCTGCAGGCGCTGGATGACGTGCGGTATCTGCTCGATCGTATCGGCGCCACCGCGCATGGTCTTGAAATCGCTCCAGCTGATCATCTTGACGTTGAAGGTCTTGTTGAGCTGGCGGGTCAGGGCTTCAAATTCGGCGCGCATGCCGGCTACGTGATACACCTCGAGCAGCTTGAGCCAGGGCTTGACGGCCTGCCTGGGGTTGTTGCGGATGTAGTCGGCGAGGGTCTCGGCAGCGCCCTGGGTGCGCCCGAAGGACATCATGATTTCAGCCAGTTCGAGGGCCGAGTCATGCTCGTCGACGTTCTCATCGAAGGGAATGGGGTGAGCGGGAGCGAAGGTGGGCTCGGCCCACTCTCCGTTCGCGTCTGCCTGAGTCGGTGCCGTGCTGTGTGACACCGCGTGTGCCCGCATCTCGGGCAGGGACGATTCGACTTCGATGCTGACGGCGGGCGTTGCCTGCGCGATGACGGCGCCTGGACCGGAGGTGGCGGGTTGGCCAGGATGCTGCAGTGTGGTGTGGAACTCGGGCTCGCTCATGACCGGTGCGTCGGCGGCGCTGCGTCTGCGCCGCAGATAGATCAGCGCACCTCCACCCAGCAGTACTGCGAGGAGGCCGGCGACCGGGCCGGTCCATTGTTCAAGCAGCGTCTGCATGTCATCGCTTGCGGTCACCGGGGCTACCGCGGGCGTGCCCGGGGCCGGTGCCGGCAAGGTGGCCGGTTTGCGGTTCTGGTCGAGCTGCGCCACCCTTTCCTTGAGCAGGGCCTGGTACTCCTCCAGCCGTTTGATCTTCTCGTCCAGCTCGATCTGTGCAGCAATGCGATCATCGATCTCTGCCAGGGTGCGCTGCTCCTGGCTACGCGGAGGGGGCTGGGTGCCGCTGTCTTCAGCCTTCGGCGGGTTGGCCAGCAGCGGCGACATGCGTAGCGGGACAAGGCTGGCTTCATCGCCTGCGCCGATGAGCAGGCGGTCCTGACGGACCGGTTCAGAGGTGCGCGGAGCCGCAGCGCGAGCGGCGGTGGGGCTTCCTGTCGGGGGGGGCTCGGCAAGGCGCGCCAAAGGAACAGGTCTGGCCGAAGACTGGGCCGGCCGCGCCTTGGCTGGCGCAGGTGTCCGGGGGCTGTGCTGGGCTGCGGCCGAGGGCATTGCTGTACGACGGCTTACTGCCGGCGTTGACGTCGGCGCGTCGGGCAGGGCTTTGCCTGGGGCCGTGATGGCCGTGCTGACGGGGGCGTCGACCGGTGCCACAGCGTTGTGTATTGTCGGTGGCGACAGCAGCAGGGTGAATTCCCGGCGCAGTTCAAAACCGCAAGCGACCCGCAGACCCAGCATTGCGATGGGGTGATTGACAGGTTCGCGGGTGGTGACCAACAGGCGATCGCCTGTAAGCTTGATCTGCGGATTGCGAATCCATGGAATGTCGTCACTGCTGCCGGTCACCCCTTTGACGCAGCTGGCGTCGATGTCCTCTCCCTGTGCCCGCATCAGCCTCACTTCGGCCCGCAGGGGTTCTCCCAGGGATGAATGGGCGGTGAGCTCGCCAAGGCCGGCAGCGTGGGCGGCGGCTCCGCAGAGAGGGGCAAGCGTCGCGATCAGAAGGGGAAGTGTTTTGCGCGCGCTATTCATCAAGGGGACGTTGGACATCCGGCTAAGGTGGCCTTGTGGGTATGTTGGGCTGTGGCGGAACCTTCGCGCCACGGCCGAAGCTACAGTATTCTAAAGAAGTTTGCAGCCCGCCGCGCCGACTTGTCGGCTGTTGATGGCGCGGAGTGTTTCAGGTGGTGCCATGCACGCCCCTTTTTACCTTATTTTGCCTGATCGACCCTTTTCTCCCTACTGTCATGCCTCTTTCCGAGCCCGCGCCCCGGCGCACCCGCATTCATACCCGCAAGATCGAGATCCAGGGGTTCATGCGTGACGATGGTCTGCTCGACCTGGATGCCCGCATCACGGACCTCAAGGACGTCGATTACCCTATCGCTTCCGGCATACGCCGGGTGGGCGACCCCGTGCACGATTTGCTGGTGCGGGTGACCATCGATCCGAACTTTTTCATTGTTGATGTGGAGGCGGTCTCCGACTGGGTGCCGTATCCCGGGGGGTGCGACACCATTGGGCCGGCGTATCGTCAGTTGATCGGCCTGAATCTCGTCCGGGGGTTTCGGCGGACGGTCGGAGAGATGTTCGCCGACGTGCGGGGCTGCTCCCACCTGACCGAGTTGCTGCTGTCCTTGCCCACGGCGGCCATCCAGACCTTTGCCACCTTTCGACGGGACAACGAGGACAACGGTGAAAAGCCGTTCCAGCTGGATCGCTGTCATGCCCTGGAGACGACCTCGGAGACGGTCATGCGTCACTACCCGAAATGGTATCGGGGCCCCGCTGATGAATGAGCGGGGGCATGCAAATGTGCACTGCAGCGTGAATCCGGTCGCGCGTTCTCTTTCGTATATAATCATTTGATCCGAAAACCGGAGTACTTCGGCATGTCCGGGCTGCTGCGGTGTCAGGATCGTCTTTTCCTGCCTCTGGTCAATGGTGGCCAGATGCATGAAGAACGGAGCGGTGTGTGCGCTGGACGAGGGAGAACGGCGTACTGCATCGCGGAGCACGGGTGTGCTCCGAAGAGTCCCATCAACCAAGCGTGAGCGGCCTTTAAAAGGCCAAGACTTCGATCGAAGGGCAACCATGAAAATTCACGAATATCAGGGCAAGGAAATCCTGAGAAAATTTGGCGTCACGACGCCGCGCGGCGTGCCGTGCTTCTCAGTCGATGAGGCAGTCAAGGCAGCGGAAACGCTGGGCGGCAAGGTCTGGGTCGTCAAGGCCCAGATTCACGCCGGCGGCCGTGGCAAGGGCGGTGGCGTCAAGGTCGCCAAGTCCCTGGACGAAGTGCGCCAGTACGCCGGGCAGATCCTCGGCATGCAACTGGTCACCCACCAGACCGGCCCCGAAGGCCAGAAGG
>Ga0073899_10001736_pt1 | contig 19827 bp, 16 predicted proteins | sample KloWWTmetaKNB5Ph_FD_88975 | JGI IMG/M metagenome (GOLD analysis project Ga0073899, IMG submission 88975) | Active sludge microbial communities from Klosterneuburg, Austria, studying microevolution and ecology of nitrifiers - Klosterneuburg... | ecosystem: Engineered > WWTP > Aerobic digester >... | reverse complement strand
CCTGCTGCTGGAGGCGCGCGTCCATCAGGATCTGCGCGCGAGCGCCGACCTGATCGCGCGCGACCTGCGCCGCGCCGGCCACTGGGAGCACGCGGCCAGCGGCGTGTGGCTCACGCCCGAGACCGCGCCCCCGCCCAATCCGCATGCCGCGATCGAGGGCAGCGCGGGCTCCGGACTGAGCTACAGCTACGACCGCGGCGCCGCGCAGGTCGGCAGCGCCGGTTTTCGCCTCGTCGACGGGCGCATCCAGTTGCGCACCGCGCCCGAGACCTGGCAGGAGGCCACCGACCCGGCCGTGCTGCGCGTGACGCGGCTCGATATCGTTCCCGTGGCCCGCGAAGTCGACCTGCTCTCGCGCTGCGCCATCGCCGCCTGCCCGCTGGGCCAGGCGAGCTGCCCGCCGCGCCTCGTGATCCGGCAGATCGACATCGCACTGCAAGGGCAAGCCGTCGCCGATGCGCGCGTCGTGCGCGAGATCCGCGAGACGGTGCGAGTGCGCAACGACCAGGTCGTCGGCAGTTGCCCCGCGCCATGAAGGCGAAGCACGGCCTGGCTTCGGGGCGGCAGCAGCGCGGCGCGGCAGCGCTCTCGATGGCGATGGTGCTGCTGTTCGCGATGACGATGGTCGCGTTCTACGCCAACCGTTCGCTGCTGTTCGAGCAGCGCACCTCGGCCAACCAGTACCGCGCGACGCGCGCATTCGAGCTCGCCGAGGCCGGCATCGAGTGGTCCACCGCGCGCCTGAACGACCCGCAGCGCATCGACGCCGCCTGTGCGCCTTCTTCGTCGCCCGACGACCCGACGTTTCGCGAACTCATGCTGCGTCACTCGACGGCACAGCTCGGCTACGCCCCCGCCGCCGAGCTGCTGCCGGCGTGTCGACTGACGGCCGAAGGCCCCGTGCAATGCAGTTGTCCGGAGACCGTCCTCGCGCCCGTCGCGACCGACGACCCGGGGTTCGCGGTCCGCTTCGCCGCCGTGCCGGGCGACGCGGAAAGCGTCGAAATTCGTTCGGCCGGCTGCATCGGCCGCGGCGCGACTTGCGCACCCGGCGCGGCTGGCGACGGCAGCGACGCGCACGCCGAGGTGCGCGTCGTGCTGAAGCTGCTGCCGACGCTGCGCCACCTGCCGCGCGCGACGCTCACGGCCGGCGGCAGCGTTGCGCTGGGCACGGCCGCGGTCGCGATCGTCAACACCGACGCGGCTGCGAACGGCATCACGGTGAACGCCGGGCGCGGTGCACCGGAGGCCGCGCCGCATGCAGTGACGCTGCCCGGCGCGGCCCGCGAGGCCTCGGTGCTGCAGCACGACGCCCCGCTCGCGGCGCTGCACGACGGCGACCCGACCGGCGACGCGTCGTTTCGCGCCTGGTTCGGCCAGAGCATGGCGGACTACCGATCGTCATCCGCCACCACGTGGGTGTGCGATCCCACCTTCGCCGCCGCGCAGGGCCGCAGTTGCCCGGCCGAAGCCGTCGGCTGCAGCGGCGCGCGCGGCTGCGCCGCCGCGGCGGCCAGCGCCGTGGCGGCAGGCCGCAACCAGCTCTGGGTCGACGCCGATCTGCACTTCGACGGCAGCAGCGTGCCGCTGTCGCTCGGCACGTCGGCCCGCCCGGTGCTGCTGGTCTCGCCGTCGTCGCCGACCTTCGACACCGACCGGCCGCTGCACGGCCTGCTGTTCGGCAGCGGCGCCGTGCTGTGCCTGCAAGGCGCGGGCACGGCCGACGTGCGCGGCGCCGTCGTCGCGCGCGGCGACTTCGCGATCGACAGCGCAGCCTCCCTGCGCTACGACGCCGGCGCGCTGCGCCGCTTGCGCCTGGCCACCGGCACGCTGGTGCGCGTGCCGGGCAGCTGGCGCGACTTCTGAGGGCCTTTGCCATGCAGCACCGTCCGCACGCCCTGCCGCGCCGCCTACGCGCCGCCGGCTTCACGCTGGTCGAAGCCCTGATCGCGCTGCTCGTCTTCGCGTTCGGCATGTTGGCCATCGGCGGCTTGACGACCACGCTTGCGCACAATGCCGACGTCGCGCGGCAGCGCACCGAGGCGACGCGCCTCGCACAGGCGCGCCTCGAGGCCTTGCGCGCCTACCAGCAGGTCGGCGCGGCCTCCGGTGCGGCGAGCTATGCCGACATCGTCGGCGGCAGCGACACGCCGCAGACGTCGACGAACACGGTCTACGAGCGGCGCTGGACCGTGACCGACGATCCGGCACGGGCTCACAAGCTGCTGCACGTCGAGGTGCGTTGGGTCGACCGCCGGCAGGATCCGGCAGCAGCCGATCGACAGTCCGTCACGCTCGCGTCGATGATCGCGCGGGCCGACCCGAAGGATGCCGGCAGCTTCGGCGTGGCCCCGGTCCCGGGCCATCGCCCGCATCACGGCATGCCGCCGCTGCCGACCGTCGGCAAGCCGCTCGGCGACGGGCGCAGCGCGATCGACTGGCCCGACGGCAGGTCCTACCTCGTCTACAACGCCGCGACGCAGATCGTCGAGCGCCTGTGCAGCGGCAGCGTCACCGCGACGACCGAGGCAGCCAGCGTCTGCAGCGACACGCCGGACGCCTGGCTCGTCACCGGCACGCTGTCGGGTCTGCGCAGCGGCGCCTTCCGCGGCGCGGCCGAGGGCTTCGACTCCGCCGCGCAAGCGAGCGCCATCAGGCTCGAACTCATGGCCGGCGCCCGTTCGCTGCCGCTGCAGTGCCAGGTCAGCCGCGTGCCGGCCGACGGCCTGCATCCACGTCCACCCGAGGCGCCGCCGCCGACGCGCTTCGTCTCCGGTCACTACGCCTACGCCTGCCTGGTTCCGGTGCCCGCATCGGGCACCCGCGGCTGGTCGGGCAGCCTGCGCGTGACGCGCGGCGCCGCCAGCCTGATGCAGCCCAACGACGCGATCTGCCGCCTGTCGTGGGACCAGGACGGCAGCGGTGCGATCGACAGCGCGCACGAGCACCCCGACCCCTACAGCAACGTCGTCGGCGCGCTGCACGGTCAGAACTTCGTCTGGGTCGAACGCCTCGACGCCGCCACACCGGCACCCTGCCCGGCGCCTGCCACGGTCGACGGCGTCGCTGTGACCTATGCGCTCGTCAGCCTCGTCCGCTGACCGAGGCGCGCCATACTCGCGACATGTCAGATGCCCTCGACGACAGCGCCGCGATGCGGCTCGCGCTCGACTGCGCGCAGCACAGCATCGGCCTGAGCGAGCCGAACCCGCGCGTCGGCTGCGTCATCATCGGGCGCGACGGCCGCGAGATCGCGCGCGGCCACACGCGCGAAGCCGGCGGCCCTCACGCCGAGATCGTCGCGCTGCGCGCCGCGCGCGACGCGGGTCGCGACGTGCGCGGCGCGACCGTGCACGTCACGCTGGAGCCGTGTTCGCACCACGGGCGCACGCCGCCGTGCTGCGGCGCGCTCGTCGAAGCCGGCGTCGGCCGCGTCGTCGCGGCAACGGTCGATCCCAATCCGCTCGTCGCGGGGCGCGGCTTCGCCGGCCTGCGTGACGCCGGCATCGCGGTCGAAACGCTCGACGGCAGCGCCTTCGCCGACGCGTCGCGCGAACTCAACATCGGCTTCTTCTCGCGCATGCAGCGCGGCCGGCCATGGGTGCGCATGAAGATCGCCGCGTCGCTCGACGGCCGCACCGCGCTCGACGACGGCCGCAGCCAATGGATCACCGGCGAGGCGGCGCGCGCCGACGGCCATGCCTGGCGCCGCCGCGCCGGCGCCGTGCTCACCGGCGTCGGCACCGTGCTGGAAGACGACCCGCGCCTGGACGTGCGCCTCGTCGAGACGGCGCGCCAGCCGCTGCGCGTCGTGGTCGACTCGCGGCTCGAGACGCCACCCGGCGCGCGCATCGTCTCGCCGCCCGGCGATGTGCTGATCTATGCCGCCACCGGCACCGGGCCGCGGGCCGACGCGCTGCGCGAACGCGGTGTACAGATCCTCGCGCTGCCGGGCGCCGGCGGCAAGGTCGACCTGTCCGCGATGCTGCGCGACCTCGCCGCGCGCGAGATCAACGAACTGCACGTCGAGGCCGGCCACAAGCTCAACGGCTCGTTCGTGCGCGACGGGCTGGTCGACGAGTTCCTCATCTACCTCGCACCGAAGCTGATCGGCGCCGGCCGCGGCATGGCCGCCGTCGGGCCGCTCGCCGATCTGGCCGACGCGCCGGCGCTCGCCTACGCCGGCATCGAGCGCATCGGCGACGACCTGCGCATCCTGGCGCGCCCGCGTCACGCGGCGCCCTGAAAACAGCGCTGCACGGCGGTTTGCGACAATCCGCGCCATGTTCACCGGCATCATCAGCGCACTCGGCCGCGTCACCGACGTGCAACCCCTCGGCAGCGGCGCGCAGCACGGCAAGCGCCTGACGATCGCGACCCCCGACGGCTGGCTCGAAGACGTGCAGCCCGGCGACAGCATCGCCATCGACGGCGCCTGCATGACCGTCACGTCGTTCGAGCGCGCACCGGCGCGCTTCACCGTCGAGGTCTCGGCCGAGAGCCTGGCGCGCACGGCGCGGCTGGGCGAACGGCGCAGCGTCAACCTCGAGCAGGCGCTGCGCGCCCACGACCGCCTCGGCGGCCACCTCGTCAGCGGCCACGTCGACGGCATCGGCGTCGTCGCGCGCGTCACGCCGGTCGGCGAGTCGCGCGAACTCGTCGTGCGTGCGCCGCGCGAGCTGGCGCGTTTCATCGCCTACAAGGGGTCGATCGCGATCGACGGCGTCAGCCTGACGGTCAACCGCGTCGCAGACGGTGCCGAAGGCACCGAACTGAGCATCAACGTGATCGCGCACACGCTCGAGCACACGACGCTCGGCAGCGTGCAGGCCGGCGACCGCGTCAACCTCGAGATCGACCTGATCGCGCGCTACGTCGAGCGCATGTTGAGCGCGGGGGGTTGACGGGGGCGCGCCACCTACAATGGCGCATGTCCATCTCCCCGATCCCCGAACTCGTCGCCGAGCTGGCGGCCGGCCGCATGGTCATCCTCGTCGACGAGGAAGACCGCGAGAACGAAGGCGACCTGATCATCGCTGCCGACCACGTGACGCCGGCAGCGATCAACTTCATGGCCAGGCTGGGCCGCGGCCTGATCTGCCTGACGCTGACGCGCGAGCGCTGCGAGCGCCTGCACCTGCCGCCGATGACGACGCGCAACGGCACGCGCCACGCCACGGCGTTCACCGTGTCGATCGAGGCCGCGACCGGCGTGACGACGGGCATCTCGGCGGCCGACCGCGCGCGCACCGTGCAGGCCGCCGTGGCCGTCGACGCGCGCGCCAGCGACCTGGTTCAGCCCGGTCACATCTTCCCGCTGCAGGCGCAGGACGGCGGCGTGCTGATGCGCGCCGGCCATACCGAGGCCGGCTGCGACCTCGCGCGCATGGCCGGGCTGACGCCGGCCGCAGTGATCTGCGAGATCATGAACGACGACGGCACCATGGCGCGCCTGCCCGACCTCGAAGTCTTCGCGCGCGAGCACGGCCTGAAGATCGGCACGATCGCCGCGCTGATCGAGCACCGCAGCCGCCACGAGACGCTGATCGAGCGCACCGGGCGGCGCACGATGACGACGCCGCAGGGCGAGTTCGACTGCGTCTCGTACCGCGACCGCACCGGCGGCCTGCACCTCGCGCTGACGCACGGCCGCTGGCAGCCCGCCGACGAGGTGCTCGTGCGCGTGCACGAGCCGCTGTCCGTGCTGGACCTGCTCGATACCGCCCATGCCGGCCATTCGTGGCCGCTGCCGCGCGCGCTGGCTACCGTGCAGGCGGCGCGCTGCGGCGTCGTGGTGCTGCTCAACTGCGGCGAGTCGGCGGCCGACCTCGCCACCCACCTCGCGCCCGAAGACGCGGGCGAAGTGCGCCTGCTCGCGCAGATGGACCTGCGCACCTACGGCATCGGCGCGCAGATCGTGCGCGAGCTGGGCATCACGCGCATGAAGCTGCTCGGCAGCCCGCGCCGCATGCCGAGCATGACGGGCTACGGCCTCGAAGTGACGGGCTTCGTCGGCGCCGACGACGCGCCGGCGCTGGTGCACAGCGAGGGCGTGCGCCATGCAGGACGCTGACCGCGGCGAAGGCGCGCGACTCGACGGCGAGGAGCTGCGCATCGCCGTCGTGCGGGCGCGCTTCAACGAGGCGATCACGGCCAAGCTGGCCGAGCGCTGCGTCGCCGAGTTGCGCGCGCTCGGCGTCGCCGAACGCGACATCGCGCAGTTCAGCGTGCCCGGCGCGCTCGAAGTGCCGGTCGCGCTGGCGGCGCTCGCAGAGACCGACCGCTACGACGCGCTGGTCGCGATCGGCTGCGTGATTCGCGGCGAGACCTACCACTTCGAACTCGTCGCCAACGAGAGCGGTGCCGGCATCACGCGCGTCGCACTCGACCATCGCGTGCCGATCGCCAACGCCATCCTGACCGTCGAGACGGCCGAGCAGGCCTGGGCGCGCGTCGACGAGAAAGGCTGCGACGCGGCGCGCGTCGCCGTCGAGATGGCCAACCTGATGGAAGACCTGCTGTGAACCCGGAGGCCCGCCGCGCCGGCGCAGCCGCGCCGCGCCGCCCGCGCCCGCCGTCGCCGCGGCGCCGCTCGCGCGAAGCGGCGCTCAAGGGCCTGTACGAATGGCTGATCGGCGGCGGCGACGCCGCCGCGATCGACGCCCACGTGCGCGAGCAGGAGGGCTTCGACAAGTGCGACGCGGCGCACTACGACGCGCTGCTGCACGGCTGCATCGCCGAAGCCGCCGACCTCGACGCGCTGCTCGCGCGCCACGTCGACCGCAAGACGAGCGAGCTGTCGCCCGTCGAACACGCCGTGCTGATGATCGGCAGCTACGAGCTCAAGCACTGCGTCGACATCCCGTACAAGGTGGCGATCAACGAGGCGGTCGAGCTGGCCAAGAGCTTCGGCGGCACCGACGGTCACAAGTACGTCAACGGCGTGCTCGACAAGTCCGCCGCCGACCTGCGGCCGGCCGAGGTGGCAGCGGCGCGCGCCGCGCGCCGGTGAAGACGGCGCGCCGGCTCGACGCGATCGAGCCGTTCTACGTGATGGAGTTCGCCAAGGCGGCGAGCGCCCTCGCGCGCAGCCCCGAGTGCGCGCGCGAGCCGATGGTCTTCCTCAACATCGGCGAGCCCGACTTCACCGCGCCGCCGCTCGTCGTCGAGGCCGCAGCGCACTGCCTGGCCGAAGGCCGCACGCAGTACACCGACGCGACCGGCCTGCCCGAGCTGCGCGAGCGCATCGCCGGCTGGTACCGCGAGCGCCACGGCCTCGACGTCGCGCCCGCGCGCATCGTCGTCACGGCCGGTGCTTCGGCGGCGCTGCAACTCGTCACGCTCGCGCTGCTCGACGCGGGTGACGAGGTGCTGATGCCCGACCCGAGCTACCCGTGCAACCGCCATTTCGTCGCCGCTGCCGGCGGTGTGCCGGCGCTGCTGCCGGCTGGCGCCGCGGCGCGCTTCCAGCTCGACGCGGCCGCGGTCGAGAGCGCATGGAACGAGCGCACGCGCGGCGTGCTGCTCGCGTCGCCGTCGAACCCGACCGGCACCTCGATCGACCCCGACGAGATGCGGCGCATCGTGCATGCCGTGCGCGCGCGCGGCGGCTTCACGATCGTCGACGAGATCTACCTCGGTCTGAGCTACGACGATCGCTACGCCACGAGCGCGCTCGCGCTCGGCGACGACGTGATCGCCGTCAACAGCTTCTCGAAGTACTTCTCGATGACGGGGTGGCGCCTGGGCTGGATCGTCGTGCCGCCGGCGCTCGTCGCGCCGATCGAGAAGCTGGCGCAGAACCTCTACATCTGCGCGTCGACGCTGGCGCAGCGCGCCGCGCTCGCCTGCTTCGAGCCGGCATCGATCGCCGAGTACGAACGCCGCCGCGCCGAGTTCCGCGCGCGCCGCGACCTCATCGTCCCGGCGCTGCAGTCGCTCGGCCTGCCCGTGCCCGTCGTGCCCGACGGCGCGTTCTACGCGTGGTTCGACTGCTCGGCGCACGCCGCCAGCAGCTGGGACTTCTGCTTCGAGCTGATGCGGCGCGCCCATGTCGCACTGACGCCGGGGCGCGACTTCGGCCGCCACGACAGCGAGCGCCACGTGCGGCTGTCGTTCGCCAGCGCGCTGCCTCAGTTGCACGAGGCGGTGGAGCGGTTGCGCCGCGTGCTGTGACGGCTGTAGCGAGCGCGCCGACAAGGCTGCGCACAATCGTGTCGGGTTGTTAACGGGGGCGGTTTCGTCGCCTTTTCCCTCGGCCGCGCCCGGGCCGCTGGCCTAAGCTAGCCGGGTGGACCGCACCGACCCGCCTGCACCGCCTTCGCGTCGCGCCGACGCTGCGCGCGACATCGCCGTCAACAGCGACCTCGACCTCGATCTCGGCGCGCCCGACGCGGCTGCCGCGGCGGCCGATGCCGCCGCCGCGCCGCTGCCGGCGGCGAGCTTCGTGACGAGCAAGCCCGGCACGTCGCCCGAGGAACTGCCGACGATCGGCCACATCGGCCGCTATGCGCTGAAGTACCGCATCGGCGAAGGCGGGCTCGGCACCGTCTACGCCGCGCACGACCCGCTGCTTTCGCGCCTCATCGCGATCAAGACGCTCAACGTCGACATCGCGCCCGAGTCGCGCCAGAGCTTCGACGCCTTGTTCCTCAACGAAGCGCGCGCCGCCGGTGGCCTGAGCCACCCGCACATCGTCACCGTGTTCGACGCCGGCATCAGCGAGCAGGGTGTCTACATCGCGATGGAGCTGCTCAAGGGCCGCGACCTGCGCCAGCTGCGCCAGGAGGGCTGGCGGCCGACGCCGCAACAGGCCGCGATGATCGCGCGCCGCGTCGCCGACGCGCTGGCCTATGCGCACGCCAAGGGCGTGGTCCATCGCGACATCAAGCCGGCCAACATCTTCATGGTCGGGCGCACGCAGCCGCGCGTGCTCGACTTCGGCATCGCGCGCATCGCGCACCAGCACGACATGCTTGGTGACGAGAGCATCACCGCCGGCTCGCCCTACTACATGGCGCCCGAACAGTTGCGTCACGAGCCCGTCGACCGGCGCGGCGACGTGTTCTCGCTCGGCGTCGTGCTCTACGAGCTGCTGACGGGCCAGAAGCCCTTCAACGGCGCCACGCTCTCCGAGATCGGCGACTCGGTGCTGAACCACACGCCGCCGCTGGCGCACGAGGTCAACGCCGCAGTGCCGCCGGCGCTGTCGGCGATCGCGGCGCGCGCGATGGAAAAGAGTCCCGAACACCGCTACCGTTCGGCGCGCGGCATGTCGCGCGAGCTGCGCCACTGGGTCGAAGAGCACACGCAGGCCAGCGACGAGGCCGCAGCCGACGCGCGCGTGCAGCCGTCCGCGCGCCGCTCGTTGTGGCCGGCGCTGGCCGCCGCGGTGCTGGCGCTGGTCGCGTCGGCGTGGTGGTGGACGCGCGCTCCGGCCGGCGCGGACGCTGGGCCGCAGGTGGCGGCCGAATCGCCCTCCGCCGTGGTGCCCGAGCTCGCGCGCGCCGTCGCACCGGCGACGCCGCCGACCACTCCCGCAGCGCCCGCCGCCCCGCCGCCTGCTGCCGTCGCCGCGCCGGTGACGACCGCACAGCGCCCCGCCGCGGCACCGCGCAGCGCCGCCGCCAACGAGGCACCGCGCCGCGCCGCCAAGCCGACCGCGGCGCCGGCCGCACCCGAACCGCCCGCCGCCGCGCCCGCCACCGGCATCGTGCACATCGCCGTCACGCCCTGGGGCCAGGTCGAGGTCGACGGCCGCGACGCCGGCACGACGCCGCCGTTGAACCAGCTCGCGCTCAGCGAAGGATCGCACCAGATCACGATCCGCAATGCCGACTTCCAGCCGCACACGGTGCGCGTCAACGTCAACGCGACGCAGCCGGTGACGATCAAGCACCGCTTCTGACCGGATGAAGACCCAGACCCTCGTACTCGCGATCGCGTCGGCCGCGCTGCTCGCCGCCTGCGCGCCGATGCCGCCGCAGGGCGGCCTGATGGACGTCGCCGAGCGCCCCGCCGAGAAGGCGCTGCTCGCAGGCCTGCGCGCCTACGACGATGGCCAGTATCCGCAGGCCGAGCAGCAACTGCAGCTCGCGCTGAAGACGGGCCTCGCGTCGCCGAAGGACCGCGCCGCCGCTCACAAGCACCTGGCGTTCGTCTACTGCACCAGCCAGCGCGCCGCGTTGTGCGAGACGGCGTTCCGCGCCGCGCGCCAGGCCGACCCCGCGTTCGCGCTGACCAGGGCCGAGGCCGGCCACCCGCTGTGGGGCGCGGTCTACCGCCGCACCGCTCCCTGAGCGGCGCGCTGCGGGTGCCCGTGGCGGGCACTCGGCGTCGCGCATAATCCCGCCCTCGATGACGCCAGCGCAGATCCCCGAGCCCTGCTTCCGCCAGACGCTGCGCGTGTACTGGGAAGACACCGACGCGGGCGGCGTCGTGTTCTACGCCAACTACCTGAAGTTCTTCGAGCGCGCGCGTACCGAATGGCTGCGCTCGCTCGGCTTCGCGCAGCAGCGACTGCGCGACGAAGTCGGCGCGATGTTCGTCGTCACCGACACTGCGGTACGCTACCTGAAGCCGGCGCGCCTCGACGACCTGCTCGACATCACCGTGGCGCTGCGCGAAGCCGGCCGCGCGTCGCTCGCGATCGAGCAGCAGGCGTGGCGCAGCACGACGGCGCACGACGGCGCGCTGCTCGCCGAGGGCACGATCCGCATCGGCTGCGTCGACGCGGGAACCTTCCGGCCGCGGCGCATTCCCAACGAGATTCTGCAGAGCCTCCGATGAACCAGGACATGTCGATACTCACGCTCGTGCTGCACGCGAGCTTCGTCGTGCAGGTCGTGATGGCCGGCCTGCTGCTGGTCTCGCTCGCGAGCTGGACGGTGATCTTCGGCAAGCTGTTCGGCCTGGCGCGGGTGCGGCGGCTCAACGACGAATTCGAGCGCGAGTTCTGGTCGGGCGCCAACCTCAACGATCTGCACCAGGCCGCCGGCCGCAAGCCCGAGGCGGCGCCGATGGAGCGCATCTTCGCGTCGGGCATGCGCGAGTTCCTCAAGCTGCGCGAGCGCAAGGTCGGCGACCCCGGCGCACTGCTCGACGGCGCGCGCCGCGCGATGCGCGCGAGCTTCCAGCGCGAGTTGGACACGATCGAGTCGAACCTCTCCTTCCTCGCCTCGGTCGGCTCTGTCAGCCCCTACGTCGGCCTGTTCGGCACGGTGTGGGGCATCATGCATGCCTTCATCGGCCTGTCGAACCTGCAGCAGGTGACGCTCGCCACCGTGGCGCCGGGCATCGCCGAGGCGCTGGTCGCCACGGCGATCGGCCTGTTCGCCGCGATCCCGGCCGTGATCGCCTACAACCGCTTCGCGCGCGACATCGACCGCATCGCGATCACGCTGGAGACCTTCATCGAAGAGTTCTCCAACATCCTGCACCGCAACGTCGGCCACCATCCGGTCCCGGCGACAGCGTCGCACTGAGGCTCGAGCGCGATGCCTGCCGTCGCCGGACGCTCGGGTGGTCACCGCCGCCGCACGATCAACGAGATCAACATGGTCCCGTTCATCGACGTGATGCTGGTGCTGCTGATCATCTTCATGGTCAGCGCGCCGCTGATCACGACGGGCCTGGTCGACCTGCCCACCGTCGGCAAGAGCCGCCAGCAGCCCAAGCGCGTGATCGAGGTCGTCGTCGGCGCCGACGAGAAGTATCGACTGCGTGTCGACCAGGGTCAGCCCGAATCGACAGCGCTGCCTGCGCTCGCACGGCGCGTGCGCGAGCTGCAGGGCGGCGACGCCGAAGCGCCCGTCGTGATCTCGGCCGACAAGAACGTCAAGTACGAGGCCGTCGTCAAGGTGATGGACTCGTTGCAGAAGGCCGGCGTGCAACGCGTCGGCCTCGCGGTCAAGAGCGGCGGAGCCTGAATGACGCCGTCGACCTTCGCTCGCGATGCCCTCAAGCCGCGCCAGCCCAAAGGCATGGCCGCGGCCTGTGGCTCGCGATCCTGGTGCACGTCGGCCTGCTGATCGCGATCGCGTTCGGTGTGAGCTGGCGCAGCCGCGAACCCGAGGGCGTGAGCGCCGAGCTGTGGTCGGCCGTGCCGCAGCAGGCGGCGCCGCGCGCCGTCGAGCCGGCGCCCGCGCCGACCCCGCCCCCGGAGCCGCCGCCGCCGCCCAAGCCCGCGGCGGCTGAACCGGCGCCGCCGCCGCCGCGCCCCGACCCGCAGATCGCGATCGAGAAGGAAAAGCTCGAACGCGAGAAGCAGCGCAAGCTCGAGGAAGAACGCGAGCGCGAAGCGCTGAAGAAGAAGCAACTCGCCGAGAAGCAGAAGCAGGAAGCCGAGGCGCTGAAGAAGAAACAGCTCGCCGAGCAGCAGCGCCGCGAAGCCGAGGAGAAGAAGCGCGAAGCTGCCGAAGCCGCGCGCCTGGCCGAACTGCGCAAGCGCAACCTCGAGCGCATGATGGGCCAGGCCGGCGCCACCGGCGACGAACGCTCGACCGGCACCGCGATGCAGTCGTCGGGGCCGTCGGCGAGTTATGCCGGGCGCATCAAGGCGCGCGTCCTGCCGAACATCGTGTTCGCCGACGACCTGCCGAGCAACCCGACGGCCGAGGTCGAAGTCCGTGCCGGCGCCGACGGCACGATCCTCAGTCGGCGCCTGATCAAGAGCAGCGGCTCGAAGGAATGGGACGAAGCCGTGCTGCGCGCGATCGACCGCACCGAGGTGCTGCCGCGCGACGTCGACGGCCGCGTGCCGTCATCCCTCGTGATCACGTTCCGGCCGCGCGACCGCTGACGCTGCGGCGTCGCCGCCCTCGAGCAGTCGGACGCGCCGATCGCCGCGCTGCTTCAGGTGCCAGACCCAGCGGCCCTCGACGGCCCACGTGCCCCAGGCCGCGATCGCGCGGCGCTCGCCGCTGACGAGCCATTCGATCCGGCGCGCCGGCGCGCGGTACGGCAGCAGCGTGCCGCCGGCCACGCGGCACCGCAGATTCAGCGCCAGCGCCCCCGCCGCGGCGCGCGCATCGACGCCGCCGACCGCGCCGCCGACGCCGAACACGACAGGGTGCGAGGTGCTGTGCAGCGCCGCGTCGAACGCGATGCGCCCCTCTTCGTCGAGCGCGAGGCCGCTCGCCGCGAGCCAGGGCGGCGGCGCGGCGGGGCCGGCGATGAACGGTGCGTCGCAGGCCAACCGCACGCCGCTGGCCAGCACGACCTGCGTCGACGTGATCGCGACGGCCGGCTCGGCGAGCACCGTGACATTGAACCGGCGCAGCGCGCGCTGCAGGTGCTGCTGCTGCGCCGGCGGCCGCTCGCCGGCCGGCGCGCCGCCGCCCGTCACCAGGCTGACGCGCGCGCGTTCGGCCAGCCGCGCCTGCAGCGCGACGGCGAGCTCGACGGCCGGCGCATCGCCGCCGACCACCACGATGCACAGGCTGCGCTCGGCCGCGAGCGCCAGCACGGCGTCCCACAGCCGCGCGAAGGCGGCGAGCGGATGCACGAACAGCGCGTGCTCGCGGGCGCCGGCGATCGCGTCGCGGTCGAGCGCGGGCTCGGCGTCGACGCTCAGCACGTCCCAGCGCAGCACGGTGCCATCGGCCAGTCGCAGCTCGCGCGCGGCGGCGTCGAGAGCCTCGACATCGGCCTCGACGCCGTCGACCCGCGCCGCTGCCGCCAGCGGCGGCAGCGCGATCGTCGGCGCCTCGGCCACACCCGCGCCGACGAGCCAGTCGGCGAGCATCGGCGCGTGGAAGACGCGCTCGCCCGGCACGACCCAGGTGATGCGCGCGCCCGTCATCGGCTGCGCGGCGAGCGCGCGCAGCAGCCGCAGGTGCGCCGCTCCGGCACCGAGCAGGACGAGGTGCTTCACGCGGCGGGAGTCGGGGTCGGCATCGGGTTCGGATCCTCGGCAGCGAGGGGCGTGCGCGGATCATGCCCGAGCGCCCCGTAACCGCCGCCGCCCGGCGTCTCGATCACGAACACGTCGCCCGGCGCCATCGACACGCTGGCGAGCGGCCCCAGCACCTCGACGCGGCCGTCGGCGCGCTCGACACGATTGATGCCGGGCGCGCCGGCCTCGCCGCCGGCCATGCCGAAGGCCGGCACGCGACGCCCGTTCGACAGGATCGACGCCGTCATCGGCTCGAGAAAACGCACGCGGCGCACGCCGCCGTCGCCGCCGCGCCAGCGGCCGGCGCCGCCCGAACCGCGGCGGATCTCGTAGCCGTCGAGACGCACCGGGTAGCGGAACTCGAGCACCTCGGGATCAGTCAGTCGCGAGTTCGTCATGTGCGTCTGCACGACGCTCGTGCCGTCGAAACCGGGGCCGGCGCCGCTGCCGCCGGCGATCGTCTCGTAGTACTGGCGAACGTCGTCGCCGAAGGTGAAGTTGTTCATCGTGCACGGGCCCGACGCCAGCGCGCCGAGTGCGCCATAGAGCGCGTTCGTGATGCACATCGAGGTCTCGACGTTGCCGGCAACCACGGCGGCCGGCGGCCGCGGGTCGAGCATCGAACCTTCGGGGATGACGATGCGCAGCGGCCTCAGGCACCCGGCATTGAGCGGGATGTCGTCGTCGACCAGCGTGCGGAACACGTAGAGCACCGCCGCCATGCAGACCGAGCGCGGCGCGTTGAAGTTGTCGGCCTGCTGCGCCGAGGTGCCGGTGAAGTCGATCATGGCGCTGCGCGACGCCGCGTCGACGCGGATCGCGACGCGGATCCACGCGCCGTTGTCGAGCTCGAGCGCGTACGCGCCGTCGCGCAGCCGGTCGATCACGCGGCGCACCGCTTCCTCGGCGTTGTCCTGCACGTGGCGCATGTAGGCGCGCACGGCGGCCAGTCCGTGTTCGTCGACCAGGCGGCGCAGTTCGCGCGCACCCTTCTCGTTGGCCGCGATCTGGGCCTGCAGGTCGGCCAGGTTCTGCCGCGGGTTGCGCGCCGGCCACGGCCCCCGCTGCAGTAACGCGAGCAGTTCGGCCTCGCGCAGCCGGCCGCCCTCGACCAGCTTGAAGTTGTCGATCTGCACGCCCTCCTCGTCGATGCGCACCGAGAACGGCGGCATCGAGCCGGGCGTCGTGCCGCCGATGTCGGCGTGATGCCCGCGGGAACCCACGTAGAACGTGGGCTCACGCGGCAAGTCGCCGTCATGAAGCCCTCCCTCACCTCGACCCTCTTCCTCGAAGGGAGCGGGCTCCACCCACACCGGCGTGACGACGGTGACGTCGGGCAGGTGCGTGCCGCCGTGGTACGGATCATTGAGCGCGTACACGTCGCCCGGGCGCATCGTGCCCGCATTGCGCTCGATCACGCTGCGCACCGAATCGCTCATCGAGCCGAGATGCACCGGGATGTGCGGCGCGTTGGCGATCAGGTCGCCGGCGGCGTCGAAGAGCGCGCAGCTGAAATCGAGCCGCTCCTTGATGTTGACGGAATGCGCCGTGTTCTGCAGCTGCCGGCCCATCTGCTCGGCAATGTTCATGTAGCGGTTGTTGAACACTTCGAGCAGCACCGGGTCGGCCGCGGTGCCGGGTGCGGCGCGGCGCGGCAGCGGCACCTGCCGCTCCAGCACGAGGTGGTCGAGCGCGGTCACGCGGGCACGCCAGCCGGGCTCGACGACGGTCGTCGCGAGGCGGTCGACGACGATCGCCGGGCCGTCGATCGCATGGCCCGGCCGCGCCGAGTCGCGTTCGACGAGCGGCGCGTCGTGCCAGCGCCCGCCGCTCCAGACTCGCACCGTCGCCGCGGCCGGCGGCGCGCCGCGCGCGGCCAGCGGCCGCGGCGTCTCGACCGGCGCCTCGGCCGCGCCCGTCGCCTCGACCGAGACCGCCTCGACGACGAGCCGCCGCCCGGCCATCAGGTGCGCGTAGCGCTCGCGGTATGCGGTCTCGAACGCGGCTTGCATCTGGGCGCGCCCGCCGAACGGCACGACGAGCGCGCTGTCGCTGCCTTCGTAGCGCAGGTGGGCGCGGCACTGCACGCGCACGCGCGCCGCGTCGACGTGCTGGCGCAGCAGCTCGGCCGTCGCCTCGGCCGCCAGCGCGTCGAGGCGCGCGGCCGCGGCGGCCTGCGCGGCGTCGTCGAGACGCTGTTCGAGCGCGGCCTCGCGCAGCACGCCCTGCTCGGCCAGTCCCATGCCGTAGGCCGACAGCACGCCGGCCAGCGGGTGGACGAGGACGCGCGTCATGCCCAGCGCGTCGGCGACGCGGCAGGCGTGCTGGCCGGCGGCGCCGCCGAAGCACTGCAGCGCGTGGCGCGTCACGTCGTGGCCGCGCGCCACCGAGATCGTCTTGATCGCATTGGCCATCGCTCCGACGGCGATGTCGATGCAGCCTTCGGCCAGCGCCTCGGGCGGATGGTGCACGCCGCTGTCGATCGCGATGCGCTCGGCCAGCGCCGCGAAGCCGCGCGCGACGGCGTCGGCATCGAGCGGCGCGTCGCCGGCCGGGCCGAACACCTGCGGGAAGTGCGCCGGCCGGATCTTGCCGACAAGCACATTGGCATCGGTCACCGTCAGCGGCCCGCCGTTGCGGTAGCAGGCCGGGCCCGGCACCGCGCCGGCGCTTGCCGGGCCGACGCGCAGGCGCACGCCGTCCCAGCGGATCACGGAGCCGCCGCCTGCCGCCACGGTGTGGATCGCCAGCATCGGCGCGCGCAGGCGCACGCCGGCGACGCGCGTCTCGAACTCGCGCTCGAACTCGCCGCCCCAATGCGACACGTCGGTCGACGTGCCGCCCATGTCGAAGCCGATGACGCGGAGTGCGGCCAACGCGCCAGCAGCACGAGCTCCGGCCCGCCCCGAGCCGGCCCGCGACCCGCTCGGCGGGTGATCTCGCGTACTCGCGAGATCGGGTGCCCCGAGCAGCGCCGTGCGCACCATGCCGACAATGCCGCCGGCCGGCCCCGACAGCACGGCGTCCTTGCCCTGGAACGCCCGGGCCTCGGCCAGCACGCCCGACGACTGCATGAACATCAGCCGCACGCCCGGCAGCTCGCCCGCGACCTGCTCGACATAGCGGCGCAGGATCGGCGACAGGTAGGCGTCGACAACCGTCGTGTCTCCGCGGCCGACGAACTTCATCAGCGGGCTGACCTCGTGCGACACGCTGACCTGCGTAAAGCCGATGTCGCGCGCGATGCGCGCCGCCGCGGCCTCGTGTCGCGTGTGGCGCCAGCCGTGCATGAAGACGATCGCCGCGCTGCGCAGTCCGGCGTCGAAGGCGCCTTGCAGTTCGGCGCGCAGCCGCGCCTCGTCGAGCGGGCGCACGACGTCGCCCGCCGCGCCGACGCGCTCGTCGGCCTCGACGACGCTCGCATACAGCATCTCGGGCAGCGCGACGCGGCGGTCGAACAGGCGCGGCCGGTCCTGCAGGGCGATGCGCAGCGCGTCGCGAAAGCCGCGCGTCGTGACCAGCAGCACCGGCTCGCCGCGGCGTTCGAGCAGCGCATTGGTCGCCACCGTCGTGCCCATGCGCACGCCTTCGACGCGCGCCGCAGTGATCGGCTCACCGGGCGCGAGACCGAGCAGGCGACGCATGCCCTCGACCGCTGCGTCGCGGTAGCGGCGAGGGTCTTCCGACAGCAGCTTCAGCGTCGCCAGCGAACCGTCGGGGCGGCGGCCGACGACGTCGGTGAAGGTACCGCCGCGGTCGATCCAGAACTGCCAGCGGCGCGGTGTCGGTGCGGGATCCATCGGTGCGGCGTAACGGGTGGGAATGCGCATCATCGCCGCTTCCAGCGCCGAACTGCACCGCCGCGAGGCCGCTTATCGGCCCTTCGGACCGGCGCGCCGACGCCATGATTCGTGGCAGAAGTCCGGTGTCCCGTCGAGCACCTGCCACTCATCCGCCATGTCCGAAATGCTTTCACCGCTGCAGTGGAACCCGCCCGAGATCGGGCTGCCCGCCGCCACGCCCTACTCCTCGTCGACGAAAACCCCTCACCCGCCGTTCTGCTGGCCGGTGCCGCCGTTCGCGGACTACCCCGAAGCGACGCCGCAGATGCGGCCCGAGCCCTGCGAAGTCATCGGCCTGAACGACGGCCGGCAGGCCGGGCGCCTGATCTTCTTCGTGCCCGACCAGTCCGTCGTGCACCTGCAATTGCCGCCGGCGCGCACGACGATGGCGCTGCGCTTCACGCAGTTCAAGACGCTGGCGCTCGTCACGCCGCTGCAGCCGCTGGCACGGCGCGCGGGCGACGCCGCCCGGCTGATGCTGGGCGCGCCGCTGCGCTCGCGCTACCGCGTGCAGTTGCGCGAAGTGGGCGAGCTGACGGGCGAGACGATCGGCCACGTCGAGGCGCTGCACGGCCTGTTCCTGTTCCAGCCGCTCGACGATGCCGGCGCCGTGCGCCGCATCTTCGTGCCGCGCGAAGCCTATTCGAGCTTCGACATCGGCCCGCGCATCGGCGACGTGCTGGTCGCCCAGCAGGCGGCGACGCCCGAGCAGGTCGAGGACGCGCTGCAGGAACAGCAGCGCCTGCGCTCGCGCAAGCTCGGCGACATCCTCGTCGTGCAGCAGGTCGTCACGGCGCAGCAGCTCGTGGCGGCGATCGAGCGTCAGTCGACGATGCCGCTGATGCGCATCGGCGAGGCGCTGCTGTCGATGGGCCTGATCTCGCAAACGCAGCTCGACGCCGCGCTCGACCAGCAGCAGCAGGACCGCTCGATGCCGCTCGGCGAGCTGCTGGTGCGCGGCGGCGTCGTCTCGCGGCAGGACCTGCAGACGGCGCTGGCGCGCAAGATGGGCTACCCGCTGGTCGACGTCGAAAAGTTCCCGGTCGAGGTCGATGCGATCCGGCGCATCGCGTTCCCGATGGCGCGGCGCCTGAAGGCGCTGCCGCTGATCGTGCGCGACGGCCGCCTCGTCGTCGCGCTGGAGGATCCGACCCAGTCGGCCGCGATCGACGAACTGGAATTCGCGGCGCAGATGAAGGCGATTCCCGTGCTCGCGGCGGCGGGCACGATCGACCTCGCGCTGCGCACCGCCTACGAGAAGGCCGGGGCCAGCCTCGCAGCGCAGCTCGGCCCGGCCGCGCTGCATGACACGTTCGATTTCACCCTCGACAGCACCAACGACCTGATCGAGTCGCTCGAGCGCGAGGACCACGCTCGCAGCGACGACGAGCCGCAGATCGAGCAGTCCGACAACTCGCTGGTGCGGCTGATCAACAGCATGATCGTCGATGCCTCGACGCAGGGCGTGTCCGACATCCACATCGAGACCTACCCGGGCCGCGAGAAGGTCAAGATCCGCTTCCGCAAGGACGGCGTGCTGCACCCGCACCTGGAGCTGCCGCACACCTACCGCAACGCGCTGATCGCGCGCGTCAAGATCATGTGCGACCTCGACATCAGCGAGCGCCGCAAGCCGCAGGACGGCAAGATCAACTTCGCCAAGTTCTCGCCGTCGCACCGCATCGAGCTGCGGGTCGCGACGATCCCGACGCACAGCGGGCTCGAGGACGTGGTACTGCGCATCCTGGCCTCGGCCAAGCCGATCGCGATCGACAGCCTCGGCCTCGCGCCGCGCAACCTGCAGCAGTTGAAGCTCGCCGCCGAGCGGCCCTACGGCATGCTGCTGTGCGTCGGCCCGACCGGCTCGGGCAAGACGACGACGCTGCATTCAGTGCTCAGCCACATCAACGTGCCCGAGCGCAAGATCTGGACCGCCGAGGATCCGATCGAGATCACGCAGCCCGGCCTGCGCCAGGTGCAGGTGCACCCGAAGATCGACTGGACCTTCGCCAAGGCGCTGCGCGCCTTCCTGCGCGCCGACCCCGACGTGATCATGATCGGCGAGATCCGCGACGCCGAGACGGCGCAGAT
>Ga0073899_10001735_pt1 | contig 19828 bp, 17 predicted proteins | sample KloWWTmetaKNB5Ph_FD_88975 | JGI IMG/M metagenome (GOLD analysis project Ga0073899, IMG submission 88975) | Active sludge microbial communities from Klosterneuburg, Austria, studying microevolution and ecology of nitrifiers - Klosterneuburg... | ecosystem: Engineered > WWTP > Aerobic digester >... | reverse complement strand
GTGGGCAATACGCCGGATCAGTTCAGTGCGTTCGTGCGTGACGAAATTGCGAAATGGGGCAAGGCGGCGAAGGCCTCTGGCGCGACGCTGGATTGATCGTTCTGTCTCTTAGCTTTCCGCCGAAAGCCTTATTTAATAGGGGATAACGTCACAAAATGCATAAAGTCGATAATCTGCTTTATTCGATGTTATCCCCCGTTAAATATACGTTTCAGCGTTAAGCTGTAACAACAGAACGCTATCCTGGCGGCAGCAAACGGCCGCGCACGAGCAGCGAAATCGTGCGCACCGCGAGGTAGGCAATCAACGCCGAGGCAATGAGCACCGCGCCGTACGCAACCTCCATCGGCCAACCGCCTCGCAACACAGCCTCCGCCACAACCGAGGCAAACGCCGCGATCGGGAACGAGAACGACCAGAAGCCCGCCGAGAAGGGCACGTCGCTCCACCATTTTCGGCGCGCGAACACCGCGAGCAGCGGCGCGCACGCGATGCCCAGGCCGATCAGCAAAACGTCCGCCGGCAGATTCGGCCACAACGCTGCAGCAACGAGTGTGGCCACTGGTGCGGGCGCGATCTCAACGCCGAGCGTCGGGCGCAACGGCGGCGGCAGTGGCCCGGAAAACAACCGGTTCAGCACGCGCGCTTCCAGCAACGCCCATGCGCCGATGCCCATGCCGAACAGCAACACCGCCCAGCCGTGCGAACCCAGCGCGTTGAGTGCCAGAGCACCGATCAGTCCGCCGCCGACCGGTGGCAGGTAGAGCGCGGGCGTGACCATGTCGGCGGGGATGTCGCCGGTCGCCACGCGCGACACGACGCGCCAGGCGATTACGCCCTGCAAAACCAGCGCGGCGAACGTGATGCTCGCGGCGATGTCCGCGTACTGCGGCACAAACGGCATCCACAGCGCCACCGACAGCAACACGGTCAACGGCAGCAGCGACAGCATCGCGCCGTGCACGGGATGCGCGAAGTCTTTCTGCACATCACCGCGATGACGCACGAACTTGATGAGCCAGAGCAACAGCAGCAGTTCGAGCAAGCCGGTCGCAACGGTCAGGATCGCGGTTGAAATTTCGTCGGTGTATTCGAGCCGGAACCCCGCCAGCCGTCGCCACGCGCCCGCGAGCCCGAGCAGGCCGAACACAATCGCAAACAAGCCCGGTGGCAGACGCGCAAGCCACGAGCGGCCGGTACCGATGGGGGTGACGGTGGCTGCGGACGCGTCACGCGGATTGGGTGTGTTGCTGTTGATTGATTTCACGCGCGAAGTTTAGTCCTGCGATGGCGTTACAACGCCGCTATAGTTCACGTCATGCAGATGCCACATTTGCCAAACGACCCGAACGCCCTGCCGAATGAGATTCGCTTCGCGCATGTGGGCTCGGGCGCACGCATTGCGTGGGCGAAGAGCGGGCGCGGACCGGCGCTGGTGCGGGTGGCGCATTGGATGACCAACGTTGAGCATGATCTGCGCTCGCCCATGTGGGGACCGTGGCTGAACCACATGGGGCGTTCGCTGCAAGTGATCCGTTATGACGAACGCGGCTGCGGTTCGTCAGGCCAGGATGACGTGGCGCTCGGGCTCGATGCGGCGGTTGAGGAACTGGCGGCGGTAATCGAGGCGAGCGGTGAGCTCCGCGTTGCGCTACTTGGGCAATCGGGCGCGGCCGCTCCCGCTATTGCCTACGCCGTGAAGCACCCGGATCGGGTGTCGCATCTGGTGCTGCTCGGCGGTTATCTGCGCGGACAAATCGCCGCCGCGCCTGGAGGCAACGCGGCGGCGTTTTTGGAGGCAAAGATCCGTCTAATAGAGCTTGGGTGGGGCAGGTCAGACCCGGCTGTGCGACAGTTCTTCACGACCAGCTTCATCCCCGACGCGTCGCGCGAAATCGTACAAGTATTCAACGAGCAGCAGCGCCTCTCCTGCGACGGCGCCCGCGCAGCGCGCATCATGCGAGCACGGGCGATGCTCGACGTCGCTGCGCTGGCATCCCATGTGCGCTGTCCAACCCTCGTGCTGCATGCCTCAGGCGATCTGGTGGTGCCCGCCGAGCGGGGTCGCGAGCTGGCTGCTGCCATTCCCGGCGCACGATTTGAAATGCTGGCGTCGAACAACCACATACCGATCCCCGGTGAGGCAGCGTTTGACCGGTTTTGCGAGGCAGTCACTGCATTCGTTGTGGCCCCTGCGCCCGCGCCGACGTTGAAGCTCACGCCGCGCGAGGGCGAACTGGCGCAGGCCGTGGCACTTGGCCTCGACAATCTGCAAATCGCCGCACGCCTCGGCGTTGCCAACAAAACAGCGCGCAACGCGTTATCCGCACTGTACGCGAAGCTGGGCGTAGAGGGCAGGCCGCAAGCAATCGTCGCGCTTCGCGAGCAGGGTTTCGGCAGCTAAATTTGGGTTTGGGACAATTGTCCTGTTGACCTCGCCTGCATTCTCATCAGGAGCAGCCCGAATCGGGACAGCTGCCACGTAGACGCCGCAGCGCGCGACTGATGCAATACGAACCATTCAAACCGGAGGTTCGGACCATGTTCGTCAAACGCCCAGATGCCCGTCTTCTTTCGCTTAGCTTTGGTCAGGGGCCGCAGACAATGCTCGCGGTCGGCGGCTGGATCGGCAGCGGCGAGTTGTGGAATGAAGTCATCGGCTATTTGCCGCACTGGCGCTGCGTCACCTACGACCATCGCGGCAGTGGTGCCAGCACGCACGGCGGGCCGATCACCGTCGCAGCGATGGTTGACGATTTGTTCGCAGTAATGGATGCGCAGCGCATTGATCGCTGCCTTCTGGCCGCTGAATCGTCCGGTGCCGGTGTGGCGCTTGAGGCCGTTCTGCGAGCACCCGAGCGCTTCACCGGCCTGGTACTTTGCGGTGGCTCGTGGAAGCGTCCGCTGCCCGGTCAGTATGACGCGTTTATCGGTCGCTTGCGCAAGGACTTTGACGCCGAGTTGCACGCCTTTGTGGACGGCTGCGTGCCGGAGCCAAATGGCGAGGACGTGCGTCGCTGGGGCTATCACATACTGCGTCGCGCGTCACTGCAAAGTGCCATTGAACTGCTCGAATGTCGCAGTGCGTTGACCGCTGAGGATCGACTAGCTGAGGTGCACGTGCCGACACTACTCATACACGGAACGAAGGACACCATTTCATCGCCCGCGCATTCGCAGGAGCTGGCCAAAGCGCTACCCGATGCGGCGCTTGAGTTGATGCCTGATCTCGGTCATGTGCCGATCGGCACCGCTCCGGCAGACGTCGCGCGTCTGATCGCGCAGCGATTTGACGGCGTAGCGATGAAGGCAACGGCATGAAGGCAGCGCGGCAACACCGGAACTACGGCGTTACGTATACCGCCGGGACAAGACGAATCGTAGACTGAGCAATGGTGTGCATTCTGTAGTCCGAAAACAATCAGCATTTATCAAAAGGGGAACCGCATGGTCACCAACAACATCAGCACGATTCTTTTAGTCACCGGCCTCGTCACCATGCTGCCGCTGTTGCAGTTTTTGTTTCCGGCGGCGTTTCTCAAACTGCTCAACAAGATTGAAATCAAAGACGAAGCAGGCCTCTTCTTCGCGCGGCATTGGGGCATGATGGCGTTTGTGGTGGGCGGCCTGCTTGTCTACGCCGCAGGGCACCCGGAAGCGCGTTTGCCCATCGTTTGCGCCGCGCTGATCGAGAAGGCGGCGCTAGTGCTGCTGATCGCGCTTAACTGGAGCAAACCGTTCGGCAAGGGCTTCGCGGTGACGCTGCTATTTGATGGCGCGTGCTGCGTGATTTACGGGCTGTATCTGGCGGGCGTGGCTTAGGCGCACCGCCGCGTGTGGCCTCCCCTACGTCGCAGGGGAGGCAGTGGGTGCGCGTGGTTTGCGTAGAATTCGCGTCCCGCCCCATTTTCCCAACTCTGCCCCATTCGTCGCGCTTTCGCGCTGACGAGCGGCGGAGCATTTGCGTTTTATGCCAAAACCTGCCCCCAACTCACTCGCGCTCGGCCTCGATTTCGGCACCACCAATACCGTCATTGCGATGTCGACCGACGCGACCACGGCGCAGGTTTTGCCGTTCACGCTGGAGGGCGAGACGCATCCGACCTTTCGTTCCGCGATGTGTTTCTGGGAAGAAGACACCGACGCCGCACAGGATTTGCGCTTTGAGGCGGGGCCTTGGGCGATTGAGCGTTTTATTGACGATCCGTCGGATTGCCGCTTCCTGCAATCGTTCAAGACATTTGCCGCGAGCAAGTCCTTCACCGAAACACACATTCACGGCAAGAAATTTACGTTTGAGAGCTTGCTGACGGCGTTCATCGAGCGCATGCGCACGCATGCAGGCCCGGCGCTCGTGGACTTGCCACTGCAACTGGTCGCGGGCCGTCCGGTGGCGTTTGCCGGCGTCAACCCGAACGAGGCGCTGGCGCTTGAGCGTTATGAAAAAGCGTTCAAGGACGTGGGGTTTGAGCAGATTACGTATGTGTACGAGCCGGTCGCGGCAGCATTCTTTTTCGCGCAACGATTGACCAAGGCCGCCACCGTTCTCGTTGCCGATTTTGGCGGTGGTACGAGCGACTTTTCGATCATCCGCTTTGAGCCGGGCGCCGGGCCGAATGGTGCGCTGAAGTCCATTCCGCTTGCACATTCCGGCGTCGCGGTTGCGGGCGATGTGTTCGACTACCGCATTCTGGAGCACGCGATCCTGCCGCAGCTCGGGCATCGCGCACATTACAAAAGCATCGACAAGATTCTCGAAGTACCAACGCATTTTCACCATCGCTTTGCGCAGTGGAATCAGCTCGCGCTCATGAAGTCGCCGGGCGTGCTGCGTGACTTGCAGGAATATCTGCGCTATGCCGTCGAGCGAGACGGTCTCGCGAAATTCATCACGCTGATCGAAAACGATCTCGGCTATCCGCTATACAAGGCGGTCGCTGACGTGAAGGCGGCGTTGTCGCATGAGGCGTCGTCGAAACTCGAATTTCGCGCGCAGGGCTTTGGTTACGACCTTGCGCTCGATGCCACTATCGAGCGCACAGCGTTCGAATCGTGGATCGCCGATGACCTGCAGAAAATTGAAGATGCGGTGGACGAGGCGCTCGGCGAAGCGAAGCTCGACGCCAGTGAAATTGATCGTGTATTCCTCACCGGTGGCACGTCTTTCGTTCCCGCCGTGCGCGCGATTTTTGACCAGCGCTTCAAGCCCGGCTCAATTGAAACCGGCGATCAGCTGGAGTCCATCGCGTACGGGCTCGCGCTCATCGCGCGTAGCGAGAATCCCGCCGCGTGGAGCAGTTCACAAGGTAACAGCTAAACGCTGCAATCCTCATCACATCAGGGCTTTAGCCGCATTTATGACAAAACTCGATTTTTGCCAAAATCGCGTTACAGTCCTTGTGCAGAAAGGCTTTCTTCACTAAGCTGCTACCCAAAAGATCGTATCGAATGCCTCAAAGTACGGCCCCTTCCACTCATCGTGGTCTGCCCAGACCTAAGCCCGGCCTAAGCCTTGCCCGCTAGCATCGCCGCATGTATCCACCGATCACTTTGACGCCGGGCGTCAGCGAAACCCCGGCGGCGGTGCCACGCGCCAGCGCGACGTCGCGTAGCGCCATGATCGCCGTGCTGCTCACGCTGCTGATTGCGTGGTTTGCCAGCCTTGAGTTGCGCGGACTGTTCATTCCGGACGAAGGTCGTTACGCCGAGATTCCGCGCGAGATGCTCGATACCGGCGATTGGGTGACGCCGCGACTCAATGGCCTCAAGTATTTCGAGAAACCGCCGATGCAATACTGGCTGACGGCAGCTTCCTACGCGGTGTTCGGCGAAGACGAATGGACCGCGCGGCTGCCTTCGACACTGCTCGGTTTTCTGGCGATGCTGATGACCGCGTTCACCGCGCGACGACTGTGGGGCGCACGCGCCGTGATGACGACGCTGGTAGTGCTCGGCAGCAGCTGGGCGTATTACCTGTCGGGGCAATACCTCACGCTCGACATCACGCTGTCGGCGTTTCTTACGTTCGCGCTGTGCGGCTTCCTGCTCGCGCAACACGCGGGCGCGACCGCTGCGCAACGACGGGCGTGGATGCTGTTTGCGTGGGCCGGTTGCGCGTTTGCAGTGTTGAGCAAGGGACTCATCGGTATCGCATTGCCGGGGCTTGCGCTGGTCGTTTATTCGATCATCGGACTTGATGTCAGGTTGTGGCGGCGGCTGGAAATCCTGCGCGGCCTGGCGCTGATGCTGGCGATCACGTTGCCGTGGTTCGTGCTCGTGCAACAGCGCAATCCCGAGTTCTTCGAGTTCTTTTTTATTCGCGAGCACTTTCAGCGCTTTGCCAGCAGCACCCATTCGCGGCTCGGCGAGTGGTGGTACTACGCGCCGATTCTGCTGGTGGGACTCATGCCATGGACGCCGCTCTTCGTGCGGCAGGCGTGGCGCGCGATGTCGACGCCGCCCGTCGAAATGCCGACGCAGCTATTCAACCGACCCTTCCGGCCAACGCTGTTCTGCGTGATCTGGACGATTGCAATCATCGCGTTCTTCAGCGTTTCACAGTCGAAATTGCCGGCCTATGTGATCCCGGTTTTTCCTGCTCTTGCGCTGATGCTCGGGCAGCGCGTTGCGCTCGAAGACGCATCGGGATTGCGCTGGAGCGCGATGACTTTGACTGTGCTGGGTGCCGCTCTGGTGGCAGCAGCAACTCAACTGGGGCGCTGGTCGAAGTTTGCGGATATCGGTGCCGACGGCGCAATAGCGCTGCCGGTCATTTACGCGGCAACGGCGTCGCTGCTGATCGGCGGGTTGGCTGCTCTGTATCTCTTGCGGCGCGCGCGTGCGCTCTGGGCTGTACTCGCGATGGTGGTCGCAAGTTTTTCGTTCTGGACGTTCAGTTTTCTGTTTCTACATGTCGTGGACACTACTTTTTCGTCCGAGCGGCTGATTGAGTCGCTGACCGATGATACGCGGCCGTTTGACTCAGATCACGCGTTTTATTCGATTGGGCAATTCGATCATTCGCTGCCGTTTTATCTGGGGCGCACCGTGACGCTCGTTGACTACACGGGCGAGCTGAAAACGGGCATGCGTGCCGAACCGGGCAAGGCCATCGACACCGTGGCGGAATTCATGCAGGTCTGGCGCCGAACCAATGAGCGGGCCTATGCCGTGATGCGGCCGCGGCAGTTCGATGACTTTGAGCGTGCCGGATTGCCGATGAGCATCGTTGCCCGGGATCGGCGGCTGGTCGTGGTGAGTCGAATACCGCACGACCTGCCGCGACTCGGGCACCCAGAGCATCGCTAACGCACAGCTTTAGCCTTTCGGCATCGCCTCGGAAAACACCAGCGTTGGCTGTAGCGTCGCCCAGTCGCGCTTGAGGCGAAACTTGAGCAGCCCCTTGTCATCGGCCATGTATGTCTCCACGACGCGGCCGTCTTTCATCACCTTCATCGTCTGGCCGCGCGGCTCCGGGAACTGCACTGGCACCTCGAAATTCGCCATCGACGGAAAGAACAGCATGTAGCCGAACCAGCCCATGATGTCCTTGCCCGCCACCTGAAGTTGCCGCACCGTCTCTTCGACATCAGCGTACGCAATCTCGCTGCCACCGGGCCAGCTTGCGCCGAGAGTTACGCTTCCGTTCAAGCTGCCCTTCGGCTGGTTGGTGCGGATTTCAGCATCCGTCTTGTACAGGTCGGGGCGCAGCGGCAGTTCGATAGTTCCATCCTTCGCGATGGGCATCGGTATGCTGACCGTGTCACTGACGATGGCGGCGCGCACGTCGGCGAGCTTCACCGTTTCATCCTTCACATTTATCTTGATCTGCAGACGCACACGATCAAGCTTTGAATCCTGCATGCGCTTGAGCCGTTCGTACACGGCGTCATACGGCATCACCGCCGCGTTCTTGGGGTTCTTCACGATGACGGTATCGACGACCTTTGGCGCAGCAACATCCGTGGTCGGAATCTCCGGCTGCGCGGGCGTGGCGGCGGGCTGCGCGAACGATGTCGCCGCAAAAATCAGTGTCAGCGTGGCAACGACAAGCGCGGCGGCAGGTTTGTACGTGGAAGGGATTTGCATGGGCGCGCCGTCGAATGGGTCGTGACGCTATGGACCGTCCCGACTCGGCGCAAGTTCACTGCCGATTCGATGGCACGTGATTCAGAGTCAAAATCAGCTGCGCATCCAGGCGTTGCCCCAGAGATTCAGCGCGCGTGGACCGTGCGGCCATTCGCGGAACGGCTGCTCTGCGGTCATGACTTCGAGTTCGGCCGAGAACTCCACCTTGTAGCCATCGGGATCTTCAATCATGAAGAACAGGTTGTTGCCCACGCCATGCCGGCCCGGGCCCCACCACAGCGGAATTTCAAGATCGCCACAATGATCCGCCCAGTCGCGGATACCGTTCCAGTTCGGCACTTCGTAGGCGTGATGATCGGGGCCGGGTTGCGGCGCACGAAACACGGCGAAGCTGTGATGCTCGGTGTCGGAGCGCAGGAAGGCTGACGACAGATCGCCATCGTTATCGACCACGCGGTCTGACTCGAAAAAACCGAGTACGTCACGATAGAACTCCATCATGGCGATCGTCTGCGACGAGGCGCAGACAAAGTGCTGCATGCGCGCTGGCAGCGCGATGCGCGTCGACTCAACAGTTTCCGGCGCCACGCAGAAAACGATCATGCGGTTGTCTGGATCACGCAGGCCGAACGCCGATTCACCCAGCACCGCCGCCAGACTCGGCGCAACAGAATGCACGGCCTGACCGGCCCGCTGCAAGTGTGCGCGATAAGCGGCCCACTGCTCCACATCCGGGAATCCGAAGACCACCATCGGCACAGTTTTCGGCGTGCCGGTGCGAAACAGCATCCAGCGTTCCTCGCCGCGCACCTGCCACACGTCGTGCGAGAGTTCGACCATGGGATCGCCGAGCAAAGTGGCATACCACTCGGCACAGGCCTTCGCGTCTTCGCTGGCGCGCTCAACGAGCAGCAGTCGGGCGTTCCAGAGCAGGGATTTTGATGACGTAGTCATACCTGAAATGTAGCGCTGTACAGGCTTGCTGCGCTGCGCAAATCGGCATTAGCGCCTAACCACTTCTTCGTAGAGCGCTTACTGTATAAGGGCTACATCGAGATATTGCCAGAAGTCGACTTTCGATATTTTTACGACTTAGCCCCCACACAGGCTTGCATTCGCAGTAAAGCTATATCGCCTGAGTATGTTCAACGGACCTGCTACCGCGTAGCCACAAAGCGTCCCGCGCCGTCGTCGTTCGAGTTGGACCATTGTCCGATGCGCTCAACGCGCCCGGCCCAACGCGCGCCGCGCACCTCGCCGCGGAGCAGCCAGCGCGTACTGCCGTCGGCCCACGCCAGCGACAGCGTCGTGCCGCGCAACTGCGCCCACAGCACGCGACCGCGATCAACCGTGGCCGTCACTGCCTGAAAACGCTGATCGAGACTCACGCCGAAGGATTGCGCGCCCTGCGGCAGCGTCACGGCCACCTGCCAGCGCCCCGCCACCTGCGCCGGAATCACCCACAGCATGACCGTGTGCTGTTTGTTCGTGCCATGCGGTTTTTCCTGCGACGGAAACAGCAAGGTTTCGTCGGGCCGCCAGTCGCCCATGTCCCACTCATGCGACACGACTCGCGATCCCGGTCGCATCTGCGCCAGCAGCAACGGCCGCAGCTTCATGTTGAATTCGGGCAGCAGATAGAGCGTCACCACCGTTGGCTCGGAAAACGCGAGTGTGAACAGATCCTTTTCGACGAACTTCGTACGTGCGGCGACGCCCGCCTTCTGCGCGCGCTCCCGGCTCTCGCGAATCAGTTCTGGATCAATCTCGTAACCCACACCGCGCGCGCCAAAATCCTTCGCCGCCGCAATCACGATACGGCCGTCGCCGGAACCCAGATCCCACAGCAGATCACGCCGCGTCACTTCGGCCAGTTGCAGCATGCGGCGCACGAGCAGCGGCGGCGTCTGCACGTACGGCACCTCTTCGCCAGCGACCAGCGCCGTGCCCGTTTCGGTGGGTGCGGGCGTCGTCTGGGCGCGCGCAAAGGCTGGCAGCAAACTCACTGAAAGCGCTGCGAGGATCGCCCGGCGGTCCAGATTCGTTTGTCGGCTGATGTCGTTTGCCACCTGTTTCTCCCGGATTTATGCTGACTGTGAGCGTCCGCCACATGCATGTCGTCAAGCGTACCAACGATCCACGCGGCACGCGTTCGCGCCTCCCGTAAACTGCAATTTATGACGACACTACTGCCGACCGCAATTGTTGATGACTTCCGGCGCGACGGCGCTGTGGTGATCCGTGGCGCCCTGACGCCTCATGAAATCGTGACACTGACACGCGGCATCGAAACCAACCTCGCCGCGCCCGGCCGACTTGCAGCGGTAGCCAGCGCGACTGACGATCCGGGTCGCTTCTTCGAGGACTTTTGCTGCTGGCAGCGCATCGCGGAATACGAAACGATCATGCGCGATTCACGCCTGCCTGCGATGGCCGCGCAATTGATGCAGAGCGATAGCGTGCGCATTTATCACGACCATCTGCTGGTGAAGGAAGCGGGAACGCGACAGCTAACGCCGTGGCATCAGGATCAGCCGTACTACAACGTCGACGGCATGCAGAACGTGAGTTTCTGGATTCCCGTCGACCCCGTGCCGCGCGAAACCACGCTCGAATTTCTCGCGGGTTCGCACGATGGCGCCTGGTACATGCCGCGAACTTTCATGACGCAGCAGGCGAAATGGTTTCCCGAGGGATCACTTGCTGATCTCCCGGACATGACGCTCGCCAAAAATCGTGAGCGCGTTATCGGCTGGGCGCTGGAACCCGGCGATTGCGTGGCGTTCCACATGCTCACGCTGCACGCCGCGCCCGGTAGCGCCACGCGGCGACGCGTGTTCAGCGCGCGCTACCTGGGCGATGACGCGCTGCATGCGCCGCGAGCGTGGCGAACATCGCCCGAGTTCGAAGGATTGCGCGATGAATTGCCCGCCGGTGAGCCGATGGATCATGCGTTGTTCCCACAGGTTTGGCCTCGCGCGTAGCTTTCGCCAAAAGACACTGATGCATTGATTGGTACATCCGTACAGCGTCGGTAGCGGTTGGTGTTTTCGTCCTACAAAAGATAACGCGATCTTGCGCTATCGTTAGCGGAACTATGGCATCAGGACTCCTCTCCCGCTGGCGCGCCGCGCGCGATGCCAGCCACCAGCTTGACTCGCTGCTGGCGCAGGCCGACCCGGCCGCGCCTCTGGCCACACGCAATGAATGGCTCATGGAGCTTGGTTACTGGCTGCGACGGCCGAGCCCGGCGACCAGCGATTCGGCAAGCACGTTTTCCGAGCACGCGCGTCTTCGGTTCCTGCTGCAGGTGCTTGACCGCAACGAAAAGCAGGCCGCTCGCTTCGGTGCCACATTGCGCAGCATCCTTAAAGACAATGATGCGCGCTCGCTGTTTGCCGATACCGGCATGGCGGAGCGGCCTGGTCTTTTCGGTGAACTGGTGTCGCGCGTTCATGCACGCGTGCTGCCGCGTGCGCTGAACCAGGCAGAGCTCTCCATCGTATTTGCGCTCTTGTTCATCTCTGAGCGTGATGCCGAATGGATTGCAGCACTTGACGAAACGCTGATCGCTCGCCTCCTGCAGCATGTGGGCGCGGGCGCAGACACTGAAAATTCGTCTTTGCCCGAGCTTTCATCAGCGATGTCCGACAGCATCGTGCTGTTGTGCCATCAAATCGCGGCGACCGCACTGGAAGCACCGATTCGCAAGCGTCTCGACAATGCGCAGGAAAACGCGCGCATGCTCATGCAGCTGTCCACGCTCGCGCATGAGCTGATGGTGAGCGAACCTGCCAGCGAAAATCGTATGCAGTTGCTCAACAGCCTGCGCGCAGCCCTGTCTCAGGCTCGTGTCGCCATCGACAGCGTGTACGAACATCTTGAGCGCTTCGGCGTGTCGGTCGACGTGGTGTTTCAGGTCGAACGCACGCGGCTGCGCATTGATCGCGTGGATCAACTGCTTGCCGTGTGGGCGGACAGTAAGGTGCTCACCAATTATTCCGCGCTGACTTCGCAACTGATCACCGCAAATCTGAACCGCAGCAGTATTGGTGGTCTGCTGTCAGAGACGTATGCCCTGCTCGGCCGCAAAGTGGTTGAGCGTAGCGCCGAAACCGGCGAACACTACATCGCACGAACGCGCAGCGACTACTTCGGCATGCTCAGGATGGCTGCCGGTGGAGGCGTGATTACCGCCGCCACGGTGTATCTGAAATTCTTCATCAGTGCGCTGCATCTCAACAAATTCATCGAAGGTGTGTTTTTCTCGCTGGACTATGTGGGCAGCTTTCTGGCGATTCACTTTGCGCATTTCACCCTAGCCACCAAGCAACCGGCGATGACTGCGCCCGCGCTCGCGCAGAAGCTCGACAACGTAGGCAAGCCGGAAGGTCGCGCGGAGTTCGTCGAAGAAACCATGGCGCTGATTCGCTCACAGGTCGCAGCGATTGCCGGAAACCTCGCCCTGGTGTTTCCGGTCGCGCTCGCCGTGCAGTTTGCAGCGACAAAACTGTTCGATCAAAACCTCATTTCGGAAGAAAAGGCGAATGCGACGATACAGTCGTTCTCGCTGCTTGGCCCCACGCCGCTGTTCGCCGCGTTCACCGGGGTGCTGCTGTGGCTGTCAAGCCTCACCGCCGGCTGGGCCGACAACTGGTTTGCGCTGCATCGCCTGCATGATGCGCTCGCCTATCAACGACGACTCAAGTGGGTGTTCGGTGAAGCGCGCGCGCAACGTATTGCGGATTTCGCGAAGCTTCACGTGGCGGGCGTGGTCGCGAACGTCTCGCTGGGTCTGATGCTCGGGCTGTTGCCAACAATTCTGGAGTTTGTTGGCCTTCCGATTGAGGTGCGCCATGTGACACTCAGCACCGGTTCCATCGCTGCCGCAATCGGGGTGCTCGGAAGCGAGACGCTTCGGACGGCCGCTTTCTGGTGGGCGGTCGGCGGTGTCGCCTCGATGGCCGTGCTAAATCTTGCTGTGAGTTTCGCGCTGGCCTTCTCGATGGCGTTACGTTCACAGGGCCTGCGCACGGGCATGCGCCGCTTGTTGCGTCGTGACGTCGTTCGCGCCGTGCTGGCAAATCCACTGCGCATGATCCTGCCACCGAAAGCCTGAGTATCTGGGCTAACCCGCACTCCGGTTCGCCGCAACCAGCGTGTTCTGCAGCAGCATGGTGATCGTCATCGGTCCGACGCCGCCGGGCACAGGTGTCAGATAGCCCGCGACTTCATTCACGCCTGCAAAATCTACATCGCCAACCAGTTTGCCGCCTTCGCTTTCGGGCAAACGATTGATACCCACATCAATTACTACTGCGCCTGGTTTCACCATGTCGGCAGTAATGAAGCGCGGCTTGCCAACGGCGGCCACCAGAATATCGGCCAGACGACAAACAGCCGCCAGATCCTTCGTTCCGGAATGGCAAATCGTGACGGTCGCGTTGGCGTGCAGCAGAAGCATTGCCATCGGTTTACCCACGATATTGCTGCGCCCCACGACAACCGCATGCTTGCCGCGCAGGTCCGTCATGCCAATGTCTTTCAACATTTCCATGCAGCCTGCAGGCGTACAGCTCACGAAGCGGGGCTCGCCGATCATCAGTGCGCCTACGTTCTCGGCGTGAAATCCGTCGACATCCTTGTGCGCGGCAACAGCTTCGAGCACCTTCTTTTCGGTGATGTGTTTCGGTAGCGGCAACTGCACGAGGATGCCGTGAATTGTCGCGTCCTTGTTGAGTGCATCAATCAGCGCCAGTAATTCAGCTTCGGTGGTTGCCGCCGGCAGCCGCTGCATTACGCTGTGAATTCCGACTTTGCCGCAGGCGGCAACCTTGTTGCGTACATAAACCTGCGACGCCGGATCCTCACCGACAAGCACAACAGCAAGTCCCGGTGTGATGCCGCGGGCCTTCAGCGCCGCAACATCAGCCGCAATGCGGCCACGAACTTTTTCGGCAAGCACGTTGCCGTCGATACGAATTGCCGTCATGGATTGGGTCAGGTTTCAGTGTGTTCAGATCCCTCGCCCGCCGTGCGCGGAGGGGTTGGGGTGAGAGTGGTCGCGTCCGCAGCAATCGGCACATCAGCCCCAACCGATGGCACCAAGGCCGCGCTCTCGACCGGGCTGGCAGCCGGGACAGCAACAGGCACAATCACCGGCGGGTCCGGAACATACGGATAAACCGTGGCCTCCGTCACCACCCAGTGCACTTTTGCATCGTGCTCATCAAGTGGCAAACTGTCAACCAGTTGCGTTTCGAAACAGACACCGATGCGCGCGCAGTTGTCTGCGATCTTGCCGGAAAGGCGGTCGTAGTACCCGCCGCCCTGTCCCAGGCGCGCTAGCCCTTTGGTGAAAGCAAGACCTGGATAGATGATGCAATCAAGCGCGATCGGCTCAATTGGTGATGAGCGCGTGACATCGGGTGCGCGAATGCCGTGTTTGTGCGGAATCAAGGCGTCGAGACTCTTCACTCGCCAGAGCGTCATCAAACCCGCTACCGATGTGATCTTGGGGTAAGCCACCGCCTTGCCGCGCTTCATGAGCTCCTTGGCGAGATCATCGGTATTGACCTCCGATCCGTAACTGGCGTAGAGCAGCACCGTCTTCGCACGATGCACATCAGGGTGCAGCAGAAGACGCTCAACAATGCGGCGGGTACCCGCGTTCCGCTCCTTGTCGGACAGTGCGTCACGCTTGCCCCGCATCTCGGTTCGTAGCGCCGGCTTGACCGGCGACTCCTGATCTGCAACGGTCGCGATGTCCTGCTGCACCGGTGAATTGATGCCTTCCTCGGCGGGCGCGGGCTCGGGTTCCGGCTCAAGCACGGGGGCAAACCTATAATCGTGGGCTTCTTCCATCGCGCTATTTTGTCATCCTATGAACGCGCTTGTAGATTCATCCCCGTACGTCACCCGTCGGGATCGCCTGTTCGCCACCCTGGGCGACGACATTGCTGTGATTCCCACAGCACCAGAAGTGCTGCGCAATCGCGACACCGGCTTCCTGTACCGGCACGATAGTTACTTCTATTACCTGACGGGATTCGCCGAACCGGAAAGTGTTCTCGTATTGACCGGAGGCAACGAACGCAAGGCCATCCTGTTCTGCCGTGAGAAAAATCTTGAGCGTGAAATCTGGGACGGCTACCGCTATGGCCCGGAAGCCGCGCGTGCCGTATTTCAGTTCGATGAAGCGCATCCCATTGAAAAACTCGCGGAAGAGCTACCCAAGTTGATGTCAGATCGCTCGGCTGTGCATACGCCCGTTGGCATGAGTGCGGCATGGGGCGCTGAAATCGCGGCGGCGATCAATGCGGTGCGCAATATGGCGCGAACCGGCGTTTCGGCTCCGAACAGCGTGATCGATGTGCGCTCGACGCTAGATGACATGCGCCTCATCAAGGACAGTCACGAGATCACGCTAATGCGACGAGCCGCAGAAATTTCCTCGCTGGCACACGCTCGCGCGATGAACACCGCTCGGCCCGGTCAGTACGAGTATCACGTCGAGGCAGAACTGGCCCACGAATTCATCCGTCATGGCGCGCGTACTCCAGCCTACAACCATATTGTGGCCAGTGGACCGAACGCCTGCGTGCTGCACTACAACGACAGCAACCGGCAAATGCGCGACGGTGACCTGCTGCTGATTGACGCTGGCTGTGAATACGAAGGCTACGCCAGCGACATCACTCGTACATTCCCTGTGAACGGCAAATTTACCGGACCTCAGCGCGACGTGTATCAGGCAGTGCTCAACGCACAGCTTGCCTGTATGGACGTGTTGAAGCCAGGCAAACCATTCAACGAGTACCACGAGGTCGCAACCCGCGTCTTGTCGCAGGGCATGCTTGATCTTGGTCTGCTCAAAGGCAGCCTTGATCAGGTACTTGAAGAGAAAACCTACATGCAGTTTTATATGCATCGAGCTGGTCACTGGATTGGCATGGACGTGCACGATGCGGGCGACTACCGAAAAAAGGGCGTGTGGCAAACGTTGCAGCCGGGAATGGTCGTTACCAACGAGCCGGGGCTCTATATTCGCCCGGATGCCTCTGTGCCAGAGCATTTCTGGAACATTGGCATTCGCATTGAAGACGACGTCTTGATTACCAGTACTGGTAACGATAATCTGACCATCACAACGCCGAAAACAGTTGCCGAGGTCGAAGCGGCTTGTAAGCGCTAGCGTCCAGACGCAACGCATGAAGACACTCATCGTCGGTGGTGGGCCGGTAGGTCTTGCCGCCGCGCTTGCACTCAAGGCGCGCGGAATCACTGACGACATCACAGTGCTTGAAGCCGCGCCGCGCGCCGCAGAGGCCTTCAGTGATCGCAACATTGCACTCTCTGCTGCCTCGTGGCGTTTTTTGTCTGGCATCGGTGTACGCGTACCCGATGAAGCGCGCGCCACCATCCGGGAAGTAGAAATTACGCAACGCGGTGCGTTCGGACTGTTGCGCCTCGATGCTCGCGAGATTGAGACAACCGAGCTGGGTGCCGCTACACCCTATCCTGCACTAAAGACTGCCCTTGACCACGCAACTCATGCCGCTGGCATTAACGTCCTCTATAACGCCAAAGCTGCCGCAGTTCACCACATTGCACAACGCGCATCGGTTCATCTGGAATCGGGTGAGCAGATGCAGGCAGATTGCGTAGTGCTGGCCGACGGAGCTGGCTCTGATCTCGTGGCCGAATTCAAGCGCATTGAACGCGATTCTGGTCAGATTGCCGTCATTACCCGCGTGTCTGCCGCCAAACCGCGCTCTGGTGTCGCGTTTGAACGCTTCACGGCGGGCGGTGCGCTCGCGCTGATACCGCGTGCTGATCAACAGTGGACTGTCATCTGGGCGCGCGCCCGTGCGGAGGCCGAGCGCCTGTTGCAAATGGACTCAGACGCGTTTGGCGAAGAAATCCATGCCGCGTTCGGCGTGTCGATGGGCGCTCTCACTGTCACAGCCAAACTTACCAGTTACCCCCTGGTCTGGCGATTCGTCGAGCCGCGCGCGGCTGGCGCCATCGTCGCACTGGGCAATGCGGCCCAGGGATTGCATCCGGTTGCGGCGCAGGGGCTGAATCTTGGTCTGCGCGATGCGCTTGATCTGAGCGACACATTCGCACGCGTCCAGTCGTCGACTGATTCAACGTCGATTGCCGCCGCACTTGGACGATTTGCCCGCACCCGTGGCCTGGACCGTGTCATGCGCATTGGATTTACCGGGTTGCTTGCATATGGTTTTGACCGCGGTGGCTGGGTCGCCGACGTACCGCGAGGCGCGGGCCTTACTGCACTGCAACTAGTACCGCCTCTCAAACGCGAAATCACGCGGAAACTGGCGCTGACTTAGTTCCCCACGTTCTGCTGGGTGCGCAAGTCAAGAATCTTTCCGCACAGGCGCGTTACTTTGCCTAATTTTCGGGCATTGATGTCGCTATAATCTTTCTTCTCCCAATCCGCTTTTTTCTTGCACACATATGTTGCGCATCGGCCCTTATTCCCTCAAAAATCGGCTCGTGATCGCGCCGATGGCCGGGGTTACAGATCGCCCGTTCCGCAAACTGTGCCGTCAATTTGGCGCCGGATACGCAATCAGCGAAATGGTCGCTTCGAAACCTGAACTCTGGCAAACACCGAAGTCGATGCGTCGCATGAATCATGACGGTGAGGATGCTCCGGTGTCTGTGCAAATTGCGGGCAATGACCCGCAAGTAATGGCCGACGCTGCGCGCTTCAACGTGTCGCATGGCGCGCAAATCATCGACATCAACATGGGTTGCCCGAAAAAGAAGGTCTGCAAAGCGGACGCGGGCTCAGCGTTGTTACGGGATGAAGCTCTGGTCGCCAGAATCCTCGAGGCGGTAGTCAATGCTGTTGATGTGCCGGTTACGCTCAAGACCCGCACCGGCTGGAGCACCGAAAGCCGGAATGCCGTTCGCATCGCGCAGATCGCCGAATCCGCAGGCATTCAGGCGTTGACCATGCATGGTCGTACGCGGGCCTGTGGATTTGATGACGGTACCATTGACTACGACAGCATCAAGGCAGTGAAAGCGGCCGTCAACATTCCTGTCATCGCCAACGGCGACATTGACTCACCCGCCAAAGCCCGTGCAGTACTGGAATACACCGGCGCCGACGCGGTGATGATCGGCCGGGCGGCTCAGGGCCGGCCATGGATTTTTCGCGACACATTGCACTACTTCGAACACGGCGAAATGCCGCTGTTCCCTCAGGTTACGGAAGTGTCAGAACTGATGCAGTCGCATCTCGAAGATCACTACACGCTGTATGGCGATGACGTCGGTGTGCGCAGCGCGCGCAAACACATCGGCTGGTATACCGAAGGCCTGCCCGGTGGCGACTCTTTCCGGGACCGACTGAACGTATTGACCGAGACCACAGCGCAGCTTCACGCGGTGCGTGACTACTTTTCCGGACTGGCTGATCGGCATGAGCGACTGCCGCTCGCACCTTATCAGCCGACGACGCTACTCAACTAAAAATAGATTCACCCGATACGTTTAAGGACGAGAGAACAACAATAATGAAAAAACCAAAACTGAACGGCCACGCCGCCATCGCCGAAGCAGTCGGTAATTCGCTGAACGAGTATCTCGAAAAACTTGATGGCGAACCTGCCGACAATCTGTATGAACTGGTGATCGGCAGCGTCGAAAAATCACTGATTGCCGACGTACTTACGCGAGCCAAAGGCAATCAGTCGGAAGCCGCCTCAATGCTTGGCATCAATCGCAATACATTGCGCGCCAAACTCGACAAGTACAAGCTCAAAGCCATCTAGCTCACTTCAAAAAGCTCTCCGCATGAACCGCAAAATCACGAGAGCGTTGCTCTCAGTCTCCGACAAAACGGGGCTCCTTTCGTTCGCGCAATCGCTTGCTGCGCATGGCATCGAACTGCTGTCCACCGGCGGTACCGCCAAACTTCTGCGCGATGCCGGGCTCAAGGTCATTGACGTCGGTGACTACACCGGTTTTCCGGAAATGCTCGATGGTCGCGTGAAGACATTGCATCCGAAGGTACATGGCGGCATCCTTGCCAATCGTCTGCTACCGGATCATATGAGCGCTATAGATGCGGCAAAGATTCCGCTGATTGATCTTGTCGTCGTGAATCTCTACCCGTTTCGGGAGACGGTAGCGAAGCCGGACTGTTCGCTGGAAGACGCGATCGAGAACATCGATATCGGCGGCCCAACGATGGTACGTGCGGCAGCGAAGAACTGGGAGGGTGTTGCAATCGTTGTTGACAGCGGAGATTACGCCTCGCTCGCAGAAGAGATGAGGGCAAGTGCTGGTGAGTTGTCGCGCAAGACACGATTTGCGCTTGCAAAGAAAGCATTCACACACACAGCCGCCTACGACGCAGCTATCGGAAACTATCTGACTTGCCGTGAGCTCGAAGGCGAACCGCGCGCTTATCCGGACGTACTCACGCTGCAATGGACCAAGGCGCAGGACATGCGCTACGGCGAAAATCCGCATCAGAGTGCGGCTTTCTACCGCGACGAAACACCGGCTGCAGGCACATTGTCAAAGTACACGCAGTTGCAGGGCAAAGAACTCTCGTACAACAACGTGGCAGACGCAGATGCCGCGTGGGAATGCGTACGCTCATTCGTGGACACTTGTTGCGTGATCGTCAAGCACGCGAACCCGTGCGGCGTTGCACTGGCCGATACTGTGCTTGAGGCGTACGTTCGCGCGCTTG
>Ga0073899_10001733_pt1 | contig 19845 bp, 16 predicted proteins | sample KloWWTmetaKNB5Ph_FD_88975 | JGI IMG/M metagenome (GOLD analysis project Ga0073899, IMG submission 88975) | Active sludge microbial communities from Klosterneuburg, Austria, studying microevolution and ecology of nitrifiers - Klosterneuburg... | ecosystem: Engineered > WWTP > Aerobic digester >... | reverse complement strand
GTCAGGCGACCGAGCGTCGCATCGGCGAATTCCGCAAACGCCCGACGCAAATGTTCAACGGCTATGGCGAGCAGGTCGCAAGCCTCTATCAGGGCATGGACCTGAGCAAGAATTTCTGATGCAGCCCAGGCGGGACCGGTGATGGGTTTGCGCCCATCGCCGTCCCACCACTAACCGAGACCCCCCAAGAAATGCCGAATTTCCTGCGTGCGCCAACCGGCGCGCAGATTACCCTCGTCAAGATCATCGTCTTCGCGCTGTGCCTGCTGCCTGCCGCAAATCTGGCGCTGGGCTGGCAGCATGACGCACTCGGCGCCAATCCGATCGAGACCATCACCCGTGCCAGCGGCGAATGGACGCTGCGCTTCTTGCTCATCACCCTCACGGTCACGCCGCTGCGCCGCTACACCGGCCTGCACTGGCTGTTGCGACTGCGACGCATGCTGGGCCTGTTCGCCTTCGCCTACGCCTTCGGGCATCTGCTGACTTATATCTGGCTGGATCAGTTCTTCGACTGGATGGCGATCGCACTCGATATTCTCGATCGTCCTTTCATCACCGTCGGCTTTTCCGCCTTCGTGCTGTTGATTCCGCTGGCTGCGACCTCAAACAGCTTCGCCATCCGCCGCCTCGGCGGGCGGCGCTGGCAGGCGCTGCACCGCTCGAGCTATGCCATCGCGGTGCTCGGCGTGGTGCACTTCTGGTGGCTGGTGAAGGCCGACGTATTTGACCCCTTCATCTACGCGCTGATCCTGGCCGTGCTGCTCGGCCTGCGCGCCTGGTGGCGTGAACTGGAGCGCAGACGTCAGCTGTCGACCCCGCCACCGGCCAAGCACCTGAAGCAACCGGTGATCCGCATCGTGCCCAAGTAACCCCGCGTGGCCAATATCAGGCCAGCGTCAAGCTAGCCCCTGGCGCGCTTTTACCCAAGCCGCCGGGGTAGATGCCGCTTCAGCGCACTGCCAGGCGCCACAGTGAGGTCACTTCGGCGGCACGCGCCTTGTGCAGCGGATTGGTTTCATCCCCGGCCTTGGCGTGGCGCGGTCGTACGTCGTCGCGCCCGAGCACCTTCAGGCCTGCCGCCTCGATCCAGCCCAGCAGTTCATCACGGCTGCGCAAGCGCAGATGTTCGGCCAGATCGGACAGGATCAGCCAGCCTTCGCCGCCTGGCGCCAGATGCTCGCCCAGTCCGCTCAGGAAGCCGCGCAGCATGCGGCTGTCGGGGTCATATACCGCCTGCTCCAACGCGGCGGTCGGCTTGGCCGGAACCCAAGGCGGATTGCAGACGATCAGCGGCGCGCGACCAGGCGGGAAAAGATCGGCGCTGATCACGTCAACGCCCCCGACTTCAGCGTCCGCGACTTCAGCCTCCACAACGTCGCCCCGCTCGACTCCGGCGCCGGCATCCAGCCCCAGTCGGGCGAGGTTGTCCCGCGCGCAGGCCAGCGCCCGCGGCGACAGTTCGGTGGCGACCACGTGCTGCACGCCACGGCGTGCAAGCAGCGCCGCGATGACGCCGGCACCGGTGCCGATATCAAAAGCGAGCGTCGTGGCCGGCAATGGTGCGCGCGCAATCAGATCGAGATACTCACCACGAACGGGCGAGAACACGCCGTACCAAGGGTGGATGTGCTCGCCGAGCGCCGGAATCATCACGCCCTTGCGCCGCCACTCGTGCGCACCGATCAGGCCAAGCAGCTCACGCAAGGACAGCACGAAAGGCATCTGCAGCAAGTCTGCCTGCTCGTCGCCAAAGGCTTCGGACAGCGCCTCGCCCACCTCGGGCGCTCGCCGCAGCGCAATGCGCCCGCCGGCCTCGACCGGAATCAGCAACATGCCGAGCGTGCGCGCGCGCTGCGCCTGCGCCATGCGATGCAGATGGAAAGCCTCCGGAAAAGACGCGGCCTGTGTCCTGCCCTTGTCCGCCACCTTGCGCCGCCTGCCGTCGGCCCGCCGCGCCATGGCCTGGAGCAGCTGGCGAGCATTGTGATAATCGCCGCGCCACAGCAGCGCCGTGCCCTCACAGGCCAGCCGCCAGGCCACATCGGCGCTCAGGGTGTCATCGGCAACGACCACCCGCTTCGGCGGCGGCTGGCCGTTCTCCGAACGCCAGCACGCGCTGTGCGGCGCGTCGTTCTCGGTCCAGTGCAACAGGGCGTGCTCGCTCACGCGGTTCAAGCCCCGTGCTGCCGGATCGCACTCTTGGGGCGAAAGGCCTTGATCACCGCGTCGTCGGTCTCGACGTAGGGCCCACCGATCAGGTCGATGCAGTAGGGCACCGCCGCGAAGATACCGACGTGGCGCACGGCGCCGTCGGCATCACGCACGCCTTCGAGGGTCTCGCGGATGGACTTGGGCTGACCCGGCAGGTTGATGATGAGGCACTGGCCGCGGATCACCGCGAGTTGACGCGACAGGATGGCAGTCGGCACGAAATTGAGGCTGATGCGTCTCATCTCTTCACCAAAGCCCGGCATTTCCTTGTCGGCAACCGCAAGCGTGGCTTCGGGCGTGACGTCGCGCGGCGCCGGACCGGTGCCCCCGGTGGTCAGCACCAGGCTGCAGCCTGCCTGCTCGACCAGTTCGATCAGCGTCTGCTCGATCGTCGCGCGCACGTCGGGGATGAGCCGCGGCTCGGCGGTCCATGGCGAACGCAGGGCCTTGCCCAGCCAGTCCTTCAGCGCGGGTATGCCCTGATCTTCGTAGGTGCCTTCCGAGGCGCGGTCGCTGATCGACACCAGGCCGATGCGAATGTGTTCACTCATGGGTTCAGTCTCGCTCTGAGAGGGTGAAGCTGGACGCGCAACACCAGCAGCCTCAGGCGCGCGTATCCGCGCGGTCGTCTTTGTCCGGCTCGTCTTCGTCCGGCTTGGCCTGCGCAGCATCCTCCGCCGCAGCCTCGGCCGCGGCGTCCTGCGCCTCCTGCAGTTCGCGCAACACCCGGAAGATCTCGCGGAAGGACTTTGGCGGTTTTTCCGCTTCGCGCTCCTTCAGCGCATTGCGACGCAGGGTGCGAAGGTATTGCAGATCGGCCTCGGGCCAGGTCTCGGCGATGACGCCGATGACCTTGTCGTCTTCCAGCAACTGCTCGCGCAGGCGCTCGAGCCGATGCATCTTCGCCACCTCGGCGGCCGAATTGCCGCTGAAGATATCGAGCTGGGCCTGGATGGGCGCCGGATCAACCTTGCGCATCAGCTTGCCGATGTACTGCATCTGGCGTCGGCGAGCCTCCATCTTGAAACCCTGCGCCGCGCGCACGGCCTCGTACAGCGAATCGGGCAGCGGCATTTTCTTGAGGCGATCGGACGACAGCGCGACGAGCTGCTCGCCGAGATCCTGCAGCGCGTGCATGTCGCGCTTGCGGCTGCTCTTGCTGGGCGGCTCGACGAGCTCTTCCGTCTCATCGTGTCCTTGGTGGCCGGCGTGTTGGCCGTGGGGGTGTGAATCTGAACGCATTGCGGATGGCTTGCGGCTGGGACGGGTTAAGATTATAGCCTTTGCCCGACACCTGCCCGCTCATGTCCGATCAAGGCTTTTCCTTTTCCCAGGCGCAGCTGCGCGAAATCGCCACTGACATCGTCAAGTACGCGAACAAACGCGGCGCATCCGCATGCGAAACCGACGTCTCCGAAGGCTTTGGCCAGTCGGTTGGGGTGCGCAAGGCGGAAGTCGAAACCATCGAGTACAACCGCGACAAGGGCGTTGGCGTCACCGTCTACATCGGCCAGCAGCGCGGCTATGCGAGCACCTCCGATTTCTCCCGAAAGGCGCTCAAGGCCACCGTCGATGCAGCCCTGTCCATCGCCCGCTTCACCGCGCCCGACCCTTGCGCCGGCCTGGCCGACGCCGCACTGATGGCGCGCGAGAAGGACATGCCCGAACTGGACCTCTTCCATCCCTGGGCGATCGACATCAACGAAGCGATCGCGCTCGCCCAGCGTTGTGAGGAAGCGGCCTTCGCCGTCAGCCCGAAGATCACCAACTCGGAGGGCGCCAACACCTCGATCCAGCAATCGCACTTCGTGTCAGCCAACAGTCACGGCTTCATCGGCGGCTACGCTACCACCCGCCACGGCCTGTCGTGCTCGGTGATCGCCGGCGAAGACGACGGCATGCAGCGCGAATTCTGGTATGACTCGCGACGCGACGCGGCCGAACTGGCCAGCGCGGAAGACATTGGCCGCATCGCTGGGGAACGCGCCCTGGCACGGCTGGGCGGCAAGAAGATCCGCACCTGCGAAGTGCCCGTGCTGTTCGAGGCGCCGCTCGCAGTAGCGCTGATCGGCAACTTCGTGCAGGCGGTCAGCGGCGGTTCGCTCTACCGCAAGTCCAGCTTCCTGCTCGACAGCCTGGGCCAGACGGTGTTCTCGCCGGTGGTCAGCATCTCCGAGCGCCCACACCAGAAAAAAGCTTTCGGCTCCAGCCCGTTTGACAGCGACGGCGTCGCCACTCGCGATCGCGAAGTGGTCACTGACGGGGTGTTGAACGGCTATTTTCTGTCGACCTACTCCGCGCGCAAGCTTGGCCTGCAGACCACGGGCAACGCAGGGGGCTCGCACAACCTGATCGTCAAGCCGGGCGATCTCGACCTCGACGGTCTGATCAAGCAGATGGACAGGGGACTGCTCGTAACCGAGTTGCTGGGTCACGGCGTGAATTACGTCACGGGCGACTACTCCCGTGGCGCGGCAGGCTTCTGGGTGGAAAAGGGCAAGATCAAGCACGCGGTGGAAGAAGTCACCATCGCCGGCAACCTGCGGGACATGTTCCGCAATATGGTGGCCATCGGCAATGATGCGCTGCCGCGCGGGGCCAAGCATTGCGGCTCGGTGCTCATCGAGCGAATGAAGGTGGCAGGTCGCTGAATCGAACGTTGCTGCTGGAAGGGTGCAGGCGCCAGCCTGACACCGGGCTAATATAATGTTTCCTTAATTCATCTCATCAAGGAGTCAACATGGAACGTCGTTCTTTCCTGAAAAAAGCCAGCGCGGGCATCGCCGTCGGCGCCACGGCGACCGTTGCCTCCAGCGTCGCTTCAGCTGCGCCTGCAGTCCAGACAGGCCTGCCGGAAATCAAGTGGCGCATGACTTCGAGCTTTCCCAAGAGCATCGATACCTTGTTTGGTAGCGCCGAGTTGCTGGCCAATCGCCTGCGCGAGATCACCGGCGGCAAGTTCGACATCCGCATCTTCCCAGCCGGCGAGATCGTCCCGGGTCTGCAAGCGCTGGATGCCGTGCAGCAAGGCACGGTCGAGATGTGCCACTCGTGCTCGTACTACTACGTCGGCAAGGACAAGACCTTCGCCTTCGGCACCGCCGTGCCCTTCGGCTTGAACGCCCGCCAGATGGACGCCTGGGTCATCGCCGGCGGCGGTCAGGAATTGCTCGATGACTTCTACAGCAACTACAACGTGTACTCCTTCCTCGGTGGCAACACCGGCGTGCAGATGGGGGGCTGGTACCGCAAGCAGATCAACACGCTCGAGGACATCAAGGGCCTGAAGATTCGCATCGCCGGCCTGGGCGGCGAGATCCTGTCGCGCATGGGCGCCATCCCGCAGCAGATCGCGGGCGCGGACATCTACCCTTCGCTCGAGAAGGGCACGATCGACGCCGCCGAATGGGTCGCCCCCTACGACGACGAGAAGCTCGGCTTCCACAAGGTTGCGCCAAACTACTACTCGCCAGGCTGGTGGGAGCCGGGTCCGGCGGTTCACTTCTACGTGAACAAGGCCGAATGGGACAAACTGCCAAAGGAATATCAGGCCGCCTTCCGCGCCGCCTCGCGTGAAGCACACATCCAGATGACAGCGATGTACGATCACAAGAACCCGCAGGCGCTGGCACGCCTGCTGTCGCAGGGCGTGAAGCTGCAGAACTTCTCCAACGAAATCATGAAGAAGGCGTACGACGTGTCGCGCGACCTTTACGCCGAAGAGGCAGGCAAGAATCCGGCCTGGGCCAAGATCTACGGCGAGTTCGAGAAGTATCGGCGGGCGCAGAATGCCTGATTCAGCGTCGCCGAGGCAGGCTTCGACCGTTTCATGCAATCGGTGCGCTGAGCTTCAGACGCGGCCCGCGCAACGGGGGGGCCAGGGGAAGCTGATCTCCCCCGCCGTTCCTCACACGGTGGGGCTGCACATGAAGAAGGGGATGGCAATGCCATCCCCTTCTTCATTTTTCATGCGCGTCGGGTCACAGCCGTGCGCCCGGCCAGATCTACTGGGCCGGCGGAACGTAGCCGCTGACCTGATCGGCGCCACCTTCGAAGAAGTGCTTTTCCATCTGTTCGGCCAGATACTTGCGCGCACGCGCGTCCATCAGGTTCAGACGGTTCTCGTTGATCAGCATGGTCTGATACTTGATCCATTGCTGCCACGCCTCTTTCGACACGCTGTCGAAGATGCGCTTGCCCAGCGCGCCCGGCACCGGCGGCAGATCAAGCCCTTCCGCCTCGCGACCGAGTTTTATACAGTTAACCATGCGAGCCATATTCAATCCTCTCTACTATCGGGTTCATCGGAGCTCGAAAGCCTGATTCTAGCGGATTCGGCCCCCCGCCTTGCAGACAGCGTCCAGCGGTTGCGGCCTTCAGCCTTCGAGCGGTACATCGCCTCGTCGGCCGCGGTGATCAGCGCCCCGGCGTCGATCCCGTTGTCGGGGAAGAGCGCAATACCGATACTCGCGGTAACCGAAGCACGCTGGCCGAAGAACTCGAACTCGAGGCCGCTGATCGCTTCGCACAGGCGATTGGCAAGCTCGGACAGGGCCGAAGCCTGAGCATCGGGCACCAGCATCGCGAACTCGTCACCACCGACGCGGAAAAACATCTCGTGCCGACGCACGATACGCCCGACACGTTCGACCAGCCGAATCAGCACATCGTCGCCCGCCTGGTGGCCAAAGGCATCATTGATGGGCTTGAACCCATCCAGATCAATCCCGAGCAAGCCCACCGCCGAGCCGCGGCGCGCGGCGTCGGCCAGCATGCGTTCGAGCTCCTCGCGGAAGCGGCGGCGGTTGAATATATTGGTCAGCGGATCGCGCTCCGCCATCGAAATGAGCTGTGCCGAGATGCGGCGAGCCTCGGTGACGTCCTCGTAGATCCACACCCGGCCGATGCCATGGCCTTCGCGCGCGCCTTCGACCACTGCTGAACGATCGGTCACGATGCGGCCATCGGCAAAGCGGAATTCATGTTCGTCGCTGACCCGCTGATGCGTGTCCAGCACCTCGCCAATGCGGGCAAAATAAGTCTGCGCATCTTCCAGCAAAGGTGCGACCGTGCCTTGCAGCACGCTTTCGCGCATGCCGATGAGACTCGCATCTGCGGGGAAGCCCCAGATCTCAAGCATCGCGCGGTTGTAATACAACACTCGTCGGTCATGATCCATGAACAAGATACCGAGCCGGATCAGGTTGAGCAGCGCAGCAAGACGCTGACGCTCGTCGTTGCTGCGTAACAGATAGTGCTCGCGCAGCGCCTGCGCGCGACGCAGCTCGGTCACGGTTTCGAGCAGCTTGTACTCGGTTTCCTTTCGCACCTGGATATCTTCAGCCGACAGCCGCAATGCAACCCCGCCGCCAGCCACCGCCGACACCGCGCGCCAATGTGATGACACCCATGCGGCCTCACCGTCCCGCCGCCTGAATCGCAATTCGAAGTCCTGCTCCAGGCCGTCGGCTGCGACCTGGGTCGCCAGCCGTCGCGCATGGAGTCGATCGGACTCGTGCACCAGCAGACTGAAGATGTCGTCCGCATCGAGGCACTCCCGCGGCGTGAAGCCGGTGACACGCTCGATTGAGGGGCTGATCCACAGTAGAGCCAAATCACGGTCGAACACCGCTTCGATACCGTGCACACCCTCCGCCACCTGACGCAGCAGCGTCAACTCGGCATCGGATTGCGCGTTCGCAACGCGCCGGGACCAGAGGATCATAGGGTCTTCACGAACACCTTGGAGCGCCGCTGAAGGTTGTAAAGTTCGCGCTTCTGGCGCGGCAGCGCGTCGGGCCCGATCTCGCTGAAGCCGCGCTCGCGAAACCAGTGTGCGGTGCGGGTCGTCAGCACGAACAGGCGCTCGAGTCGCTGGATGCGCGCACGGCGCTCGATGCGCTTGAGCAACTGGTCACCAAGGCCGGCGCGGCGATACTCGGGCGTCACCGCCAGGCAGGCGAGCTCGGCGGCGTTCTCCTCCGAAAATGGATACAGCGCCGCGCAGCCGACCAGTACACCATCGTGCTCGACCACGGTAAAACGCTCGACCTCCTGCTCCAGCAGTTCGCGCCCACGACGGACCAGGGTGCCGTCCACCTCCATCGGCGTAATCAGCGACACCAGCGCGGCAACATCGTCGATCGTCGCTTCACGCACCTTGAACAGCGTTTCGCGCGACACCACGGTACCGACCCCGGCGTGGGTGAAAAACTCCAGCAGCAATCCACCATCCTTGTCGCGGTCGATCAGGTGGCAGCGCGCCACCCCCTGGCGCACGGCACGGATGGCGCACGGCAGGAAAAGATGCAGATCCTCGGTCAGGCCCTCGCCACATTCAAGCTTGGACTGAGCCTCATCCGCCGTGACCGACTCGACAAGCTGGCCTTCGGCATCCAGCAGACCCGGAGCGTCGCACAGGTAAATCAGCTTTTCGGCCTTCAACGCGATAGCGACAGCCTCGGCCACCTCCTCCATCGCCAGATTGAAGATCTCACCTGCCGGCGACACCCCCATCGGCGTGATCAGGACCACGTTCTGCTGGTCGAGGTCAGCCTTGATTTCCTCGGCGATGATCTTGCGCACCGCACCGGTGTATTGGTAATCGACTCCATCGACCACGCCGACTGGCCGAGCAGTGATGAAGTTGCCACCCGTGACGCGCATGTAGCTGCCGGCCATGGGCGTATTGGGCAGGCCCTGCGACAGCAGCGCCTCGACCTCGAAGCGGGTCACCGCCATCGCCGACTTGACGGATTCCAGGGCATCGGCATCGGTCACACGCAGACCATGGTGAAAGCGCGGTTCCAGGCCGCGACGCGCCAGTTCGGCGTCGATCTGTGGCCGCGCGCCATGCACCAGCACCAGCCGAATGCCCAGCGCCGCGAGCAGGTTGCAATCGTAAGCCAGGCTTTGAGCGCGCTCGCCCGCCGCCACCTCACCGCCAAAACCGACGACGAAGGTCTTGCCCCGGAAGGCGTGGATGTAGGGCGCGGCACCACGCACCCAGGCAACGAACTGGGAGGTGGGGTCATCGGATGCCGGCACGGCCGGCACGGCGGAGCTCAATTCAGCGTTCACGCATTCACCGCGAAAGGAGCCGGCAAGACGGCTCAGGCGAGCCACCCGGTCGGCGGGTTTGCGAATGGCGGAATTCTAGCGGAAGCACTCACGCTGCGCTGTGGCATCGTCACGCCTGCGCCGGCCCGCAGCGCCCGGCCTGCCGCGCGCCGCGCCCCAATCGGCGCGACCTGCAGCCTGCCCGGATTTCATAAATCACCCCAGCGTGCCTGAAGCACGGCCAGCGCCACCAGCCCTGCGGTCTCGGTGCGCAGCACCCGCGGTCCAAGTGTGACGCGGTGGCAACCCGCGGCATCGCAGGCTGACAGCTCGGCGTCCGTCCAGCCCCCTTCCGGCCCGATTAGCACATGAATCGGTCGCTGAGGCTGGACCGCCTCAAAAAATCCGCCACTACCCCCCGGCGCCAGCACGTAGCACAGCGCGTCCCGATGCTCGACCAGCCATTGCGTCAGGGGCTGCAGCGGGCGCACTGGCGGGATGCGATTGCGACCGCTTTGCTCGCAGGCCGCCACCGCCACCTGACGCCAGTGCGCGACGCGCTTTTCGGCGCGCTCGCCCGCCAGGCGCAGTACCGAGCGCTCGGCCTGCACCGGCTCGATCGCGCTGACCCCCAGCTCCACCGCCTTCTGCACCACCCAGTCCATCTTGTCACCCGCGGCCAGCGCCTGCACCAGCACCACCTGCAGCGGAGACTCCCGGTCGGAGGCACGTCGCTCACCAAGCAGGGCAAATGCCGCCTTGCCACGCACGACCAACTGCGCATCGACTTCGCCGCCCTCGCCGTCGAACAGGATCACGGACTCGCCGTCGCGCAGGCGCAAGACTCGCAGCGCATGGTGAGCAAGTTCATCGGGCAGTGCGACCTCGCCACTTTCGGGCAGACGGAGCGGGAAATGAAAACGTGAAATCATCGTAAGATTATAAGCTTCGAATCCGCAGCCGAATGGCCAGGAGCCCCGCATGCCCACTGCAGCCAAACGCCTAGCGCGCGCCCGCGCCCTCGAATCGATGGTGCGAGACGTCGCCCGCGAGGAGATCCTGCCGCGCTATCTGAAGTCTGCCCGCAATCGCAAGCCGGACGGCTCGCTGTTTACCGAAGCCGACCTCGCCTCGCAGCGGCGCTTCACGGAAGTCCTGCCGCAGTTCCTGTCCGGCGCCGTACTGGGCGAGGAAATGACCGCCACCGAGCAGGCCCATCTATGGAACGAAGGTGGCCGCGGCCTGTGGTGCATCGATCCGATCGACGGCACGACCAACTTCGCCAACGGTATTCCGCTGTTCGCGGTGTCGATTGCTTACCTGATCGAGCATGAACCGGTGTTGGGGGTGGTCTACAACCCGATCACCGACGAGTCCTTCTATGCCGCACGCGGCGCCGGCGCCTATCTCAATGGCACCGAACTGCCCTTGCGCCAGGGTGCGTCCTGCCTGCGCGATGCGATCGCCGGCGTCGACTTCAAGCGCATCAGCCACCATCTGGGCGACGAACTGGCGGTGCGTCCGCCCTATTACTCACAACGCAATTTCGGCTCGAGTGCGCTGGAGTGGTGCTTCGTTGCCGCCGGCCGGCTGGACGTCTACCTGCATGGCGGTCAGATGTTGTGGGATTATGCCGCCGGCCGCCTGATCCTGGACGAAGCCGGCGGCCACGCCGAAGCCCTGGGCGGCGGCTCGCTGATGTCGGGTCCGGCGGTCAAGCGCGGCGTGATTGCAGCGGCCAACCCGGCGCTGTTCACCGAATGGGCAACCTGGGTCAAGACCCGATCCTGACAAGCCCGTCGCGCACGGCCTCGCCCACGCACCTTGTCCCTTGACCCGCCCCAACTGACTGCGCCGCACTATCCGGGCGTTGATTGACCGACCTGTTCGCGCCACGCGGAGACCATCATGTCCCTGAAGCATCCGATCATCGCCGTCACCGGCTCGTCCGGCGCGGGCACGACCACGGTCAAGCACACCTTCGAGGCGATTTTCCATCGTGAGCACGTCAATGCCGCGATCGTCGAAGGCGACAGCTTCCACCACTACACCCGCGCCGAAATGAAGAACCTCATCGACGAGGCCGAACGTCTGGGTCAGCGCGGCATCAGTCATTTCGGCCCCGAAGCGAACCTGTTCTCCGAACTCGAATCCCTGTTCCGCGCCTACGGCGAAGCGGCGACCGGTCGCCGCCGGCACTACGTCCATAACGAAGCGCATGCCATGCGCTGGAACCTGCCCATGGGCAGCTTCACCGACTGGGAAGACCTGCCGGTGGGCACCGATTGCCTGTTCTACGAAGGCCTGCATGGCGCAGTCGTCACCGACAGTGTGGACGTGTCGCGCCACGTCGATCTGCTGGTCGGCGTGGTACCGACGATCAACCTGGAATGGATCCAGAAGCTGCACCGCGACATCAAGATCCGCGGCTATTCGCCCGAAGCCGTGCAGGACACCATCCTGCGCCGCATGCACGACTACGTGCATTACATCGTGCCGCAGTTTGCCCGCACCCACATCAACTTCCAGCGCGTGCCGGTGGTCGACACCTCGAACCCTTTCATTGCCCGCGATGTGCCGACGCAGGACGAATCGATGGTGGTGATCCGCTTCAAGGACCCGCGCGGCGTGGACTTCCCCTACCTGCTGCGCATGATCCACGATGCCTTCATGAGCCGCGCCAACACGATCGTGATTCCCGGCGGCAAGCTCGATCTGGCCATGCAGCTGATTCTGACGCCGCTGATATGGAAGCTGATGGAGCGTCGCCGACAGTGGGTATGAGCCGGACGGACATGACCACATCCGTCACGAGGGTGCGCAGATGTGGCGTCGCAACATTGGCATCGAGCAGGGCTTTTAAGGGATAATTGCCGCTTTTCTGAGGGTGGCCTTCGGCCCGAGAACAGCATGCAGTCGACCCGCAACGTCACAGCCCCGGTCTTTAACCCCATCACCGGCGCCATCCGCGCCCTGGCAATGGACGCCGTGCAACAGGCCAACTCCGGCCACCCCGGCGCGCCGATGGGCATGGCCGAGATTGCCGAGGTGTTGTGGCGCCGCCATCTGAAGCACAACCCTGCAAACCCGAAGTGGGCTGACCGCGATCGTTTCGTGCTGTCCAACGGCCACGGCTCGATGCTGATCTACGCATTGCTGCACCTGACCGGCTACGACCTGCCGATTGCGGAGCTCAAGCGCTTCCGCCAGCTGCACAGCAAGACCCCCGGCCACCCCGAATACGGCTATGCCCCCGGCGTCGAGACCACCACCGGCCCGCTCGGTCAGGGCATCACCAACGCCGTCGGCATGGCGCTGGCCGAGAAGGTGCTGGCAGCCGAATTCAACCGCCCCGGCCACGACATCGTCGACCACCACACCTACGTGTTCCTGGGTGACGGTTGCCTGATGGAGGGCATCTCGCACGAATCCTGCTCGCTCGCAGGCACCTGGGGCCTGGGCAAACTGATCGCTTTCTACGACGACAACAACATTTCCATCGACGGCCACGTCGACGGCTGGTTCACCGACGACACCCCGAAAAGGTTCGAAGCATACGGATGGCAGGTGGTCCGTGACGTCCAGGGCCACGACCCGGTCGCGATCGAGGCCGCCATCCAGCAAGCCAAGGCCGAGCCCTCGCGCCCGACCCTGATCTGCTGCAAGACCATCATCGGCGCTGGCGCGCCCAACAAGCAGGACAGTCACGACGTGCACGGCTCGCCGCTGGGCGCCACCGAGATCGACGCGGCCCGTGCCTACATCGGCTGGACCCACCCGCCGTTCGAAATCCCGGCCGACGTCTACGCGGCCTGGGACGCACGCACCAAGGGTGCCTCGCTCGAAGCACAGTGGAACGCCTCCTTTGCCGCCTACCGCAGCGCCCACCCGAAGCTGGCCGCAGAATTCATGCGCCGCACGGCCGGCGACCTGCCCGCCGACTGGAGCGCCCACGTCGAGGCAGTGCTGACCAAGGTCATCGACAAGGCCGAGACCATCGCCACGCGCAAGGCCAGCCAGAACAGCATCGAAGCCTACGCCCCCCAACTGCCCGAGCTGCTCGGCGGCTCTGCCGACCTTGCCGGCTCCAACCTCACGCTATGGTCTGGCGCCAAAGGTGTCAGCAAGACCAGCGGCGGCAACTACGTCTATTACGGCGTGCGCGAATTCGGCATGGCGGCAATCGCCAACGGTCTCAGCCTGCATGGCGGCCTGATTCCCTACACCGCCACTTTCCTGATGTTCAGCGAATACGCGCGCAACGCCCTGCGCATGGCCGCGCTGATGAAGATTCGTCAGATCTTCGTGTTCACCCACGATTCGATCGGCCTTGGCGAAGACGGCCCCACCCACCAGCCGGTGGAGCAGACCGCCTCGCTGCGCCTGATTCCGAACATGGACGTGTGGCGCCCGTGCGACACCACCGAATCGGCCGTGGCCTGGGCCTGCGCCATCGAGCGCAGGGACGGCCCGACGACAATGTGCTTCTCGCGCCAGAACCTGGCTTTTCAGGCCCGCAGTGCTGATCAGGTCGCCGCCATCCGCAAGGGCGGCTACGTGCTGCGGAGGCCCCGGGCGGCACCGCGCAGGCGGTCATCATCGCCACCGGCTCCGAGGTCGCACTGGCCATGGCCGCGCAGAAGACGCTCGCCGACGAAGGCTTGGCGGTACGTGTGGTTTCCATGCCCTCGACCAACCTCTTCGACCGTCAGGGCGCCAGCTACAAGGCCAGCGTACTGCCAGCAGGCCTGCCGCGCGTTGCGGTCGAGGCCGGCAGCACCGACGGCTGGTACAAGTACGTCGGGCTCGAAGGGCGTGTGATCGGCATCGACCGATTTGCCGAATCGGCGCCAGCGGGCGAGCTGTTCAAGTATTTCGGCATTACCGCGGACGCGGTGGTGCAAGCAGTGAAGTCGGTGCTCTGACACAGCCTTGATGCGGGAGCGGCTCCGGAAACGGACCGCTCCCGCATCACATCAAGGCCAGGCTTCGTGCAGGCCTGCAGGGCACTCAAAGCGTTTGGACCATTCGGTTTTTCGTCTTTTTATCCGGGAGATTCCTCGATGACCATCAAGATTGCGATCAACGGCTACGGCCGTATCGGCCGTTGCACCGTGCGTGCGGTATACGAACTGGGCCTGCGCGACCAGTTCGAAATCGTCGCCATCAACGCCTCCGGCGACCTCGCGACCAACGCCCACCTGACCAAGTACGACACCACCCACGGCCGCTTCGCCTTCCCGGTCGAAACCGAGGGTGAGAACTGCATCATCATCAACGGCGACCGTATCCCCTTCTTCTCCACCAAGGATCCGCTGGCGATCAACTGGGGCGATCTGGGCGTGGACGTGCTGATGGAATGCACCGGCGCCTACACCAGCAAGGCCAAGGCCGAAGTGCTGCTGAAGCAGGGCGCAAAGAAGGTGCTGATCTCGGCGCCCGGCGGTGACGACGTCGATGCCACCATCGTCGTCGGGGTCAACGACGACATCCTCACCAGCGCGATGACGGTCATCTCCAACGCATCCTGCACCACCAACTGCCTGGCGCCGGTGGCCAAGGTGCTGCAGGACAACATCGGCATCGAACAGGGTCTGATGACCACCATCCACGCCTACACCAACGACCAGGTGCTGGTGGACGTGCGTCACAAGGACCTGCGCCGTGCCCGCGCCGCCGCTCAGAACATCATCCCGACCAAGACCGGTGCCGCCAAGGCGGTCGGCCTGGTGCTGCCCGCGCTCAAGGGCAAGTTCGACGGTTTCGCGCTGCGCGTGCCGACCATGAACGTGTCGCTCGTCGACCTGACCTTCACCGCCAGCCGCGCCACCAGCAAGGACGAGGTCAATAGCCTGATGAAGGAAGCCTCCAGGGGCGCGCTGAAAGGCATCCTGGGCTACAACGAAGACCCGCTGGTGTCGTCCGACTTCAACCACGACACCCACTCGTCGATCTTCGACGCCACCCAAACCCGCGTCATGGACGGCAACCTGGTCAAGGTGCTGGCCTGGTACGACAACGAGTGGGGCTACTCCTGCCGCATGCTCGACGCCGCCCGCGTCGTTGCCAACGCGAAGTAAGCAACGCATCCAGTTGAACCAACGCCCTGCCCCGCAGGGCGTTTTCACGAGACCGATCGAATCATGCAAGTCAAGAAACTCAACGAAGTCGACGTTCGCGGCAAGAAGGTCTTCATTCGCGCCGACCTCAACGTGCCGCAGGACGAAGCCGGCAACATCACCGAAGACACCCGCATCCGCGCCTCCATCCCGTCGATCCAGTACTGCCTGGACAACGGCGCCGCGGTGATGGTCACCTCGCACCTGGGCCGTCCCACCGAAGGCTCTGTCGGCCCCGACGACACCCTGGCGCCGGTTGCCGTGCGCCTGGGCCAGTTGCTGCACCGCCCGGTAAGGCTGATCGGCGACTGGGTCGACGGCGGCTTCGAGGTGAAGCCGGGCGAAGTCGTGCTTCTGGAGAACTGCCGCTGCAACAAGGGCGAGAAAAAGGACAGCGAAGAGCTGGCCAGAAAGATGGCTGCGCTGTGTGACGTCTACGTCAATGACGCCTTCGGCACCGCCCACCGCGCCGAAGCCACCACCCACGGCATTGCCCGCTTCGCACCGGTGGCCTGCGCCGGCATGCTGATGGGCGGCGAAATCGACGCCCTGGGCAAGGCGCTGCACGACCCGAAGCGCCCGCTGGTGGCCATCGTCGGCGGCTCCAAGGTGTCGTCAAAGCTGACCATCCTCAGATCACTCGCCGACAAGGTCGATCAGCTCATCGTCGGCGGTGGCATCGCCAACACCTTCCTGCTCGCCTCGGGCAAGCGCATCGGCGAGTCGCTGGCCGAGCCCGAGTTGGTGAAGGAAGCGCAGGCCATCATCGACATGATGAAAGCGCGCGGCGCTGAAGTGCCGCTGCCAGTCGACGTCGTCGTCGCCGACGAAGTCTCCGCACTGGCGCGCGCCAACCGCATCTCGGCGGACGAAGTCGGCCCGCACGACCGCATCCTGGACGTGGGGCCGCGAACCGCAGCCAAACTGTCGGAGATCATCGCCCATGCCGGCACCATCGTCTGGAACGGGCCAGTCGGCGTGTTTGAGCTTCCGCAGTTCGCTGGCGGCACCAAAATGATGGCGTCGGCCATCGCCCACTCCGAGGCGTTCTCGATCGCCGGCGGCGGCGACACGCTGGCGGCGATCGCCAAGTTCGACATCGCCGAAGACGTGGGCTACATCTCCACCGGCGGCGGTGCTTTCCTCGAGTTCCTCGAAGGCAAGACGCTACCCGCCATCGCGGCGCTGGAAGCACGCTTCGACGGCTAAGCCCGCTTCATCCTGAGCACTTCAGTGCAGCACGACAGGCCACCCTTGCGGTGGCCTGTTGCTTTGGGTGCTGCGGCCAGAGCCGATTCAATGAACCGGGTGTATCTGCAGATCGGTCCTGCGCCTCCCCGAGTGCAGCCGACGGTCCTGCGACGACTCGACCACCGGCAAGTCCAGCTTGTGCACATAAGGGTCACGGCGCGTGTGGTGGCGGCGATCCTCGAAGTGTTGATAGACGCAGTTGCAATTCGCCTGACTGCATCCGGACAAAGGCAGCTGCGGCGCCTGAGAAGCAAGAAAGCGCTGCCCGGCGAGTCGACGCGAGGCTGCACACCCGCCACCCTTTGTTTCAACAACCACACAGTGAAAGGGGTGGCGCTGAGGCCCTGCCCCCACCATCGGTTGATCTCGCGCCGCCGAACGCAAGGACAACCTCCAGCCGAGTAAAACGAGGCCCACCGCTACAGCACCGAAAACCAGAGTCAAGTTCATGATCGACAAATCCGTGGCATTTGTCACAGTCTAGTCGAAACACATCCGATTGCCATGCATGGCACATGCCGCGGAACGGCAGTCCAGAACGCGCCCATGCGCCGGAGCGACCGCTTCCTGCCCAGACCGAGAACAACGCGCCCGGCGCGCATTAGAATGCTCGACCATGGGTCCGCGATCGCGCACAGCACCCAGGACTGACTTACACGCGCCATCATTCAGGAGAACTCATGTCGCGCCACACCAAGATCGTCGCCACCCTCGGCCCCGCGTCGTCCGACCCCCAGGTTCTCGAACGCATGGTGAACGCCGGGGTCGACGTCGTGCGCATGAACTTTTCTCACGGCAAAGCCGAAGACCACGTCGCCCGCGCCAACGCGATCCGCGAAGCGTCGGCCCTGGTCGGCCGCCCGGTCGGCATCCTGGCCGACCTGCAAGGCCCCAAAATCCGCATCGGCAAGTTTGCGGAAGGGCGCATCACGCTCGACCGCGACGCGCCTTTCATCCTCGATGCGCGCTGCGCGTTGGGCAATGCCCAGCGTGTGGGCCTGGACTACAAGGACCTGCCCAAGGACGTCAAACCCGGCGACGTGCTCCTGCTCGACGACGGCCGACTCAAGCTGAACGTGCTCCGCATCGTCGGCCACGAGATTCACACCTTGGTGAAGGTGGGCGGCGAGCTGTCCAACAACAAGGGCATCAACCGCCAGGGCGGTGGCCTCACCGCGCCCGCGCTGACCGCCAAGGACATGGACGACATCCGCACGGCAGCGCAGATCGGCGTCGACTTCGTCGCCGTGTCCTTTCCCAAGAGCGCCGCTGACATGTACATGGCGCGCCAGTTGATGCGTGCCGCGGGCGGCGGCGATGCCCTGTTGATCGCCAAGATCGAGCGCACCGAGGCAGTGGCGAATCTTGAAGAAATCCTCGACGCCTCCGACGGCATCATGGTGGCGCGGGGCGATCTCGCGGTAGAGGTAGGCGACGCTGCGGTGCCGGCGCTGCAAAAGAAGATGCTGCGCGCCGCACGCGACCGCAACAAGCTCACCATCACCGCCACGCAGATGATGGAATCCATGATCACCAGCCCGGTGCCCACCCGCGCCGAAGTGTCGGACGTGGCCAATGCGGTGCTCGACGGCACCGACTCGGTGATGCTGTCGGCCGAGACCGCCTCGGGCAAGTTCCCGGTCGAAGTCGTCGAGGCGATGGCCCGTATCTGCCTGGAAGCGGAGAAATCCAACGAGGTCGTGCTCGACCGTGAGGTGCTGGATCGGGTGTTCACCCGTATCGACCAGTCGATCGCGATGGCAGCGATGTGGACCGCCTACCACCTCAAGGTAAAAGCCATCGCCTCGCTGACGCAGACCGGCTCGACCGCGCTGTGGATGAGCCGGCTGAACTGTGGGGTACCAATCTACGCACTGACACCGGAGGTTGGTGCCCGCAACCAGATGACGCTATACCGCGGGGTCCACCCCCTGTTGATGAGCCAGACTCATCAGGACCGCGACGTCATGCTGTGGGAAGCCGAACAGATCCTGCTGGAACAAGGCGTCGTCGACTATGACGACCTCATCGTGCTCACCATCGGCGAACCAATCGGCGCCTCGGGTGGCACAAATACGCTGAAGATCGTGCGCGTCGGCGAATACCAGGCGCCCAACTCGGATACCTGAGCGGACGTCTGAACACGCCAGCCGTGATCGTGGCGACGCGCAACAGGCCGGCGCTGCCACGCATGATTGTGTCAATCCGTGCGCGGGCATTTCGGCCACGACGCGCACGGGCTAGAATTCTGCTTTATTACCCTTCACTGCACCGCCGGCCCCACCGGCACCTCGGAGAGAAATCCATGCCCCTCGTTTCCATGCGCCAGCTGCTCGACCACGCCGCCGAACACAGCTATGGCCTGCCCGCGTTCAACGTGAACAACCTCGAGCAGGTCCAGGCCATCATGGAAGCGGCGTCCGAATGCGACAGCCCGGTAATCATGCAGGCCTCAGCCGGCGCGCGCAAATACGCCGGCGAGGCGTTCCTGCGCCACCTGATCGACGCTGCGGTCGAAGCCTACCCGGACATCCCCGTCGTCATGCACCAGGACCATGGCCAGAGCCCGGCGATCTGCATGGGCGCGATCCGCTCCGGCTTCTCCAGCGTGATGATGGACGGCTCGCTGCTGGAAGACGGCAAGACCCCCTCTTCCTATGACTACAACGTCGCTGTCACCCGCGAAGTGGTCAAGTTTTCGCACGCGATCGGCGTCAGCGTCGAAGGCGAACTCGGCTGCCTCGGTTCGCTCGAAACCGGCCAGGCGGGTGAAGAAGACGGCATCGGTGCCGAAGGTACGCTGGACCACTCGCAGATGCTGACCGACCCCGATCAGGCCGCCGACTTCGTCAAGCAGACCGACTGCGACGCGCTCGCCATCGCCATCGGCACCAGCCACGGCGCCTACAAGTTCAGCCGCAAGCCCACTGGCGACATCCTCGCCATCGAGCGCGTCAAGGCCATCCACGCCCGCATCCCCAACACCCACCTGGTGATGCACGGCTCGTCGTCGGTGCCGCAGGAACTGCTCGAAATCATCCGCCAGTACGGCGGTGACATGAAGGAAACCTACGGTGTACCGGTCGAGGAAATCGTTCAGGGCATCAAGTACGGCGTGCGCAAGATCAACATCGACACCGACATCCGCCTGGCGATGACCGGTGCGATTCGCAAGTTTCTGGTCGAAAATCCGTCCAAGTTC
>Ga0073899_10001732_pt1 | contig 19847 bp, 16 predicted proteins | sample KloWWTmetaKNB5Ph_FD_88975 | JGI IMG/M metagenome (GOLD analysis project Ga0073899, IMG submission 88975) | Active sludge microbial communities from Klosterneuburg, Austria, studying microevolution and ecology of nitrifiers - Klosterneuburg... | ecosystem: Engineered > WWTP > Aerobic digester >... | reverse complement strand
GGTTCGCGGCCACCCCCCGCGCCACGACCGACACCGTGTGAGCGGCGAAGCCCACCAGCAGGAGCGCGACCCCCAGCCGGGCAGCCAGCTCGGCCCCGGCACCGGACGAGCCGGTGGGCGGCCGCGGGTCCGCGCCGTCCGCGCCGTCCGCGGGGCCATCGGGGTCCGGCGCAGCGGCCCCTGCGCCCGCGCCGACGGACGTGCGCAGGGCACGCACGGGCCGCCCGGCGGGCACGTCGCGGGCCAGGGCCCACTCGGCCGCGTGGGCCAGCAGCGCGGCGACGTAGAGCACCACGCTGGTGACCATCGCGAGATTGGAGAGCTGAGCGGCGGTCATGGGGTCGGCCCTTCGTCGGGGGCGTAGCCGCGGGGCGGGTGCTCCGCGGGGCGTTGCTGGGGAGAAGCGGTCCGGTGGGACTCGGGCCCGGGCGGTGGCTCCGAGGGCGGCGGGCCGGGGTCGGCTCCCACGGCCCGCAGCAGCCGGTCGCGGTCGTCGGCCACTCCGGACCGTCCGTCGACCCGGTCGATGCCCGCTGCCTGCACGAGCACCGCACCGTCGGCACCGGCCTCGGCGCGGAGCCAGACCCGGCGCGGCCGGATCAGCAGGCTCGCCGTCATGCCCGCCACGGCCAGGCCCAGCCACGCCAGGATCGCCCAGGTGCCGGGGGTGTGGGAGATCTGCAGCTTCGTCCAGCGCTGCCAGCCGCCGAACGTGACGGTGCCCTTGCCGTCGGGGAGCACGAAGGTGTCGCCGGGGGTCAGTCGCATGCGCACGAGGTCGCCGGTGGCGGCGTCGGTGAGCTGGGTCATCCCGGCCTTGTCGAGGCTGTAGACGTTCTGCGGCCGGCCCGACTCCGCCACCGGGGTACCCGACCAGGCGTTGAGGAACAGTTCGGGATTCAGCGCGTCCGGGAACACCGAGCGAATGCCGAGGTCGTCGACGACGGCCGTCGGCATGAAGTACCCCTCGAACCCGAGCCGCTCGGGACGGGCGTCGCGGGCGTTGATCACCCCGGCCGAGCGCAGGTTCCCGTCGAGGGGCTGGAACACGACCGGACCCGAGAACGCGATCTCGCCCTGCCCGTCACGCACCGTGATCACCGGGGCGTAGCCGTGCCCCACCAGGTGCACGTCGGTGGCCCCGATGTGGAGCGGTTCGTTGACGCCCAGAGCCCGACGCTGGGTGCCGGCCGACGGTGTGGTCACGTCGAGCTCGGCGTCGAACTCCCGCGCTGCCCCGCGCTGGACCGGACCGGTCTCGAACCTCACGCGGAACACGTCGAGGCGGAGCGTGAACGGCTCCAGCTCACGGGCGTCGAAGAAGGGACCTGCCGAGAGCTCGTCGTACTGCGTCAGCGTGTTGGAGAACCCCTGGCCCTCCACCACGATCGCGCTCCCGCGGTAGCCCAGCAGGTTGCCGACGGCGATGGTGACCAGCACGCCGAGCAGCGCGACGTGGAAGGCGAGGTTGCCCGCCTCGCGGAGGTAACCCTTCTCCCCCGCCACCGTGCCGGAGCCGGTGGCCCCGCCGAGCGTGCGGGTACGGAAGCCGCGCCCGGCCAGGTGGGACGCGGCCGCACCCAGCACGTCGGCCACGGCACCCGCTGTCGTACCGGTCACCGTGCCGGCCAGCTTCTGCACCGGCCGCGGCGGGGCGGCGGCGGGGGCGCGCAACGCCCGTCCGTAGACCTGAGTACGGGGCAGGATGCAGCCCACGAGCGAGATGAACAGCAGCAGGTAGACGGCGGCGAACCAGGGCGAGCTGTAGACGTCGAAGAGTCCCAGCACCTCGAAGAGGTCGGCGAAGCGCGGGTTCTGCTGCTTCCACAGCAGCACCTGGAACGGACCGGTCGGGCGCTGGGGCAGCAGCCCACCCGGGACCGCCGCGATCGCGAGCGCGAACAGCAGGATGATGGCGGTGCGCATCGAGGTGAGCACGGCCCAGGCGTAGCGGACGGTGCCCAGCGCGCCGCCCGGGGGGGACGTCTCGGCGGCCGGACGGCGCGACCGGGACCCGGCGATCGCAGGCCCCTGTGCCTCGTGGACCTGCTCGTCGGTGTGCGCCTGCGTCATCAGATCACTCCCACGAACTGCGCCGACCAGAGCCGCAGCCCCGACATCCAGGAGTCCCACCAGCCGGTGACCATGGCCACGCCGACGGCCACCATGAGAGCTCCGCCGGTGCGCATCACCGCGCGCTGGTGCCGCCGGACCCACGCGACCGCCCCCGCCACCCGCGAGAAGGCGAGACCCGCCGCCACGAACGGCAGGCCGAGCCCCAGCGAGTAGCACAGCGCCAGCAGCGCCCCGCGCACGGCCGAGGCCTCGTTCAGCGACAACGTGAGCACCACCGAGAGGGCCGGGCCGATGCACGGCGTCCAGCCCAGCGCGAAGGCGAACCCGAGCAGCGGGGCGAAGGCCACGCCCACGCGCGGCGCCCAGCGGAGGCGCGCCTCGGACCGGAACAGCGGGAGGACGCCCGCGAACACCAGCCCCATCACGATCGAGGCCACGCCCGCCACGACGTTCACCAGCCGCTGGCCCCCCAGCAGCACTGCGCCCAGGGTGCCCGCGAGGGCGCCCGTGGCGACGAACACGGCCGCGATCCCCGCGACGAACAGCGACGTGCCGAGCAGCATGCGGCGCCGGGAGGCACGCCCCCCGGCGATGTCGGCCGCGCCCAGCCCCGTGGCGTAGGACAGGTAGCCGGGCAGCAGCGGCACCACGCACGGCGAGAAGAACGACACCAGCCCCGCGAGCACGGCGACGGGGGCGGCGAGCGCGAAGGATCCCCCGATCGCCTCGGTGACCCAGCGCGTCAGGTCCATCGTCAGCGTCCGTTCGCCACGTCGTTGACCACGGTCACCAGCGTGATGCGCGTCGTCTCGCCGAGGATCCTGGCCGCGATCCGACCCTGCCTGTCGACGACCAGCGTCGACGGGATGGCGCTCGGCGGCACCTGGCCGGACAGCGTCAGCACGAGTGCGCCGGCCGGGTCGTAGAGCGAGGGGTAGGTGACCCCGAAGCTCCGCTGGAAGGCCTTGGCCTGCGCCGGGTCCGGGTCGCGCGTGTTGATGCCGACGAAGCGTGCCACCGCGGCCGTCTCGGACGCGGCAGCCTGCAGGTCGGCCGCCTCCTTGCGGCAGGGCGCGCACCAGGACCCCCACACGTTCAGGACGAGCACGCTGCCGCCCGACTCGGCGGTCGACAACGACGCGCCCTCGAGGGTGGTGCCCTGCAGGACGGGGGCGACCGGCCTGCGATCGACGGGGATCAACGTCACGGAACCGTCGCCGGACACGTAGCCCGAGTCGGTGGCGGCCGTACCGCAACCGACCAGGGCCGCCCACGCCAGCGCGACGGCCAGCAGGAGCCTCGAGACGCGCATCACGCTCCCGGCGCGAACGTCCGCTTCTTGGGCGGCAGCAGGTCGCCCGCGGGTTCGGCGTAGTCGACCCGGGCAAGGCGTCCGTCGACGAGCGTGAACGACGTGACGCTGGCGAGCCGGCACTGCCGCCGGCGAGGGTCGTGCACCAGGCTGCGCCCCTCGGCGTGGGACCGCAGCATCCAGATGGGCAGCTGGTGGCTGACGATCACGGCCTGCCCACCGTCGCCGGCCGCCGCGGCGGCGTCGGCCACCGCCGCCTCCATGCGGCGCACGATGTGGCGGTAGGGCTCCCCCCAGCTGGGGCGCAGCGGGTTGCGCAGATGCCACCACGACGTCGGCTTGTAGAGCACGGCGTTGCGGGGCCCGAACACGTGCCCTTCGAACACGTTGGCCGCCTCGACCACCCGCACGTCGGGGGTCACCTCGAGGTGCGGGAACCGCGCCGCGATGGGAGCCATCGTCTCGCGGGCCCGTTCCAGGGGCGACGAGCGCAGATGCGTGACGGGCAGCCCGGCCAGGTGGTCGGCCACCCGGCGCGCCATCTCCTGGCCCAGCTCCGAGAGATGGAAGTCGGGCAGCCGGCCGTACAGCACTTTCGCGGGGTTCTCGACCTCGCCGTGCCGTACGAGGCGCACGATCGTCTCGACCACGGGACTCCTCAGCTCGCTCGGGTTGTGGGTACTCTACCCGGCTCGCCGGGACCGGCCGGCGGGCGCGACAGGCCCGGACCCGCTCAGTGGAGGCCGGCCAGCACCCTCGGATCGACCGGCCGGTCCGGCCAGGTCTCCCGGATCCAGGTGTGGTCGGGGTGGTCGGTGATGCGCCAGTCCTTCGCCGTCGACGGCCCCGCCATCACGTTCAGGTAGTACATGTCGTGCCCGGGCGAGGCGGCGCACGGACCGTGCCACCCGTAGGGCACCAGCGCGACGTCGCCGGTCCGCACCTCGGCGTGCACGTCGATGGGGCGATCTGGCGCGGCCGACGTGGTCTCGTGCAGACCGAACCCCGGCTCGCCGTGCGGTCCTTCGGCGAACTCGTAGTAGTAGATCTCCTCGAGTTCCGACTCCGTCGCCGACTGGGTGTCGTGCTTGTGGGCGGGATAACCCGACCAGTTGCCGGCCGGTGTGACGACCTCGCAGACCAGCAGCCGCGAGGTGGCCGTGAACGCCTCGGGCATGGCGTACTCCCGGACCAGACGCGACATGCTGCCGGCGCCCCGGGCCAGCCGGCGCACACCGTTCAGCGGCAGGTAGGCCGGCTCGAACCGTGCGCCGGCGACGGCCGTGGCCACGGCGATCCGCCCCGTCCCCTCGAGCCGCAGCGCGGCGCCACGGGGCACGTAGGCGGCGTCGGTCGCGGCGTCGAACGGGGAGCGACGACCGGCCAGGTCGAACGTGGCGCCGTCGGTCGACACCGTCACCGGACCGGTCAACGGCACGACCACCGCCTCACGATCCCCGAGCACGACCTCGTGGCCTTCACCCGGAGCCAGGTCGACCACCCGGATCCCCGTCCACGACCAGCCGGACCTGCCGGGCTCGACGTCCTGCCACACCGGGCCCGTGCCCCGGCGTACGACGTAGTTCATCGGTCCTCCTCGATGCTCACGGAGATGCGCAGCGTGCCTGGCGATCTCGTCGTGACGTAGAGCCGTCGTCCGCCCACGGCGTCGGTGGCGCCGAGGAACGTGTAGGCCTCACCTGGATCGTAGGCCGCCCAGGCAGCCTCTGGTTCGTGGCCCTCGGGGACGATGCGCACCACGGCGTCCTCGCACCGCAAGGTCACCGGACCGGCGACCAGCCAGCGCTCGTCGTCCAGCGCCACGGCCTCCCCCGCCACCTCGAACGGGGTGCGTCCGAAGCCCAGTTCCACCGCATGGGGCACGGCGGCGCCGGAGGTCTCGACGACGAGGTCCATGCCCTGCGGCCGCGGGGTCACCGCCACTTCGGTCGTGAGCGTGACCAGGTCCTGACGACGCGCGTCGAACCCCATCTCCGCGGCGAACCGCCCCTCGAACTCGTAGCGCAGCTCGACCTGCGCGGGCTGGTAGTAGGCAGCCGCCTGGGTCTCGTGGAGCGCGATCCGGCCATGGCCCAGCAGGAGCGAGCGCCCGCGGAACGGCCCGAGACCGAAGAAGGCGCGGGAGAGGCGTATCGACGAGAGCCACACCCCGGGCCCGTCGCCCGTGGGGGAGTCCACGCGCAGGTGCGCGAACGTGGGGTTGGCCGCCACCCCCGACGCGATCCGTCCGGTCCGGGCGACGTCGGGGGCCGCGCGGACCAGCAGCCGCGTCGACTCGGACCGGTGGACCGCCACGCCGGACGGCTCGAGGACCGTCCAGCCCGTGCGGCCGGTCTGGGCCCGGGTCGGCGGCGGTGTCAGCAGTTCGGGGTCGAGCAGGGCGCCCGCCACGGCGTCCAGCACGTCCGAGCCGCCGAGCTCCTCGCCGCGCAGGGCGGCGCTGCCGCACTGGCCGCATCCGGTGCGGTGGGCGATGACCCGGTGGAGCCAGGCAAAGCTCGCGATCGAGAAGTGGTCGAGCGACTGGTCCTGACGTCGCGACTGAAGGGTCTCGACCCGGCCGGTGGAGTCGGTGAGGAGCTGCTGGGCGTGGAGGTTGTGGTGGACGGCGTCGACGAGGTCCGCCCGGTCGCGAAGGTCCGCCAGCACCAGCAGGCACGGATCGGTGACGTGGGCGGCGTAGTTGGGGCTGCGCTCGGAGAAGAGCCCGTCGTCCTGGAGGTCGACCCCCTCGGCGAGCCACACGTCGGCCCGGTCACCGCAGCGGTCGTCGTGGAGCAGGTCTGCCAGCTGGGCCAGGGCGGCCGCCAGCTCCCAGCGGTGGTTGGGCGTGTGGACCCCGCCGGTGACCAGTCCGGGGCGCGACCGGCGGAGCACGTCGAGCGCCTGCTCGGCCGGCTCGCGGGTGGCGCGGTGCGGCCGGCAGACGCGCACGAGCCGCGCCAGCCCGTTTACGGTGAACGACGAGTCCGGCGGCGACTCCACGTTGTCGCCGCTGCGGAACAGGCCGCTGTCGCCCTGCTGCTCCGCGAGGGCCGCCAGGCACTCCGCGGCCCGCTCCAGCAGCCGAGGGTCGGCGTCGCCGGTGAGGAAGGCATAGGCGCAGGCCTCGGCGTGCTGCTGGAGCCCGCGATGGTGCAGGGGCAGCGGTTGCGCCGACCCGGCTCGCGCCAGGAGGCTGACCCGGTGGCTGAGTGTCGGCAGCATCAGTCCTTCAGACCGGCGTTCATGTCGGCGTTCATGATGTAGCGCTGGAACACCAGGAAGATCACCACCATCGGTACGAGAGAGATGACCGACGCCGACAGCAGCACCGACCAGTCGATGTTGTCGGCCCCCACGATCGACCGCAGGGCGACCTGGAGGGTGTAGAGCTTCTGGTCCTTGAGCACCAGCAGCGGCCAGATGTAGTCGTTCCACCGCCAGTGGAACGAGAAGATCGCGAGGGTGATGGCGATCGGCCTGGCCAGCGGCAACATGATCGAGGCGAAGATCCGAAGCTCCGAGGCTCCGTCGATGCGCGCCGCCTCCATGAGCTCGTCCGGCACGGTCTTGAAGTACTGGCGGAACATGAAGGTGCCGGTCGCGGTCATGATCGACGGCACGATGATGCCGGCGAGCGTGTCGTACAGACCCAGGTCGCGGATCACGACGAACGTCGAGGGCATGATCACCTCGGTCGGCAGCATCGTGGTGGCCAGGATGCACACGAAGAACACCTTGAGCCACCACGCCTTGTACTTGGCGAACGCGTAGCCCGTGGCCGCGCTGACGATCACGGTGAACAGCGTCGTCACCACGGCTGCGGTGGCGGTGTTGGTGAAGTAGCGCGCGAAGTTGAACCGGGTCCACGCGGTGGTGTAGCCGGACACCGTCCAGTTGTCGGGGAACATCGTGAGCGGATAGCGGAACAGCTCGCTGCCCGGCTTGAACGAGCTGAGCAGGAACCACACGATCGGCAGCGCGTAGAGCAGCGCCAGCCCCCACACCACGAGCGAGATGCCGATCGAGCCGGACGTCCAGGTGAGCTTGGGTGGCTTGGTGCGGGTCACGATGGCCGCAGGGGCGGGGGTCACCGCGCCGGGCGCGGGAGTGGTCGACTGCACGGTCATCCCTGGTCACTCCCCCGGTTGTCGATGCGCATCTGGATGATCGCGATCACCATGAGGATCAGCATCAGCACCATCGACGCAGCGCTGGCGTAGCCGATCCTCGCGTACTCGAAGCCCGTCTTGTAGATGTACTGGACCATCAGCACGTTCTCGGTGCCCGGCCCGCCGTCGTTCAGCGTCTGGATCAGCGCGAACTCCTTCATCGCGCCGATCGTGCCGAGGAGCACCACCAGGAACGAGGTCGGACGCAGCAGCGGCAGCGTGATCGACCAGAACTGCCGCCACTCGCTCGCCCCGTCGATCGAGGCGGCCTCGTAGTACGACCGCGGAATGTTCTTCAACGCCGCGATGAAGAGCAGCATGGTGAAGGCGGTACCGCCCCACGTACCGGCCAGCAGCATCACGAACAGGGCGAGATTCCCGTCGGACTGCCACCGGGCGGTGGGCAGCTGGAGCAGCTGCAGCACGTAGTTGACGAAGCCGAAGCTCTCCCCGAACATCCACCGCCAGATGATGCCGACCACGATCGGCGAGATCAGCCAGGGGAAGAAGAAGACGACCCGGGCGGCAGTCGCGCCCCGCATGTGCTTGCTCACCAGCAGGACGGCGATGAACAACGGCACCACGTAGTGGATCGGCACCGCCAGCACGGTGTAGAGGAAGGTGCGCAGCAGGGCCTTGTAGAAGTCGGCGTCACCGAAGAGGGTGACGTAGTTCTCCAGGCCCACCACCTTGGGGGTGCCCACGCCGCGGTAGGACGTGAACGAGTAGAACAGGCCGAGCGAGCCGGGCCAGACGAAGAAGATCGCGAACAACACCATCGTGGTGATGGTGAACACCAGGGGGGTGAGGTGCTCGCGGACCAGCTGGGCGGTGGGCTTGCGGCGGGATGCCACGGTGGTGCTCACGTTCTTCCCTCCGAGACGGGCTCGCCGGACCCGGACCCCCGGCGGCGGCGATGCCGCTCGACGAGGGCCGGGTCCGGCGCGCGGTGAGCTACTTGAGGCCCTTGGTCAGGGCGTTGTTGATGTTGGTGATCGCCTGGTCGGAGGTCACCTCGCCGTTGAGGAACTTGACGGTCTCGTCGCGGACGGGGTCACCGTCAACGGCCTTGCCGAGCACCTCGTTCTTGAGGCCGAGGCCCTTGATCTGGGCCACGATCGGAGGAGCCGCCTTGATCTCGGCGTTGTAGAGGTCGAACGCCTCCTTGTTGTTGGCGTAGGTCACCGTGATGCCGTCTGCCGCCGGCAACATGCCGGAGTACTGGCAGAGCAGCGCGTAGTTGTCGGCCTTGTAGAGCCACGACAGGAAGTCCTTGGCCTGCTGGGCCTGCGGACCCTCGAACACGACCATCGACGCGGCGTTGCCGAAGTTCGTCGCCCGGACCGGCTGCTTGGGCAGGTAGACCGACGCCCACTGGAAGTCCTTGATGTTCACGGCGAAGTCGGCGATCTGCCACGAGCCGGAGTAGTAGGCAGCCACCTGGCCCGACTTGAACAGCGCGTTCGGGTCGTCCTTCGCCAGCCACACGGCCTTCGGCATGAACTTGTCGTCGTTGAGGGTCTTGAAGTACTCGAGCGCGGTCTTCGTCTGCGCGTTGGTCGTCCAGTTGCCGCTGCTGTCGGGCTGCCACTGGGTCGAGCCGAACTCGTAGAGGAAGGAGTTGAGCCGGTGGCTGGACTTGTCCATGACCAGCCCGTACTTGGCGCCCGTCTTGGCCTGCACCTGCTTCGCGGCCGCCACGAACTCGTCCCACGTCCAGATCTCGGCCTCGGACGTCGGGTACTTCACGCCCGCCTTCTCGAACAGGGTCTTGTTGATGAACATGCCGACCGCCGTGACGTCGGACGGGATCGAGTAGACCTTGCCCTTCTCGTCCTTGGCGGCCAGGTCCATCTTCACCTTCGACGCCGTGGCGATGTCCTTCAGATCGACCGTGGCGTCCTTCCAGATGGGGTCGATGCCGCCGACACGGGCGAGCGCCGGCAGGTCGTTGGCCTGGGCCGCATTCTTGATCTTCGTCTTGAGGTCGGCGTTGGGGATCTCGACGATCTCGACGGTGATGCCCGTCTGCTCCTTGTACTTGGCGGCCATCTTGGCGTAGCCGTTGCCCTGGTTGGCGTCGCCGGACTGGTAGAACTGGAGCGGCTTGGTGCTGGCCGCGCTGCCTCCGCTCGAGGCGCCGGAGCCGCTGCCGCACCCGGCGGCGGTGAGGGCGAGAGCCAGCCCGAGGCCGGCTGCCAACAGTTTCTTCATGGGGGTTCCTGTCTTCAGTGACCGTCGACCGCGCGGAAATCGCTGTCCGTCCCATGCGACCACGACTGCCGCGACCGCGTCAACGCGTCTCACGGGATCGTGACCGGATCGTGCCCTGGAACGGCACCATCCTGACCCACCCGGCTCGGCCGTGTGCGGGGAACGCCGGAATCGACGAGCGACCACCCTCGGCCGGGTGACCACGGTGTGGGGCGTCCGGGAGCACGACGGACCCGGTCACCGCCACGATCACCGCCACGATCACCGCCGGCACCTTCGCGGCCACCCGGCTCGCCGCCGGCAGGCACCCGCTCGGCAGCCCGTACCCCTGGACCGGAACCGGCGACCTCGCCGTGGCCGGGGCCGTCGTGCGGGCCATGGCGATCACGCCCTGACCCGCCGGCGGGCACCGGGCCCGGCGCTACTGTGCTGCCATGCCGTCTCCCGCCGACGCGCTCGACCTGCTGCTGCGGGTCGACAGCGAGCCCTGGGGCTGGGACGCGCCGGCGCTGCCGGTGCTGGCGGCCCGCCTCGGCGGGGCGCCGCCCGTCCCGGTGCCGGAGGGCTGGCTGCTCGGCCGTCCCGACGGCTCGGCGCTCGTGGCGCTGGGCGACCGCGACGGGGTGTGCGATCGCCTGGCCTGTGAGATCCCCGCGACGTCGTTCGCCGCACTCTGCGCCACGGTGGGGCACCGCCTCGGGCCGTACGTCACGGCGAGGCGCTGCGACCGGGTGACCCGGTGGTGGACGCTGCCGACAGGACGACATCTCGAAGCGACCGGCTCCGGCGCCGGGGTCGCACTCGACCTGGTGCGGCAGGGAGTCGAGCCGCCGCCGTGGGTCCCGCCGGCGGTGCTGTGCGATGCGGCCGCCGACGTCGGGGCCCGGATCGCCGATGCCGGCTACGTCCCGGTGGAGGACGAGTCCCTGCCGGACATGGCAGCCGCCCTCGGGGGCAGGCTCTCGTGGCCGGACCCCGCCGGCACCGTCCGGCCGGACCCCGCCGGCACCCATCGGCACATCCTGCTGCCGCAGGCCCCGTTCCAGCTCGAGCTGATCGCCCCCGTGATCGAGGCGGACGCGCTCACCTGGTATGCCGAGGTGCGCGTCGAGCTGTTCGGCTCGGGCGACGTGCCCGGGTCGTCCCGGCGGGCGGGGTTCGACCTGCTCACCGCCTCCCTGGTCCGGCGGTGGGGCGCCCCCACGATCCCCGGCCCGGAGGCACGCTTCTGGGAGCGCGACAACGGCTGGACCGTGGCCGTCGACCGGTCCGACGGCCTGGTGCGGCTGCGGCTGCGGCCGCCGCGCCGGGCCCCCGTCCGACCTCCCGAGTGAGTGGCTCGGGGGGACGATCAGGGCGCGGCGGGACGCTCCTTCACGATCAGTGCCATGCCGTCGAAGGGACCCAGCGTGAGCGAGAACGCGCGCTCGCCGTCGACGATCGCGACCCGGTGCCGGGTGGTGAGGTCGACCACCGTCCCGCCCGGCGCGAGGGCGTCGGAGCGGACGGTCGGGGTCACCGTCGCCTCGCTGAAGTTCAGGACGGTGAGCTGCACGACGCCCCCGGCCAGGCGGTTCACCATCACCAGCACCGCCGCCTCCCCGGTGTCGGGCAGGTCGACGAGGGCTCCGGAGGCCAGCCCGTGCTTCGACCGCACGGCCAGCACCCGCGACAGCCGGGCCGCGAACGAGTCCGGGTCGGCCAGCTGGCCGGGCAGCGACCCGTAGAGGCTCACCGCCCGCGGCATGGCCGACGACGACTGCACCGCGTCGGGACTCCAGCCCATCAGGTCGTAGGCTCCCCGCTCGATCCACCTGGTGTCGCCGGTGGCGATGAGGGCCTTGACCTTGGCCTGGTCGAGCGGCAGGGCGCCGACGAGGTCCCACCCCGACAGCGCGAACACCCCCGGCTGCCACGCGCTGTACATCGCCAGCAGCAGGTGGGCCTGCGTGATGCGATCCACCTCCGCCTCCCCGATCGACTCGAGGTCGCGCAGACCGAGCGACGCGGTGATGACCGACGCCGTCGTGCAGGCGATGCCGTTGGTGGTGAACACCCGGTTGTAGGGCGCCGCGTCTCCGGTCAGCCGGTCGCGCAGGGTCTGCCGGACGTGCTCGGCCAGGTCGGCCCCGCGCCAGGTGCGTCCCTCCAGCTCGTAGGGATCGTCGGCGTGCCGGGTCGCGAAGTGGACGAGCTCGTAGGTCAGCTCGTCGTGGTTCTGCAGGGCGTGCACGAGCGACGCCTGGTCGATGCCGGTGGCCAGGGACTCCCGCAGCACGAGCCGCAGCAGCTCGGTGTCGCCGGTCGCCAGCGCGTAGTGGTAGGCCGGACGGGTGATGAAGTCGTAGGAGAGGTCAGGGCCCACGTCGGAGGTGGCCTTGATGTCGTCCATGGTGAGGTTGAGCTCCTGGAACGTGAACCCACCGACCTTGCGCACCATCGACCCGATCAGCTGGTTCGCCGCACGGGAGAGCGGGTGACCCTCGGACCACGCCGGGGAGTCGCCGCCGGACCGTTCGACGCCGAGGAACCCGTTCGCGTCGAGCCGCAGCCCCCCGGACCCGAGGTCGAGCAGCGAGTGCAGGGCATCGCCCATGACGAGGCGCATGCCCGCGAAGGTGGGGTCGAGCCAGTTGATCGAGGGCTGTCCCTCCTTGAAGTAGTGCAGATACACCCAGCGGTGCCGGCCGCCGTCCGCGTCGTTGACCGTGCGGGTGGCCGACCAGTTGGTCTCCTTCACCCCCGGCTCGAGGAAGATCACTCGCTGCATCTCCCCGATGATCAGGCCCGCCTCCGCCAGTGCCTTCTCCTGCGCCACCGAGAGGTTGGCGGAGTCGGCACCGTCGGGAACGTCGGGCAGCAGCCCCCACGACTCCTCCGGGATGTCGATCATGTGGTAGATGCCGGGGTAGTCGAGATGGTTGATCTCGGCGAGCCGGAAGTCGGCGCCCTTGCCGGTGTGACCGGGCACGATGTCGTCGATGATGGTGCCGCCGTGGGCCGCGGCCGCCTCGCACATCGCCCGGAACTCCTCCTCGGTGCCGAAGACGGGGTCGATCTGCATGCTGATGCGGTCGAAGTGCCCGTCGACCGACGGGGTCGGCTCCCAGCCCGTGATTCCGCCGGCGAGCTTGACGGGGCCCGTGTGGACGGCCTCGATGCCGATCTGCTCGAACACTTCCCACAGGCCCTCGGACCCCATGGCCCCGAGGAACGACTGCCCGGCACGAGTGATGGTGGAGATGGGGTACCCGGTGTACCAGACCGACGCCTTGCCCAGTGCGGCCCGGGGATCCGGCTTGGCGAAGGGGTGGCTCCACATCGTGTGGCGACCGGCCAGCTGACGGCCGAGCGTCTTCGCGTCCCGCAGCATCGACTGCGACTCGAGCCACGCCACGTAGGCGTGGTTGCGGCCGTCGGCGGCGAAGGGCGGCGGTACCTCCGTGCGAGCCGCCAGGCGGCGCCGCGCCCTCGGCCGCAGCCGGGCCGGACGGGCCGGGAACTGGTGGCGCTGGAAGCCCGTCTCGGGGAGGTCGGTCTCGACGTCGTCGTCGGGCACCTCGGGCGGCGTCGCGGTCATGACCGCACACTACTCAGTGCGGCGGCGGTCAGCCGACGGCGTTGCTGAGCACCGCGATCGACCACGGTTGCGCCACGTAGTCGCCCTCGACCACCGGCGCCGTGGCGCCCGTCCAGTAGTTGCCGGAGGGCTCCGCGTAGGCCGCCGTGTCGAGGAACCGGCGCCACGGGCGGGCACTGCGCTCCGGGGGGATCCGGAACGCCTGCGGGTCGTGGTTCATGTTCACCAGCACCCACAGGTCGCCCAGGTCACCCACCCCGGAACAGTCCAGGTAGACCCCGACGCACCGGTCCCCCGGATTCGGAGACGTGACGCCGTCGGGGCGCAGGAACAGGTAGGTGACGTCCGAGTCGTACAGCTGGCTGTTGCCGTAGGCACGCTGCCGCAAGCCCGGATGCCGCTGCCGGACGCCGGCGACGTAGGCGGTGAACACCAGCAGCGGGTTGACGTCGGGCGGCGTGGTCGCCGCGCCGAGGTTGTCGTGGTAGCGGAGCTCGGGGTGGTCGGGGTCGACCGGGAGGGAGGTGGGCGCGTTCGTGCCCGCCATCGCCCAGTTGTTCCACAGACCGATGGTGTCGATGTTCCAGGGGTTGTTGTTGCCGTTCTGGGTGCGCCCGTACTCGTCGCCCGAGACGATCATCGGCACCCCGCGACTGAAGAACAGCACCACCAGTGCGTTGCGGATCCGCTGCCGCCGCAGCGCGGGGTCGCCCCAGGAGTCCCAGCTCGCGTTGGTGTCGGACCCACCGTCGGACGGGCCGAACGGGTAGGGCTGGCCGTTGATCTTCTGGTTGTACGACACCAGGTCGGCGAGCGTGAAGCCGTCGTGGGCGGTGACGAAGTCGATCGACCGTTGCGGACCGCCCTGGTCGGAGAAGTGGAAGAAGTCGCCGTTGTAGGCATCGAGGAAGGCCTGGGTGTTGCCGTCCCCCTTGAGGAACCCCCGCATCGCGTCGCGGTAGCGGCCGTTCCACTCCCCCCAGCCGCTGGGGAAGTTGCCGACCTCGTAGCCCCACAGGTCCCACGCCTCGGCGATGACCTCGAGGCCGCGCTCGACGGCGAAGTCGCGGATCGCCACGAGCAGCGGGTGCTGCTGGAAGAAGCGTCGCTGCTGGCCCCAGTTGTGGCGCTCGAACGCGTTGGGCGTGCGGCCGAGCACCGGCGCCAGGTCGAACCTGAACCCGTCGACGCCCATCACGTCGGCCCAATAGGCCAGACTGTCGAGCACGAGGTGCTGGGTCGCCGGCACCGAGAAGTTCAGCTGGTTGCCGCAGCCGGTGGCCCCGTCGACCAGCCGCAGGGCGTCCGTCAGCACGTAGTAGTCGGGGCACGCCAGCCCACCCAGCGACACGAAGCCGGTGGTGTCGACCTCGCCGCCCCAGTTGCCGCCCTCGGCGGAGTGGTTGTAGACCACGTCGAGGTAGACCTCGATGCCGTGGTCGTGGAAGGTCTGCACCATCGCCTTGAACTCGGCCGTCGGCCCGCCGGGCGAGCGGTCGTGCGCGTATTCCCGGTTGGGAGCGAAGAACGCCAGCGTCATGTAGCCCCAGTAGTTCACGCGCCCGTCGGCGGCCGCCGACGCGGACGAAGACGTGTTGGTCTCGTGCACGGGGAGCAGTTCGAGCGCGGTCATGCCCAGCGCCTTGAGGTAGGGAGCCAGCAGGGCCGCCCCGGCGTAGGTGCCGCGCAGGTCGGGCGGCACGTCCTGCACCTGGGTGAAGCCGGGCGTGCCGGACAGGATCGACCGCAGGGCCGAACTCGACGGATGCTTCGTGAGTCCTTTCACGTGCGCCTCGTAGATCGCCGCGTTCTCTGCGGGCAGCTGGGGCTTGGGGGCGGTCCAGGGGTCGTCGGCCACGACGATGCCCTTGGGCACCCAGGGTCCGGTGTCGAGTTCGCGCCGGGCGCGGCCGCGGTGCTGGTCGTGGCCCGTGCCGAAGCAGCCGGCGTCGCCGCCGGCCCCCGCGATGAGGTCCGAGTAGAGGTTGTGGGTGATCTCCCGGGCGTAGGGGTCGAACATCACCTTGTTGGGGTTGAAGCGGTTGCCGATGCCGTCGACGTCCGACACGTACCCGGCCGCCGACCCGCCCGGGGCCCACGACGGATCGAACGGCCAGTTCTCGCCCCAGCAGCGATAGGCGTAGAGCGCGCCGGCCCCGACGTTGCCGATGCGGCCGCGCCAGACGCCGTCGGGACTCTTCGCGAGCGGGTAGGACCAGTGCGCGCCGGCGCCCACCGCCTCGGGATACAGCTCGAGGACGACCCGGGTGGCAGCCGGCGCGTGGACGGCGAACGTGGTGGCGGCACCGTCGAGATGGGCCCCCAGCCGCCAGACGGCCGCCTGCCACGTGGCCTCGTCGAGCGGTGTCGCGAGCATGACGGTCATGGCTCTCCTCTCCGTTCCCGCCCCCACGATGTCACGGCCGACGGCCGTGACGGCCTCAGAACCCGGCGTAGATGAAGGCCGAGAACGCTCCGCCGAACCACACGGAGAACCCGGCGAGGACCAACAGCGCGATCAGCCCGTAGAGGAACCAGCCCGCCAGCCCGAGCGGTCGCGTCGTGCCGGCGGGTGCGGTCCAGGGATGCTTGGTGGGGTTGACGACCGGCGCGTCGCCCACGTGCTGCAGCCACGTCAGCACGGTCGCCACCGGGCCCTCAACCTTGGGCGAAGCGCCAACAGATCTGTGTGACATCCAGCCACCCCCTCCAGCCGAGGTGAAGCGTGTCGAAGAAGTAGTAGGGCTCGTACATCTTCGGGGTCAGGTCGACGAACGTCAGGGGCGGGTGGCGCGAGTCGACCCGCCACTCGTTGTCTGCCACGCGGCGCACCTTGTCGGCGTAGGCCGTGCGCTCGATCATCGGCAGGCCCGTGTGGTCGGACCAGAGACCGTTCACGGGGAGCGCCACGAGCATGACGTCGAGTCCCAGGTCGTGGGCCACCTCCAGGAAGAGATCGAGGTCGTCGTACTCCCGCGAGTCGGTGTACTGCACCGTCGCCTCGTGCCCGCGCAACGGCTCGAGGTAGGGCTCGATGCGCCGGCGGTAGTAGTCCTGCTGCATCCCGAAGGGGTTCGCGATCGACGCGGCGGCCTGCGTGTCGGCCTGCGCGGCGGCCGCCGCCCAGTCGAACTGGGCCATCGACGAGCCGCGCTGCACGTAGGGGCCGGTGTACTGGAACCGCGACCGTTCCTTCTTGGCGTCGTAGGACTCCTTGAGCACCCCCAGCCGCACGTCGAGCATGTCGTAGGGGATGTCGACGATGTCCTTGGCCGCCTGCGCGACGTTGCCCGAACACGGCGCCCGGGCACTGCACAGCTCGCTCATCAGCTCGCCGACCCGGGTCACGAGACGCGACCGGACGGCGGGCGACAACGACGCGTTCGCCAGCATCTCGTCCCAGGCCGAATAGGAGAACACCGAGCGGAACGCTCCCTCGGCGATGCCGTCGTGCTGGGCGAACCACTGCGGCGAGACGATGAGGGCGACCTTCCGGGTGCGCAGGGACGGTGCGACGGCCGCCAGCTCCAGCGCGTGGTAGAGGGACTGCTGGAAGCCGCGACCCGACAGGTACATGTCGAAGTCGGTCACCTTCGCGGGCAGCAGGCGCGACGGGTTCTGGTCGACGGGAACGCCGAACTCGGACGATCCCATGACGTAGAGACTCGTCACGTCGAGCGGGGTGTCGGCCAGCACCCGCTCGTACATCTCCCGTGGCAGCTCCCGGTGGCCGGCCAGGTCGTAGTTGAGCTGCCGGATCCCTCGCACCGCGGGCGGGTCGGACGCCACCGCGGTGACGACCCAGTCGGCGGCGGGGCTCATGACGAACCCCACGGCCGCCACGGCCGCCAGCACGAATGCGAGGGCCCGCCGCATCAGATCCGCTCGTCGACGAATCTGAGCAGGCGGTTCACGGTGGCCACCTCGTCGCGCTCGACCTCGGTGGGCGCGATCCGTACGCCGAGCTCGTCTTCGAGCCCCACCAGTACCTCGGTGAAGGCCATCGAGTCGAGCAGACCCGCCTCGAAGAGGTCGATGTCGCGTTCGTTGCTCACCTCGTCGGTGCCGCACGCCTCGGTCAACAGCCGGATCACCGTGGCTTCCTGTGCCTGGTCCATGCGCATCCTCCTAGATCGCGATCACGTGGCCCGAGAAGATGAGGAACCCGACGATCACCAGCTGAGCCGTCACCAGGATCGCAGCGATGCGGTACCAGGTGCGCGCACGGTAGGCATAGAGCGGGCACTTCTTCTCGTACACATCGTTGGCCACCAACAGCAGGCCATGGTACAAGCCGTACAGCACGTAATGAACGGTGAAACCGTGCCAGAAACCCATCAGCACCATGTTGGCGACCATCGCGACCCGTCCTGCGGTGGCACGCTCCTTGAAGAGCTTCTTGCGCATCAGATACATGGTCATCCGCGTGTAGAGATAGTCGCGGAACCAGAACGACAGGCTGATGTGCCAGCGGTTCCAGAAGTCCTTGATCGACTCCGCCACGAAGGGCATCCGGAAGTTGGGCGGGGTGCGCACGCCGTACAGGTAGGACAGGCCGACCGCCATGGCGGAGTAGCCGGCGAAGTCGAAGAACAACTGACCCGAGTAGAGGTACATGTAGGCGAGGGTCCGGGGCCAGCCCGAGGCCCACGACAGCTGGGACGCGAACCACGCGGCCAGCACGAACTTGTAGACGGCCCCCTGCAGGAGCAGCGTCAGGCCGCGCCCGAGCAGGTGGGAGTACTCGGTCGGGGTCCAGGTACGGTCGGCGTCGGCCTGGAACCTGCGCGACCGGTCGATCGGGCCGGACGCCAGGGTGGGGAAGAACAGCACGAAGTAGGCCAGCTCGAGCCACGACAGCCCTCCGCCGACCCCGCTCGCCGGCTCCTTGATCAGCCCGTCGGTGATCTCGAGCACGAGCTGGATCACCTTGAACGACAGGTACGAGACGCCGAGGAACCCGACGGAGAGCGACGGGAAGATGCCGAGGACCTTCACGAGCGCCAGCGGAAGGGTGGCGGCCACCGCGACGGCCCGCGGCAGGTAGCGGTGAACGCCGGGATGGCTCGTGAGGTAGCGCAGCCAGCCCTTGACCAGAAGTCCCTGGTAGGCGCAGAAGACGACCAGCCAGATCAGCTGGCTCGGGTGCTGCACCATCAGCACCCCCGCGACCAGCAGCGTGGCGACGAGCCCGTAGCCGCGGATCCGCCGCCCCGAGAGTCCCAGCACCACCGCGGGCAGGGTCAGCAACCCGACCGCGTAGAACCAGTAGAGGTTGCCGTAGGCGACCATCAGCGGTCGCCGGCCAGGAGGCGGCGGCGATCGACCTTGCCGTTGCCGGTGAGCGGCAGGGCCGGCACCGTCTCGATGATCTTCGGCACCATGTAGTCCGGCACGAACTGCCGGAGCCGCCGTTTCACGTCGGCGGCGAAGCCGAGCGGGCTGAGCGTGGTGGGCGCGTCGAGCTGCAGCACGGCGACGAGGTGGCTGACGGTGCCGTCGCCCTTGCGCACGGGAACCACCGCCGCGTGCACCACGTCGGACAGCCGGCGCAGGTTGTTCTCGATGTCCTCGATCTCGATGCGGTAGCCGTGCAGCTTCACCTGGTGGTCGATGCGCCCGAGGAAGTGGAGCATCCCGTCCGGATCGAGCCGGCCGAGGTCGCCGGTGCGGTAGGCGGGAGTGGGCACCCCGGCCACGTCGACGGTGATGAACGCGGCGGCGGTGAGGTCCGGTCGGCCGCGGTAGCCCAGCGACACGGTGTCACCCGCGATCACGACCTCGCCGGCGGGCGTGCCGGACGGGGCGTCGTCGACGTCCGGGGGCAGGTCGTCCTGGTCTTCATCGGGCGCCGTGGGGTGGATCAGGATGCTCGTCCCTGGCTTCGCCCGGCCGACGGGCAACGCGCCGCCGTGGCGCAGCACGTCGTCGTCGACGAGCACCGACGTGACCGCCACGGTGGATTCGGTCGGGCCGTAGGTGTTGTGGACCAGGGCGCCGGGGAACCGGTCGAGCAGCGACCGTGCGGTGGAGGGCGCCAGCGTCTCGCCGCAGAACCAGAACACGGCCGCGCGAGGGAGCAGCTCGGCGTTGAAGGCCCGGTCGGCGAGGCAGAGGTCGGCGAACGAGGGTGTGGAGACCCAGACGCTGACCCCCGAGCGGCGGAGGTCGGCGTGCAGGTCGCGCGCCCGGGCCACGAGCTCGGCAGGCAGCGAGTGCAGCGTCGCCCCCGAGGTGAGCGCCCCGTAGAGGTCCATCACGGAGAGGTCGAACGAGAACGGCGCCTGGTTGAGCCACACCGCGTCGTCGCGGGCGGTGGCCCGCGCGGGCGGCGCGGTGAAGGTGGCCGCCCACTCGACGAACCGCTCCAGGGCCGTGCGGGAGATCTGGACCCCCTTCGGACGCCCCGTCGAGCCCGAGGTGTAGATGACGTAGAACGGCTCGTCCGGGCCGACCGGCACCGGCGTGGCGCCCGGCAGCGGGGCCAGCG
>Ga0073899_10001729_pt1 | contig 19861 bp, 19 predicted proteins | sample KloWWTmetaKNB5Ph_FD_88975 | JGI IMG/M metagenome (GOLD analysis project Ga0073899, IMG submission 88975) | Active sludge microbial communities from Klosterneuburg, Austria, studying microevolution and ecology of nitrifiers - Klosterneuburg... | ecosystem: Engineered > WWTP > Aerobic digester >... | reverse complement strand
TTTTTGATGCTGGCGTCTTAATGTGACTCAAGGCATTTCAATCTGGAAAGGGTAAATCATGTTGACCATTCAAGACTGTATCGAACTGTCCGATCTGACCGAAGAGGAAGTCCTCGCCATTGCGGAGCATGAACATATTCCGGAAATGGTTGCCGTCGAACTGGGTAACTACCTGGTTCATACTGTGGGCGGTGAGAAGAAAATCAAGCGCATGATTGCCGACGACATTGCCCACGCCAAGGAAACCGGCAATGTAAAGCATGCCGCGCTGCTCAAGACCGTGCTGAAGCATTATGTTGAGCATCACAGCAAGGTCGCCTGACGACGTATTTCATTAGCGCATCATAAAAAAACCGGCCCTGTATTCAGGGCCGGTTTTTCTTTGCATGGGCGAAATTAATCTGACCCGATCGGCTCAGTCGCCAACATTCAGGAAAACCATCGTCTGGTTAAGTAACTGGTAACCGATTTCGCCGAAGGTCATCGGGCCGATGATATGGCCGGTGTGCTTGCCCTCCAGATCCGAGTAGAGGAAATTGAGGATGCAGTTGCAGGAGAAGGCGATTTCGCCATTCACCTTGGGCAGGGCGCTTTCGATGGCGTGGTGATAATCGCTGATCGGCGCGGCGACCCGATATTCGACGCCAGGGAAAACCGGGGCGTAGAACTCGACCCGCTTGCTCGACCGCTCGATTCCCTTGATGCTGACGTTGATCATGGCGCCGCTGTAATCGGCAACCAGCGGCAGGCGGGTATCGATCCCGTTGTCCAGCAGGTAGTCAGCCAGATTGGCTGGTGTGCCATCGATCTGACAGGCGCCAGCGCTGAAGCCGGTATCGTCGAAGGTGATGCCGGGGCCGTTGCCGGGGCGGAACAGGTTGACGATGTCGATCTGGGCGAATTTCTCGGGAGGTAGGGTTACATCCATGACCACCGTGTTCTCCTCGGAAAACTCGCCGGTGGTGCCGAGAACGACCTTGGGTTTGATTTTGCCCAGGTCGTCGAGATGGACGCCGGCGATCCAGCCGATCAGTGGCTTCATGTACATGTCTTCGTAGTTCGGCGCATTGGCCGCGAAGTTGGCGTGACAGGCGCTGAAGGCGGGAATGATGACAACGCTGTAGCCGTTTTCCGGGGCGTTGCGGCAAATTTGCGCCAGTGAGCCTTCGTCGTAAAAACGCAGTTGCGGTGTACTCTCGAAGTCGCTTACTTCGGTGACGAAGACTTCATCGCGGCTGATGGTGCCGCCGCCGGCAGCCATGAAGTAGGGAATGGTGCCGCCGATCCAGTTGCCGAGCGGCAGTTTTCGAAGGGCGGTTTCGTCGCCCGCAATACTGAGTGTTTTGCCACTCAGGATCATTTCGGCTGCGCTGGTAACCGAGATCAGTGCTTGTATGGTTTTCATGGAGTTTCCCCGTGTGGTGGCTCAAAGTCCGGAGAGTTGGACGAGTTGGGCCAGCTCGTGGCCGAGCATTTTTTCATGGCGCACGAAGTAGCGCTGCATTTCGTGGGTCTTCAGCATGCGGACATCGCCATCGGTGATGAGCGCAAACTGCTCGCGCAGTTTGGTCAGCAGGAGCTTGAGGCTGAGCGCCCGAATGTCGAGGTTGATGCTGCCGTCGAGCAGTTTTTCCCAGACTGGATCGGTCGCCTCCGGCACATTGGAGGCGGCCTGTTCGGCGCCTGTCGCATGGCTGGGCTGGGGGCTGGACAGCCCTGCCTTGCCTTGGTCGAGGTTGTGTTTGAATTTCCATAGCTCGGCGACCGGAATGTCGAGCAGTGAACAGATCGCCTGAAAACTGATGCCCTCCAGGAACATGCCGGCAATTTGTCGGGCGAGGGCATGCGTGAAAGGCTGCTCTGCCTCGCCGAACCACGGCAGCTGCTGTTGATCCGGGCTGGTGGGCGGGATGGCATGGACCATACAGCGGGCCTTGCCGATATTGATGTGCCGCCAGACCCGCTCGCTGCCTTGTGGCGTGGTGTTCTTGGCGCCAAAGAACCAGCTGCCCCGCGGTGTTTCCTGGGCTACCCAGAGGTCAATTTGTTGTTTCCCAAGGTCGTTCCGCATGCGGGTGATGTGCCAGGGTGCATCAATTTCCAGTGCTTGACGCAGCATATCCTCAGGTTTCATTGTTGCTCTCCATGTCTCTTCCCTTGATCGGGTTGTTAGCTTTGTAAATTTTGACACAAGCTGCTCATTCAGCAAGGAACGTGCTATGCCGTCAGCGCTAGCAATTTGGTCGATTTGGTGTGTATTTGTGTGAAAAAAATGCACGAATGCTGAAAAACCGTACAGCGTAGTTCGGAATTTCAGTGCGCTGCGGTCGACGGGAAAAAAGGCGAAAATTCTCTTCGCCCCCATCTCCAGAAAACCATGAGCTGCATTTGGCCAATTTACGTAAGGCCAGCGTATCCGCCGGGGGCACACTAGACCTATGAAAATACTTGTCCTTGGTTCTGCCGCCGGTGGCGGTTTTCCGCAGTGGAATTGCAATTGCCGCAATTGTGCTGGTTTGCGTGCTGGCAGTGTGCGGGCCACGGCGCGTACGCAGTCTTCGATTGCGGTGAGCGCCAATGGCGTTGATTGGGTGCTGTTCAATGCCTCGCCCGACATCCTTGCCCAGATTCGTGCCAATCCTGAAATGCAACCAGGGCGTGGTCTGCGCGATACCGGCATCGTCGGTGTCGTGCTGATCGATGCCCAGATCGATCACACCACCGGCCTCTTCATGCTGCGCGAGGGCAAGCCGCTGGATATCTGGTGCACGCCGCAGGTGCATGAGGATCTGACCACCGGCAATCCGATTTTCAATGTCTTGTCCCACTTCTGCACCGTGCGCTGGCAGCCGGTGCAGGCCGTCTCCCCGCAGCCCTTCTCCATTCCCGGGGCGGCGGGGTTGCGCTTTACGCCGGTGCCGCTGTCAAGCAAGGCGCCACCGTACTCCCCGCATCGCCACGATCCGCATCCGGGAGACAACATCGGCATGTTGATCGAGGACGAGGCGAGCGGCCACAAGGTTTTCTACGCACCGGGTTTTGGTGCAATGGAACCGCATCTCGAGTCCTTTATTGCTGAATCCGATTGCATCATGCTTGACGGCACTTTCTGGACCGATGACGAAATGATTCGTCTCGGCGTCTCGCAAAAGACGGCCCGTGAAATCGGTCACCTGCCGCAGTCCGGCCAGGACGGCATGATGGCCTTGCTGGCGCGTTACCCGAAGCCGCGCAAGGTGCTGATCCACATCAACAACACCAATCCCATTCTGGATGAGGACTCGCCAGAAAGGGCTGAATTAAGCGGGGCCGGCATCGAGCTCGCCTTCGATGGAATGCAAATTGAATATGGAGACAAAAAATGAAAATGGACAATTTACAGCCGTGGACCGCAGCAGAGTTCGAAGACAAGCTGCGCGCCATGGGCGACCGTTACCATAGCCATCATCCCTATCAGGTGATGATGCGCGAAGGTAAGTCGAGCCGGGCGCAGATCCAGGCCTGGGTCGCCAATCGCTACTATTACCAGATCAACATCCCGATCAAGGATGCGGCGATCATGGCCAACTGCCCGGATCGGGAGGTGCGTCGGCACTGGGTGCAGCGCATTCTTGATCACGATGGCTACGGTGGCGAGGAGGGTGGTATCGAGGCCTGGATTCGCCTCGGTGAGGCCGTTGGCCTGACCCGTGAGGAAATTGTTTCGCAAAAACTGGTGCTGCCTGGCGTCCGCTTCGCCGTCGATGCCTACGTCAATTTCGCCCGCCAGCGGCCGTGGCAGGAAGCCGCCGCTGCTTCGCTGACCGAGCTGTTCGCGCCAACCATTCATAAATCTCGCCTCGACAATTGGCCGACGCATTACCCGTGGATCGAGGCGGAGGGCTACAACTATTTTCGTCGCAGTCTCAACGAAGCGCCGCGCGATGTCGTGCATGGCCTGCGCATTACCCTCGGTCATTTCAATACCCGCGAATTGCAGGAACGGGCGCTGGAAATCCTCCAGTTCAAGCTCGACATCCTGTGGTCTCTGCTCGACGCCATGCTGCTCGCCCATTGCCCGGTACAGATCGAAGGCTGGGGTGCTTATCGGACGATGGCGCAGGTCTCATGATTTTCATGAGCCTCTTTTGGCGAATGGCCGGGTGCGCTTAAAAGCCTGTGGCCGAATAATCATCTCAGGAGCGGCACGGTGTCGCTCCGCACTCAAGGAGACACAATATGAACTGGCAAACCCCTGCTTACTGCGAAATCCGCCTCGGCTTTGAAGTAACCGCCTACGTATACGTTCGCTGAACCCCAGAGGCGGTAGCCGGTCCGGCTGCCGCCTCACCGGAGAGCCGCCATGGAAATCAACACTGAAATTCGTCCGCGGCTCAGTCCGCACTATGTCTTCCGCTGGGAAGCCAGCCAGGATGCCCACATCCTGCTCTATCCGGAAGGTCTGATCAAACTCAACCCGGCAGCCGCTGAAATTCTCAAGCGCTGCGATGGTGAGAGGACGGCAGATGCCATCATCGCCGATCTCAACGCCGCTTTTCCCGGTCAGCCCGATGCTATCGCCCGCGATACGCACGCTTTTCTAAGCGCTGCCCAGGACAAGGGATGGTTGCGGTCAACCTGATATTCAGGCAAAAATCGGCGCCTCTCCCAAATCATAAGAAAAAATCCATGAAACACTGTCCCAAGCGCCTCGTCGTCATTCTTGCTGCGACTTTCCCTTGCGTTGCCGCCGCTGAATCTGCTGCCGTAGTGACGCTGGATAGCGTCGTCGTTACTGGCAGCCGCGTCGAACACAAGAGCTTTGATCTGCCGGCCGCAATTGATGTCGTCGATGCTGAACGTATTGGGGCGGATAACGCCAAGGTCAATGCCTCCGAGGCGTTGGCAGCAGTGCCCGGTATCACGGTTCAGAACCGCCAGAACTACGCCCAGGACCTGCAAATTTCCTCGCGCGGCTTTGGGGCGCGTTCTGCCTTCGGCGTCCGTGGTATCCGCCTGATCGCCGATGGCATCCCGGCGTCGATGCCGGACGGCCAGGGGCAGGCGGCAACCTTCAATCTCGATCGGGCCGAACGTATAGAAGTCTTGCGTGGACCGATGTCGGCGGTCTATGGCAACCACGCCGGCGGTGTCATTCAGATGTTTACCGCCGACGGCAAGGGCGCACCCAGCGTTGAAGGGAATTTCTCCGCTGGCAGTTATGGCAGCTGGAAGGCCGATCTCAGTGCTCAGGGCGAAGTCGGCGGTGTCGGCTATGTGATCGACACCTCCCGCTTTTCAACTGACGGTTACCGTGATCACAGTTCGGCTGATCGCGACCAGACCATGGCCAAGCTGACCTTCAAGCCAAGCCAGGATGGCAAGCTGACCTTGATTGCCAACATCTTCAAGCAGGATGCCGAAGATCCGCAGGGTTTGTCCTGGACCGCCTACCAGAAAGATCCACGAAGCGTTGCCCAGGGGGCGCTCGACTTCAATACTCGTAAAAGCATCGACCACAAGCAGGGCGGGATGACTTATGAGCATCGTTTTGGTGAGCACCTGGTGCAGCTTTCCGCCTATGCCGGGCAACGATCGACGATTCAGTACCAATCAATTCCGATAGCGACTCAACTTTCTTCTGCCAGGCAATCCGGCGGTGTGATCGATTTTGATCGAGATTTTTCCGGCGTTTCCGGACGCTGGATCGGACGTTTTGATTTGGCCGGGGGGCGGCTGACGACGACAGTTGGTGTCGATTACGAACAGTCGACAGATGATCGACGTGGCTACGAGAATTTCACGGGCAGCGGCGTTCCACCTAATTGCATGGCAAATACCTGCGGCGTAAAAGGAAAACTCCGGCGCGATGAGCAGGATCGCGTCTCAAGCTTCGACCAATATGCCCAGGCCGAGTGGCAGGGCGAGCGCTGGACCTTCAGCGGTGGCATCCGCCACAGCCGCGTCGCCTTCAAGGTCGACGACAATTACATCGTCGGCAGCAATGGAGACGACAGCGGCAATGTCAGTTACAGCGAGACAACGCCAACTGTGGCAGCCATGTATCGCCTGACTCCGACGGTCAATCTCTACGCCAGTGCGGCCCGCGGCTTCGAGGCGCCGACCTTCAACGAGATGTTTTATTCCAGCGGTGGCGGGACATTCAACTTTTCTCTGGAGCCGTCGACCAGCACGCATTATGAAACTGGCGTGAAGGCATTTGTCGGCAACGACAGCCGACTGGACGTGGCGCTGTTTCATATCAAGACCGATAACGAAATGGTCGTGCTTTCAAGCACGGGTGGGCGTACTGCTTACCAGAATGCCGGACCGACGGTCCGCAAGGGCTTGGAAGTTGCGTTTGATAGCCGTTGGGCGAACAATTTCAGCACTCGCATCGCCTACACCTTCCTTGATGCCAAGTATGATGAATCCTTTACCTTCAACACTGCCTTCCCGGTCGTGACGAAAACCGTCGATGCCGGCAACCATCTGCCGGGTGTCGCCGCGCAAACTTTGTTCAGCGAACTCGTCTGGAAACATCCGGCCAGCGGTTTCCATGCTGCGGTCGAAGGCATTGTCCGGGACAAGATTTATGTCGAAGACACCAACGTTGACAAGGCCGCACCGGGTTACGCCATCGCCAACCTCCGGTTCGGTGTCGATCGCAAGTTTGATGCCTTGAGTCTTCGCACCTTCTTGCGTTTCGACAATATCTTCGACCACCAGTATGTCGGCTCGGTCATTGTTGGTGACAGCAATGGGCGCTATTACGAATCCGCGCCGGGGCATACCTGGCTGGCGGGAGTCAGTGCCCGCTACAGCTTCTAAGTCGCTTCTTTACTCTTCAAATCAAGCCCGGTTCGCCGGGCTTTTTTTTGCGCCAAATACCCCAATGATCGGAGGCGGCAGTTTCGTTAATGGTATCTTTTCAGACCATTTGTTGCGAAACAGCGATCTTCATGCGCCAGATTCTCTCTGCTCCCTTGCTTTATGAAGCCACGCCGTCATTCTTTTCTCTGAAAAATGCTTTTTGGGTTGGTGCGGCGCTTTCTGTTTGTCTGATCTCACCCGTCTTCGCGGCGGATGACCTTGTGACGAGGCAAGTTACCGGGAGTGATTTTCGGTCGGCCAGTGAAGCTTTGGTTGAGGCTGTCGAAGCCGAGGGCTTGGTGGTGAGTGCGCGGATTCCTTTCAACAAAATGCTTGAGCGCACTGCAGGTGCTGTTGCCCGTCAGGGAAGCCCGTTTGCCAATGTGGAGGTCGTACAGTTCTGCAGCAGCATGCTGGCCTGGCAATTACTGGAAGAGGAGGCTGCCCAGGTTGGGCTTTGTCCGCTCTCCATTACGCTCTATGAAATGGCGGACGAACCAAGTCGTCTCACGCTTGTTTACCGTTCGCCGGGGTCCGCCACACCTGGCCGGGTCAAGGCGGGAAAATTGCTCCAGCGTCTGGTTGACCGTAGTGCCGAACTGGCCCGATTGCGTTGGTAAGGGCGCTACGCTGCTTAACTGCGGTGGTTCATCAGGGCTTTGAGCCCATTTACATTCAGAATCCGGATGTGCTTCTGCTGAACTGCAATATGACCTTCTTCCTGAAAACGGGAGAATGTTCTTGATACAGTTTCCAGCTTGAGTCCAAGATAGCTGCCAATTTCTTCGCGGGTCATGCGCAGGAAAAATTCGGCATGCGAATAACCGCGTGCCGTGAAGCGTTGTGACAGGTTGAGTAGAAAGGCCGCCAGTCGCTCTTCGGCGCGCATGGTGCCGAGCAGCATCATGACCCCGTGATCGCGAACAATTTCCCGGCTCATTACCTTGTGAAAGTGGTGTTGCAGCGAATGAATTTCACGCGACAGGCTTTCCATTTGTGAGAACGGGATGGCGCAGATGTCGCTATCCTCAAGGGCGATTGCATTACAGGTGTGTTGTTCTGTACAGATGCCATCAAGACCCAGCAGTTCACCACCCATTTGAAAGCCGGTGACCTGTTCGCGGCCGTCCTCAATCAATACATCAGTCTTGAAAAAGCCGCTGCGAATGGCAAAGATTGCATCAAAGGGATCGCCAACCCGGTAAAGATGTTCGCCGCGCTTCATGCGGCGGCGATTTGAGACAAGCGAGTCAAGCCGCTCAAGCTCCTCCGGGTCAAGTCCGTAAGGCAGGCAAAATTCACGCAGATTACAATTGGAACAGGCGGTTTTGACCAAGGCTAGGGAACTAACCTTACGCTGCGCGTTCTGTAGGGGCATTCACAATCTCCGTTCGGTTGACCCACGTCAACTACAAATGGGATTCGTATATCGATAATTGGAGTCAAACTTGACCGGTATGTTCAATGAACTTCGCAACTGATAACTTCGTTTTTGATCCACAGATAATTCGTCGCTTTGACGTTAATGGTCCCCGTTATACGTCTTTTCCGACAGCTGATCGTTTCGTTGAGGCATTTAACTCTGAAGCGGCCAAACTCTGGCTGGGGAAACGTAATATTGGCGGGATTAGCCGGCCGCTCTCATTATATTTCCACATTCCTTTTTGTAACACAATTTGCTACTACTGCGCCTGCAATAAGATCATTACCAAGGATCACGGACGTAGCGCCAAGTATCTGAAATACCTGGCCAAGGAGTTGACGCTGCAAAGTGCCAGCCTTGAAGGGCGGGATGGTGAGCATGAAGTGATTCAACTGCATTGGGGTGGCGGTACGCCAACTTTCCTGTCGCATGATGAAATGCGTCAGTTGATGGGTGAGACCCGCAAACACTTCAAGTTGCTGGACGGTGGTGAATATTCAATTGAAGTTGATCCGCGCAAGGTTGATACCGCAACGGTTGCGCTGCTGGGCGAACTCGGTTTTAACCGGATGAGCGTTGGCGTGCAGGATTTTGACGAGCGCGTGCAGGTCGCAGTCAATCGTATCCAGAGCGAAGAGGAAACGGCCAACGTTATTACGGCGGCAAGAGCCAACGGTTTCAAGTCGATTTCAGTCGATCTGATCTACGGCTTGCCGCATCAATCGGTGATGGGTTTCAGCCGGACGCTGGATCGTGTACTGGCGATGGACCCGGATCGTTTGTCGATCTACAACTACGCGCATATGCCGACCCTGTTCAAGCCGCAACGCCGGATTGCCGATGAGGATCTGCCGGCGGCTGATACAAAATTGCAGATTCTTGCCTTGGCAATCAAGAAGTTGACCGAGGCCGGTTATGTTTTCATCGGCATGGATCACTTTGCCAAGCCGGACGATGAAATGGCCATTGCCCAGCGCCAGGGTCGCCTGCACCGGAATTTCCAAGGTTACTCAACCTACGCCGATTGCGACATGCTCTCTTTTGGTATTTCGTCGATCAGCAAGGTGGGGCCAACCTACAACCAGAATGTCAAAACGCTGGATGAATATTACGACCGGCTCGATGCCCAGATACTGCCGGTTTTCCGGGGTATCGAGCTGAATGCCGATGACGTTTTGCGGCGCTCGATCATTCAGGCGCTGATGTGCCATTTTGAGCTATCCATTGAAAGCATCGAAAGTGCTCATCTGATTAATTTCAGGGAGTATTTTGCCGTCGAACTGGAAGACATGAAGGAAATGGAGGCGGCTGGTCTGCTCAAGGTCGATCGCGAGTGGATCACCGTGTTGCCGCCGGGCCGCATGCTGGTTCGCGTCATTACGATGCTCTTCGACCGTTACCTGCGGACTGACCGCGAGCGCAAACGCTATTCCAAGGTGATTTGAGTATCGCGCATCACTCGGGGCGTGCGGGTTAAACTGGACGCCCCTTTTTGTTTGTTTGCCCGATGCCCGATTCCGGCTATCTCGCCCTTTTCCTCGTTGGTCTGCTCGGTGGCACCCATTGTGTCGGCATGTGCGGTGGCATTGTCGGGGCGCTATCGATGGGGGTGCCGGCTCGCTGGTCAATGTTGTTCGCCTATAACGCCGGGCGCATTTTCTCCTACTCAGCCGCTGGTACCATTGCCGGCGCACTCGGTGCCGCCAGCCTTGGCCTTGAAGGACAGGTGCCGGCGCGGCTGATTCTCTATTTTTTCGCCAATCTGATGTTGGTCGCGCTGGGGTTTTATCTACTTGGTGTGACCAGGGCGCTGGCCTTCACTGAACGCATCGGACAAAACCTCTGGCGCGTACTCCAGCCGCTGACCAAGCGCTTTTTGCCGGCCCGTAGCGTCGGCCAGGCGTTCCCGCTCGGTTTGCTCTGGGGCTGGCTGCCCTGCGGTCTGGTCTATAGCGCCTTGGCCAGTTCGCTCAGTGCCGGCTCGGCGGGTCGCGGCGCCTTGATGATGCTGGCTTTTGGCCTGGGCACATTGCCAAATCTGTTACTCGCCGGCATCCTGTTGGCACGTCTGAATGAATTTGTCCGCCGCCCGGCGGTACGCCTGTTTTCTGGCCTGTTGGTGCTCGGCTTTGGCCTCTATGGCTTGTTCGGGCTGCTGCGTCTGCTCGGCTGGATTTAACTTAGGGATCAGCGATGAAAATACTGTTGCCGGTTGATGGTTCTGAAAGTGCGCTGCGGGCTGTCGATCATCTGATTGCTCATGGCGCGTGGTTCCGTGATGTGCCGGAGGTTCACCTCTTGCATGTGCACGCACCCATTCCGATTGGTCGTGTTCAGGCCCATATCGGGAAGGAAACCTTGCAGGCTTACTACCTTGAGGAGAGCCAGGCATTGTTGATCGAGGCGCAGAAAAAACTCGATGCGGCGGGGCGATTCCATACGACGCATATTCATGTCGGGCAGCCGGCCGAGGTTATCGTCAAGATGGCATCTGATCTGGGTTGCGACCTGATTGTGATGGGGACGCACGGGCGTAGTGGCATTGCCGGTTTGGTCATGGGGTCCGTCGCCAACCGCGTGCTGCATCTGGCAACCTGTCCGGTGCTGTTGGTCAAGTGAGCGAAACAGAAAGCAGGGTTGTCGAGTTCTCGATTGGCGGCATGACCTGTGCCGCCTGCTCGGTGCGTCTGGAAAAAGTTTTGAATCGGCAGCCGGGCATGCAGGCCAATGTGAATCTGGCGTCCGAGCGGGCGCGGGTGCGTCTGGCCGATGGAGCAGATGAAGCGGCGGTGGTGGCTGCTGTGGCCAGGGCCGGTTTTTCAGCTGCACTGGTTGATAGCCAGACCCGGGAACGGGAAAAAGCCGAGAAATTGCGCGTTTACCGTAGCGAGGTTCGGCGCTTCTGGATTTCGGTCGCGCTTACCTTGCCGCTGGTGGGGCAAATGTTATTCATGTTCGGCGAACACGGCCACATGTATGAGTTGCCGCGCTGGCTGCAACTGGCGCTGGCGACGCCCGTCCAGTTCTGGATCGGCTGGCGTTTTTACGACGGTGCCTACAAGACACTGCGGGGCGGCGGGGCCAATATGGATGTCTTGGTTGCGCTCGGTACCAGCATGGCCTGGGGTTTTTCGACGGTGGTGACGCTGTTCGGCCTTGATCAACACGTTTATTACGAGGCCGGGGCTGCAGTTATTACGCTGGTCTTGCTCGGTAAATTACTGGAGGCCAGGGCCAAGGCAAGGACATCGGAGGCAATCGAGTCGCTGATTCGCCTGCAGCCCAAAACGGCACGTATCGAGCGCGATGGGCAGTGGATGGAAATGCCGGTTGAGGCGCTGATGCCGGGTGATATTTTTCTCGTTCGGCCGGGCGAAAGCGTGCCAGTCGATGGTGAGGTGATCGATGGCGAATCGAGCGTCAATGAAGCGATGTTGACCGGTGAAAGCATGCCGGTCGGCAAGCGGGCTGATGACAAGGTCTTTGCTGCCACTACCAATGGGCAGGGTGCCTTGCGCTGCCGGGCGACCGGGGTGGGCGAACATACGTTGCTGGCCGGCATCATTCGTCTGGTCGGCGAGGCGCAGGGATCGAAGGCGCCGGTGCAAAGGCTGGCCGACCGGATTTCGGCGATTTTTGTGCCGGTGGTCTGCGTCATCGCCTTGCTCACTTTCATCGGTTGGTGGGGGTATTCCGGCGAGTTTGCCGAAGCGCTGGTCAATGCGGTGGCGGTGCTGGTCATTGCCTGTCCGTGCGCGCTGGGCCTGGCGACACCGACGGCAATCATGGTTGGCACCGGGCAAGGGGCGCGTGCCGGCATTCTGGTCAAGAATGCCGAGGCGCTGGAACGGGCGGAACGCATCAAGATATTGGCGCTCGACAAGACCGGCACCCTGACTTGCGGTAGGCCGCAGGTCACCGACGTCGTACCGCGTGGCCTCGGGCGTGACGAGGCGCTGCGCCTGGCTGCCGCGCTTGAGCAGAATTCCGAGCACCCGTTGGCGCGAGCCATTGTTGCCGAAAGTGCGGCGGCTCAGGGGCAAGACCTCAGTGCTACGGTCAACCTGAAAAAAGTGCAAAATTTCAAGGCCTTGCCCGGGCATGGCATTGAAGGCGAGATCGAGGGGCGCTTGTTGCGTCTCGGTTCGCCGGCCTGGCTTGGCGTCGAGGCCGATCCGGTCGTGTGTGGTTTGCAGCAAGCGGGCAAAACGGTGGTGGCACTGGCCGACGGCGACCGGGTGCTGGCCCTGCTGGCCATCGCCGATGCCTTGCGACCAAGCTCGCGGGCGGCGGTAGCACGTTTGCGCCAGCGTGGTATCCGGGTGGTCATGCTGACCGGCGACAATGCCGCGACGGCAGCAGCAATCGCCGCTGAAGCCGGAATTGCCGAGTTCCTTGCCGGTATATTGCCCGGTGACAAGGCGGCGGCAATTGCCGAGTTGAAGGCGGGTGGCGCTCTGGTGGCGATGGTCGGCGACGGTATCAACGACGCGCCGGCATTGGCGGCAGCAGATGTCAGTTTTGCCATCGGGGCCGGCTCCGATGCTGCAATTGAGGCGGCCGACCTGACCTTGATCCGTAGCGACCTGCTCGGTGTGGCCGACGCAATCGACCTTTCGGCGGCCACCTTGGGCAAGATACGGCAAAACCTTTTCTTTGCATTCATCTACAATGTGCTCGGAATACCGCTTGCTGCCGCGGGTTTGCTCAATCCGGTCGTTGCCGGTGCAGCGATGGCCATGAGTTCCGTTTCCGTTGTGTCGAATTCATTGCTCCTGAAACGCTGGCGGCCTGGTGCGTCACAAAGATAACGAAAAAATGTCGGGGAATGTGTATGACCGCAGGCGTTGGGGGGGTATGTTTGGCCAAGGCAGACTCCGGTGAGATGACCGGCGCTGGAGGCACGGCTCATGACGGTGCCGGAGAGCGTGAAGCCCAATTTCTCTCCACCATGGAAGCGGCCCAGGTTGGTATTTTCGTCCTTCAGGATCACCTCTTCAGGTATGCCAACCCCTTTTTGCTCGACTTGTTTGGCTATACGGCAGACGAGTTTGTCGACCGGTTAGGGCCGCTTGATCTGGTTGCACCCGAGCAGCACGCCGTACTGGTGCAAAAGATGGATGAGCGCTGTGCCGGTGTGCAAGGCATGCGCTACGAGCTGTCGGCCATTCGCAAAGATGGCTCCATGTTTCCCGTAACCATTCTTGGCTCACCCTCGACTTTCAATGGCCAGCCGGCATCGGTAGGTACGGTAGTCGACATTTCGGCCCAGAAAACAGCTGAGCTGAAAATTCGCGAGCTGGCCGATTTCGACGCCTTGACCGGGCTTCCCAACCGTCGTTTATTGCGTGACCGGGTCATGCAGCTCCTGGCGACGGCCGAACGTGACGAGTCTGCCGTGACCTTGATGTTTCTCGATCTCGATCATTTCAAGCGCGTCAATGACTCCCTCGGTCACAGTGTCGGTGACGAGTTGCTGTGTGCCGTTGCCGAGCGCTTGTCGACCATGGTCCGGCGGATCGATACGCTGGCCCGCCTGGGCGGTGATGAATTTATTCTTGCCCTGCCTGGCATCCAGGCCGGGGGCGCGGCCGAGGTGGCGCGTCGCCTGCTTGCAGCGTGCAGTGTGCCTTTTACTGTTGGTGGGCATGACCTGATGCTGACGCCGTCAATTGGGATCAGTATTCATCCGCAGGACGGGAAGGATATCGAAACCCTGCTCAAGAATGCCGATGCAGCGATGTACAAGGCCAAGGATCAAGGTCGCAACACCTTCCAGTTCTATGCCGCAGAAATGAATCGGGTGACGCTGGACCACTTGCTAATGGAGAGCAACCTGAGGCGGGCGCTTAAGCAACAGGAATTCGTGCTGCATTACCAGCCGCTGGTCAGTTTGCAGAGCGGCCTGATTATCGGTGTCGAGGCACTGATTCGTTGGCAACACGCGGATCTGGGATTGATCATGCCAAACCAGTTTATCCGGGTCGCTGAAGATACCGGCCTGATTAACCCGATTGGCGACTGGGTCTTGAGTGAAGCCTGCCGTCAGGCGCAAAGCTGGATCGATGCTGGTTTGCCAGCGATGGTGATGGCGGTCAACGTGTCGCCAGTACAGTTTCGCCAGCTTGGCTATGTCGATGCCGTCGCTGGCGCACTGGCTGCTTCGGGGCTGGAGGCCGGGCTGCTGGAACTGGAGTTGACCGAGGGCACGGTGATGCACGATGCCGACATTAATCTTGGCACCCTGTCGGCGTTGCACCGGATGGGGATCGAACTCTCGGTCGATGATTTTGGTACCGGCTACTCCTCGTTGTCCTATCTGAAACGCTTTCCAGTCAGCAAGCTGAAAATCGACCGCTCTTTCGTTCGCGACCTTGAAGTCGATTCGGACGACCGGGCCATTGCCTCAACCATCGTCAGCATGGGCCGCAACCTCCGGCTCACGGTCTTGGCCGAAGGTGTCGAAACCGCCGAGCAACTGGCGCTGTTGCGCAATATGGATTGCGACATGGCGCAGGGCTATTATTTCAGCCGGCCGCTAGCGGCTGCCGACATTACCGAACTGCTGCGGATGCAGCCGTTCCTGAAACAGGAGTAGAAAATGGAGAATACCGTCATCAAAGTCGGCGGCATGAGCTGCCAAGGTTGCGTCAAGAATATTACCGACGTGCTGAACGGCATGGTCGGTGTTGCCTCGGCCGTAGTCTCACTGGATGCCGGTGAGGCGAAGTTGGCCTACGACCCGCAGATGGTGAGCCGCGAGGCGCTGCTGGGAGCGATCGAGGATGCCGGTTTCGACGCCGAATAAAGTTATTAAATAAAAATAGACAAGAGAACAGTTGTGTCAGCAGAAAAAATAAGACTCACCCAGCTTTCCCATGGTGGCGGTTGCGGTTGCAAGATTTCCCCGGTCATCCTTGAAAAAATCCTTGGCGGCATGGCGCCCGGCATCATCCCGCCGCAACTTTTAGTCGGCACAGAAACCAGTGACGATGCTGCGGTCTATCAGATCAATCCGCAGCAGGCGATTGTGGCGACAACGGACTTTTTCATGCCGATCGTCGATGATCCCTTCGATTTCGGCCGGATTGCCGCGACCAACGCCATTTCCGATATTTATGCGATGGGTGGCACGCCGCTCTTTGCGCTGGCCCTGGTCGGCATGCCGGTCAATGTGCTGCCGCTCGAAACTATCACCAAGATTCTGGCCGGGGGCGAAGCCGTTTGTCGGGCCGCAGGCATTCCGATTGCCGGCGGCCACACCATCGATTCGGTGGAGCCGATTTACGGTCTGGTCGCCATCGGTCTGGTCAATCCGGCCCATCTCAAGCGCAATTCAGGCGCCCGGCCGGGCGATAAACTGATTCTTGGCAAGCCGCTTGGCGTTGGCGTTTACAGCGCCGCGCTGAAAAAAGAAAAGCTGCACGAGAGTGATTACGCAGCGATGATTGCCAGCACCACCCAGTTGAATACGCCTGGGCCGGTGCTCGCCTGTCTGGACGGCGTGCATGCGGTTACCGATGTGACCGGCTTCGGCTTGCTCGGGCATCTGATGGAAGTGTGCAAGGGCAGCCGAGTGCGGGGCCGCCTGAATTTTGCCGATATTCCCCTGATGCCCCGTGCTCTCGAGTTTGTCGAATCCGGCTACATCACCGGCGCTTCGGCCCGTAACTGGGAGAGCTATGGCGATGCGGTGCAACTGACACCTGGCTTGGACCAGGCTGCAAAGGCGTTGCTGACCGATCCGCAGACATCCGGCGGCCTGCTGGTTTCTTGTTCCCCGGACACGGTGACCGAAGTCCTGTCGATTTTTCTCCAGCAAGGTTTTTCGCATGTCTCGGTGATCGGCGAAGTGCTCGAGGCTGAGCCCGGTATCGATGTGAGTTGAAAGGAAGCATCATGTGGCGATTGATTGCACTGCTTTGGAAGGCCGTTATTTTGCTTGGCATGTCATTGCCGGTGAATGCACTGGCCAATGCGCTGGCGGTTCCGGAGGCAGTGGTCAGTTTCTCCAATCGTGAGATCGTCGTCCTGCGCAGCTCGGTGCAGGGGATCTCGCCGGAACTTCGGGCCAAACGCATTGAGGAACGCTTGCGCTCGCTGGAGGAGAAGGAGCTAGTCAAGCCGCTGGTACGCAGTCAAGCGGTGGTCGACCACCAGGCAGGCGTGCTTTTCACGATTGCTGATCGTGCCATTTTCGTGCTTTACGAGGCCGATCTGGACAAGGAGTCCAAGCTGGACCTTGATGCCACTGCCGATCAAGTCGAGGCGCGACTGAAAGCCGCCATCACCGCCACCCTTGAGCAGCGGAGTGGGCCGATCCTGCTCCAGGGGCTACTCCTTACCGTCCTGGCTACTGCTCTTGCCGGGGCGCTGCTACTCGGGATCCGGCGAGTGACAACATTTCTGCTGGCCCGACTGCAGGTACGGATTCAGTCGGCACGGGAGGGTTCCGGAATGCGTTGGGCCGAGCATGCCTGGCTTCTCTTCCGGCGGCTTGCACAGCTGTTTCTGGCTTTCCTGTGGGTTGCAATTGCCTACCTGTGGTTTATCTATGTGTTGGGTAATTTCCCGATGACCCAACCGCTGGCCGAAAAGCTCTCCGGCTTCCTTTCCAGCTTGCTGGCCCTGCTCGGGCGCGGCACCATTTCTGCACTGCCCGGGGTGTTGACCGTAGCAGTCATCCTGTTTCTGACCAAAGCGATTAACGACGTCATTGCCAACCTGTTCGAGAATATCGATAAGGGGCGTTCGAACATTCCCGGTATCCACCGGGATACGGCGCACGCCACGCGGCGGCTGGTTGCCATCTTGGTCTGGGGCTTTGGTATTGCCGTTGCCTATCCCTTTCTGCCCTTGGCCGAGAGTGATGCCTTCAAGGGTTTGTCGGTGATGTTCGGCTTCATGCTGACGCTCGGTTCAGCCGGTATCGTGACCCAGATGATGAGCGGATTGGTCCTGATCTATTCACGTGCCCTCAAGGTCGGCGATTTCGTCAGCGTTGGCGATGTCATGGGTGTGGTCAAGGAGTCTGGCGTGCTGTCGACCAAGATTATCAACATGCACAACGAGGAGGTGACGATTCCCAATGCCGTGCTGATTGGCAACCCGATCAAGAATTTCACCAGTGCCGGTGGAGAGCGTGGCGCCCTGGTTTCCACCACCGTAACCATCGGCTACGACACACCTTGGCGGCAGGTGCACGCGATGTTGATCGAGGCGGCAGAAGAAACGAAAGGTTTGCAATCGACGCCAAAACCCTTCGTCATGCAGAAATCCCTGCAGGATTTTTATGTTGAATACGAGTTGTATGCCTACGTAGACCGGCCGCTTGAGCGCATACAGATTCTTTCTGAACTGCATGGCAATATTCAGGATCAGTTCAATACGCACGGTGTGCAGATCATGTCGCCGCACTTTGTGCTGCAGCCGAGAAGCAACGTCGTGGTGAATCGCGAGAATTGGTATGCCGCGCCGGCTGAAAGATCCTGATTCGGCTCGTCGCCTGAGTCTGAATACCTGGGGCTGATCAGGCGGCCTTGCGCACGGCTTTACCCGGTTTGCCCAGGCTGGAGTTGGCTTCCTGCAGGCAGTCGTGGGCGCATGAGGCGCAGCGGCCACAGTCGCGGGTAACGCCCAGATCGCGCCGCAAATCTTTCAAGGTGCGGGCGCCACCCTGGGCAGCTTCACGAATCTGGCGGTCGGTAACCGCTTGGCAGACGCAGACATACATGACAGTGTCTCTCGGTTGAGGAAAGTTAGTAATGCGAACAATTCGTATTGTAGACAAATGCGAATGACTGTCAATATCATTCTTTGATTTTCTTGAAATGGAGCCGGGGCCGCCAAATTCTGCGGCCGCTCATCCCACCCGATGCGGGGTGACGAATTGATTAGTGGCTGCCCAACCAGGCAAGAATCTGGGCGTACACCCTGGGGTCGGTCAGCAAGCCCATATGGTTCACGGCACCGAGGCGAATGCTCTGGACATTGCCCGCCAGCTCATGCGCGGTGGCGCTGCCTGGCGTTACCAGGCCATCGCCGAGAATTTCACCGAGCGGATTTTCGGGGTCTTCGGTCAGACTGCCACCGATGAAGCGCCAAGCAATATCGGGCGCGCTTGGCTGGTGGCGGCCCGGGCCGTGGCGCAGATCCTGAATGCCCTGGCTGCGCTGTGCCGCAATTTTGGCCAGCGGTTCGGTGATGCGGGTCAGGCGCAGCGCGTTGGTGGTCAGATGACCGAGCCTTTCAACCGCTGAACCGAGATTCGGGGAGCCGAGACAAATCACCATGCGGGTCAGGGCCGGCCAGTTGAAATCACCCGTCTTGCTTTGTTCAAAGGCGCTCCGTGCCAGCAAGCCGCCCATGCTGTGGCCAATGATGATCACTTCCTTGAGCGGATAGGGCCAGGTGGCAAGCAACTCTTCCAGCCACAGGGCCAGTTGCGCACCGTTTTCAACAATGGGCAGACCGCTGTTGTAGCGCAGTGTCAGCGCTGTGTATTCGGTGTCGGCCTCCAGGCGATGCGGCATGTCGACCGCTTCCGGCCCGGCTTCCCAGCAATGCTCGTTGCAGACCAGGCCGTGAATGAAAATGCAGAGTCGCTGTTTGTTTTCCGGCCAGGCCGCGCTCAGCGCTTCGCGAGTCAGCGGAAGCAGCTGGTCGTGCCGGTAGAGGCCCATCGGAATGGCCAGCACGCTGTTGGTCTCTGCCAGATGGTCGCCAAAAGCGCCATTGATGGCGCTCCGCAGATTACTGGCCAGTCGGCCGGGCGGCTGGCTGTCCCGTTCAATCGCGTTAGTCTGTTTCTCGATGGAATCGGCGACATCGAGCAGGCCACCGCCCGCCTGGTGAATAGCCGCATACACTCCGCCGGCAATGGCGTCATGAGCCTGCTGAATGAATTGCGCCGGGCCGCCGATGACGGGAATTTTGTTGATGATCGCGAAGGAGGTTGCGGCGATGGCATCGTGCATTTCCTGCACCCGCGCCGTGGTTTCCTGCAATGCCACTTTGGCGGTAGCGCTGTAACCGGCTTTCGGTGCTGGGGTGTGCGCTGGCGAGGATTTTTTGTGTGGCATGTTGTTCTCGGTAACGGTTGCTTGCAGTGACACGAATTGGCCTGGTGATTTCCACTGCTGCGGGAATGAGCCGATCAGAGGCCGATGAACTGAAGTCTAGTCCACAGGCTTGGCGACCGTTGTTGTTTCCAGCCAGTGCAGTAGCTTGATGAAAAGGAGATCGGGATCTACCGGTTTGGCGATGAAGTCGTTCATGCCTGAAGTGAGGCATTTCTGGCGATCATCTTCGAAGGCGTTGGCAGTCATCGCCAGAATGGGTGTGTGTTCCCGGCCGGCCAGTTTGCGGATAATCCCGGTTGCGGCAATGCCGTCCAGTTTCGGCATCTGGATATCCATCAGGATCAGGTCATAGTGGGTACTGGCGGCCATTTCAACGGCTTTTTCGCCATCTTCGGCCAGGTCGACGCGCAATCCGAGAACCTCCTTGAGCAGTTCCAGCGCGACTTCCTGATTCACCCAGTCATCTTCCGCCAGCAGAATGCGCGCGTGAGCGTAATGTTTCCGG
>Ga0073899_10001728_pt1 | contig 19868 bp, 15 predicted proteins | sample KloWWTmetaKNB5Ph_FD_88975 | JGI IMG/M metagenome (GOLD analysis project Ga0073899, IMG submission 88975) | Active sludge microbial communities from Klosterneuburg, Austria, studying microevolution and ecology of nitrifiers - Klosterneuburg... | ecosystem: Engineered > WWTP > Aerobic digester >... | reverse complement strand
GTTCGTGCATCAGCGCCCAGCGGCCGTCGCCGAGCAGCAGCACCTCCTGGCAGCCGGCTTCGCGCAGCCGGTACGAGTCCTTGCCCGGACGGTCGATCTCGATCGCCTTGTGGCTGTGCTTAATCAGCGAGACCACCAGGCCGCGTGCGCGCAGCGCAGGCACCAGGCGTTCGAGCAAGGTGGTCTTGCCCATGCCGGAATGACCGGCGATTCCGAAGACTTTCATGGGCAGCGATCATCGCTGATCGTCGACAGAGCCTGATGGCGGCCGTGACAGGCTGCACGGCATCGCCGCATTGCGGTCGAAAACGTCCCGCACCCTAGGGAGAGACGGCCCCTTCGGGGTGATGTGCAAGGGGTTGCACGCGTCTGATACTGGTTGCGACCAAAGGCCAGGAGAGACCCCATGATCGACATCCACCGCTTGTCGTTCGGCGACGCCGACCAGGGCCTGCCGTTGCCGCCCAATGTGATGCATCGGATGGAGCTGCTGTTCGGCACCTCGTTCTCCGACGTCCGTGTGCACCTGAGCGCGGTGCCGGCATCGATGGGCAGCAAGGCCTTCGTGCATGGCAGCGACATCTACATCGACCCCGGCCACTACGACCCCGCGTCGGCCGAGGGCTGGGGCCTGCTCGGGCACGAACTGGCCCATGTGCGCCAGCTGCGCCGCGGCTGGACCCTGGCGCCCGAAGGTGTGGGCGTGCGCCTGCTCGTCGACCCCGTGCTCGAGGCCGAGGCCGAGCGCATGGCCGCGCTGGCGCGCCGCGCCTTCAAGCCCGAGGCCACGCTGCCGCTGATGCGCCGGCCGCCGCCGGGGCCGCACCGCTGGGACGTGGTGCTGGCCTGAGCGCGGCTGCTGCGACCCTGCGCGCCTAGCGCTGGAACCTGCCCTCGGCGTTGATGATCGACAGGTCGGAATAGTCCAGGCCGGTGTGGTCGCTCGGGCTGTAGCTCACTTCCAGGCCACCGATGTCGACGCGCTTAAAGCCTTCCAGGGCAGACTTGATGCGTTCTGGGGTCGGGTCCTTGCCGGCGCGTTTCAGGGCTTCGACCAGCACCTTGGCGGCGGCAAAGCCTTCCAGCATCGCGGGCGTGGCCTCTTCGCCCTTGCGTCGCGTGGCCAGCAGTTCCTGCAGCTCCTTCACCAGCGGTGACGCCAGCGAGCGCTCGAAGGGGAAGACCTGGCTCACGACCACACCGTGCGCCATCGGCCCCAGTGCCTTGATGAAGCCTGAAGCCGCATTGTTGGACAGCGTGACGATCTGCGCGTGCGACCCCGCCGCCCGGATCGCCTTCATGCCATCGACCACCTGCGTTCCGGCACCGATGAAGACCACCGCCTGCACATTGGCCTTGGCAATCATCGGCCCGATCGGCGCGAAGTCGGGCTTGGCGCGCGAATACTTCTGGTGCAGCACGGGCTTGAGCTTGCTGGCCTCGAAACCCGCCAGTGCGCCGGCTGCGCCATCATCCCCGAACGAGTCGTCGGACTGCAACAGTGCGATGCGGTCGAGACCGATCAGGCGCAGATGGCGCACCGCACGATCGGCCTCGCGCTGGTAGGTGGCACGAACGTTGAACACCCAGGGGTGAACCGGCTTGTGCAGCAGCATGGCGCCGGTGGACGGCGCAATCAGCGGCACCTTGTATTTGTCCAGCACCGGCATGATGGCCGTCGACTGCGGTGTGCCGCGGTTGAAGAACAGCGCCACCGCGCCTTTCTCGATCAGCTTCTGGGCGTTCTCGGCCGCCAGCTTCGGGCTGAACTTGTCGTCCAGCGACATCAATACGATCTTCTGCCCGTTCACGCCGCCGCGTTCGTTGATCAGGTCGATGTAGTCGCGCGCGCCCTCGGTGCCCTCCTTGACGCCAGATGCCACCGGGCCCGTGAAGCTGGCGGTCTGGCCGATGAGGATCTGCGCCGCGACCGGCGCCGCGCCGGCCAGCGCCAGGGCCAGACCCGCTGCGAGCCGAAGGGCGAGCGCGCGCGATGGACGGGGGATTGCCATGATCGATGTTCGCCTGAGTGTGGACTGCAACGACGAACTGTCACCGGGGCTGGCCTTCGGCGCAAGCTGACAAACCTACCCACGTGTAAGGACTTGCAGGGATTGACGCCCGCGCGGGTCATGTCGGCTACCCCGGCTGCCTAGAATGGAAAGTTTCGCCAGCCCGTATAGGCCTTCTCTGCCATGTCTTCAGGTGTCATCCGGATCCGCGGCGCGCGCCAGCACAACCTGAAGAACATCGACCTCGATGTGATGACGGGGGAGATGACCGTCGTCACCGGCCCCAGCGGGTCGGGCAAGTCCAGCCTGGTCTTCGACACCCTGTATGCCGAAGGGCAACGGCGCTACGTCGAGACCTTCAGCGCCTACGCGCGACAGTTTCTCGACCGCATGGACCGGCCGGCGGTCGACCGTGTCGACGGCGTGCCGCCGGCGATCGCCATCGACCAGACCAACCCGGTGCGCACCAGCCGCAGCACGGTCGGCACCATGACCGAGCTGAACGACCACCTGAAGCTGCTGTTCGCGCGTGCTGCCCAGCTGTTCGACAAGGCCACCGCCTTGCCCGTGCGACACGACTCACCCGAGACCATCCATGCCGACCTGCAGGCGCGCGCGAAGGCGGTTGGCGACCCACGTCTGGTGTTGAGTTTTCCGGTCGAACTGCCGGCCGACACCTCGGCCGAGCAGCAGGAACAGTGGCTGTCGGCCAGTGGTTTCACCCGCGTGCACGGTGAACGCATCGACGGCAACAAGAAGATCCTGGACGTGGTCGCCGACCGCTTTCGTTTTGGCACCGCCGAGAAGGTGCGCGTGATGGAGGCCATCGAACTGGCACTCAAGCGCGGCGGCGGCCGGCTCAACGTGTTCGCCGGGGACGAAGTCTCGCCCTGGCGCTGGTCGACGGGGCTTCACTGCCCCGAGAGCGACACCCGCTACGCCGATCCGCAGCCGGCGCTGTTCAGTTTCAACTCGGCCTTTGGCGCCTGCGACAGCTGCCGCGGCTTCGGGCGCGTGATCGGGGTCGATTTCGGGCTGGTGATCCCCGACAACCGCAAGACATTGCGCAACGGTGCCATCAAGCCGCTGCAGACCCCGGCCTGGAAGGACTGCCAGGACGATCTCGTCAAGTACGCCGGCGAGGCCGGTATTCCGCGCGACACGGCCTGGGCACAGCTGACCACAGCGCAGCGCGACTGGGTGATCGAAGGCTCGCCCAACTAGACCGGCAACTGGCACAAGCAGTGGTACGGCATTCGCCGCTTTTTCGGTTACCTGGAAAGCAAGGCCTACAAGATGCACATCCGTGTGCTCTTGTCCAAGTACCGCAGCTACACACCTTGTGCGGCCTGCGGTGGCGCCAGGCTGAAGCTGGAAGCGCTGCTCTGGCGCATGGGCTCGAAGATCGATGCCGACGCGGTCTTGCCGACCGAGAAACGTTTCTCGCCGGTCGGCGCGGCCTGGTCGCGTGCGCAGCTCGAAGCGCTGCCGGGCTTGCACCTGCACGACCTGATGCAGCTGTCGATCGAGCGCCTGCGGCGCTTCTTCGACGGCCTGACGCTGCCCAGCACCATGCTCGACGAGGCGCTGAAGCTGCTGCTGGACGAGGTGCGGACGCGGCTGAAGTACCTGTGCGACGTCGGCCTGGGCTATCTGACGCTGGACCGCCAGAGCCGCACGCTCAGCGGTGGCGAGGTGCAGCGCATCAACCTGACCACGGCGCTGGGCACCAGCCTGGTCAACACGCTGTTCGTGCTCGACGAGCCCAGCATCGGTTTGCATCCGCGCGACATGAACCGCATCGTGCAGGCCATGCATCGCCTGCGCGACGCCGGTAACACGCTGGTGGTGGTCGAACATGACCCGGCAGTCATGCTGGCCGCCGACCGGTTGATCGACATGGGCCCTGGCCCGGGCGAGCGTGGTGGGCAGATCGTGTTCGACGGCACGCCGGAGGCCGCGCGCAGCGCCAACACCTTGACCGGCGCGTACCTGGGCGCGCGCAAGCAGGTCAGCATCGGCTTTCGCCGCCTGGTGCAGATCAGCACGCCCAAGCTGGTGCTTGAGGGCGCGCGCGAACACAACCTGCAGGGCGTGTCGGTGCAACTGCCGCTGCAGCGCCTGGTGGTGGTCACGGGGGTCAGCGGATCGGGCAAGAGCACGCTGATCCAGGACGTGCTGTATCCGGCGCTGGCGCGCCAGTTCGGCAAACCCACCGAGACTCCGGGCGCGCACGACCGGCTGCTGGGTGCCGAACAGCTGTCGGACGCTGTCTTCGTCGACCAGAGCCCGATCGGCAAGACCGCACGCAGCAACCCGGCCAGTTACGTTGGCGCCTTCGACGAACTGCGCAAGCTGTTTGCCGACTCGGCCCTGGCACGCGAGCGCAGCTACAGCGCCGGCACCTTCAGCTTCAACGCCGGCGACGGGCGCTGCCCGACCTGCGGCGGCTCGGGTTTCGAACATGTCGAGATGCAGTTTCTGTCCGACGTCTACCTGCGTTGCCCCGACTGCGATGGCCGGCGCTTTCGCGCCGAGGTGCTGGACGTCAAGCTCACGCGCGGCCCGCATCAGTTCAGCGTGGCCGACGTGCTCGACCTGACGGTGGCCGAGGCCGCCCACTGGTTCCAGCGCGACTACGGCGTGGTGCAGCGGCTGCAACCTCTCATCGATGTCGGTCTGGACTACGTGCGGCTGGGCCAGCCGGTGCCCACGCTCAGTGGCGGCGAGGCGCAGCGTCTGAAGCTGGCAGGCTTTCTGGCCGATGCGGCGTCGGGCCCGCGCCAGGCCGTGGCGCGGCGCGGCACCTTGTTCCTGTTCGACGAACCCACCACCGGGTTGCATTTCGACGACATTGCCAAGCTGATGCGTGCGCTGCGCAAGCTGCTCGACGCCGGGCACTCGCTGCTGGTGATCGAGCACAACCTGGACGTGATCCGCGCCGCCGACTGGATCGTCGACCTGGGCCCCGAAGGCGGTGAAGGGGGTGGCCACGTCGTGTGCACCGGCACACCGGATGATGTGAAGGCCCATGCCAGCTCGCACACGGGTCGCGCGCTGCGCGAGTACGAGGCGTCGCTCGGTTTCGACACCCCGCGTGCTGCCGAAGGCGTGCCCTTGCAGACCCTGGTGCGAGCACAGCGCCAGGCGCGCACCGCCGCCGACGATGCCATCCGCATCGTCAATGCCAAGGAGCACAACCTGCAGAACCTGAGCGTGGACATACCGCGCGGCAAGTTCAACGTGGTCACAGGTGTCTCCGGATCCGGCAAGAGCACGTTGGCCTTCGACATCCTGTTCAACGAAGGCCAGCGTCGCTATCTGGAGAGCCTGAACGCCTATGCGCGCAGCATCGTGCAGCCGGCCGGCCGGCCCGAGGTCGACGCCGTCTACGGCATTCCGCCCACCGTGGCGATCGAACAACGTTTGAGTCGAGGCGGACGCAAGAGCACGGTCGCCACCACCACCGAGGTCTGGCATTTCCTGCGTCTGCTGTGGGTCAAGCTGGGCCTGCAGCACTGCGTGCACGACGGCGCGCCAGTGAAGGCACAAAGCGCCGAGAGCATTGCCGCGCAGTTGCTGCGCGACCATCGGGGCCAGCACGTGGGCCTGCTGGCGCCGCTGGTGATCAACCGCAAGGGCGTCTACACCGACCTGGCCAAGTGGGCCAAGGCGCGCGGCCACACGCACCTGCGCATCGACGGCGAGTTCATCAAGGTCGACCCCTTTCCGCGCATCGACCGCTTCAAGGAACATACGATCGAACTGCCGGTGGGCGCCATCGTGGTCGCCGCCGACAACGAGGCTGAGTTGCGCGCACTGCTGAGCAAGGCACTCGACCTGGGCAAGGGCGTGCTGCATTTGCTGCACCCGCTGGACGGCCTGGCTGCGGCGATGGACGCGGGGGGTAGCGGCGCCGGCATCGGCGCGGTCAAGGTGTTCTCGACCAAGCGTGCCTGCCCCGTCTGCGGCACCAGCTACCCCGAACTGGACCCGCGGATGTTCAGCTACAACAGCAAGCATGGCTGGTGCAGCACCTGTGTGGGCACGGGTCTGGCGCTGACGCGCGAACAGCGCAAGGCCTACGACGACTCGGTACGCGACGACGACGACAAGGGCCGCGAGCAGAGCTTCCCGTCTGAAGAGGTCGAGGTCGAGGGCCTGGCCGGCGACCCCTGCCCCGACTGCAGCGGCGCGCGGCTGAATCCAGCGTCGCGCGGCGTCACTTTCGAGGCCAGGCCCATCGGCGACATCGCGCGCCTGTCGGTGCACGAAGCGCGCGCCTGGATCGACGCGCTCGACCTGCGCGGGCGCGACGCCGACATCGCGCGCGACGTGCTGGTCGAGATTCGCAGCCGACTCGAATTCCTGGCGGACGTGGGCCTGGGCTACCTGACGCTGGACCGCGCGGCGCCCACGCTCAGCGGCGGCGAGGCGCAGCGCATCCGGCTGGCGGCGCAGCTGGGCAGCAATCTGCAGGGCGTGTGCTACGTGCTCGACGAGCCCACCATTGGCCTGCACCCGCGCGACAACGGCATTCTGCTGGGCGCGTTGGCCAAGCTGGGCGACAAGGGCAACACGCTGGTGGTGGTCGAGCACGACGAGGACACCATCCGGCGCGCCGACCACATCATCGACATCGGCCCTGGCGCCGGCAAACGGGGCGGCCGACTGGTGGCCGAGGGCACCGTGGCCGACCTGTCGCGGCAGCCTGATTCGGTGACCGGCCGCCTGCTGGCGCATCCGCTCAAACACCCGCTGCACGCTCGGCGCGCGGTCGACGTGCTGATGCCGGCGCTCTACCTCACCGGTGCTTCGATGCACAACCTGCAGCAGCTGAGGTTGCGATTGCCGCTGCAGCGCCTGGTGGCGGTGACGGGGGTGTCGGGATCGGGCAAGAGCACGCTGGCGCGCGATGTGCTGCTGGCCAATGTGCAGGCGCTGGTGGCCTTGAAGGCCAGCAAGGCCGGGCGTGATGCGCTGGCCGCTGGCAGGCTTCCGCCGCTGACCGGCTGCAGCGCCCTGAGCGGCTTCGAGACCATCGACCGCGTGCTCGAGGTCGACCAGACGCCGATCGGCAAGACGCCGCGCAGCTGCCCGGCCACCTACATCGGCTTCTGGGACGCCATCCGCAAGCTCTTCACCGAGACGCTGGAGGCCAAGGCGCGCGGCTACGCTGCCGCGCGCTTCTCGTTCAATACCGGCGACGGCCGCTGTCACGCCTGCGAAGGGCAGGGCATGCGCACGATCGCGATGAGCTTTCTGCCCGACATCAAGGTGCTGTGCGACGTCTGCCATGGCCGGCGCTTCAACGCCGAGACCCTGGCCGTCACCTGGCGCGGCAAGAACATCGGTGAGGTGCTGCAGATGGAGGTCGACGAGGCGGTCGACTTCTTTGCCAGCATGCCCGTGGTCAGCCACCCGCTGCAGCTGCTGAAGGACGTGGGCCTGGGCTATCTGACGCTGGGCCAGCCCAGCCCCACGCTCAGCGGGGGCGAGGCGCAGCGCATCAAGCTGGTGACCGAACTGAGCAAGGTGCGCGACGACATCACGCGCCGCGGCAACAAGGCGCCGCACACGCTGTACGTGCTGGATGAACCGACGGTGGGCCTGCACATGGCCGATGTCGAGAAGCTGATTCGCGTGCTGCACCGGCTGGTCGATGGGGGTCACAGCGTGGTGGTGATCGAGCACGACCTCGACGTCATCGCCGAAGCCGACTGGGTGATCGACCTCGGCCCTGAAGGCGGCAATGGCGGCGGCCGCATCGTCGTCGAAGGCCAGCCCGAGGCCGTGGTGGCCGCGGGGTCGCACACCGGGCGGTCGCTGGCGCCGGTGCTGGCTCGAAGCTGAACCCCATTCAACGAGATTTCCATGCCCCGACTCTTCGATCCCTGGCAACTCGGCCCGCTGGCCCTGGACAACCGCATCCTGATCGCGCCGATGTGCCAGTACTCGGCTGTCGATGGCGTGCCGGCTGACTGGCACACCCTGCACCTGGGCCAGCTGGCGATGTCGGGTGCGGCCTTGCTCATCGTCGAGGCCACCGCGGTCAGTGCGCAGGGGCGCATCACGCCGGGCTGCACCGGCCTGTACGACGATGCCCAGGAGGCGGCATTTGCGCGCCTGCTGGCGCTGCTGCGCCGCGTGGCGCCGATCAAGCTGGCCGTTCAGCTGGGGCATGCCGGGCGCAAGGCCTCGAGTCGTGCGCCCTGGGATGGCGGGCTGCAGATCCCGCACGATGAGCCCGGTGGCTGGCCGGCCGTGTCTGCATCGGCCCTGCCGCATGCGCCGGGTGAAGAGGCGCCGGCCGCGCTCGACGCCGCTGGGTTGCGACAGGTGCGGCAAGACTTCGTCGATGCGGCGCAGCGCGCCGTGCGCGCCGGCTTCGACGGCATCGAGCTGCACGCCGCACATGGCTACCTGCTGCACCAGTTCCTGTCGCCGATCAGCAACCGGCGTGAAGACGACCACGGCGGCAGCCTGGAGCGTCGCCTGCGCTTCCCGCTGGAGGTGTTCGACGCCGTTCGTGCCGCGGTGCCGGCGCAACTGCCGGTATGGGTGCGCGTTTCGGCCACCGACTGGGTCGACGGTGGCTGGGATCTGGACAGCACGATCGCCTTTGGCCAGGCCCTGAAGGTGCGCGGCTGCGCCGCCATGCATGTCTCCAGCGGCGGCATCTCGCCGCTGCAGCGCATCACGCTGGGCCCGGGCTATCAGGTGCCGCTGGCGCAGGCCGTCAAGGCCGCGGTGGGCCTGCCCACGATCGCCTGCGGCCTGATCACCGAGCCTGAACAGGCCGAAGCCGTGATCGCCGAAGGCCGGGCCGACGCGGTGGCGCTGGCGCGCGCGATGCTGTACGACCCGCGCTGGCCCTGGCATGCTGCGGCACGATTGGGTGCCCAGGTCGAGGCGCCCAAGCCCTACTGGAGGGCGGCACCGCGCGACGTGAAGGATCTGTTCAAGGGCTCGCGCATCGGCATGCGCTGAGCGTCTCGCTTCACGTCGACTTCGAAGGAGACCCGCATGACCAGCCGCACGACATTGACGGGCCAGGTGGCCTGGATCACCGGTGGCGGCAGTGGCATCGGTCTGGCCGGCGCCATCGAGCTGGCGCTTGCCGGCTGCAGTGTCGTCATCTCCGGACGCGACGCCACCAAGCTCGACGCCGCGCTCGAGGTCGCACGCAGCAAGGGTGTGGCAGTCGACGCGATCAGCGCCATGGCGCTCGACGTTGCCGACAAGTCGGCGGTCGATCGTGTCGCCGCCGCGATCCACGCGCAATACGGCGGCGTCGACATTCTTGTCAACAGCGCCGGCATCAACTTTCCGAAACGCTTCTGGGGTGAGACCGACGGCGTGACCTTCGACAAGGTGGTCGCGGTCAACCTGAATGGTGCCACCTACTGCACGCTGGCCGTGCTGCACGGCATGCGCGCACGCGGTCGCGGCACGGTCATCAACGTGGCGTCGTTCGCCGGCTGGCATCTGAGCCGATTGACCGGCCCGGCCTACACGGCGAGCAAGGCCGCGCTGATGGCGCTGACGCACTCGTTCAACATCGAGGAAGGCCTGCACGGGCTGCGCGCCACCGCGTTGTGCCCCGGCGAAGTGGCCACGCCGATCCTCAAGCAGCGCCCGATCGAGCCCAGCGCCGAGGACAAGGCGCGCATGCTGCAGGAGGATGACCTCGGGCGCACGATCCGCTTCGTGGCCGAGATGCCGCCGCATGTGTGCATCAACGAACTCGTGATCTCGCCGGTGTTCAACCGCATCTACTTCGGCGGCAGCGAGTTCGACCGCAAGGGTTGACGATCCGCCCTGTCCCGTCGGCGCCGGATTCAAGCCGGGCCGCGTGCGCCAGGGGGAAGGCAAGGCACTCAGCCTGTGGCTCGGCTCCTTGTCTTCAGCACCGCGGCAGAACGGGCCAGGGCGCCGAGGTCGACGGGGACTCGCATTGGGGGGCCGAGGACATTGGCCGTCAAGCGTCCGGCGAACACCGAGTGCACCAGTGAAGTTGAGGCTAGCGAGCTTGTTGCTTGCGACGACTGGAGACGCCCAAACCACCAAGCGCCAAGCCTGTCAGCAGCAGGGTGGCGGGCTCGGGCACGTTTCCTACGTCGCCAGAGTTCAACGCACCGACCAACGACAGCGAGGGCACGGTACCTTCACCCCCTATGAAGTCCAATCCGATGACAATGCTGCTCAGCGAGGCGCCGCTGGCGATGCCGAAGTCACCAAGTTCGATCGCTACGGCATTCAGGGGGAAGCCACCGGCAGATTCGCCGGTTGCGACACTGGCGTAACTGAGCATGGTCCCGCCGATGGTGATGGACAACTTAAAGGAATCGGGAACACCCAAATCGAACAACACCAGATCGGCGCCGGCGCCGTTGACCAGCGTGTTGTCGGTAAAGCCCATCTCCACAAAGGCACCGGTCGAAAATGAGAATGCGTAGGTGCCCGCGTCGGTGTCAGTCAGCACGGAAGACAGGGTGCCACCCGAGGTACTGAATGTTCCCGAGGAAGAGATCACGGTGTCGGCAAACGCGTTGGGATTGAATGTGTAGCCACCGACAGCCACAGCCGAGGCCGGGGCGGCTGCGGCAACAAGCCCGACGAAACTCAGGACGCTAAGTGCAGTTTTCATGATGAGGGAATCCTATGGGCAAGTGTGGATGAACTCGGGCGGTAATGCGATTCAAGCGCCGCTGATCTTCTCAAGCAAGATACGCGCCGGAATCACAACCCGCTGATTTCATTAACGTCGCGGTCGAGTCTCATCTCAAAGTGTAAGAGTTTCCGACATGCAGTCTGAGTCATCAATTGCGATAGCGTCGTGGCGTGTCTCCAGGTACCCGCACTGTTGACGCTGGCCGAACACTGATCAGCAAGTGAGGGGGTCACTCCACATGTCGACTGGATATTGACCAGGTTTAACTGCCTACCCTGCCTACTTTTGAGGCAGGGGAGACAGAGGTGATCACCACTCTTGTCCAAGTTTGCCTTTGGGAGTTGGGCCGACCCGTGATTTAGGGTGAGCGTGTGTCGCTGTGCGAGGCCGACGTGCTCTCGATCAGCTGCCCGCTGACCTCCGACACCCATCATCTGATCAATGCAGAATGGCTGAGCCTGATGAAGCCCGGTGCATTCCTGATCAACACCGCGTGCGGGCCGATCGTCGACCAGGCCTCGCTGACGCGAGCGTTGCAGGAACAACGCATCGCCGGTGCCGGGCTCGAGGTCTTCGAGACCGAGGCGCCCGCCGCGGACGAACCGCTGCTCGCGCTCGACAACGTGATCGTGACGCCGCACGCGCTGTCCTGGACGGACCAGTGCTTTGCCGAGCTGGGCGTGGCGTGCGTGCGCGCGGTGCATGCCGTCATGCGCGGCAGCAATCCTGCATCGGTGGTCAATCCAGATGTGCCGACGATGAAGGAGATCGGTGTCAACGTCGGCAACTACTCGCTGTTCGGCAGCATCGTCGGGCCGAAGGGCATGCCCAAGGACGTCGTGGCGAAGCTGGAGAAGGCCTGTCGGGAGGCGGTGAACGCCCCGGCGTTCAAGGACTTCCTGGAGAAGCAGAAGCTGCCCTTCGCTTACCGCGGGGCCGAAGACATCGGCGGCCACCTGCGCGCGTCCTACAACAAGATGGGCGAGGTGATTTCCACCACGGGCATCAAGATCGACCGAGGCAACAGGTGCCAAGCACCAGGCGAGAGCCGGCTGCCGTGTCGCCATTTCCAGGCGAACCGTCGCACAACGGCAGCGTCGCCCTACCTCGGCGCGTCGCCCTTGCGATAGTCAGCAGTCAGCGCATCCAGCCGCGCCTTCAGTGCCGGGTCGAACGTGTAGGCGGCCGCCGCCAGCGTGGCGTCCAGCTGCTCTGGACGACTGGCGCCGAGGATCGTCGCCGTCACTTGCGGATGAGCCATCACCCAGGCCACGGCCAGCGTGGCCAGCGCCACGCTGGCTTCGTCGGCCAGCGTCTGCAACTGTGCCACGGTGGCAAAGCTGCGCTCGTTCCAGTAGCGGTCCTGGTACACGCTGCCGGCGCTGCCCAGCGTGAAGCGTGTGTTGGCCTGTGGCGCTTCGCCCGCGCGGTACTTGCCGCTCAGCAGGCCACCGGCCAGCGGGTTGTAGGGAATCACGCCGATGCCTTCTTCATCGGCCAGCGGCAGCAGCTCACGTTCGATCTCGCGGAACAGCAGGCTGTAGCGTGGTTGCACACTGATCGGCCGCAGCAGGCCCTTGATGTCGGCGCGGCCGAGCGCGCGCGCCAGTCGGTACGACAGGAAGTTCGACACCCCGACATAGCGTGCACGGCCGGATCGAACGATGGTGTCCAGTGCCTCCAGGCTTTCGTCCAGCGGCGTGTTGCGATCGTCGTGGTGCAGTTGGTACAGATCGACATGATCGGTCTGCAGCCTCGCCAATGACGCGTCGATGGCCTGCAACAGATGTTTGCGTGACGCACCCTGGTTCCAGGGCTCGGGCCCCATCTTGCCGACCGCCTTGGTGGCCAGCACGACCCGGTTGCGCCGCGCCGGGCCGCCGGCCTGCAGCCAGCGGCCGATGATGGTCTCAGTGTCGCCGACGTTCGCCAGCGTGCCGCCCAGCGGATAGACGTCGGCGGTGTCGATAAAGCTGATGCCACCGGCCAAAGCATTGTCGAGGATGGCATGCGAGGTGGCCTCGTCGGTCTGCAGGCCGAAGGTCATCGTGCCCAGGGCCTGGCGCGAGACGATCAAGCCGCTGCGGCCGAGGCGGGTGGTCGGCATCGTCATCAGGCGCTCTCCATGCCGTTGTTCGTCTTGATCGTGGCGCAGGCGGGCGACACCATCCAGGCCAGCAGCGCACGCACCGCGTCAGGCTGGGTCGAGGTGGTCGACAGGCCGGCTGAAAAGACAGTCATGACCTGGATCGCCGGCGGCAGCGGGCCCAGCACCGTGATGCCGGGCAGGTTGATCAGTTCGGCCAGCTGCTGGAAGCCCAGCTCGACCTCGCCTTGCGCCACCAGGCTGCCTACCGGCACGCCGGGCGGCGCCTGCACGATGCGCGACTTGATCTGCTCGGCGATGCCCCAGCGCTCGAACAGCTGCTGCAAATGCACGCCGCTGGGGCCGGTTGAAAAGCTGATGCTGCGTGCCGCCAGCACCGCCTGGCGCACCGCATCTTCACTGCCGATGTCGACCGCCGGCGCGCCGGCGCGCACCGCCACCGCCACGCCCGAGCGCACCAGGTCCGCCCGGCTGCCGGCAATCAGCTGGCCGCTGTCGATCAGCTGGTCGATGGCCTTGGCCGCCAGCACCACGGCGTCGAAGGCTTCGCCGGCCTGCACGCGCCGGGCTGCATCGACACCACCGACCGATTCGACGGCCAGGCTGATTTGCGGTTGCACGACGGCATAGGCCTCGGCCAGTTCGGCCAGCAAGGCACGCGTGGCCATCGACGAGATCAGCCTGAGCGTGGTGGACATGGCGGCTTCGGCGGTCGAGCCGCGGCAGGTGGCGACGCGGCAGATTATGGCCGCGCGACCCTATTGCAGCGTGGGGTGTGCCTGCGGGTCGGCGGCCTGCACGGGGCGCTCGCCCGGCACCGGCCGTCCCTGGCGTTGCATGGCGCGCAGATGCAGGGCCGCGGCATCGTCGGCGCTGCCCAGGCGATGGAACAGGTCGCTGGCGCGCAGCAGCAGGCGCACCTCCCAGGTCGGGTCGCTGGTCTGGGCCGCCAGGCCGGCGGCCTCGACCGCACAGGCGCGCGCCAGCAGCCAGGCCTCGGGGTCGCCGTCCCCATCGGCGGCCTGCGCATCGGGTGCGCGGTCGGCGGCCAGCTCGCCGCGTTCACACAACAGGTCGGCCAGCAGGTCGGCGCAGCCGAGCACGCGCGCCCAGGCCAGCGCAGCGTCGAATCGCCGCGCGGCGGCGTCGGTGTTGCCGCTGCGCCTTTCGCAGCGGCCCAGCGCCGTCAAGGCTTCACACAGGCGCCAGGGCTGAAGCGTGATGCGCGCCATGTCGAGCGAGGCTTCGGCGCGTTGCCATTCATGGGCTTCGACGCCCGTGAAGACCGGACGGCGGGAGAGGGCTGCTGTGGGGATCATCGACAGGGCGCTTGAACTTGGCGCATGGTAGGCACGATGACCGCGGCTGGCTGCCCCCGGGCCGCGGGGGGCAGACCGCGCGCCCTATCGGGTCATCGCTTGCCCGTGGCCGCGACACGGCGCCACAAGCGCCAGCCCAGCAGCAGCGCGACGATCAGCGCATAGACCGACCATTCGCCGAAATCGTTCTTGCCCGCACGCATCCAGAAGAAGTGCAGCAGCGCCAGCAATGCCACGGCGTAGACGGCGCGGTGCAGCGCCTGCCAGCGCGCCGCCCCCAGCGTCTTGATGGCGCGGTTGAACGAGGTGGCCGCCAGCGGCAGCATCAGCAGCAGGGCCAGCGAGCCGACCAGGATGAACGGGCGCTTGGCGATGTCGCGCAGGATCGCGTCCAGGTCCAGCCCCATGTCCAGCCAGGCAAACGACAGGAAGTGCAGCGCGCCATAGAAAAAAGTGAACAAGCCCAGCATGCGGCGCCAGCGCGCCAGCACATGCCAGCCTGTCAGCTGGCGCAGCGGTGTCACGGCCAGCGTCAGGCACAGCAGGCGCAGCGTCCAGTCGCCCGTGCCGCGAATCAGCGCTTCGGCCGGGTTGGGCCCCAGCGTGTCGGCGATCGCACCCCACAGCAGCCAGGCAAACGGCAGCGCCGCGGCGACGAAGACCAGCGGCTTGGCCGCCTTGGCGCCCGGCGCTCGATTCAAGCGCGACGGCACCGGCCGCGGCACCCTGGCCGCCTGCGACATCGAGGCACTCACGTCAGAAGTACTTCTTCAGGTCCATGCCGGCATAGAGCTGGCCGACCTGCGGTTCGTAGCCGTTGAACATCAGCGTCGCCCGCTTGCGGGTGAGCAGGCCGCCCTCGCCGATGCGTCGTTCGGTGGCCTGGCTCCAGCGCGGATGGTCGACGTTCGGGTTGACGTTGGAATAGAAGCCGTATTCGCTGTCGTTGGCCACTTCCCAGCTGGTTCTGGGTTGCTTTTCGACGAAGCGGATCTTGACGAGCGACTTGCCCGACTTGAAGCCGTACTTCCAGGGCACCACCAGGCGCAGCGGCGCGCCGTTCTGGCGCGGCAGCACCTCGCCATACATGCCGAACGCCAGCAGCGTCAGCGGGTGCATCGCCTCGTCCATGCGCAGCGCTTCGACATACGGCCAGTCGAGTACCGACGAGCGCAGGCCCGGCATCTGGGCTGGGTCGGCCAGCGTCACGAACTGCACGAATCGGGCATTGCCGGTGGGCTCCACCGCCTTGATCAGGTTCGACAGCGACCAGCCCACCCAGGGGATGACCATCGACCAGCCCTCGACGCAGCGCAGGCGATAGACGCGTTCTTCCATCGCACCGAGCTTCATCAGCTGGTCGAGATCGAAGCGGCGCGGGTTCTTCACCTCGCCTTCGACCACCACCGACCACGGCCGCGTTTTCAGGGCGCCGGCGTGGCGTGCGGGGTCGGACTTGTCGGTGCCGAACTCGTAGAAGTTGTTGTAGCTGGTGGCATCGGTGCGCGGCGTGGTTTTCTCCATCGTCAGCGCACCGGCCACCGTGCTGCGTACGCCCGGCAGCGCAACCCCGGCCGGGGCCGCCTGGGCATGGGCCTGGCGCGTGGCAAAGCTGCCCAGCGTGGTGCCGGCTGCGGCCAGCGCCACCTGACGCAACCAGTCTCGCCGCGACTCATAGGCTGCGCGCGGTGCGATTTGCGATGAATGGGGGTCAATGAAACCGTGATCCTTGAAGAAATGCATCGATGGTCCTGTTTGCTGCACTTTCGTCGCGCCGGCAGGCCGATCCTTACAGTGCAGACCCTGCAGCGTGGGCGGGCGATGCTGCCGCAAAAGCAAAGGGCCGGTCATCGACCGGCCCTTTGCCCACGAACGCTGCTGCGGTTCAGCGCAGCCCGGCGATGTAGTCGGCCACGGCCTTGATTTCCTTGTCGTTCATCTTGGCCGCGACGCCGGTCATCGGCACGCTGTTGGTGCGCAGGCCGCCACGGAAGGCCACCAGTTGCGCCTCAGTGTATTCAGCGTGCTGGCCGGACAGGCGCGGGTACTGGATCGGGATGCCGGCTCCGTTGGGGCTGTGGCAGCCCGAGCAGGCGGGTATGTTGCGATCGGCGATGCCGCCGCGGTAGATCTTCTCGCCCAGGTAGATGGTGGCCTTGCTCTTCGCAAAGCCGGACTTGGCATGCTTGTCGGCGTAGAACGCGGCCACGTTCTTCATGTCCTCTTCGGACAGCGCGGCCGACATGCCCGCCATGATGGCGTTGTTGCGCTTGCCGGACTTGAACTCGGTCAACTGCTTGACCAGGTATTCGGGAACCTGCCCCTGCAGGATCGGGTTGGCCGGTGCGCCCCGCGTGCCGTCGGCCGTGTGGCAGGCCTGGCAGGTGGCGGCGACGGTTGCGCCCTTGGCCAGATCGGGCTTGAACGCGGGGGTCTGGGCCTCGGCGGCACGGGCACTGCCCATCGAGCTGAGAGCCAGCGTCAGGGACACAATCAGGAACGGCAGCTTCATGCAGGAGCCTCGGGCGGTTAGCCGTGCAGGTGTTCAAACCGCAAGATTTTACAATGTCCCATGACATCCACCTTTCGTGCGACGGCACGGGCGCCTGAATCGGCGGCGGCGCTTGCCGCGCTGGCCTGGTTGCACACGGCGCGCTTCCTCACCACGTCCAGCCAGCTCGACCAGTTGCCGGTGACCGAGCTGCCCGAGATTGCCTTCGTCGGTCGCAGCAACGCCGGCAAGTCGACGGCCATCAACACGCTGGCGCAGCACAAGCGGCTGGCCTTTGCGTCGCGCACGCCGGGCCGCACGCAGCACATCAACCTGTTCGAGGTCGGCCCGCGCGATGCGGCCGACGCCTGGCTGGCCGACCTGCCCGGTTACGGCTACGCTGCCGTCGAACGCGCGGCCAAACTGCGCTGGCAGGAGGTGATGGCCAGCTACCTGGTCTTGCGGCGCAACCTGCATGGCGTGGTGCAGATGGTCGATTCGCGGCTGGGCTACACCGACCTCGACCGCAGCCTGCTCGAGCTGATCAAGCCGCGCGTGATCACCGGTGAGTTGCGGCTGCTGGTGCTGCTGACCAAGGCCGACAAGCTCAACCGCCGCGAGTCCGACGCGGCACTGTCGGCAGCCAATGAGGTGCTGGGCGACCTGGCCGGTGACCAGACCGACATCGGCGTCAGCCTGTTCTCGGCGCTGTCCCGGCGAGGCCTGGGTGATGCCGCCGAAGCCTTGCGGCAATGGGTGCCCGCACCGGCTGCGCTGGCCTGATCAGGCTTCGCCGAGCTTGCGCAGCACGCGGTTGGCGGCTTCACGGATCAGCGAGCGCGGCTGTAGCCCGGTCAGCAGCTGCAACTGCAGCATGCGCTCGATGGCACGGTGCCGGATGGCCCAGGTGTTGGCCGATGCACCGTCGGCAAACAGCCAGTATTCGCGGTGCGCCCCGTACCACAGCAGCTGCGCGTTGACCCAGGCACCCTGCATGAACATGTGCACCCATTCTCCGCTGCGCCGGTTGCGCAGCCACTGCGCGCCATCCGACGGGTGGTGGTCGCCGGGGCCGGCGGCCGACAGGTCGTCGAGCAGGTCGGCCGGTACCGTGTCGAGCTGACCGACGTCGAGCGCACCGGGGCTGGTGGGTGGCTGTCCGCCGGCCACTGCCTGGTCCTCCAGTGCCTGCAGGCTGTGCAGTTCAGCTTCGGCGGCCTCTCGGCGTTGCTCGAAGCGTGAACGTTCGTAGGCCATCACACGCTCGCGGGCCCAGCGGAAGGCGTCGGAGTCGCGCGCCTGCTCCTGTGCCAGTGTGTCGAGCAGGCCGTGCATGAAGCGCAGCATGCGCGTGCGTTCGGGGTCGCCGGGCGGCGGGTGCAGGTCGCCCTGCAGCGCGATGCGGTCCATCAGCAGCCACACCGGATGCGTGTAGTTGTCCAGCGTGGCGGGGTCGCGCAGCGCCAGGCGCAGCGCCGGCATCTGCAGCCTGGCCAGCAGCGTCTGCATGTCGGCGCCGAGCCGGCGGTCGCCGAGCACGGCGTCGAACAGGCGCCCGATCAGCTCGATCAGTTCGCGATCGGCGGGTTTGTCGGCGCTGGCAACCAGTTCCTGACGCTGCAGCTTGCGCAGGTGCTCGCGCTGATGCGGGCTGCCGTCGGGCGGCAGGCTGCGCAGCATTTCGTCGGTGCGCGCCAGCAACTGGTCGATCGACGGGCTGGGCCCGCTGCGCCTTGGCGCCGATGTCTGTGCCGGTGCCGGTGCTGGGGGCGGGGTTTGTGCCTGGCTGCCTGGGCGTCCGCCCGCGCCGGGCAGCGGTGTGGTCGACTCGGCGCGGTTGGACCCGGGATCGAAGAACGAGTCCTGCTGGCCCTGGCTGCGCCGGCTGCCGAAGACGATGATCGTGCGGTACACCGCGGGCTCGACGCCCATCGATTCGAGTCGCGCACAGGCGCCGGCATACGACTTGCGCATCAGTTGCGCCAGCGGCATGCAGGCATGGCGCACGAGGGCCAGCTGGTAGCCGCGCTGCATCGGCAGGGCTTGCGCCGCGTCCCACAGCGAGCGGCCCAGCACCTCGGGCCGGAAGGGGTTGTAGTCGCGCGCCACGTCCATGTCGCCGACCAGCGCCGAGGTGTAGGTCATCAGCTCGCGCAGCTCGTATTCGGCCACGCTGCGAATGGCCTCGATCGAGCGCGAGACCTCGACGTCGACCTCGACCTGTGATTCGTCGACCAGAGACAAGCCGCCCAACCCCGACGGCGGCGCATTGCGTGTGCTTTCTTCCTGGTTCAGCTCGCGCTGCACATACTCGGTCAGCGCGCGCACGAATTCGCGCGTCACCAAGGGCCGATGCAGGTTCAGCGCGCGCTGCAGGTCGGCGGCCAGCGAGCGTTCGCGCGACGTCATGCCGGCGGCGTCGCGGCCGATGGCGGCCAGGGCCTCTTCGACCATCTGTTCGGCCAGCAAGGGCGCGCGCATCAGCTCGTCATCAACGAAGCGTAGCAGGGCGTCGGGAGTGGACATCAGGAAGGGAGAGTTCGAGGCGCCCGATTGTGGGCCGCCGGCAATGCGGGCGATCCAAAGAAAAGGCCCGCGTTCTGCAACGCGGGCCTTCGTTTGGCGATCAGCCTCAGGCTTGGCCGGCGCAAGGGCCGCCGGCCGCGGACCTTACATGTCCATGCCCATGCCGCCCATGCCGCCCATGCCGCCACCGGGCATGCCGCCACCGGCCGATTCTTCCTTCGGCGACTCGGCGACCATGCACTCGGTGGTCAGCATCAGGCTGGCCACCGACGCGGCGTTCTGCAGCGCGGTGCGCGCCACCTTGGTCGGGTCCAGGATGCCCATGTCGATCATGTCGCCATAGGTGTCGTTGGCCGCGTTGTAGCCGTAGTTGCCCTTGCCGCCCAGCACGGCGTTGACCACCACACTCGGCTCGGCGCCGGCATTGGCCACGATTTCGCGCAGCGGCTGTTCGATCGCACGCAGCACGATCTTGATGCCGGCGTCCTGGTCGTGGTTGTCACCCTTGAGCTTGGCGCCCAGGGCCTGACGTGCACGCAGGTAGGCCACACCACCACCGGCGACGATGCCTTCTTCCACCGCAGCACGCGTGGCGTGCAGGGCGTCTTCGACACGTGCCTTCTTTTCCTTCATCTCGACTTCGGTGGCGGCACCGACCTTGATCACCGCCACGCCGCCGGCCAGCTTGGCCACGCGCTCTTGCAGCTTTTCACGGTCGTAGTCGCTGGTGGCTTCCTCG
>Ga0073899_10001726_pt1 | contig 19879 bp, 10 predicted proteins | sample KloWWTmetaKNB5Ph_FD_88975 | JGI IMG/M metagenome (GOLD analysis project Ga0073899, IMG submission 88975) | Active sludge microbial communities from Klosterneuburg, Austria, studying microevolution and ecology of nitrifiers - Klosterneuburg... | ecosystem: Engineered > WWTP > Aerobic digester >... | reverse complement strand
GCGGAGCGTTTCCTCGGCGACGGATTTCGCTGGGTCGAGATCTGGAAGCTCAACCAGCAGCGCACGATGACGGATGGACGGACCTTCGTGGATCCGAACCTCATCTATGCCGGCTGGCAACTGGAACTTCCGCAGGAGGTCAGCAACACGGAGCCAGGATCTATCCCCGGGGAAGAAGGCCTCGGTGCGACGCCGGAGCCGGAACCGACGCCCGAACCCTCCCCTGTTCCACCGACGCCGGAACCCACAGCGGTCGTCTCCATGCCAACACCAACCCCGATCCCAGGTGGACCGGTCGCCCCTGCTGATGACGCCGGCGGCGGGCCGGACCTTCGGCCCTCGCTGCCGTCGGTGCCGACGCCCGCCGGTGGAGTCGTGGCCGCGGCCGCCGCGATCACGGTCGGTGGGGCCGCGATGCTGCTGGTGTTCCGCCGCGCCCGTCAACGGGCATGGCACTCGAACGGACGCCCCGAACGCCGGCCAGCAGGGTCCGGCGATGCGGCCCGCGTGCTGGCCACGACTACGGCGCTCATGTCGGCACTGGCGGAGCTCGATTTCGCCGACACCGTAATCTTCCTCGTCCGCGAGTCCGACCGCTACCTGGAGTTCACGCTCGACTGCCCGCCGGGCGATGCCGAGGCGCTGGTCGAATCTCGCTACGCACTCGGCCGCCAGCTCGGATGCGCCGTCGATGGCGAGCTCCTGGGGGCGACGGCGGTCCAGCTGAAGCTCTCGCGCATGAATCGGCTGGCGGCGGCGCTCCTCGGTGATACAGGCGACAGCCATCAGCCACTCCTCGTGCCGGTCGGTGCTTCGGATTCCGGCATCCACTACCTCAACCTTGCAGCCGCTGGGAGCGTCCTGGTCGTTGGTGGACGGCTGGAAGGACGCGATCTCCTCACGAGCTGGTTCGCCACCCTGGATTCGCTTCATCCCGAGGGCACGGTAACCGCAGTCGCCGACGAGGCTGCATGGGATCCCCTCAGCGACTGCCTGGAGCTGCTGCCCGGTCCAGGCGACGCCGGTCCACCCGCGGACTCGCCTGCGGCCTTTGCACGATGGCTCGAGACCCCGCTGTTCGCGCGCGAGGCGGACCAGGAAGCACCTGCGCTCCTGGTGCTGCTGGGGCCGAACCCAGAGCCCGCCAGCGCAGTGGCCGAGATGGAGGGGATCCTTCGGCAGGGTCCAGAGCGAGGTATCTTCGTGATCGCGTTCGCCGAATTGGTCGAGGCCGCCGACACGCGGCATTCGTTCGGAGCCAGCGTCGTCATCGGCGAAAGCGAACTGTCCGGCGGGCCCGGCACGATCACGCTGAGCCTGCACAATCTGCCTCCGCTCCATCTGGAACCTGTCGTGGTCCGGCGGCACGTTGCGCGCCGTCCTCGCGCGGATACGGCAACGCTCGTGCCTGCGACGCCGGAGTCCCCGGCATCGTCTACAGGTCACAACGGCCACGTCCCATCCGAAAGCTGGACGGAGAACGACGATGAACCGTCCGCGGACGGCGAGGGGTTCATTGCGGCCACCGACCTGGCAGCGGCTCCATCCCCAAACGGGACCCATCCGGAACCCGTGGTAAGCGTTCTCGAGGAGGCGAACGCGACTCCTCGCCGACCCGCGGACAGGCAGGCATCGCTCCCGCTCGGTGGCGCCGACGGGGAGTCGGACAGCGAGGATGGTCCCGTGTTCCGGGCGCGGCTCTTTGGGACGTTTCGTGTCGAGACAGACGCCGGGGAGGTCGATGGCTGGTCGATCCAGAAGGCGCGGGAGCTGCTCGCCTACCTTCTCGCCCACGGCGGTACGCCGGTCCTGCGCGACACGGCCGCGGAGGCGCTCGGTCTAAGCGGAGAGAACCAGGGAGGGCACCCGCTTCCCAACGCGGCCTATTACGTCCGCCGGACGCTCAGCCGGGCGGTCCCCGATCTTGAGGGCGAGATCCTCGTCGCTGCGCGTCAGCGCTACACGCTGCGGGCGGGCCTGTTCCGCACAGACCTGGACGCCTTCGACGCGCACCTCGCCCGGGCCGAGCGCCTGCAGAGCTATGAGGCCCTGGTCGAGTACCAGCGGGCGCTTGAACTCTGCCCGGCCGATTTCCTCGCCGACGAGGACTACGAATGGGCTGTCGCCTACCGGCGCGACTACCAGAAGCGGTTCATCACGGCCGCCCACCGTGCCGCAAAGCTGGCGTGTGAGCTGCGAGACCCGAAGCTCGCGCTTCTCTTCTACGACGCCATCTTGCAGCGCGACCCAATCGACGAGGAAGCGGTGCGCGAAGCGATGCGGTGTCACACCGCGATGGGCGACAGGAACTCGGCGAAACGGCTATACAAGAAGCTCGTCGAGGAACTACGTGAGGCGCTCGATGACGACGAGGCAGAGCCGATGCCGGAGACGACCGGGGTGCTGGAGGAACTGAACCGGCCGGGGCTCACTGCCCGCTGAAGAACGCTGCCTATAGATGAAACGGCCGTCATCGCCGCCGACCATGGGCTGCCGCAGGTCATCCACCTCCGGAAGAGGCCTGTGTCGTGCCGTCTATGCCCCCCCCGAAGACTCCGTGTTCGTCGGGCCGAGTGGCGATCGAACCTGCATCAAGCCCAAGACCGGCGCGACCGCGACATCCTTTGTCGTCTTCGCCGCCGACCATAGCCTGGGCACAATATCGCCACCCACCTCTGAAAGGCCCCTTCTCCGTGTTATCCATACCGCCTCCAGAACATGCCGTGCTTGTTGCGCCTTTCTCGACCTCGGCCGTTCGCGTCATCAAGGCGACGGCCTCTGGTGACTCTATCTGCGTGCAGGCCGTCGACCGGCTCTTGACACGCGCACAACCTGAGTCACAGGTCGAGGAGTCGGTCGCCAGCGTTCACATGTTCGCGGAGAGTCGCTGCCTCGTTCGGTTGGCCGCGGTCGGCGCTGGTGACGTTTTCGCGGTTGCGAACTGCATCTACAGCAGCCAACATTGCCGAGCGCACCGCCGCCGGCCCCTTGCCCGGCGGAGGGCAAATCCGGTGAACACCATCGAATTGCAGGAGCAAGGTCGCGGGATCATCGGGATGCGCGTCCCGCCGCTCGACTATCGGCGGCAAACGACGCTTCTCGGGGTTGGTTCGACGGGTCAGGGTGTCCGGGAAGTGTAGGAACACAGTGAACACGAGGGCGACTCTAGAGATACTGCACTCCCGTCTTCGTGAGCACTTCGCCGAGTTGCGAGGGGCGAGAGACCAGTGGGGTGCCCGCCTGCCGGTGTTCGCCCTAGAGCATGCTTTGTCCGACGCCGAGTTGCTGCTTCTTCAAGCCACTGCCCGCGAGGCTCTCGGTCGTGGCGAACGTCCAGCGGACTCGTGGCTGCCAATGGTCGTGTATGCAACGGAAATTGGCTACTCATACAGCGGCGAAGAGTACTGGCAAACGTTTGAATCTGAGACCCCCGGCTGGGCACAGAGCGGTGATCGTGCATACATCCGTAAAACGTTCCAGCAATTTTCGGAAGAGTTCGGCGGCGCCATTCCTTCCGGGTCCTGGGCAGAATGGTTTTCGATCATTGCGTGGCCGATAACCCATGCTGCTACCGAAGGATCTCCAACGGCAGTTAGCCCGTTTGCTCTTCGACTACAGGTATGCTCTAACGTCAGAAGAGTTGGGCAACCCGGGCGAGTTAGGACGCAAACTGGCCGCTCGCTCTTGGAACACTTCCTCGCGTTTTCGAAACTTCGCCCAGAACTCACAGCTCCTCGGCCAAGTCGCTCTGGCCCTCCTATCGGGCGACGACGAAGAGTCACCATACCTTCTGGCATCGACGCAGAAGCGGATCACCGCGGATCTCTCGGCGGAACGAGAGGCAGGTCAGTGGCTTCGAGCAGCTGCTACGACCGCAACGCGACTCAGAATCCGGGGCCTTGAACAGTCCGGTGAGCCAAGCAAGATTGCGACGTCAACCGTGCGCCGGGAGAGGCCTACTCCGGTTCCGTCACTCTCGGTTCAAAGGACTAGTGACGGCTGGGCAGTGATGATTGAGCTCCCGGATTTGTCATCGCTGGCCGAGAGGATTCCGGCCTTCGGCGAGCAGCTCAGCCGACTTCGTTGTCGCATCGCGGGCGTCGATGGGCCACCGCTTGCCCGAGGACGCCTGCTTTTCCCCGGCCAACGGCTTCGCTTGGACGCCTGGCCCGATTCGGGAACGCCTCTTGTGCAGTTCGAGAACGGTGGCAAGGACGTTGACCGATTGTCGTTGAGCGAGTTTCGACTCTCGGCTGGCCCCTCGTGGGTATTCCGGTTGTCCGATTCGTCGACCGGAGTAGAGGTGCGCGGGAAGTTCGTTCGGCCCGGCCAGAAGTACCTGCTCCTCTCGGCCGGGACGCTTGATCCCGCGCTCATGCACGGTCTCGGGCTCCGGCAAGAGCCCTGCACAACGGCTGGTGTTGCTGCCGTTGGATTCGAGGTCCCCGCGACTCTGTCGGAAGTTGACGTAGCCCAACTCCGCAGCATTGGGGTAGGGGTGATCCTCGACGTGGAGGTCCGACCTGTTGGCTTGGTGCCTGCTTCGTGGGATGGGGAGGGCTCGGCCGATTGGATCGCGGGCGACCGGCCATTCCTGGCGGTGCGAACGCAACAGCGGACCTGTCAGTTGATCGTCACAGTTGACGGAGCGGCCCAGATGTTCCCCTGGCCGGAGAACGACGACCAACTGTGCCTTTCACTAGACGATCTCCCAGTGGGCGAACACGAACTTCGATTCACGCTCCTGCCGGAATCGGCTGGCTCTCCTATCGCTGAGGGTCGGTTCACGGCCACCATACTCAGTCCTAGAAGTTCGACGGGGGCCGGAACCATGAGAGACGCCCTCGTCATCTTGCCAGCTCCCGCTACTCCATGGCTTTCAGAGGTTTGGGATGGTCGAGCAACCCTCGACGTCCTTGGACCCTCTGGGGAGACGGTAGAGGCGAGTGTGGCACTTTTCGGAGGGAGCACCGACCGCATCCTTGAGGAAAGGCGATTCTCGCTGACTCTTCCGATCCACTCGTCCGCCTGGTCCACTGCGTTCGCGAGAGAAGTGCGGACGAACGATCGGATGGGCCGCAGTTACGACCGTGCAGAGGCATGCTCAATCTCGTTCAGACATCCTGAATTGGGAGCCGCTCGGTTTCGGTGCGAACGCGAGTTTAGCCCTCTGAGGTGGGCGGTGGCGGATGATCGCGATGGGCCGTTCCTCCAACTCATCGATCACACCGGCCGAGCACCATCGACTGTTGAGCGGAGGACTTTCCGCACTCCGGCTGTTGCCGTGTCGATGCCGCTCGCGACAGACGGCATCGTCCGATGGCAGGATGGAGGACTGTTGGTAGCTACGGTCAACGGGTTTCGGGTCGCCGCCGTATTGCCTCCGCATGTACGCAACCTTGCTGACTTACAGCGGGCGAATATCCGACACGCCATCGATTTGGGCTCGCGGTCCGTCGAGACGGTGCTCGAACACATCACTCTTGCGGCGCTCTGGCGCTCTTCCCCGGTTCCCATTAACCCCATCGCCGCCCACTCGCGCCTCGGCGTCCTGCGGGCGATCACCGCCAGCCTCGCGAGCCTCATCGGGCTGGGCTATTGGGCGCGGCTCGAACGGCGCGTCGCATCGTACGACGAGTCGCTGCAGCTCATTGACTTCGCCGATGCCGTCGGCCCGCCCGGGTACCAGAGAGATCTCGGACGAGCCCTGGTGCGGCTGAGGAAGACTTTCGCAACTCTGTCCTTCGACGAACAGGCCGTACTCTTCGAGATGGCTCTAGCGGAATGCCATGCGGACTACGCCGGCGGGCACGCGCGTTCGAGCGAATTCTTGTTTCGGCTCGCGAGCGAGCCCGGGACGCTCTCCCAATGGCCCGAGAACGAACTCCGGTCGCTTGTCGAGCGGGCGCTGAAGTATCCCGTCCTCGTTCGCGCGGCTCGTGCAGTCGTCCTCTGCGTGCATCGTCGAAGCTCAGGCGACGACGGCATCCATCCATATCAGGGATTCACATGGGAGTAACCGCGCTGGAGCCCGGCGACGTGGTGCGGCATGTCGTTGAGTCGCTCGGGTTCGACCCCGAGCGCTACGATTTTTCATCAGGCGAAGTACGGGCAGCGCTACTTAGGCGTGCCGCGTCGTTCCGCTGCCCCATCGACTCTCGACGGCTGGTAAGAGTGGTGGCCGACGCAATTGAGAATCTGACGACGGAAGCCGACAGTCTCGAGTCCGAATTGCATGAGATGCTCGACTCGTTGGTGGCCCACGGGGATCTGTATGAGACCGGGTATCCGGAAGACAGCCTCAACGGAGCCACTCGCCTTTTGCGACTCGGGCCCGCTCGATACGTGCCCGTTTCGGGTGGAACATTCCTGCTTCTCGGGGTTCGACCCGATGGAGCCACACTGGTAGAGGGAGACTTGGCCAGATCCGTCGTGCACAGGAACCATGTTCGTCTTCTTCTGGGACAGTCCGCTCAAGGACCCGTCACCAACCAAGACCTCGAGTCGCAGGGGTTGATCCAGATCGGGCCGTCTCAGTGGCTGCGTCATCCGGATGGCGTGGCGGCCCAAGACCTCACCAAGCAATACGACGCCCACCTGGCGGCAGCGGTACCTTGCCCAGACATCCCCGGCCTACAGATAGTCGATCCCAGCACGTCGGTGCTTTACTACAGGGGCAGATGGCGAAGCGTCAGGCCTCAGGACAGTGGGCGTTTCGTCGCACGCCGGCCGCAAGCGTTTGGATCTGGGTTGTGGTGCTACGTGGAGGTGTCGAACGGCGAAGTCGTTCGAGTCTTGGATCTCCCTGCTCGCGAACAGTGGCGGCGGGCGGCCGATGAGGCCTGGTGGCTGCAGGCGGCGATCGACTCCTCACTCGGGCGGCCGCAAAGACTTCGGGTGGGACCGATCGATCAGAATGAGCGCTCGTTTGAATTCTTCTCGCCGGTGCCTAGCTGGCTTCAGCGGCATTTGGACGTCGTGGGTCGTCCGATCCCGAGGAGTCGGGGCGCTCTGTTTTCGTATTCGGTGCCGGCCTCCGAAGAGAACGAAGCGTTAGAGTTCATACGGTCGCTCATGTGGATGGAGCTCAGCGACGAGAACGCGAAGAGGGCCGAGTGACAATGACCCAACTGACCATTGGCCAGACCATCGACGAGATCAAGAGTGCACTCAGTGACTACATCGAGGCGACGTACCACGTAGGTCACCCTGCGCTCGTGTCGCAGAGGAAAAGCCTGCTGGCGGAAGAGGGAACGATATTCCGCGCCCCGTACCTGGAAAGCACGCCGCGTTACCAACTAGGCCGCCGCTACGCGCAGCTCGCGATCCCGTCCGCCGCCAAGGAACTCTTCGCGCTGATGTCCGAGTCGGATCCGCCGTTGATTTACGACCCTCCCTACAGCCACCAGGCGATCGCGCTTGAGGAATCAATCGGGGAGAACAGGAATCTGGTGATCACGACTGGCACTGGGTCCGGCAAGACCGAGTCCTTCCTCCTTCCGATATTCGCCCGGTTGGCTGGCGAAGCGCGCGACACTCCCGCTTCATTCGCTACCCCGGCCGTGCGGGCGATTCTGCTTTATCCAATGAATGCCCTCGTGAACGACCAGCTCGGGCGCCTCCGGCTGCTTCTGGGCAACGCATCGGTGTCAGAGCTGTTTATGGCTTGGGCGGGCCGTCCGGCACGATTCGCGCGGTATACCAGCCGGACTCTGTATCCGGGCGTTCGAACCGCAAAAAAAGACCAGGATCGACTTCGTCCGATCGAACGTTTTTACGTGTCACTCCTCGAGCAGGCGGCCGACCCAGCCTCCCTGCAACGCGAAGCGGCCGTGGCACTGATCGACAACCTGAGGCGCCGCGGCAAGTGGCCGGCGAAGGGCGACTTGCCGGCCTGGTACGGCGCGAAGGGATCACGGTGGACGAACCGCAATGGAGACTTCGTACGGGCAGTGATGCGTCCCGACGATCCGGAACTTCTGACAAGGGACGAAGTACTCACGCATCCCGCTGACGTCCTCATAACCAACTACTCCATGCTCGAGTACATGATGATGCGACCGCTCGAACGTCCGATTTTCGATGCGACCAGGAATTGGTTATCGGAGAACCCAGAACAGAAGCTGTTGCTGGTAGTAGACGAGGCCCACCTCTACCGTGGCGCAGCCGGCGCCGAGGTTGGGCTGCTCTTGCGAAGACTCCGGGCGCGTCTGGGCATTCCTGAGGACCAGCTTCAGGTGATTTGCACAAGCGCTAGCTTCGCAAATCCGGAGTACGCGCGAGAGTTCGGCGCCCAACTCACAGGAACCAGTTCCGACCGGTTCCGAACTATCCAGGGAGAGCTCGCCCTGAGGCCCGGTGAGGCAGTCGGCTCCCAAGAAGACGCTAATGCACTGAACACCGTGGATCTGGCCGAGTTCTATGCAGCCGACGACGACGCTGAACGGATCCGCGCGGCGGCCCAACTGCTTGCGTATCTGGACACTCCGCCGGGTGACGATGCTGGCTCGACTTTCTACGCCGCCTTGACGGGTTTCTCGCCGCTGAGCCTCCTGGTGAACCTCACCATGCGCGAGGCGGTCCCCGTAAGCGAGCTGAGCGACCTAGTTTTCCCGGGAGTCGATGCGACGGAAGCCGCGCAAGCGCTCACCGTACTCATAGCCTTGGGCAGCATGGCGCGTCGCTCGGCCGGCGAGCCGGGACTGCTTCCATGCCGCATTCATGCGTTCTTTCGTGGCCTGCCGGGCTTGTGGGTATGCGTGGACTCCAACTGCTCCGATCTCGCCAAGGGATACCGGGGAAGCCCCGTCGGCACCCTTTATGCGCAACCGCGAGACACATGCGTGTGCGGCGCCAGAGTCTTCGAACTTTACACCTGCCGCAACTGTGGGTCCGCATATGCACGAACTTACACCGATGATCTGACAGCGCCCCAGTTCCTCTGGAGTGAGCCTGGCCGACAGTTCCAGTCTGTCTCCGGACAGGTCGCCGAGTTGCTTGCGCTTGACCTCTTGCTGGAGGCCCCGAGTCCGGGGCTGCGGGTCGAACCAGCTGACCTCGATCTGGTCACTGGCCGCCTGAACCCGCCGACCTTGGGCCCTCGAACCAGGCAGGTCTTCCTGCCGCTGGACCGGGCACCGAACGGCACCGACGATCGCGACGAAGCCGAAGTACCGGACGACGGGGGATTCGGAGAGTTTCGCCCATGTGGCGTGTGCGGAGGGCGGGCCGGATATGGCCGTTCGTCCGTCCAAGACCACCAGACAAAAGGCGATCAGCCGTTTCAGGCGCTTGTGACTCGCCAGATTCAAGTGCAGCCGCCCGGTCCTCAACCCTTCAGCGAGTTCGCGCCGCTTCGTGGACGCAAGGTCCTGGCATTCTCGGACTCGCGGCAGACGGCGGCGCGCCTCGCACCCAACCTCCAGACCTACTCCATGCAAGACGTGTTGCGTCCGGTGATCTTGCACGGTTGGCGACGACTTGAGCAGTCTCCAGTGTTAGGACCCTTGCTCACTCTCGAGGATCTCTACCTCGCGAGCGTGGTTGGCGCCCGTCTGCTTGGCGTTCGTCTACGACCAGAACTACGCGGAACAGAATCGCATCAGGTTATGCAGGATGTTGCCCGAGCGGTTGAAACCGGAGCATTAGACGATCCCGAGCGGCTTCTGGAGTTGGCGATGACGGTGCGGGGCGAGGTTCCGCCGCAGTCGCTCCTCCGGGGAATTTCAACAACAATTACAGATCGCTACTACGGGTTCGAATCGCTTGCGCTCGCGTCGCTCCGCGCGCCGTCAAGCGTGGAGAGGCGGCTTTGCGCACTCCCAGCTCTCCAGCCAGGCGTGGTGAGCGAAGACCAGAAGCTAGCTCTCGGCCGCGCATGGATTGGTCAATGGACGTCCGCGGGAATCTGGTTTCAGGGCATGAACCCGAGTTGGTGGAAGACCCCAAGGGGCGTCCGGCCGCACTCCGGCCGATTCAGAGCTCTGGATGTGTACTTGGACTCGCAGGAGAGCAAAAGAGCGTTCGAACGCGAATGGCTACCAGTGCTTCTCGAATCCCTTTGCGAAGGAGTTGGAGGGCGTCAATTCCGGCTACGTGCATCCAGAGTCCGTCTCGATCTGGGCTCGGTCTGGGGATACTGTCAGGCCTGTAGAACTACACAGCGTCCGTTTCCTGGAACTGACCTCTGTAGTGCATGCGGGAAGGATCGCGTTGTAGTCCTGGATCCTGATGTCGACCCAGTGTTTGCGGCGCGCAAAGGGTATTACCGGGCCAGCTCGGTCCGCGCGCTTGCAGATCCCCCGGAAACTCCGATGGCGATCATTGCCGCCGAGCACACAGCCCAGTTGAACTCATCGACCTCTGAAGAGGTCTTTTCGAAGGCCGAAGAGCACGAATTGCTGTTCCAGGATGTCGAGCTGGGAACGCTTGGTTCCGTGTCACAAGCCGAGCCTGCGATTGACGTCCTTTCGTGCACGACGACGATGGAGGTAGGCATCGACATCGGCACGCTGTCAGGCGTGGCTCTCCGTAACATGCCTCCGTCACGGGCGAGCTACCAGCAGCGATCGGGCCGGGCGGGGCGGCGAGGAAATGCCGTTGCGACCGTTGTCGCGTTCGGTAGCGCCGATAGCCACGATGAGCATTACTTCGCCGAACCGGACGCGATGATTCGTGGGCAAGTCGCCGATCCGGTGCTTACGCTCGACAACGCGGAGATCGCTCGGAGGCATGTCACCGCATTTCTCCTTCAGGCGTACCACCACGACCGGCTCCCCGAGATCCTGCCCGCCGACCAGCCGCAGTTATTCGAGGTCTTGGGGAGCGTGCGAAGCTTCCTCCAGGCGGACAGTACTCTCAATCGCGGAGACTTCGGCGACTGGTTAGAGGCGAACGAAGCCGCCCTGACAGCAACTGTTGAGGCATGGCTTCCGAGGGAACTCGGAGGCGATGACCGCAACGACCTTCTGCAGAGACTCGTTCCCGAAACGCTTGTGGCCATTGACAATGCCTTAATCGAAGCGATTTCGACGGCTCAAGAGGCGTCCACGCCAAGAGGGGCCGTCACCGAATCAGGAATTGACGCCGAACCGACAACAGGGGCTGACGACGAACTCCCGGCCGAACCGGGAGAGGAGCGCAGAAATCCCCACCGTGCCGCGGAGAACCTGCTCGACCGCCTGCTCTACAAGGGCGTTCTGCCGAGATACGCGTTCCCAACCGACGTGGTCGCCTTCCACGTCTTCGATCAGGATCGGTCCACGAGATTCCGCACCGAGTTCCAGTACGCACCAAGCCAAGGACTTCCCGTCGCCCTGACACAGTACGCCCCAGGAAAGGAGGTTTGGGTAGATGGGAAGCTTTGGACGTCAGGCGCACTCTACTCACCGATGCCCGGAGAACGCTTCGAGGCCTGGGAGCGCAGAAGGCTCTACTTCGAATGCTCGGTCTGCCACTATGCAAGTACCGAGGGACACAGCACGGCCACCCGCGGGGAGACTCGGACCTGTCCCGCTTGCGGAGCCGACGGGAAGTTCGGTGGGGCAAAGAACTGGATCAGGCCGCCTGGCTTTGCGCACCCGGTGTCGCAAGAGGAGGGAACCTCACCCGATGATCAGCCAGCTCGCAGCTACGCTACGCGAGCGAAGCTGGTCGCCCAGGGTCCGGCCGATCCATCAAGTTGGCGCGAGGTCACTCCGCGATTGCGATTGTGTTCTGAACGCACACAGTTGCTTGTCTCCAACACCGGGCCACGAGGAGAGGGTTACTCCTATTGCACCCAATGCGGGCTGATTCAGCCGACGGCGACCGCTACCGGGGCGATAGCCGGCCCACACCCGAAGCCTTTTCCAGATGAACGACAACCGCAGTGCGCCGGCACCGCAACAACTCGGGGACTCGTGCTGGGGACTGACTTCATCTCGGATGTGCTTCTAATCTCGCTGCGGGTGGAATCGCCGCTGGTCCTTCAGCCTGGATACCTCGCGACGGACGTGGCTCTTCGGACACTGTCCGAAGCATTCACACTGGCAGCCACCCGCCTACTGGAGATCGAGGCAGGAGAGGTGCAGGCCGAATACCGGCCGGCGTTGACCTCGGGCGGGCAAGCAGGCCTTGAGGCCGAGATCTATATCTACGACACATTGGCCGGCGGGGCGGGTTTCGCGCGACGCACTGGCGAACTTGGCATTCGAGTCTTCGAGGATGCTCTGAGTCTACTCGAATCATGTCCGGCCACGTGTGACCGCGCCTGTTATCGCTGCCTCCGAAGCTTCAAGAATCGTTTTGAGCACGACTTGCTCGATCGTTTCCTGGGGGCGAGTTTGCTTCGATACCTGCTAACCGGAGCCGAACCAAGGTTCGACGACCTTAGGGTGCGAATGGCCTGCGATCGGCTTTTCGCAGACTTGAGCCGGCAGGGCATTGAAGGAGTTACGTTCCTTCGCGATGGTCCGATCGAAGTCCCCGGGATCGGAGTCGTCGCGGCCCCGATTCTTGCACGGTCGCCTCAGCGAGATCTGGTAGTGGGGGTCCACGGCCCACTGACCCCTGACTATGCTTCCGACGCTCGCATCCAAGACGCCAAAGAGTACGGGACCGCAGTATCCGTTCTGCTGTTAGATGAGATCGTGATCTCCCGTAACCTGCAGACCGCCACCAGGCAGGTTATGGGAGCTCTGGGCAAGTGAGCTCGAGCCAAAACACATTCGATACCGCCGTGCGGTCGGTTAGTGGCGTCTATCCAGCGGCGCCCGTTGTGTGGAGTTACTCCAGCCTGACCGACGCGCAGGCCTGTCCCAGGCGTTGGATGCTGACGCACGCTTCGTATCCCTCGATCTGGGCTCGCCCGGGGTATCCTCATCGGCCGAGCGTTCCCGAACTCGCGGGGCGCATCGTCCACAGGTGCATCGAAGTCGTTCTTCGCGAGCTACGATCTCAAGGTTGCGCAGCCGTCAGTGACCCGAAGGCAGTGAGTGTGCTCCGTACGCTGGGTGGCTATTCGCGTCTGGCCGAACGCACAACGGATGAAGTCCTCGAAGAATTCGCTGACAATCCCCGCGCCGAGCCCATGCTCATCAACATTCGGCTTGATCTCCGACGACGGCTTCCAGACATACGCCAACAAGTACAAACGCTCGTTGCAAGGACCTCAATGACGGAGTCCCTCGCCCAACCCCCTACGGTCCCCGCTCTCCACTCCCCTGTGCCGGCACCACTCGGACCTGGCGCTTACACAGAAGTCACGCTCGACGTGCCCGAGTTGAACCTCGTGGGCCGGGTCGACTTCATCTTCGTATCGGCTTCCCGCTGCGAGATCACCGATTACAAGAGCGGGGCTCCGCGAGCCGAGCACGACGAACAGCTTCGACTGTACGCCCTGTTGTGGTCGCGAGACCGCGTGCGGAACCCAACGTCCGTCCCAGCCCAGAAGCTCACTGTGGCGTATCCCGGACACGATCGTGCGGTTGAACCGCCGAGCGACCTCGAATTACAGGCGCTAGCCGAACAGATTCTGGGTCGCATCGAGTCAGCAACATCCGACTTGGAAGGTCGGCCACCAACCGCCAAACCGACCGAAGCTAACTGCACGTACTGCACCGTCAGACACCTCTGCGACGAGTACTGGCAAAGCCACTTAGTGAGAAGGGCATGGCAGGCATCACGTGTAGATCATTTCGCTGATGTTGAGCTGAAAATCGGCCAACGCAACGGTACGCGGAGTTGGGTTGCCGAGCTTGCGATGGACGGCTCCTTGGTGCTTCTCCGGACTCCAGACGAGGCAATTCACTTTTCGCCTGGCGACAGAATACGACTCTTGAACGTCGTCATTAACGACGACGACGCGACCAATACAAAGACCATAACGCTCTCTCGAGCGTCAGAAGCTTTCCAACTCGGGTAGCGGCTCCAACTCTTCGTCGGGCACTTGCGGAAGCGCGACCCTGGCTCCGTGCCTGACCGGCCGTGTCAGCGTATGCTGGCGAACGCGACCAACCACGTCGGCAGAGGACAGCCTCGGAATGAGCCAACGCTCCACCCACCAGTGATTGATCCTCGCGACATCAGTTCGCAAGATCTGGGACGCGAGATAGCGGGGGCGGCGGTCGATGCCGAGAAGGTAGGGAAGCACGTTGTCAGCCAGGCGGATGCCGTACACGATCCGCTCCCGGCGATGCCGCAGGAGGGCATCCGATGGCCACCCCAGCAGGTCCAGCCCTGCCCGAACTTTGCGAAACTTCGGATTCACCCCTTCACCGAAGATGCTGTTGACTCGAACGCCTGCGTGAGTTTGCTCGGCCATCCGAGCGAGGTCTTGGACGGTTGTTTCCGAAAGGTGGGATGTCCCGAACGACCGAGACCTCCCCAGAGCCACAAAGCTAATGTCGGCAGATGCCTTCAGAACCGCCGCCGGAATCCGCACTCTGTTGTATTGACTGGATCCCGATCCGTAGAGCGATGTTGTGCCGACAAACACCAGATGTGAGCGCCGTCGAATTGGCCGTCCTGCCATTGCCGATGCAATCTCGCTCTCATAGTTCCTGTAGCGCTGGTGGTATGCCCTCACCACGGAGGGGCTGACCGCTAACATCGAGATCAGCTTCCCACCAAGCAAGTCAGCGTACGGTGCGACTGCTCCGCAAACAGTGAGATCCGCCATTTCCGTTCCAACGGCTTCAGCTTTCGCCCGGCGGAGGATGCCCGACATGGCTGCTGTCGCGCGAGGATCGAGGAGCGCACGTCGCAGGCCTTCGGCGGACGGTCGCGGCGCGAGGTAGGGCAATAGGGCCTGCCGCCATTGGAGGATCTCGGCGAGCAGTGCACACCGCTTGCTGCGGTAGAGGTCGGTCCTGGCGCGCCGAACCCAGTCACTGGAGTCTTTGGCAGTCATCTTGGCGAAGTCGCGCCTTCGTCCGAAACGCTGATGGCCCCGGCGGCAGGCCACAGCCTCCTCCTTTAGCCGAGTCACCGCATCGGCGTTCGTTGAGCGCCACAGATCGGGCCAGTACAACCCATCCTCGATGAGGTCGTCCAAGTACAACTCCCGGAGGCTCCCCTCCAGCCGCTTCTTCAGCCAAGATGCCGCCTCGGCAGTGGGGTTCGACGATAGTAAGGCGAGTATCTGTGGGGGTTGCCAGCCTATCGCTTCATCTCGCTCCGCGATTTGGATAATCGGGCTGCCAAGCGCCGCTATCCCGATAACCGGATGAAATGGAGCAGCTCGATCTCGAATGAGGATTTGCATGGTTCGGCCCGGAGTACTGCTGTACTGGTTCGACCACGTGTGGCGGAAATATCTCCAGATGTCTATTAGCCGCAGTCCCGTATAACGGCACGCCGCCCTCTCCGAAACCACTTCTATATATGGGTTGATGACTTGCTCGTAGGAGGTCGGATCATCCCGCCGAGCCGTCGCTCGGAGAGCGTCGGCCAGTTCGGCACCGTCCCGCATGAGATCGAAGATCGAGACGATGGTTCCGTGAAATTCGCGAGGTCGCTCCATCGCTCTGACGAATCGTCGCACAGAGGCGGTCGACAGTTGTTCGTTTCGCTTGAGCAGTTCCTGGCCGCGCACGCGCCCCTTCTCGTCGGTCGCGTCCCGAAGGATTTCCGGAGCCTGAACCTCGATATTTTCGCTGGAGTCTATGCGAACATTCCAGCCTTGGTGCGCGAGATCGATGAGAATTCCGGAAGCTGCGCACAGTCCTGGCTTATCTCGCCGGAATGCCTCGTTCGATAGTCGTGCACTCAAGGCCGAAGAGCCATTGCCGCCGCACTCGATGCTTCGAGCGAGACTCAAGAAATCGCAGCGGTCGACTGCAGGCCAACCGGCGGGCGTGGGGAGGCGATACCAGGAGTTCGTCATCGGTCAAGCACGGAGGAACGTTGCAAGGACATCGCCCCATGCGTCTCGAAAAGTCCGTAGGGCCGTTCGATCGGACGAGCGGCGGACCGACGCCTCTGCGCGGGCGGCGGCGAGAATCGCCAGCGCCAGGTCCTTCCCAAGAGCCTGATCATTCGCAGCCTCACTGTTGACGTAGGGGGCCAACAGATCCCGGTACAGCGGGTGCTTACCGTTCAGTAGGAGTACCAAGTGGCTGCCCGACTGAAATATGTCGTATGGAGCCGTTACGGGCATCTCGGCAACGTGGATAGCATATGGGCCACGCTCGCCATTACCGGTCAGGATCTCCTTGGCCCCGGGGGGAATGGCGTCCCGGCGACGCGGGAGTGCGGGCAGCGAGGGATCAGCGCGGGCAGCCTGCCGCTCGGCGGCCCGTAATGCGCCTGCCGACTTGGTGAACTCGAATCGTCGACGCACTCGCCCATTGAGCGCACGCGCGATGGGTTCGAGATCGGCTGCAAGCAACGTACTCAGCGACCCGGAGGCCGATATGCCTTGCTTTGAATGCGTGATACCGAAGAGTTCGTCCAAGCACGGCTCAAAGCTCACTTCGCATCGCCACCAATCGTCGTAGTTTTCCCGTCGCTTGGCACCCATGAAGTACCATCCGCGGTCGATTTCGCGATTCGCGCGCAGCACCGAGACGCAAGGAGCTCCCGTGATCCCAAGCTTCTTCTTTTCCTCTACCGACAAGCTGTGCAGGTTTTCCAGCGCCAGCTCCGTGAATCGAACTTCAACTCCTCCCTCGCCCGCATCCGTGGTCAAGCGATAGACAAGGGGGTCCCCAAACGGCCTCGCCATGGGCTCGGGCCCATCGGTGGCGAGCAGCAAAGGATCAGAGGGGCGAACAACGGCCCCGTTCACCTGAATCTCCACGCCGTCCCAGAGGAAGCGCCGGTAGATCCGGCCTAAGTCCTGCTGCAGCCGCGCCGCGAGCGTCGATGGACGCTTGAAGGGAACGCGGTCGCACCGTTGCAGCCGGACGACAGTCCCGCGCTCCGTGCCCGGGATGAATGCCGGCGGCTCGACTGCCTCAACTTCGGGGAGATGGTGACTAGGGCGCTCGAGGAATTCGTCGAGATCGAAGTGAGCCCGATGCACGGACCGATTGCGCCAGGAGTAGACCTCTACCCTGCGGGCGCAGCTCAGGGCACCGTTAGGCAATCCCATGCCATAGCGACCCAAGGAGGAGCGATCGCCAAAACGCGTGGATCCGCCGAATGAGAGGCAGGCAGACAGGGAATCGACATCCATCCCGATTCCATCGTCCGTTACGAGAATCTCAATCGGATGCCGCTCCCGCTCCGTCAGCTTCACCACGACCCCGATCGTCGTCGCGCCAGCCTGAAGGGAGTTGTCGATTAACTCCGCGATCGAAAGTGAGGTGGTCCGGTAACCGGAGTCCCTCGTCGCCAGGAGGAAGTTCGGGGAGTTGACTATCTGGCTGAGGGGCGCGCCGATACTTCCCCCAGCTTGGGTCGCGACGGTGCCGAGGAGTCCCACATCTGCCGAAGCCCCTCCAATCGGAGACGATCCCACCCGCGAGCGAGATGGCATTGCACTACCCCCATATGGCCACGGTTTCTCCAAGTGTACGAAACGCGCGTCAGAAGTACATTGTAGCCAGGATGGCGAGATGACTGATGGGAACCAAGCTGCTGAGGCCGCTCCGTTGCGCAACTGTCCAGAACAGCGCGTTGGGCTCGCGCTCCCCGCGGTGCTCAGCGACCGTGTCGACGCTCTAGTCGCGCTCGCCGAGGAGGCTGGCGAGAGGACCACTCGGAAGGAATTGATTGCAGCCCTAATCTTGAATGCCTCGTCAAACCAGGGGGAAATCGCAGCACTGCTGCGGCGCTACCGGCTTGCCACCGTCAAGTCAGCTCTGATCGCCACTCGGCAGCCGAGTGCGTCGTTTCTCCCGTTGCCGCGCAAGCCTGGCCCACGACCTCGTCACAAGCCAGAGTAGGTCCATCAGGTTCGCGCGCCTGAACTCGGCGTCACTTGCTCCTTCCCCGCTCTGCGCGGCGCAGCTTCAGTCCGCGTCGTGGATGACCGGGACGTGTCCGCAGTACACGCAAGACGCCCCTGTCGAGGGGTGCGACCTCAGCATGGCAGCGTGCCCACACCACGGACAAACGGTGATCTCGGCCTCCGGGTGGGAGCGGAAGCGCTCTAAGCGGGCCTCCGCGATTCGCGCAGCTCGGGAAGCCACTTCCGGAAGCTCGAGTAAACGTTGCCAATCCGAGCCGGAGATGGCGTCTCCCGTCCACATATCGAACTCCTCGTCTACGAAACGGTCGACGAAGACTACGGCCTGACGGCACAGTGCCAGCCCAGTTCTGTGGTTGAAGCTGGCGTGGCCGTGCTGGAGTCGGTTACGCAGCCGCCGCAGTTGGGCGACCGTTTCGACCTCGTCGCCGCTAATCACGACACTCTGGCCGGCGAGCCGCGCGAGGACGGTTGGGTTATTCGGCTCATCCGCGAGGCCATGAGGATCCAAGGCCTCTAGCCGCATCTTGAGAAGCAGTTCGATGGCGCGAAATAGCTGCGGGATCGCATGGACCAGCCGCTCCGGGTGGACGTAAGAGGTTAGGAATTCGGACACCCCCTCGGCAAAGGCATGCTGTGCGTTTCTATCAAGGCCCACGTCGATCGAGCTCTCCATGAGTTGCAGCGCAGGCGGCGGCGGCTGATCCACTATCTCCCATCCGGCCTCGAGGAAGATCAAAGGATCGGCCTCCGTGCCACGGATCGCGCTCTGTATCTCTTCTGGGGATGATCGAGCAAAGAACACGAACTCGTCTGAAGCTTGCTCCCACTGGTCTGTCGTCCAGATCATTTCGACGTGCTCGATGTCCTGGAAGTCGACCGTGGCCAGGGCGACCTCCTCGTAGTGGCGACTCCCCTTGTCGTCGAAGAACTCGTCCCACTCCCGCGGCGTCAGCAGCTGCGGCGGAACGAAGTTCGGTGGCTGGCGGAGGACAGCGTGCGTCGCTCCGCAAGACATGCAAATGAGCCGCTGGCGAGTCGTGTAGACCACGGTTGCGGAATGACAAGGGCAATAGAAGGGATAGTTGTCAAGACCGCCGTGTACGAGGCCCGCAATCAGTTCGTCAGACTCTAGGTAGGGACCGACTACTTGAGTCATGATGTGCGACCAGGTGAAGCGGTCGCCTTCATCCCCCATCTGATACGGTTGGTCGAGTCCAAAATAAGCGCGTTGCTCCGCTGTCCACGGGCGGCGCTCAGGTATTGGCAAGTCCCTTTTCAGAGACTCCTGAATCTCTTCCTGATGCTTGGCTTGAGCCGGCATGGTGGCGACTCCGCCGCCGAAGGGAGGCCATTGTGGCAGCCGCTCTTCGACCACTTCCCAACGCAGAGTTGGAAAGTCAGGTTTGGCCGTGTCCCTCTCGCTCCGCATCCCATCGTCCGGTGCGAACTTCCAAACACGCCACTCATGGCCCTTGAACTCGGCCCTCGGGACCTCAGGTTCGAAGATCTCTTCGATAGATTGGGTGGTGTCGAGCGGCCGAGTCAGAATCTGCCCGTCGAAGAGAATGAAGCCTCGGCTTTGAATCTTCTCGTTGATGTCGGAGACGAACGCATTGACGTCGATACCCGACCCAGTGACAAAGCGGCTTGGCGCCCACAAGCCCACAACGCGCGAGTACGCCGCGGGACCCTCACGCCCAGCCCGCATGCTGTACCTGCCCTTGGTGTCAGACACCCTGCACCTCCTCGCTGTGCGCGACAGAGCGGACGCACTCCGCCGACTAGATCAGCCGGCGGACTCAAATTGTGTCACGCAGCCTCGCGGGTAGCGACGACAACGGGTGTCGCGCACGAAGCTGACCTAGCTGTAGTTCCCATCACCGTTGTTTACAGGCGAGAGGCTGGCGGACGGTTGCCGATGGCAGTGTGAGGGCGGACGAAGTTGTAGTCATCGAGGAATGGTTGAAGGTCGTCCAGGCGCTC
>Ga0073899_10001725_pt1 | contig 19881 bp, 32 predicted proteins | sample KloWWTmetaKNB5Ph_FD_88975 | JGI IMG/M metagenome (GOLD analysis project Ga0073899, IMG submission 88975) | Active sludge microbial communities from Klosterneuburg, Austria, studying microevolution and ecology of nitrifiers - Klosterneuburg... | ecosystem: Engineered > WWTP > Aerobic digester >... | reverse complement strand
GAGCCTAGCGAATACCGGGAAGCCAGGTTGGTTTTTTATGAGGATGACATCTTGAAGCGAGCCTTGTTTACGTTCGGAGTCGGGCAGCACGCGGAGTTGCTGAACCTCGTCCGCACCAACTTCCAGACGTATGCCACGAGCCATCAGTTGGACTTCTTTGACTGTCCCCTGGGTGTAACCACTGCAGAGCAGTGGGGACGGCATCCTGCGTGGTGGAAGATTCTGGGCTGCTTGGAGCTGTTTCGCCAAGGTTATGACGAGATCCAGTGGTTGGATTGCGACTGCGTGATCATGCAGCCCTGGCGGCGGTTGTTGCTGGATGAGTTGCCGCCTGGTAAGTCGCTGGGCTTGGTGGTGCACCAGTTCTGTGGCAGTTACACGAAGACCGAGCACAAAATCCGCTACTCGCCCAACACCGGCAGCATGGTTTTGCGGGCAACGGCTCGGCCCTTGCTGGAGGCCATGTGGGCGGGTGACGTGTCGCAGCCGTGGTGGGAGCAGAGTGCTTTGACGGAGCTGCTGGGTCTAGGTCCAAAGGGATCTCCGGAATTGCCGACCAGCAAGGATCGTGCCACCAATCCTTGGTGGGAACACATTCACGAGCTGCCATTTCAGTACAACGTTTTTGACCAAGACAGTCGTTACCCGGATCCGGTCTTTCCGCACTCGTTGCACGTGATTCGCCACGCCGCGAGCGTGAAGTTTGAAGCCCGGGTCACGAAGCTGCAACAATGGTTGGCGGAGCTATCTGCCGACTGAGTGCCGCTGCAGGTGTTTGACGACGGGCCAGGTGACAACCGGATCGGGCACGTGCGACACGGGTTGCACATTTCCCCGCCAAGCGACCCCCATGATTTGCATCGTCTGATAAATCATCGTTTGCCAGCCTTGCTCCTGCAGATAATCCAGCCCTTGGCTGACTTCCGGGGAGATCAGATCGTGGAACAGGATCATGGCGTCCGGGGCCGCAAAGGGCACACAGGTTTGTGCGTCCAGCAGCGGTGCGGGGGCGGCGTGGTTGCCGTCAATAAAGATCAATGACCAGCGTCGCCCTTGCTGCGCGAGTTCCAGCACCTTGGCGGGACTGCCGCCGGGCACCAGTGTGGCAGGCAGTGGCGGCCGAGAAGCTTTCAGGGCGCCGGTAACTGCTTTTGTGAAGGCAGGTTTAGCCAGGACCGGATCGACGATGTCCAACTGCACGCCCGCCGCGGCGAGATGGCAGGCGGACCAACCAAGCCAGCAGCCAATTTCCAGGGCAGCTTTCCCGCGGAACTGCAACGCATTGTTGTAGAGCAGGTGGGCTTCGTCACGGCTCAGGAATCCAACATGTGGGAGCTGCTTGTCGACATACCAGTGGTGCGGTATTTCCCGTCGCAGGTAAGGCCAAGGGTGCGGCTCGGGATTCCCTTTGATCATGTTCGGAAAGGCGGCATCCAGCTGGATGCGGACTAGGTCGGGTGACACGTAGTCGTGGGCCTCGATCTTGCGGGCAGGCGCTGCGATTGGTTTGCTCATAGCCGCAGCCTAGCACAGCCGCTGCGAGGCGAAAACGGCAAATTGACGGGCGGGGTTTTGTTGCGGCGGTCGATGCGGTACCATGCGGCAGTTCAGTTCGATCTCTGCTGGAGCGGAACGATGAAGCGAGCCTTGTTTACGTTGGGCGTGGGTACGCACGTTGAATTGCTGAAGCTTGTGCGAGCCAATTTTCAGGAGTATGCCAAGTGTCACCAGTTGGACTTTTTTGACAGCCCACTGGGCGTCACCACCAAGGAGCAACGCGACAGGGCACCCTCTTGGTGGAAGATTCCGGGGTGCCTGGAGTTGTTCCGGCAGGGTTACGAGGAGGTGCACTGGCTGGACTGCGACTGCGTGATTATGCAGCCGCGACTGACGATGCTGGACGAATTGCCACAAAACAAATCGTTCGGGATTGTGGTCCATCAGTTCCGGCAAGCCAAGTGGCAGAAATCGCCCTACCAGATGTACATACCCAACGCGGGCAACTTGGTGTTGCGGCCAGCTTCGCGGCCGTTGCTGGAGGCCATGTGGACGGCAGACACTACTCACCGCTGGTGGGAGCAAGCGTCCCTGATGAAACTTTTGCAGATGCCGCAGGACGGGATTCCAGAGCTGCCCACTGCCAAGGTTAAAGCTACTAATCCCTGGTGGGACTTCCTCCAGGAGATTCCGTTTAAGTACAATGCCTTTCCGCCTGACTGCAGATATCACGACAGCGTGACGCAGCATTCACGCCATATCATTCGGCACGCGGCCGGGATGAAGCTGCCGGATCGCGTAAAGATCATGCAGCAGTGGCTGACTGAAGTTCAACATTGAGGAGCTGGTAACATGGCGGACTCTGCCGTGCGTTGGTGTGCTCGCGGGGATACGATTGCCACCGTTCGTCCCGTCAGCCGCGGCCAACATATTCACGTGACTTGTCCAACGCCTGAATCCTGTGCGGAGGCCAATGACCTGATTGCCGCAGGTCGCTGGCAGGTGGTAAGATGCGGCCGCTGCGACACACCCGTCGAGGCGTGCCGGTGCGAATCAAAGCCTTTGAAGTAAATGGAAAGTTTATGCCTTCACTCAAAGAACGCTACCTGGCAGAACCGCGACACGAGCTGCAGGAGCATTACGCTCCGGGCGGCTATCGCGCTCAGCACCTGGGCTTCACCAGGGAGTGGGCCGAGGCCAACCTGCCTAAGAGCGGCACGTCTAACGGTTTCGAGATTTATCTGGTCGACACCGAGGACAACAACAAGGAGTACAAGACGCCGGGCTATGTGGCCTGGGATTGTCACAGCGAGATGGGCTTCATGGACGACGACTGGAACTACGTGGAGCTGCTCTCGCTGCAGGCCTACTTTTACGGGTCGCACCACTGCCCGTGCCACCGCAAACAGGACGCTGAAGCGGCCGGTGCGGCCACAGACCTGACGTGCGACGGCAATCGGTTCCGGATTTCGCGGATCTGTGTGCCTGGCGAGGACTTGATCCTGTACAGTGAAACAATGGAACAAGAAACCCTAGAGGCGGAGTTGACCGGTGTCCAAGCTAAATGATGCGGTTTTTGAGAAGTTGGCCAGCGCGGACCAGTCTGAGGCAGCCGACGCAGTGAGCCTTTGGCTACGAAAGCGAATGTGGACGTTGAACCATATTCCGTTTAAGTATTATCTGCCGGACAGCCGCGGTCAGACGCCACCTGAGCAGGATCGACTTTACAGCGAGTTGGATACACTGGGCGAGATCCGCCTGGATCGCTCTGGTGAACCTTGTTGCCTGAGCGGACGCCGTCCTGCCTTGCTGCACCTCTACCCGGACCTGTGTGGTCCCTGGAAGGAAGAACCAAATGCCCCATTACTGTCTTAGCGGAGTCAGCGCGGCCGACGAGTCGTTGTTGTCGCATCTGGAAGCGGCCCGATTTTTGAATCCGGCAGGTGGTCTTGGAATTCCGGAAGACCTTGCCAGCCGCGAGCTTCGTCGCGTGCGAGGCAATTCTGCTGATGACCTGCGGGAATTGATTCGCCAAGGCGCCGAGCTGCTCGTGGTCCACCATATCTTTTTTGACCGTCTGGACGTCTTCCTGCCGCACACTGACGGCGGTTACCGGCTTGGGATTACGCCGGTGTTAGTGACGACACGGCGGGATCTCGTGTCGGACGGAGACATTGTTGCGGTCATGTTTCCGAAATTTTGCGGACGTCCGACATTGACGGCTGCTTTGGACTATCAAATATGAGCGAACCCCATTACGTTCCGCCTGAAGACAACCGTTGCATCTTCCGTCCTCAAGTAAAGAGCGGACAGGAGCTGAACCGGCGGCGGACGCTGAACAATCCCCGGAGTGAACCCGTGGGCCATTTCACCGGCCGCTGTGCGCACTGCGGCAGTAAGAACTTGTGGGACGATAACCTCGCGTACGGCTGCAAGGATTGCGGAGCAATTTTAGGGGGTAACTGATGGTCACGGTAGCTTTTATTTCGGTCGAGGGCACGGAACCTCGCATCGACGACTGCATCTCGCCTCGCAGCAAGATCCGGCTCGTCGGCCGCTGTCTGTACGACGGCGACGGGCTGTTGTTGGCCGAGCTGATCCAGGACCAGGAAGGTCGCGAGTTCTGGCTGGCGTGCTGCGTCGTCAACGATCCCAACGAAACGCGGAACGTGTTCCAGGAGCTGGCCTTCGTCGGGATCGGAAAGTTGAATCTGTGATGCCTGAATTCACGGAAGCCTTCTGGGTGCCCCACTGCGACGAGCCAGGCTGCGGCCTGGGCGGGTTTGAATACACCTGCCCCTGTTGCGGCAAGGGCAGCACGGACTACAGCGTCTGGTTTCATTTCGACGATCTGGTCGTCAACAACAACGAGACCCAGGTTGACATGGTCTGCGAGAAGTGCAAAGCTCCGCTGGTCGTTTATTACGAGCAAGCAGAATACGAGACGAGGGTTAAACCGCGTGACAAAGTTGAAGCGTAAACGGGACTGGATTGGCCGCTTCGTGCAGCTGCAGCGGCGGGTCAGCACGCTGGCAGGCAAGGTGCTGGAAGCGGGCACCGTCGTGGAGGTGCTGGGCAATCATGGCGGGTTGCGGCTGCGGACCCTCGCGTTCGATTCGGCTTGGCAAGGTCAGCAGGTCGTCAAAGGGGTCGCGGAGCGGGACGTGCTGTTGCTGCATCTCTGGACGCCGCGGCCTGGTTTACCGTTTGTGACCTGCGGCAGTTGTGGTATGGTTCGTTGCGCTGATGGTAGCAACGATCGGACAGGCTGCCGGGGAAACATTGAAATAAGGAACGGTCAATGAAGCTGGAACTGAAAATGGCACCGCTGAAAGCAGCGGAGGAATCACTGGCACAATCACCTCCGCACCGAACCGCCGTGGATCTGAAGATCGACGACAAGGTCGGGCAACTTGTGCAGGCGATTACGATCAATGTCAACGCTCAGACGATGGTGCCGACGGCTCACATGCAGTTCATTCCGGAGGAGCTAAGTCTGGATCTGGAGTTGGATCAGCAACACATTACCACGGATCTGAGCAACTACGCCCAATCTCTGGCGGTCTTTTCCCGTCGGTTGTTGATGGCTCCCGAGCTGGCCAAGATGCCCGGATATGCGGATTTGTTGCGGGCCGCCCAGGGGTTTGCGAGGGTGTTGGCCGAGGCCCAGTCTCAATCCTGAGTCCTGTTCGCAGGTGAGCCGGAGTGCGGCCCGATGAAACCAGACCCGGCAGAAATCTCGCGATTCGTCCCGTCGCAATTTCTGGGGATCGAGCGACTCAGCTTTGCGGATCCCTGGACGGCCGAGGAGTTTGTGCGACATTTTACGCATCCTCTAAGCGGCACTTTGGCGTACTCTGTCAGCGGGCAGGATGAGCTCGCAGGTTACGCCCTATACAGTTTTACGCGGCGAGGTTTTAGGCTGGACAACTTGGCGATCCATCCTGATTATCGACGACAAGGCATCGGCGAGGCGCTGGTGCAGATCCTGCAGGACAGGTTGAACAAACACAGACCCTGCTTGTTTCTGTACGTGCGGGAGACGAATCTCGCCGCCCAGTTGTTTTTTAGGGCTTGCGGCTTTCAGGCGAAAGGTATTGTGAAAGGTCGTTATCAAAGTACCGCCGACGACGCTTATCGCATGGTGTATCGTTTGCCTCGCAAGTAGTTTAACTCCGGAGGTCGCATGTTCCATTTGTCTCGCGGCTATTACGAACAGCCTGGTTGTCACAATTGTCGGCACTGCTTCGTGCAGCAATTGCCCGATCGCGGCCCCAGTTATTTTTGCAATGTGGATGAAATTCGCCCTCCCGTAGCTCCCGCTGGCCCGTATGATGAGGCGAGTGACACGGCTTTTTACGAAGCCCAGGAAGCTTGGGAGGCGGGTCGCGAGGTGCAACCCGCGGGACGGTGCCCGTTGTTTTCCAGCAAACAGGAGTCTGCAAATGTGCCAGGAACAGGACAAGGATCTCGTCCCGCCTACGACTGAGCCGCAGTGGTCACCGGCGTCAATGTTTTTCGTCAATAGCCTGGAAGCAATTCGCGAGGCTGCCCGTGAGTTGGGTTATGTGGTAGCCCTTCGCGGCGGCGCGTTCCGCATTTTGAACCTGGTTGCCGTTCCATGGGTTGACCAGGTGGAGGCTCCCGAGCTACTCATGGCTGCCGTTTGCGAGATCACTGGAGCTGTTGCTACGGGTCGCGGTGCAGCTCAGCAGCCGCACGGACGCCTGCACTGGTCGCTGTGCTTGCCGGAGGGTTCGTGTCTTGACTTGAGCGTCTTGCCTCGCAATGATCGCAACTCGTTGGCCAAGCAGCTCAGGGCGGACCTGGCCCGTTTAACCAATGAGCAGCGGCTTGAGCTGCTAGCGGCGTTTTGCCAGCACTGCGGCACACCCCGGGCTGTCGTCGGCAGCAGCTGTCCGTGTTGGAATGATGAGTAACTGTTCTGAACTAAAAACCGATAAACGTGTCTGTTAGGGGTGACAATGGCCACGACAACGCCTAAGATGCCTCCACCAGCTCCGCTTCCGCGAGGCTGTTGCGGCCACTCCCGTCCGCCACCACCCAAACCCAATAAACAAAAATGAACACCAGCTTATCACAACTTGACCGCGCGGTCGGGCATCCGCCTGTGGGCGTGGTTGACACCCTGTTAGCTTCGCGCATCGTGGAACTGCTCAACGATCTGTACCGGCAAGATCCTCACGCCATGCACGATCTGGTGGAATCCCGCGTCCGCTGCAACGCAGCTCTGGCGGCTCACCCTACCGTGCCAGTGCAGATGCTGCCCGCCAACGAAGACGGCTTAGTGGGTGTGCTCGGGTTGCTCAACGGCCTGTGCGGCGTGTGGGACGAGGAATCGGCACCCAAGCCCTCCCTGGCCTTTTTTGGTCCGGTCTGTGCAATTTATGACGACAACAAACAACTTCGCGGGTTTGCCCTGAGTGCCGAGCAGCTGTAACGTCGCAATTACAATCGCATCAATGGAAAGGTGAGTTATGTCTGCTGACGTTTTCGTGTGTGCCAATGGTCAAAGCACGGAGCGGAACATTGCGGAAGTTCTCATGTTGCGACTGGGCCTGGACGTCAGCAATCATCGTGAACGTGACCCGCTGGTGTTGCTGGCGGGGCGGCAGCTGGAAGAAGAGCGGCTGGCCGCGGCGAAAGTCTGCCAGCCGCCAACGGAAGAAACGCCAACTGCGACGGCCCTGCTGCCGTTGCTGCGGTCTCTGCAAACGTATCCGCAGGATTTTCAAGAGGTGATTCGGCGAATGCTGGCGTTAAGTCAAGCGACGCACCGCTCAGCCCGCTGCTTGCTGGAAAGTGGCGAGGCGGGTTTGGCCAGCACGGACAACGTGGCAAGGCTGATTGCAGATCTGCAGCTGGCCCTGCGGGAGCTGTCCGCGGTTGAAGGTCATCGTATCTGGCAGATTCCGGGTATTTCTCGTGACGCGAACAAGCAGGTCAAACACAATCGTCACAAGCTCGGCCCCATCTGTGACGGCTGCTTCAATCAGATCGGGTTTTATCTGGACAACACGTATTTAGGTAGTGTGCCCTTGCTCGGACGTAATTTTCGGCAGATGAAACCAGGGGACCGCTTGGAGCTGGGTACCAAGCCCGCCCAGGTCTTGACCGTGAAGCGGATTGAGGGTCTTATGGTGCATCTTCACGAGCCTGGGCCTGCCCAGCCTCCGACAGCTTCTTAACTATTCAAACGGCCACGGAAGGCAGCCCACCAGCGGAGATACAGCCGTGGACGTAAAAAAGAAGACCGCAAACGCGGCGGAGCTGCGGAGGCAACCTCCCGATCTCGATTGCCGTCCGGACGACCTCGACAAATGCCTGCAGGAGTGCCTGCTCCTCAACCCACCTGCAGCTTGGCTGCGGGTCTCAGAAGAACAGTTTGTGGACCTGCGGTACTGGGAGCCCGAGCACAACACCATGGAGACAGCTCGCCGCGAGTATGATCTTTACACCGACTTTCGGGACAAGATGACCGAGCGGCAGTGCAGCTTTAGCGATATTGCCAAAGTGCTGATCCGTGAGCACATTGCCAAGGATCTGTTCTACGGAATTCAGGAGCGGTGCAGCCTGCGGCATATTTTTGCCTCGGCCCCGGCTCGGATGTACGTGTCGCGGGAGGCCTACAAGGTCACCATGTTTGCCTGGTTACATTTTCGCGTTATCTCTGTTAATAGCCGCACACAATTTGCGGCAGCAACCTTAAATTTAGGAGTTGATCTGTGAGCAAATCCATAGTTGAAGCCATGGCCGAGCGGATTCGCGGCGTGCGGCTGACGCACGAAGAAGTCGACGCGTTGACGCAGGTCGTGGAGGAGTGTGCCTCGCATCTGCCGTGTCGGCGCGAGACGGACCGTGTGCGAGGTGCTCGGTTGTCCGCTGCAATGCTTGACGATCGCGTCGTCGTGGCGGAACCTGTTCCTGCCCCGGACCCCGGTGCCCACTACCGCGGTCCCAAATTGTTCGGCATTCCGCTCGATCCGTACCGGGTCCTGGAAGCCTATCCCAACATCACACGCGAGGCAGCTCGCCACGTGGTGAAGAAGGTTTTGCGGATGGGTAAAAAAGGAATCGGAGAGCGGCAGCTCATCGCCGAGCTGCGGTGCTGCATTGATCGCTGGGAGAAGATGTTAGACGAGGAAGTCTCGCAGGTGAAGGAAAACTAATGTCCGCGGAACCATCCAAGGTAGAATTTTTTCCTCATTTATCGTCTGAGGCGGAAGAGCAACGCGAACTTGACGCCCTGTGTCAGAAGATGCAGGGTGTGGATCTCGTTGAGCAGTACCGCTCGAACCACCGTAAGGAGTGGCAGCCGGACGATATCACGGGCTACACAACGATGCCGGTCTTGCAGCAGTTCTGGGGCAAGAAGTTGGACAACAGCCTGCTTGCTTACCTGCACACCTTGCGTCCGTCATCGGTACGGATTTCGGGCGATTACACGACTTGCGATGCGTCGCCCTGGCAAGTCACGGTGTTTACGGATAAACTGATTGACGGGACGGAGATCATCACGCAGATCTCCCAGGAAGTTTGCATCGGCTTCAGCAGCGGGTGGAACGTTCAGCAGGTGTTCAACCATCTCCATGAAGGCAAACCCAAGCCCGAGATTTTCCCGCGTGTCGTGGGCAATGTGGCGTGTTTGCGTAATGTAGATTTTAGCTAGGTGTAGCCCGCCAGTCGCCGAATTGCTCTGTGGCGTCGGCGGGACGCTTTCAAGTCCAAAGTCATAAAAAGGTCAATCCATGACACTCGCTGAACCCGGTAATCTCGCTGTCGCACCCAACGGCATGGACCCGTCCACTTGGGACCTTACCTGGGATGACGTGGTAGGGGCAGAAGCCTTTGAAATCCTAGACGCAACAGACACGGTTGTTGCTACGATCTTGGAGCCAATTGGCGGAAACACCTATATCATCACGTCGATGCTGCCTTCCGGGGACTACACGATTCGCAGCGCGGCTGCCTACGAACTTGGTGTTGCTACCGATTTCTCGGCGAACACTGGCGGCTTTTCTTGGGACGGAGAGACGGCGTCGCTGCTGGGTAGCGGTCCAGATCCCGGGCCTGCCGAAAGCTTCTCGGAGTCAGAATCGGAGTCAGAATCGGAGTCAGAATCGGAGTCAGAGCCCGAAGTTCCAGCGCGTTCAAACGACGAGTTGAATCTTACGGTTGTAGAGTGGGCCGACTACGTGACGGCGTTCGACGGGATGCAGCTGGACGGCGGAACCGGTTCGATTCATGTGCCTTGCTTCGACCCTGCTTTCGAGGCCAGCATCTTGGCCGCTGTTTCTGAGGAAGTTCGGCGTCGCATTGTTTTTGGTAGCCGTGGCGGTCGTGGTTGCATAGGCTAATTAGGAGAAAGTTTATGGATCGGCGTGAATTCAACACATTGACCGCGGCCGCCTTGGTCGCCGCGGGCTTGCCCTCTCTTCCGGCCGCCGCACATCACGGGTCAGACGATCCTGGCCTGCGGGGCGCGGAAGGCCTGCCGGGCATCGACCGAGCCTATCTGACCGTCACGGGCGGCACTGTCGTTTACAAAACGGGTCGTGCCGTCGGCAAGAGTACCGCTTCCTCGTTGGGCACACTTTGTCTCAGCGGCACGGTTGTTTCCTGCGTCGGTTATTTTCCTGATGATCCTCATCTGTACTGCTTGGGCCAGGCGTTTAGCGACTCGTTTACGAAAGCCGGTGACATTGTCACGGAGTTCGAGCATTTGCGACAGCTGTGGTCGCCTCGCGAGTGTTTGGTGGAATCGGACACCATCGCTGAAAAGCTGCTGGGTTCGCGGTCCGACGTGATTCCGGTGGTCGAACTGGACGTTACTGCGGCGATCCAGGTTTGCGTTGATTCCGCAGATGCTTCTAAGGTGAAGATCGTTTGGCCGGGCAATCCGACCTCGCCGCCAGACTGGTTTGTTCAAGGCCCTATTGAGACGAATGCCGCACGCACCCGAACCACCCGCTGCACGCGAGGCCCTGTGGAGGGTGAAGCTTTGCAGGCGTTGCGGGTAGGCCGCAGGCTGGCGGAGATCCACCGCTGGAACTTGGCCTCGCTGCACCTGCCTGCACCGGCCGCATTGCCCTGGCCTTCCGAGTGAAATTTTGTCACACTGGGCGGGTCAGCAAACAACAAGGATTCACTGATGCACGCTAACTCGCTTAAACTTGGTCGAGAATTCTTCGCCAATGTGACCAAGAACTATCCCGGACTACCTAAGACCGTCCTGGATGTGGGCAGTTTCAACGTGAACGGCACCTACCGCCCGTTCTGGGACGGCTGGGACTATCTCGGAGTGGATATTGCCGCAGGCCCTAACGTAGATCAGGTTGTATCTGCCGATGCAAATTGGGATCTCGGACGACAGTTCGGCGTTGTCATTTCTGGGCAGTGCATCGAGCATTGTGAAGACCCTTTTGCCCTGGTGCAAACTATGGCCAAGCATGTGACACCCGGCGGCTTGCTGTGGCTCATTGCGCCGTTCATGCTGCACGAGCACCGGCATCCGATTGATTGCTGGCGGTTTTTGCCGGACGGAATGCGTGTGTTAATGCGGCGAGCTGGTTTGCGTTGTTTGCAGGCGGCGATCAGCACGTTCGGCCCCGGTAAGGCAGACTGTTGGGCGATAGGAATAAAAGATGGCTAAGATTTTAGTGGGCAGCGTGTTCAGCGGTACAGCGTCGAACGCTGACAATGCACGCTGGTACAGCCTCCAGCTGGCGATGCTGCGGGTGTCTTCGCCCGGGCATCAAATTGATCACGCGGTTTCTTTGTCGCAAGGCCAAGTGCCCGATCCTTTCGGTCGTAGCCGCGTCGTGTTCTCGGGTGAGAAGCCCGCAGGACCAAGCTCGCTGAATCATGCTACGCATTTGCACTATTTGCTGGACTATTTCAAACAGCGTCGCGACGACTACGACTTTTTCCTGTTTTTGGATTCGGACGCTTTTCCCTATCAACCTAAGTGGCTGGCGAAAACAGTGGCGGCGATGGGTTCGCATACAGTGGCGGCTGTAGTTCGGGTCGAGGACCTGGTCTGGTTTCCGCATCCTTGTGCCTGCCTGGTTAAACCGGCAGGTTTGGATGTGCTCAACTGGCTGCCGGTGTGGGCCGAAGGAGGTATCGACGGGTTGATGCTGTACGATCCTGGCGTAGCGATGCGCGAAATGTCCTTCTATCCGCTTATTCGCACCAATCGTGTCAACGTGCATCCCTTGCTGTGCGGAATATACGGCCGGGCGTTTTATCACCACGGTGCCGCTTCGCGACCGGGCCGCAGTTATCGCGGGGCGGCGCTGTACGAAATTCCAGCTTTAACGGACAAGTGGCAGGCGACGTTGTTCCGCGACCCTCGCAAGTTTTTTAATTCGCTGGACTGGTAACGGGCTGGCCTCGCGAGTGAAATTTTGTCACACTGGGCGGGTCAGCAAACAACAAGGGCCGTTGCGGAGCACCTGATCAGAGGCCGCGGCGGTTTACGCAAGGAGGCGAGTACTGTCCAGGCCGGGGTCCGCTGATTCACAGCAGCGAGCGTGGCTAGACTTGGGCAGATTGGATTGCGGCAGCTGCCACGTGTTGTTGTCGCGGTCCGGGTCGATCCCGGCAGAAACCCTCGGAACGTCGACCCCGAATGGATGTAGGCTACGGTTTTGGAGAGTCGGGCTTTGTTCCGCCGGTACGAACGAACGCCAAACCAGCCACGGAAGGCTGACACTGCCGGGCATGTGGAGCACGCGGCTCCTGGTGCGTCCATTTAGCCTCTTTGTCCTTGTTTGCCGCGGTCAGGTATTATGCGAAAAAATTTTGGAGAATCTCCGCGATTCTCGCAGGAAGAAGAGACTGTTCTTTATCGTCGGATGCGAAATGGAGACCAGGCCGCCAGGGACTTGCTGGCCCGGTCGGTATTGCCGTGGGCGCTTACTTGTGCCATGCGTTTGCGGAACAAAGGGATCGGCGACGACGACTTGGAGGAGCTGGCGATTTTTTCCGTGGCGGAGGCCCTGGAACGTTGGGATCCAGGTCGCGGTCGTCTGACTACCGCCGTGCCGTGGACCGTCTGGTCCGGGTTTTCACGGCAGCGGGCTTTGCTGCAGGGGGCGTCGCGTGTGCCAGTACATCTGGCTGGTAAGCTTCCGGAGGCTCTGAAGCACGGGGCGCAGCAGGAACACTTCGACGACGCCCAGAAGATGCTAAGACCAGCTCATTCGCTGTCGCGGCAGGTTCGGCACGATATCAAGCAAACTTTCGGGGATGGCTTGCCCGACAAACGCAGCTCAGGCTTGCCGCCTGACGCGGAGCTGATCCGTCGCGAAGAGCTGGCAATCCTGCGATCTAGGTATCACCGGGCCATACAGCAGATGACACGTCCGCGGGATCGGCAAATCTTACAGTTGCGCTGGGAGGAAGAACTGACCTTGGAGGAAGTTGCCGCCAGGCTTAACATTACCCGTGAGCATGTGCGACAGTTGCAGACGCGGGCGGAAAAGGAATTCCGTCAGTTATTGAAGGCCGAGCCCGAATCCAGTAAGGAACTGACTATGAGTTTTGACGGCGAAGACACCAACGGCTGCGGTTTGACCAGTCGTTTACCGACCAACGACAGGACGGACAGCCTGCTCGGGCTGCTGGGGCAGAAGTCGGCTACGGATATCAATCGCGAGATTGCGACCCTGGATGCCGCTTTTGAGAAGGTCGAGGAGAATTACCGGCGGCAGAAAGACATGTTGCTCGTTTTGCGAAAGGCTTTGTCAAAACGTGACGGGGTTAGCTTGACCCCAGATGCGGGCGTTGGCCGCGGTCGTGGCAGGTGGGGCGACAGTGCCGAGAAGTCCGCCCACAGAAATACTGTCTACAGCTATTTAGTCAGTCATCCGGGTGTTTCGATTGGCGAGATCATCAGTGCCACCGGCTTGACGCGAACCACAGTCAACACGACCCTGCAAAATGGGAAGAAGACCGTTTTTCGTAATCGCAGCCGTGGTATGTGGGAGGCTGTTCCGCCCAATGAGCGCACCGAGTAATCCAGCCCGTCGACTTCGGACACGGCAGCAGCCAGTTTGTTTCGCGGGTTTGCCGCGGTGTGCCAGCGGGAGCATCAACCGCTTGCTGGCGGCCTGGGACAACACGTGGAGTCTGGCGGGCAGTTTCGAGCAGATTACGCAGACGCATTTACCGCCTGCCGAGCTGGAGCGTCCGTGGCTGCAGGGTTGGTGGTTTACGTTCGTCCGCAATCCTTGGGCTCGCGTGGTTTCGGCCTGGCAGATGTTCGAGCAGAACCCGCAGTTTCGTGACGGCAGTTATCCTCGTGATCTTGCGTCCGTGCTGCGGCTGGCGGATACGGACTGGACTTGCGGCAACTGGGTTTTCGGGGAGGATGTTGGCCTGCGGTCGTATTTGATCCCGTGCGTTTCTGGCCCACTGGACAAGCTGCACTTTATTGGTCAGGTTGAGGCGATCGACACGGACTGGAATACCGTGCAGGACTGCACAGGAATTCGCGTCCGGCTGGGCCAACACAATGCGACCAAGCACAAACATTACCGGGACTATTTTACGCCCGAGACACGGGACACAGTAGCGCGTATTTACCGCGACGACATTGAGCGTTTTGACTATTCCTTTTGACCGCAGTTGCCATGAATCAGGACCTATTCCCGCGAGTGACGGCGGTCATGTGCACCGGTCTGCCCGCCCGCAAGCATTTAGCTGCCGCCGCGGTGCAGTCGTTCTACGCTCAAAACTACCCCAACCGGGATCTGCTGATCCTCAATCACAGTAAGGACGACCCGCAGCAGTTTCAGCTGACGGCCATGCTGCCTGCTCCTCCCGAGGGTGTGGTGGTTCGCGAGCTGCTGGTGGAAAGGTTTCCTACGCTGGGGCAGATGCGATCTGCAGCCCTGGATCTGCTCCGCAAAGACACCCAGTTCGTGGTGCAGTGGGACGACGATGACTGGTCGCATCCGGCTCGGATTTCGCGACAAATGAACTACCTGCAGGCGGCTCGCAATCCAGGGGCCTGCTGCGTCTTAGGCTCGCAGATCCGGTACAGCTGGCCGCATAATACGGCCTTCAAGCATGTCAACCCTGAGAGCGGAATTGCAGGCACCATTCTGCACCCCAATGACGGCAATCGCTATCCGGAGCGGCACACTGGCGAGGACTCTGAGTTTTTGACCGTGAATTACGTTGAGCGGCATAAACACGTGGTGCTTTGCGATCTGGAGCAGCCCGAGCTCTACTTGCGATTTTTTCACGCAGGCAACCTGTGCGCGGAAGAGAACGTGATGAAGACTTACGCGAGGCCAACTTGGCGAGGCATCTGGGTGACGGATCCGCGGGAACGAGGTTACCTGCCGCCTGCCTCGCGAGACTATCTGCTGGACACACTGGTGTCAGCGTATGGTCACACTTCGCTGTTAGCGACGGTGCGGCATGTTCGCTGCATTAAATGTAACCGTCGGTACATGGGCGAGCTGGCTTTCCGCAAGCAGGGGACTTACAGCCAGCCGCTGCCGCCCAATCGTTGGCGCAAGATCTGGATCGCTAAGGCTGCCGCCGTGACGCCTTTTGAAGGCCTCTGCCGCCGCTGTGCTTAATGCTTAATACAGGCGGCTTTTGCGTCATAAATAGGTGATACGTCTATACTAACTCTTATTACAGGGGAATTGTAATGAGTCGCACAATCAAAGGTAGCCGCGGGCCGGGCTACGAGTATTGGGGTCGCAGGTATTGCAAGAATCTGTCTTTGACCATCGCGGGGCGGAAGACCAAAAAGATAGTCAACCGTGCCGAGCGGCGTATCGCCCGGCAGCGTGTTGAAGCTTAGGGGAGGAGCTATGGCCAGGCGAATGGACTGGAATCACCAGTTGGTGAGAATTTACCAAAAAGGAATGGCCGCCCAACAGGCGGGCGTTCCGGCGTCCGAGAATCCGTACCTGGGCGGTGAGCGAGGCGGAACCGGCGGAAATCTGCAAAACCAGCGTCGCCGTTATTGGCAAGAGGGTTGGCAGAAGTCGCACGACTTGCAAGTCGGCGACGACAATTGATTCACTGTGCCGGGACAGTCCCGGCCATTTCTAAAGGAGCTCCGTCGTGGTTGATCTCATAATGGGTGACGTATTTTCCGTGCACACTGATGTGAGGCTGTTGATCGCAGAAGTGCTGGAAGTCGCCAAGGATCGAAATCTGTTGCAGGTGCGGCTCTATCCGATTGAAGAGAACCGCACGATTTGGGTCGAGGATTGGCGGCTGGACCACACACAGGAAGGGTTCAGGAAGCAGATTTACCGGATGGTCACCGGTAGCGGTTTTCGTTTCTTCCCGCATGGTTCAATGACCGGACGCAGCAGTTCCGCCTCGCCAAGCGTGACGCCAGCAGATAACTTTCGGCAGCAAGCGAAAGCTGCGGCAAGGTTTCCGCCCCCCGTACCGCCCAATGCTCAACCGGTGGGTACAGGGGCGCTGGCGGATAGTTACCTGGCGAACGTGGACTATCGGGAAATCGAGTTGCGGCTGGCAGCGTGGCGTACGTCCGAGGCGGAGGCCGCGGCAAAGGCATACACGGAAATGGAAATCCCGCCCGGTTACAACAACCACTACAGCGACGGCATGATGGCCCACAACAACGGCGTGCTGCCGGATCAGGCTCCGTTCCATCATCTGGACCAGAAGGTCACGCTGGCGTGGCTGCGAGGCTGGTCAAAGGCCCGGGAGGTTTTTGTGGAGCACGAACAGAAGGCCCGGCAGTCGGGCACTGCGTCTTGATCGAGGACTGCAGCTCGTTTGTTTTCTTTCCAACTCTATTCAGGAATTTAGCGTGAAAAGTCACTACGAAAGATGTCGCGACGCCGCACAAAGCACGGCGTTCAAATTGTCGTTGTCGATCTCGGCGATCAAGGCGCTGCGGCATTACCAGACTGGTAGTACGGCTGCTGTTGATTGTCGGCGGGTGCGGAACGCGTCGCAACGCCTCTACAGCCAGGGTTTGCTGAACAAGCGGGCCAAGATGGACGCAGCTGGTCGACGTGAGTTTGCAATTACCGATGTTGGGCAAAAGGTGTTTGACGTCTTGCAGGCTGTTGGTTTGCTTGGAGAGCAAGATCCGCCTGCAAGCTCCGTCAACTTGAAGTCGCATTACAAGCGGTTTGCCGCGGCCGTCAAAGGTCCGGCCGTTTCGTTTTACTTGCCGAGATCGGCGATCGAGCTGCTCCGCGCTCACGTGGAGCGGGTAGGTCATATCGCAAATTGTCGCAGGCATCGCGAAGCTTATGAAAACCTGCTGGCTTTTGGCTGCGTCAGCGTAGCCGAGGCGCTGGATGAGTTTGATCGTGAAACCTATACGGTCACGGACATTGGCGACATGTTTTATGCCTTGCTGGTGTTTGCGGATTACATTCCGGATTCGGCGATTGCGACTGCGTCGGCTACGTCTCGCAAGAAAGCGTCGTCCGCAGTCCGCCGCAAACGTTAGTTCGTTGTTTTTTGTGCAGTTCCCCTGTGCCCGGTGGCGGCTGTAAAGCCACCCAGAAAGGTCTTTATGGAAACGCGAATTTTGGAATTTCGAGCAGCTCTACCTTTGCACCGGTATCCGTTACACAAGGCTGGGTTGCTTGGTGCAGATTTGGCGGAACGAAACAGCGAGAAGCCTTGCTTCTTGGAAGCCTGTTACGAGTACCGCCGCCAGCTTGTGAACATTGAGCTTTATCGTCGTCAGGCGCGACGGGCCGTGTTGCTCAAACTGTACCCGCGGCTGGTGGCCCTGTCCGACCAAATCAAGGCGATGACCGTTGAACTGACTCGCTTGCGAGGCCAGCTCAGCTCCGCCCGGGCTCGTGTGCGAGCCAGAATTACGTTGCCCGCAGTGGAGAAGCAGATCAAGCTGCAGCGGGCAGCGCTGGCGAAGTTGCGGACCGAGTACAACAAGGCGCACGAGCGAGCTACGGCACTCAGTTCGCTGGAAGGTGCTCAGGCTTCATTGAAATCCAACCGCAACAAGAACAAGCCTGCGAAACAAGAGACTTTGCACGAGTCAATTGCCAAGTACCAGGAGATTGCTGACAGCTATACGCCTAGCGAGCTTGACAGTTCACGTAAGTTGGCTGACGAGTATTATGCCATAGCGAAAGATGTCGACGCTCGAAAGTCTGCGTTATACGGTTCTTCGGACCTGCACTGGGGCACCAAGAATGCGATTTCAGAAGGAGTTGAGGCCAGTCGCAGCGGACCTCCTCCGCAGCAGCGTCGCGGCGAGGGCGAGGTGATGTTCTCGGTGCAGTTGCAAGCCGCTCGCCGTGGCGGTGAGACGCGGAGTGCCAATTGGCAAGCGTTGCTGACCGATAACGCCTGGTCTAGCCAGGTTCGGTTGCGGGCGATACCCGCGGCGGAAGTAGCTGGTTTTTCCAAGTCGCGGCCGGGACAGGCGATCCGCAATGGCGTGAAGTCGCAGCACCAGCACATGCTGCAAATTCGCGTAACTGCGGACAGCGAGAAGGGCTGGGTCGAGATGCCCTTTCATTTTCGGCCGGATCGTTGGCCTGCGGATGCGAAGATTCTGTACGTGCGGATTCGTCGTCGTAAGCTTCGCGCTCGTTATCAGTGGTTGGTGCAGTTTGTTGTGACCAGCGAGCAGTTTTCGCGGCAAGTTGGCACAGGCGAAGTTGGCATCAATCTGGGTAGCCGGTTGTTGAAGAACGGCCTGCGAGCCGCGTATGCTGTCGACGACACGGGTCACTCCGAGACGTTGGAGTTGCCGCATGAAGATTTCGTACGACACTGGCGTTATACGGAAGAGTTGCAAGCCATTCGCGATCGGGAGTTCACGGCAATGTTGACTTCCTTGCGTGACTGGCTGAAGCGACACAAAAAGTTGTTGCCCGGTTGGCTCCGCGAAGAGGCAAAAACGCTCCATTTGCAGAAGGCCAAGCGCGTGGCGAGATTGGTGATGCGCTGGCGGGACAATCGGTTTGACGGTGACGAGAAGATCTTTGCCGATGTGAACTATTGGCGCTCTCGCAAGAATGGCCATTTGTTGGAGTGGCAAAATAGCGAGATGGGTCGCACCAACGGCAGGCGAAAGTCGCTCTATCAAAAGTGGGCGGCCGATCTGCGCAAGCGTTATGGCACGGTTTATATCGGTAAGATCAATTATCGCGAGCTGCGAGAAGTCGAAGAGCCCGAAGACGAGGCCGGATCGTCAGAGGTTCGTAAGCTGGCCGCCCGGGCCGCGATTGGCTCGTTGAAAGTGATTTTGCAGATGAGCGGTATGAAGGTGGTTGAGCGAGATCCGAGTTACACCACGCAGCTTTGTCATGTTTGTGGCCATGTGAACGACTTCGACGCAGCTTCACGGCTGGAGGTCGTTTGCGAGTCTTGTGCGTCCTGTTACGACCAGGACTACAATGCGGCTCACAACTTACTGACCGGGCGACGACCAAAGTCGGCCGGTAAAGAGTTGCAAGCGGTGGTTTAGCTTCAGTTTTGCCGGAGCCGCTCGCAAGCTAGACCTGTAGAGGGTTTAGGCCTTGCGAGCGGCTTGTGCGGGGTGACGGCTGGCCTGCTGTTGCGAGGTCGCTCGCAAACCTTCTGCTAACTTCTTTCGTCGCAGCGGCTTGCGCTGTCGAGGTGATTATGCCCGCCACCGGCTTTGAAGGTTGGCACAGCTCTTCGAACAGCAAGATGCCCTTGCCGCTGCGTGTGATTATGCCCGCCACCGGCTTTGAAGGTTGGCGCCTGTAGTGCAAACATCGAATAACAGCCCTCCGGGCACGTGATTATGCCCGCCACCGGCTTTGAAGGTTGGCACAACGCGAACGGGTTGGGGCTTAACTCTTTGCACTTGTGATTATGCCCGCCACCGGCTTTGAAGGTTGGCACGAGTTGGCGGACTAAACCTCGGACAGCGGAGTTATGTGATTATGCCCGCCACCGGCTTTGAAGGTTGGCACTCTCTGGGGCACCCGCGATGTTCGCACCGGGCAGCAGTGATTATGCCCGCCACCGGCTTTGAAGGTTGGCACGCCTGTTCCTGAAGGGATTGGTTGAGTTAACTATTGGTGATTATGCCCGCCACCGGCTTTGAAGGTTGGCACCATTTACGCAAATCACTACTTCAGCTTTTTCCAGGAGGTGATTATGCCCGCCACCGGCTTTGAAGGTTGGCACACACAGCTAACAACATAGGTATATGCCTGCCAGCCCGTGATTATGCCCGCCACCGGCTTTGAAGGTTGGCACGTATTCTCCGTCGAAGTGCCCTGCGGTCGCACGATTTCGTGATTATGCCCGCCACCGGCTTTGAAGGTTGGCACGATAAGGCACTTGTTGTGATTATGCCCGCCACCGGCTTTGAAGGTTGGCACCCCG
>Ga0073899_10001723_pt1 | contig 19889 bp, 17 predicted proteins | sample KloWWTmetaKNB5Ph_FD_88975 | JGI IMG/M metagenome (GOLD analysis project Ga0073899, IMG submission 88975) | Active sludge microbial communities from Klosterneuburg, Austria, studying microevolution and ecology of nitrifiers - Klosterneuburg... | ecosystem: Engineered > WWTP > Aerobic digester >... | reverse complement strand
CCTTGGCCGCCACCGCGGCCGGCGAGAAGTCATCCATGCTGTCGAAGGTGATGTCGACGGCAATGTTGCCCTCGCCCGTCATCGTGTTGGGCACCTGGAAGGCCACCCGCGGCTTCATCGACTTCATGCGCGCATCGAAGTTGTCGACGTCGATCTCCATGAACTTGCGCTCGGCCACTGCGGGCAGCGGATCGCTGGGCTTGCCCGACAGGTCGGACAGCACACCCATCACAAAGGGCAGCTGTACCTTCTTTTCGGCCCCGTAGAGCTCGACGTCGTATTCGATCTGTACCCGCGGCGCCCGGTTGCGGGCGATGAACTTTTGACTGCTGGTGGCCATGATGAAGCGCTCCTCTGAGTGAGTGTGTCGACGGGGACTCTGGGCCGCGGAGGGTCAGTTGTTGATGTCGGCGTCGGGGCCGGCAAGCATCTGGACCTGGCCCATGCCATCGGGCGCCAGGTCGCGGATGATCTCGACGAAGCTCTTGGTCATCAGCCGCTGTGCGCGCCGGATGAGCAGCGGCGCCGGGTGGCTGGGCTCGTTGCGTTCGATCCAGTCGCACACCCGATCGAGCATGCGCAGGGCATCGTCGCGGCTGGCGATCGTGCCTGGGGTTGTCACCGCGGTGCGCGCCCCAGCGCCCGGGTGGTCACCTTCGGCCGGCGCATCGGCCGCCAAGTCACCCGGTGCGGCCATGGCGTCGGTCAGGGCCTTGAACAGTCGCCGCAGGGGCGTGAGGTCGGGCGCCATGCCACTGCCCACCCGTTCGTCGAGCAGACGGGCGCAGGCAGCCAGCGCGTCGGCAGCAGCGCGCACGCAAGCGGCCAGCTGCGGTCGGCCGGCGCAAAGCTCAGACACAGCCTGCCGAACCGCTGCCTCGCCGGGCGCCCGCTCGTCGCCAGCGGGCTCGGCGCGGCCCAAACCCAGCTCGATATCGCGGACCGTGAGGCTGGCGCGGTCGGTCGAAAGGGCGGCCGCGCGCAAGTCGGCCAGGCCGGCGTCGATCGCCAGCAGCGGGGCCAGTGCGTTCAGGCGCATCGTCGGGTCGTTGTTGTCGCTGGCATCGAGCTGCGGATGCAGGGTGTCCCAGTGGCGCTCGAGCAGCCCGTGCACCAGTTGCAGCGCCTGTGCGGCGCCTTCGAGCCCATGCAACCGGGCCTGGCAACGCACCATCCAGACGGCCACGCGCAGATCGCGGGTGCGCTGGGCCAGGCTGTCGGCCAGGTCTTCCACGCGGCGCCAGTCGGCCGGTTCGGCGGGGATCACCGTGTCGCCAAACTGCTGCTCGGGTTTGCCCGCACCGGCCTGTTCCAGGGCCAGGAAATCCGGGTCGTACTCGAGGTCGCTGCCGCTGGGGGCAGAGTCGCCGAGGGAGGCGAGGAGCGACTCGATGTCCTGCATGGTGGCGTGGTTCCGTGGCATGCGGCCGGGGGCCGGCGTTGCGATGGAGCGGACTCTAGGAGCGCCGGGCTGCCCGCACAGTGGTCGAAAGTCATCTCACCCGGGTGGGTGGGGCCGCAGGTGTGCAGTCCTGGGCGGCGCGGCGTCACGGGGGCGTCACCGCTGCCTTGCAGACTCAGGGTTCCCAACCGCGACGGATGCCCTGCGATGGACAAGCAAAGCGCCGTGGCCGGCCTCGGCGAGACGGCCCTGCTGCAGCCGGCGCGCGTGCGCCAGGCCCTCAAGGCCAACGACCGGCTCAAGGTCTACCTGGGCCTGCTGCAGGCTGCTGCCGCGCATGCCCGAGCGCCGGACCAGGCGCCACAGGACCTGAGCCCCGAGATCGCGGCGGCGGACATCCAGCCGCGCGACGAGGCGGCCTGGCTGCGCGAGATGCCGGCCTCGGCGTCGCTGCGTGGCGACATGCTGCAACTGCCGCAGTGGTTGCGTCTGGCGGGCCACCTGGACGACGACCTGCACGCGCTGGCCTGTCCCGTGCTCGGTGACGTGGATGCCGACCCCGAAATCGGCCAGCGTGTCGAGCACTGGAGCCGGGCGCTGCGCGCCAGCGCGACCGACGAGCTGGCGCTGGAGCAGGTGTCCAGGCTGTGCCACGGACAGCGCACGCGCGGCGACAGCCTGCATCTGCTGGTGATGGACCTGCACAAGGCCCTGAACCGCCTGGCCGCGCGGCTGGCACCGGAGAACATCGACGGCGCGCACGTCTGGCAGCTCGGATCCGACCCGGCCGACCGGGCCCGGGTGGCGGCTTTCATGCGCGGCGTGCGGCGCACACGCGCACTCAAGCTGGATCACCCGGGGCTGGAGACCGCGGCGACCCGCGATGGCGACCGCCTCCTGATCCAGAACGACATCGGGACCAACGACGCCCACGTGCTCGTGATCCAGGTCTGCCAGTCGAGGTTGGCGCTGACCTATTCCGACCTGCACCGCCAACGCTACGCCTTCATGCAGGCGACGCTGCAGGAACTGGGTGCCACCTGGACCGGCGGCGACGACCGCGTATCGCAGGAGCTCAACGACGGCCGCCCGTACCAGGTCGGCGTGGCCACCTACGAGGCGCCCGACGACACGGCGCTGGAAGCCATGCTCGCGGGCATCGGCGCGCGCATCGTGTTCCTGATCGACTGGAACCGGGCGCGCAAGCGGCTGCTGCCCTTCGTCGACCGCGAGCGGGCGGTGCAGGTGCTGCGTGAGGCGGCGCGCCGCGAGGTGGGCCACATGGCGTGGCTGCGCGCGGGCGGTGAACGCCTGGTGTGGGGGGCCATGGCGGCACAGGGCGAAGGCGTGTTCCGCCTGGGTGACCGACTCGATGACCTGCTCGGCGGCGACGAGGCCGCCGCACTGCTGGTGGACCTGCTGGCGCTGGCCAGCCAGGCGCACGCGCGCGGCCAGCCGGTGGCGCTGGTGGCCGACGAGGCTCGACTGCTGGTGGCGCGAAGGGTGATGGGTCGCCGCAGCGAGTTCGAGCTGCTCGACGAACATGCCGCGCTGTGCCACGCGCTGGCCCAGGCGCTGCGCGACGCGCTGGTGCACGGGCTGGAGCGCGACCCGGTGGCGGCCGAAGCGCTGGCCGTGCGGGCCAAGGCCTGGGAGCGCGATGCCGACCATCTGGTGATGCGCGCCCGCGCCCGCGCCGAGCGCCAACCGCAGTGGCAGCCATTCGCCCGCCTGCTCGAGCGCTCCGACGACGTGGCCGACTCGCTGGAAGAAGCCACCTTCGTGCTCAGCCTGGTGGCCGAAGGACATCACCACGGCTGGGGCGGCGCCGTGCGCACCGCGCTGCAGGCACTGGCCGATGCGGTGCTCACCGCCACCCAGGACCACGTCAAGGCCCTGGCCGTGGCTGGCACGCTGGGCGATGCGAGCAGTGCCGCGGACCATGAGGACTACCTCGATGCGAGCTGGCGTGTGTTGCAGGCCGAGCGACGCTGCGACGAGCTGCTGCGCTCGGCCCGCCGGGCGCTGGCGCGAGAGGTGAAGGACGCGGCCTCGCTGGCCCTGGGCAACGATCTGGCGGCAGCCATGGAGGAGGCCTCGGACGGGCTGCTGGCGCTGGGCCACGGCCTGCGCGAGCACGCGCTCAAGCGAGCCGTGCCCTGGGGGCGGCCGTGACGGCCCGCGCGGCGGCGTTGCTGCGGCAGGCCGATGCCCGCATCGGCATTGCCGGTGGCGTCACCGAAACCCGCTCGACCGCATCAGACCGGCCCGCGGCCCCCGCGGCGGTGCTGATCGGCTGCGGCGCGGCCACGCCCAGCCCTGGCCCCGAAGCCATCGGCTTCAAGGCCCACAACCTGGCGCGCATGGCGGCCATGGGTCTGCCCGTGCCCGAGGCGTTCGTGCTCGGCACGGCCTGGTGCCGCCGCGAGAGGGTGTTGCCGCGCACGGCATGGCAGCCCGCCTTGCAGGCGCTGCAGGATGCCACTGGACTGGCACTGGGCGACGCGCGCCGACCGCTGCTGCTGGCAGTGCGCTCCGGCGCGCCGGTGTCCATGCCCGGCATGATGGACACCGTGCTGAACATCGGACTGTGCGACGCCAGCGTACGTGGGCTGGTGCGGCGCACCGGCAATCCGCGCCTGGCGTGGGACGCCTATCGGCGCCTGGTGGCCGGCTATGGCGAAGTGGTGCTGGGCATCGAGCCGGGCGCCTTCGAGGCCGACCTCGCGGCAGTGGCGGGTGGCCGTGACGAGCGCACGCTCGACTATGCCGAGCTGCGCGCGCTGACCCGCCGGCACCTGGACACCGTCGCCCGGCTGCACGACCAGCCCTTCCCGCAGGACCCCCTGGTGCAGCTCGAGTGCGCCATGCGCGCCGTGTTCGCGTCGTGGTGGAGCCGGCGCGCCAGCACCTGGCGGGCACTCCAGGGGCTGTCCGACGAGTTGGGCACAGCCGTCACCGTTCAGCGCATGGTGTTCGGCAATGCCGGCGGCACCTCCGGCGCAGGCGTGGGCTTCACCCGCCACCCGGCCACCGGCGAGCCGCAGCCATGGATCGACTTCCTGTTCAACGCGCAGGGCGAGGATGTGGTTGCTGGGCGGCGCCAGGTGGCCGTGTCCGACGACCTGGCCCGCGTGGCCCCCCACGCCTGGCAGGCACTCGCCGACGCGGCCCAGGCGCTGGAGCGAACGCTGGGCGACATGCAGGACTTCGAATTCACGGTCGAGGAGGGGCGGCTGTACCTGCTCCAAACGCGCAACGGCCGGCGCACGCCGCTGGCGGCGGCGCGCATCGCACTCGACTTGCACGAAGCCGGCATCATCGACCGCGCGCAAGCGATCGAACGCACCCACGGCCTGGGTGTCGAGCAGTTGTCGGTCAGCCGCATCGCCGGGGAGGATGGCCGCATGCCCGAACCGTTGGCGCGGGCGCAGAGCGCATGCACGGGTGTGGCCAGCGGCCGCATCGCGCTGGACGAGGCGGCGGCGCGGCGCATGGCCGAGGCCGGCGAGCCGGTGGTGCTGGTGCGCGCCGACGCCCAGACCGAGGACATCGGGGCCTTGGAGCTGGCGCGCGGGCTGCTCACTGCGCGGGGGGCTCGCACTTCGCATGCCGCAGTGGTGGCACGTGAGCTGGGCAAGGTTTGCCTGGTGGGCTGTGAGGCGCTGCAGATCGACCTGCAGGCTCGCCGGTTGCAACTGGCTGGCCGCGCCTTTGCCGAAGGCGACACCCTCAGCCTCGATGGCAACGAGGGCGGCGTGCACGCGGGCCGGCTGCACACGGTGAACGAGGTGCCCGAGGCCCTGCTGGCGCGCCTGGCCACGTTGCGCACGCCGGCCCCGGACGGCATCCCGCCGGCGCCATAGCCCGCTTCGCGACGGGCACGGCTTCAACGTGCCGTCACATGCGTCGCGCACACTGGCTGTCGTCGATCACCGCAACCCGGAACACGTCCATGCGTACCGACGAAGTCAAGCAGCGCATGCGCACGCTGCGTCAGTTTTATGTCTCGAGTGCCATGCTCGACGTGGCCGTGCTGGCGCTGTGCGCGCTGGCCTGGCTGCGATTGGCGCCGGGCCCGGCGGGACTGGCAGTGCTCGCCGCCTTGATGGTGCCGCTGACCCTGTGGCACCAGCGCTGGGTGAACACGCGCATGCGTTGCCCGGCTTGCGATGGCCAACTCCAGGAGTGGGACGGCTTCGAATCGCACGCACGCACCTGCCGTCATTGCGGCATTGCGCTGCGCTGACCGCGCCACGGCGGCGGGCTGCCGCGGCGTTCAGGACAGGGCGTTGCGCAGGGCCTCGAACAGGCGCCGTGGCTGCACCGGCTTGAACAGCACCGGGTAGCCGCTGGCCGTCACCCGCTGGATCTCGGCCTGTGCGGTGTCGCCTGTGACCAGCACCGCCGGCACGTCGCGGCCGCACAGGCGCCGGACCTCGGCAATCGCCTCCAGCCCGTCGGGGCCGTCGCCCAAGTGCAGGTCGGACAGCACGAGGTCGACGTGGCCCTCCAGCGCGGTGGCCGCATGCTCGGCCTGCGCGGCATCGGCCGCGGTCACCACGTGATAGCCCCACTCCTCGAGCAGCAGGCGCAGGCCCTCGCGGATGGGCTCCTCGTCATCGATCACCAGCACCATCTGCGAGCCATGCACCTCCATCGGCACGGTGTCGGCCGGGGCCATGTCTTCCTGGATGCCCGGCAGCTGGCCCAGCGCGATGCCGATGCGGAACATGGTGCCGCGTCCAGGTCGCGAGGCCACCACCAGCCGGTGATCGAGCAGGCCGGCCAGCCGCTTGACGATCGCCAGGCCCATGCCCAGCCCGTGCGAGCGGTCGCGCTCGCCGCGGCCCACCTGGTAGAACTCCTCGAAGATGCGCGGCAGCACCTCGGGCGCTATGCCCGAGCCGGTGTCCCAGATTTCAACGTTGACGTGCGTGCGCGTGGAGCGTGCCAGGACCACGATGCCGCCACGCTCGGTGTACTTGATCGCGTTCTGGATCAGGTTGCCCACGATGCGCTCGAGCAGCTGCGGGTCGCTGGTGACGGACTTGCCGCCCGGCGAGAACCGCAGCCCCAGCCCGGCCAGTTCGGCCTGGCCGGCATAGTGCATGTGCAGGCGGCGGAACATGTCGCGCAGCGGGAAGGTCTGCAGACGCGGGGTCATCACCCCGGCATCGAGCCGGGAAATGTCGAGCATGGCGTTGAACGAGCGCTCCAGGCCGTCGATGGCCCGCATCATGTTGCGCGCCAGCGGCTCGTCCGGTGTGTGGGCCAGGCGCTTATGCAGGGTGGCGGCAAACAGGCCCAGCGCGTGCACCGGCTGGCGCAGGTCATGGCTGGCGATGGCGAGGAAGCGGCTCTTGTCCTGGTCGGCGCGCCAGGCGGCGTCGCGCTCAGACTCCAGGTCGCGCAGCCGTGCGCCCTGTTCGATCAGCGCCCGTGTGTTCTGGTGCCAGGCGTGATGGCGGTGGCGGGCCACGGCCACCAGGCCGGCCGCGGCGGCCATGGCCGCGCCACCCACCAGCGACCGCCAGGGCCACTCGGCCAGCCCCCATGCCAGGGCCCCGCCGGCCGACAGCGGCAGCACCGCCAGGCCGAGGACCACCTGGCGCATGGGGCCCAGCAGCACCACACCCGCGAAGCCCAGGGCCGTGCACAGCACAGCCGCCACCGCTTGCGCGACGCCGGGCGCGGCCAGCCAGGGGGCGGCCGCAGCCAGCGCGCCGGCCATTGCAGCGACCGCCAGCACGCGGTGGCGTGTGCGGCGCGGATCGGGGGCACCCGCCGGCGCATGGCGCGCGCGCCGCGGCATGCGCCACATCGTTGTCACGCATGCCGCGGTGAGCGCGGCCCACGCCAGCCCAGCAGCCGGCCGCTGCAGGCCGATGGCCAGTGCCATCGGGGAAGCCGCCAGTGCCAGGGCCAGGGCCCAGATCGGCATCGCCACCAGGCTCGCACGCAGCGCGGCGTCGTCCATGCGGCGGTCGAGCGCGCGCCGTTCGGCCCAGCGCCGCTCCTGAGGGTCGGCCTGCGCGGCGCTGCTGCCGTCGACGGCGACGAACACACCCAGCGGCATTCCCTGTGGAGCTGGCCCCGCGTGACCTGCGGGCGGCCCGTCGGACGCAAGGCCCGCCATGCCCGCGGGTGCCAGCGGCGCCGGCGATGTCGTGTCGTCGTCGGGCCCGGTGGCGCCAGCCGGATCGACGCCGCGCGGCTCCACGATCAACGGAACAAGCTGATCAGGTGCGAGCGCGAACGCACATCCAGCGCCAGCAGCAGTGACGACACATAGTTCTTCACCGTGCCCAGCGACAGATGGGTGGAGTTGCTGATCTCCTGGTTGGTGCAGCCCGACAGCACCAGCTTCAGGATCTCGAGGTGGCGCGGCCCGAGCTCGGCCACCCGGTCGTACATCGCCGACGAGGGAAAGCGCGGGAACAGCGCGCTGGCCGGTGCCGCGGGCCCGCGCTGCTCGGGGTTGCCGTTGGGGAACAGCAGCGCCGTCAGCGTGTCTCGCATCTGCGCCAGGTCGGTGCTCTTGCCCACGTAGCCCACCGCGCCCAGCGCGCGCGCCTGGCGCACCACGAACTCGTCCTGGGTGCCGCTGAATACGGCCACCCGCGCCTTCGGGTGCGCCTGCAGGAACTGCCGCAGCCCCTGCAGGCCTTTGCAGTCGGCCAAATTGAGGTCGAGCAGCACGGCATCCACCGGCGTCTGCGCCGCGTAGGTGTCGATCGCCTCCTGCAGCGTGCCCGCTTCCAGCCACTGGATCGGGCAGCCCATCAGCTCGGCGTACATCGACTTCACGCCGAAGCGCACGAGCTCGTGGTCGTCGACGAGGAGGATCTTGCGGGTCTCGGGCATGGCGTCACCGGTCGTGCCTGCGAAGCGCGCATCTTAGTGCGCCTGCGCGCCCGGCGTCACCGGACCCGGCTGCAGGCCGATGCCAACCGGGGCACATGCTATACTGCCAGCTTCAGTCGCGGGGTGGAGCAGTCTGGTAGCTCGTTGGGCTCATAACCCAAAGGTCGCAAGTTCAAATCTTGCCCCCGCAACCAAGAAATATGAGTGCCGACAGGCACTTGCGGAGCCCGCTGAAGGTGTCGAGCCTGGCGGGCTTCGTCGTTTCCGGGCCGCTTGGGCGCCTTTACCCAGCGTTCACATCGGGCGGTCAACGCGAGCGCCGGCGCACCCGTTGGGCAGCCATGAAGCGTAGCGACTTCACTCGATGCGAGAGGGCTGTCATGAAATCGATCCGGATCACGCTCATCGCGGCACTGCCGCTTATCTTGGGCGCTTGTGTCGTCGCGCCAGTGGGCGGGCATCACGGGGCGCCGGCAGGGGTGGTGTACGTGGCACCCACCTACGCGCAACCGGGCACCGGCTTTGTGTGGTCGTACCACGCGACGTTCGGTTGGGGGTGGCGACACCACCGCCACGGCTGGCATCGCGGCTGGCGCTAGGCGCGCGCGCGGCCGCGGGTCAGGACGCAGCCGCCACCACCTCGTGCACCAGCCGCCGCAACCAGACCAGCCCGGGGTCGTGTGACTTGTAGCGGTGCCACTGCATCACGCACTCGAAGCCGGGAAACTCTACGGGCGGGCGCACCAGGCGCACCGGCATGGCGTGTTCGAGCAACTGGGCCAGGCGGGTGTGCACGGTGGCGATGCGTTGTGTCCCCACCACCAGGCGCATGGGCGAGGTGAGGTTGTAGGTGAGCACCTCGATGCGGCGCTCGATGCCGTAGCGCTTCATGAACCAGTCTTCGAAAGTGGGCGCGCGCTCAGGGCCGAGCCAGGTGCTCACGTGCCCGGCTTCCAGATACTGCGCCATGGTCATGCGGCGACCGATGCGGGTATTGGCGTTCCACACCACGCAGGTGTAGGTGTCGCGGATGGCGACTTCCGAGGGATGTGACTCGGCACCGAATCGCGGCGGAATGATCAGCAGGTCGATCTCGCCTTGGTCGAGCAGGGCTGGGCCCTTGTCCAGCGGCTCGAGTGCGAAGGTCACGCCGGGCGCCTCGGTGTAGGCGCGGGCGAGCACTCGGTCGAGCAGCACGGCCATGATGTAGTCGGAGGCGGCGATCACGAAGCGCCGCTTGGATTCGGCCGGCTCGAACTGTGGGCGGATGTCCAGCGCCGAGTCGATGCGCAAGAGGATGTCGCGCACCGCGGCCTCCAGGCCTTCGGCCAGCGGCGTGCGCACCATCTTGCGGCCCACCTGCACGAACAGCGGATCGTCGAAGTGCTCGCGCAGCCGCGCCAGCGCCCCGCTCATGGCCGATTGCGTCAGATGCACGCGGTGCGCGGCACGGGTGATGCTGCCTTCGGCCAGCAGTGCGTCCAGTGCCACCAGCAGGTTGAGATCGAGGCCGTTGAATCGCATGGTGCACGATGCATCGGTGCGATCGATGCGAAGGATCGGAACAACCCATTTTACAGATGCGTGTCCGGTTCCTATCCTGCCGGTCGATGGGTCGGGTGCGGGCGTTGCCAGCATGAGCAACATCCGCGCCGGTCCCGGTTGGACCACATCACGCCGCGAAGGGAACTCATGGATATCGGACTGGCCATTGCCGTACGCAACCTGCCGGGCAAGCCCCAGCACCTGCCCTCGCTGTATCGCGAGTTCCTCGCCGAGGCCCAGCTGGCCGAGCAACTGGGGTTCGATGCGGTGTGGGTGTCGGAGCACCACTTCGCCGAGGACAACTGGAACAGCGCCACACTGCCGATGCTGGCCGCAGTGGCCGCGCGCACCGAACGCGTGCGCCTGGGCACCTACGTGTTACTGCTGGCGCTGCACGATCCGCTGCGCGTGGCCGAAGACCTCACCGGCATCGACCTCATCTCCAACGGCCGGCTGGAAATCGCCGTCGGCGCCGGTCCGATGGAAGTCGAGTGCAAGGTGTTCGGCATCGACAAGAACGAGGCTTTCGGTCGCACCTACGAGGCGCTGGAGTTCATGCAGCGCTGTTTCAGCGAAGACGGCCCGTTCACCCACGAGGGCAAGTACTACCACTACCCGAACGTGAACATGCGCCCGCGGCCGGTGCAGCAGCCGCATCCGCCGATCTGGATGGCGGCCATGGGTCCGCAAAGCATCCAGCGCGCGGCCCAACGCGGCTATCACCTGGCCTCGGCGCTGCACTCGCCGCTGTGGAAGACCTACGCCGGGCAGCTGGAGGCGGCCGGGCGCAAGCGCGCCGACCAACGGGTGATGTCCGGTCCGCTGCTGGTGCACCTGGCGCCCACGCGCGAGCAGGCCTGGGACGAGGCCGAGCAGGGCATGCACTGGTGCGTCGATTTTTACAACCGTCGTGGCTGGACCGCCCCGCTGCCGCCCGTGGGCGAACTGCGCCGCACCCCCGACGCCGGCATCTACGGCATTCCGTTCGCCGTGGGTACACCCGAGGACGTGGTTCGCATCCTGGGCCGCTACCGCGAGGAGCCGCTGGACCAGATCTGCCTGCAGTTCCGCGCCCCGGGGATGGACTACGCCTGCGTGGAGCGCTCGCTGCGCATGTTCGCGGCCGAGGTCATGCCCGAGATGCGGCGTTGGGGCGCCCAGGGCTGACCGCCCGAGTCCGCTGGACGATGGCGCGCAGCACCGGCGCATGGCGATGACGACCCCATCGGCACCGCCGCGCCTGGAGCTGGTCGCCCTGCCCGGCGTGCCAGAGGTCGCGGCCGGCACTGACCTGGCCGCGCTCGTCGCCGATGGCCTGGCGGCGGCCGGACTCGATCTGCGCGACGGCGACGTGCTGGTGCTGGCACAGAAGATCGTCTCCAAGGCCGAAGGGCGGCGTGTGGCGCTGGACAGCGTGCAACCCTCGCCGCGTGCGCTCGAAGTGGCTGCCTCCGTGCGCAAGGACGCGCGCCTGGTGGAGCTCATCCTGGCGGAGTCGCGCCGCATCGTGCGTCAGCGGCCCGACGTGCTCATCGTCGAGCACCGGCTCGGGTTCGTCATGGCCAACGCCGGCGTCGATCAATCCAATGTCGCTGGGCCGGCGGGCTGCGAGGTGGCACTGCTGCTGCCGCAGGATCCGGACGTCAGCGCCGCGCGTCTGCGCGAGGCGCTGATGCAGCGCCTGGGCGTGCGCGTGGCCGTCATCGTCAACGACAGCTTCGGCCGCCCGTGGCGCCGCGGCAGTGTCGGCGTGGCCATCGGCTGCGCCGGGCTGCCGGCGCTGCGAGACATGCGTGGCCTGCCCGACCGCCAGGGCCGGCGGTTGCGCGTGACCGAGGTGGCCCTGGCCGACGAACTGTCCGCTGCTGCCTCGCTGCTGATGGGCCAGGCCGCCGAAGGACTGCCCATCGTGCGCGTGCGCGGCGCGGTGCTCGAAGGCCCGGAAGTGGGCGCCGCCGCACTGGTGCGCCCCGCAGCGGAGGATCTGTTCCGATGACCTCGGTGCTGGCGCTCACCGGCGGCGTGGGCGGTGCCAAGCTCGCGCTCGGCCTGGCGCGGGTGCTGCCGCCGGGCGAGCTGACCTGCGTGGTGAACACCGGCGACGACTTCCGCCACCTCGGGCTGGACATCTCTCCGGACATCGACACGCTGTTGTACACCCTGGCCGGCCTGGCCGACCCCGTGCACGGCTGGGGCCGACGCGACGACACGGCCACCTTCATGCAGGCGCTCACGGCGCTCGGTGGCACCACCTGGTTTCACCTCGGTGATGCCGACCTGGCGATGCATGTCGAGCGCACGCACCGGCAGGCTGCCGGGCACTCGCTGGCAGCCATCACCGACGACCTGCGCCGCCGCCTGGGCATCGCCCAGCGAGTGGTGCCCATGTGCAACGAGCCGGTCCGTACGCGCGTGCGCACCGCCGAAGGCTGGCTCGCATTCCAGGAATATTTCGTGCGGCGCCGCTGCGAGCCGGCCGTGCGCGAGCTCGAGTACCTGGGCGCCGACGCGGCCACGCCGGTGCGTGAACTGCAGGCCCTGGCCACGCAGCCGGGGCTGCGCGCCGTGGTGATCTGCCCGTCCAACCCGTTCCTGAGTGTCGGGCCCGTGCTGGCGCTGCGCGGGGTCCGCGACGCGCTGGCGCGTTGCACTGCGCCAGTGATCGCGGTCTCGCCCATCGTCGCCGGCCGGGCGGTGAAAGGGCCGACCGCCAAGCTGATGGGCGAACTCGGCTTCGAGGTCGGGCATGCGGCGATCGCCGCCCACTACGACGGTCTTATCGATGCACTGCTCGTCGACGACGACAGCGGCGGCGCGGCCGATGGCGCTGCCGCGCCGGGCCAGGCGCCGTGGATCACCGCGCCTACGCTGATGCAAACCCTGGAAGACCGCGAGCGTCTGGCGCGCTGCGTGCTCGACATCGCCGACCGCCTGGCGGCGTCGCCACGGCCATGACGCTGCACGCAGTGGTCCCGGTCAAGAGCCTGGCGCAGGCCAAGCAGCGCCTGGTCGGCTGCCTCACGCCGGAGCAGCGCCATGCGATGGCCGTGCACATGCTGCACGACGTGCTGCAGGTGCTGGCCCAGGTGCGTGACATGGGCTGCCTGGATGGCTTGCTGGTGGTGACCGCCGATGCCGAGGTGGCGGCGGTCGCCGCGTGCCACGGCGCCACGGTACTGGCCGAGGTTGGCGCTGACGGCCTCAATGCCGCGGTGAGCCAGGGCGCGAGCTGGCTGCAGGCGCAAGGCGCCGCAGGCATGCTCGTGCTGCCGTCCGACATCCCGGGTGTCACCGCGGGCGAGCTGGATACAGTGGTGCGCATGCATCGGCGCGGGCGCGCCATGACCCTGGTGCCCTCGCGCGATGGCGATGGCACCAATGCCTTGCTGCTCACGCCGGCCACGGCACTGTGCCTGGCCTATGGGCCCGGCAGCTGCACCCGGCACCAGCGGGCTGGCCGCGCGGCCGGGCTGGCGCCGCGCCTGGTCGAGCTGCCCGGGCTGGGGCTCGATCTCGATCATCCGCACGACCTGCACGCGTTCGTTGCACGCTATCCCGCCACGCGCACCGGCCGGTTTCTCGGCGAGCATCTGCCGTCGCGCCGCGTCACATCAAGAGGAGCCGAACACCATGACTTTCCATAGGCCCGCCGCACCGGCCGCCCAGATGCTGCAGGCGCTGGCCGAGCGCGCCATGGCCGGCGCGGAGCCCAGCGACGAGGAGGCCTTGGCGTTGGCCGAGGTCAACGATCTGCCGGCGCTGATGGCCGCCGCCGCGGCCGTGCGTGATCACGGCCGCGGCAAGGTCGTCACGTTCTCGCGCAAGGTCTTCATCCCGCTGACGCGGCTGTGCCGCGACCAGTGCCACTACTGCACGTTCGCGCAGGGGCCCGCGCCAGGGCATGCCGCCTATCTCAGCCCCGACGAGGTGCTGGCCATCGCCCGCGCCGGGCAGGCCGCCGGTTGCGACGAGGCGCTCTTCACGCTCGGGGATCAGCCCGAGCGCCGCTGGCCCCAGGCGCGCCGGGCGCTCGCCGACCTCGGGCATGCGAGCACGTTGGACTACCTGCACGCCATGGCCCACCGCGTGCTCGAGGAAACCGGCCTGCTGCCGCACCTCAACCCGGGCGTGATGGGCGCCGAGGACATTGCCCGGCTGCGCCCGGTGTCGGCCTCGATGGGGCTGATGCTGGAGTCGGCCAGCACGCGTCTGTGCGAGCGCGGTGGCCCGCACCTGGGCTCGCCCGACAAGCAGCCCGCGTTACGACTGGCCACGATCGAGGCCGCCGGTCGCGCGGCGGTGCCCTTCACCAGCGGCATCCTGATCGGCATCGGCGAGACGCGGCGTGAGCGCATCGAGTCGTTGCTGGCGCTGCGCGCACTGCACCGGCGCTACGGTCACTTGCAGGAGGTGATCGTGCAGAACTTCGTGCCCCATCCGGGCACCCGCATGGCCGACCACCCCGAGGCATCGCTGGGTGAGCACCTGTGGACCATTGCCGTGGCGCGACTGGTGTTCGGTACGCGCACCGCGATCCAGGCGCCGCCCAACCTGCGTGCCGATCACCTCGGCCAGTTGCTGGCCGCCGGCGTCGACGACTGGGGCGGGGTGTCGCCGGTCACGCCCGACCATGTGAATCCGGACCAGCCATGGCCGACGCTGCAGCGCCTGGCCGTGCTCACTGCCGATGCCGGGCACCGGCTGGTGCCGCGGCTGGCCGCCCACGCCCACCATGTGCGCGATGCGCAGACCTGGTTCGACCCCGCATTGCGGCCGCATGTGTGGCGGCGCAGCGATGCCCAGGGCCTGGCGCGGCCCGACGGCTGGACACCCGGCGGCGCCGCGGCTGCGCAATGGCCACCGCAGCTGGAGTCGCCCTCGACCGCGCCGCCGATCGCAGCCCCCGCCCTGGTGCTGCCCACACCGGCCCAGCAGGCGCTGGCGCGCTGCCTGCAGGTCGGCGAGCCGGCGGCCGCGGACATCGCCACCCTGTTCGAGGCGCGGGGCGCGGATGCCCTGCAGGTTTGCGCGGCGGCCGATGCCCTGCGGCGCGAAGCCAACGGCGACGTGGTCGGCTATGTCGTCAACCGCAACATCACCTACACCAACGTCTGTGGGCATCGCTGCCTGTTCTGTGCGTTCGCGCGCGGTCGCCGGCATGAGTCGCTGCGCGGCCCGTCCTACGAGTTCGACCTGGCCGAGATCGTGCGGCGCGCGGTCGAGGCCCAGGGACGCGGCGCCACCGAGGTCTGCATCCAGGGCGGCATCCACCCGGGCTACGACGGCGGCCACTACCTGGACATCGTGCGCGCCGTGAAGGCCGCGGCGCCCGGCTTGCATGTGCATGCCTTCTCACCGCAGGAGATCACGCAAGGCGCGCGCACGCTGGGCTTGCCGGTGGTGGAGTTTCTGCGGTCGTTGCGCGCCGCCGGGCTGGGCAGCCTGCCGGGCACGGCGGCGGAGATCCTGCACGACGATGTACGCAGGCAGATCTGCCCCGACAAGATCGACACGGCGCAATGGCTGGCGGTGGTGGAGGCCGCGCACGAGGCGGGCCTGCCGACCACGGCCACCATCATGTTCGGCCACGTCGAGCACGCCGGCCACTGGGCTGCACACCTGCTGGCCTTGCGCCGTCTGCAGGCCCGTACCGGGGGCTTCACCGAGTTCGTGCCGCTGCCGTTCGTCGCCGCCGAAACGCCGATGTTCCGCCAAGGTCGCTCGCGCAGCGGCCCCACGCTGCGCGAGGCGGTGCTCATGCACTCGGTGGCGCGCATCGTGCTGCACCGGTACATCGACCACATCCAGGCCTCGTGGGTGAAGATGGGGCCGCAGGGTATGCGCATCTGCCTGGGTGCCGGCGCCGACGACTACGGCGGCACCCTGATGGACGAGTCGATCAGCCGCGCCGCGGGCGCCGGACACGGCCAGTGGCTGCAGCCCCAGGCCATCGAATCGTTGATCGTCGACGCCGGGCGCATCCCGGTGCAGCGCAGCACGCTGTACCAGCCGGTGCGCACGGTGCCCGCCTCGGTGACGGCGCCACGGATCGTCTCGCTGGTCGCGCATGCTTAGGGTCGGATACAAGGCTTCGGCCGAGCAGTTCGCGCCGGCAGACCTGCTGCGCTTTGCCGTGCAGGCCGAGCGCGGCGGGCTCGACTCGGTCTTCATCAGCGACCACTTCCAGCCATTCCGCCACACCGGCGGGCACGCCCCGTTCTCGATGGCCTGGCTGGGCGCGCTGGGCGCATGCACCGAGCGCGTGGTGATGGGTACCAGCGCGCTCACGCCCACGCTGCGCTACCACCCGTCGGTGGTGGCGCATGCTTTCGCGACGCTGGGCGCGATGTTTCCCGGGCGCGTGGTGCTCGGCGTGGGCACCGGTGAGTCGCTCAACGAGGTGGCGCCCACCGGCATCGAATGGCCGGCGCCGGGCGAGCGCACCGCGAGGCTGCGCGAGGCGGTCGATCTGATCCACCGGCTCTGGAGCGGCGAGCGCGTGAGCTACGCGGGGCAGCACTACCGCACCGTCGACGCCATGCTCTACGACCTGCCGGCGCAGCCGGTGCCGATCTACATTGCCGCTGCCGGACCGGTGGTGGCACGCATGGCCGGCGCACGCGGCGAGGGTTTCATCTGCACGAGTGGAAAGCCGCCCGAGCTGTACCGGCAGACGCTGCTGCCCGCGCTGGCGCAGGGGCTGGAGTCCGCTGGCCGTGCACCGCAGTCGATCGACCGCATGATCGAGGTGAAGTTGTCTTTCCATCGCGATCGGGAGCAGGCGCTGCATCACACGCGCTTCTGGGGTGCGCTGGCACTGGGCAAGGAAGAGAAACTGGACGTGCAGGATGCGCGCGAGATGGAGCGGCGCGCCGATGCGTTGCCGATCGAACGCGCCGCCAGTCGCTTCATCGTGACGAACGACCCCGACGAAGTCGTCGAGCGCGTGCGGCCGTATGTCGAGCTTGGCTTCGGGCACCTGGTGTTCCACTCGCCGCAGCCCGATCAGGCGCGCTTTCTCGAGGACTTCTGCGCGCAGGTGCTGCCGCGGCTGCGGCGCCGCTTCCCGTAGGGTGAACAGGCCCTGGCGCGCTTGGTGGAAGCGACCAGGGCCAGCGCCCGCCTCAGATCGGCCGCGGCACGTTCCAGCCGCTCAGGCCCTGGGCATAGATGCGGCCTTCGAGGGTGCCGGGGTCGAGCACCGCGGCCTTCGGGCTGCTGCGATCGCCCCGTGTGTAGTCGTAGATCACGCGCTCGGTGGTAACCATCGAAAAGCTGCCGGAGGCGTCGACGAATGTGGCCTCGCTGGCGGTGATGGCCTGGTGCCATTCGGGGTCGCGCCGCACAGCGGTCAGGTCGTCGAGGTTGCGGAACCAGAACTCCTCGATGCCGGAGACGGCTGAGGTGTCGCCGCGCTCGAACAATGAGCCGGCGAAGTTGGCAGCGTCTATGGCCACCGGGTGGTTGCGGATGGCCTTGCGCAGCAGCGGCCGCCGGTCATTGAGCCGGCGATAGGTGTCGGCATGCGGGCCGCGCCAGGCCGCCTCGAACTCCGCCTGGGTGAGCCCGGGCTTGCGCTTGAGGAAGTGGACGAGCTTGACGCCGCCGCACCCGCCTTCGAAGCCGGGTTCCTCGAGCACGGCCTCGTCGGTGGCCAGGGTGATGACGAAGTTCGGATCGCCGAACTTGTGCGGCTGCATGCGCACCACGTAGTCGCGCACGCGGGTCGAGGCCAGCACGTCGTCGTAGCTGTCCACCACATGCTCGGCGTAGTTGTCCCACTGCATGTCGGACAGCGGGTGGATGAGCATGCCGGGCTCGATGCCGCTGACCGAGTAGTGCTGCACATAGCGGCGGAACAACCGCATCACGTCAGGCGTGCTGATCATCAGCGCGACGTGGATGATGCCCCACTCGTAGAAGTACCGCTCCTGGGTGTCCTCGCGCTTGCGGCGCGCGGCGAGTAGGAACTTGATCAAGGTGACGCCTCCTGGCCATGCGTTGTCGGTGTGCGCGCATGGTAGGCAGCGGCCTGCCAGTGGAGAAATCGAATCTGGCGATGGCCAGGATCGGTTTCGATGGTGGCTGATCAGCGCTGCGTGCGCACGCCGGCGATGGATTGCTGCAGCCGGTCGCAGTGGCTGACGAGCAGGCGCTCGAGGTGCGCGCGGGCGTCGGCGAAGCGCGGCGTGGGCACGGGCACCGACACCGCCGCGAGCTCGCCGTTGGGCAGCACGATGGCGCGCGACACGGCGCAGATGCCCAGCGAGTTCTCTTCCAGGTCGCTGGCCACGCCGCTGGCGCGCACCCGGTCGAGTTCGGCGGCCAGCACGTCCCACGAGGTGATGGTGCGTGCGGTCAGGCGCAGCAGCCGCAGGCGCGAACGCAGGTTGTGCAGTGCCGGCAGCGGCAGGGCGGCCAGCATCGCCTTGCCCGGCGCCGTGGAGTGCAGCGCGAACGACACACCGATGGCCGATTCGGCGCGCAGCCGGTGCACGCCGGCGGCAATCTGATCGACGAACACCAGCTTGTCGCCATCGAGCACGGAGAGGTCCACGGTTTCACCGCATTCGCGCGAGATCTCCTGCAGCGTCGGCCGTGCGAGCTCGGCGATCTCGAAGCGAGTGGCGGCGGCCAGCGCCAGCAGCGCAGGGCCCAGGCGCACGCCGCGCGTGGGTGAGGCGGCGATGACGAGGTTCTCGGCATCGAGCGCGTCGACGATGCGCTGGATGGTCGAGCGCGGCAGCGCCAGCAGCTTGGCCAGCTCGCCCAGCGAAAGGCCATCCGGATGGTCCTTCAGTGCGCGCAGCACCGCCGCGGCGCGGGCGATCACCTGCACACCGTTGCGGGGCTCCGGTGGCTCGGTGGCGTTGCCTGCGTCATCGGCAGCGGGTGGGCGGGATGAGGGTCGGGGCATGGAATGCCGCGCATTGTGCCGGCAGCCCGCAACCAAGGGTTAACCCCAGTGTGCAGCGGCCGTGTTGTCGTCCAAAGTTCGCGTCACCGAACCGATTAGCGATACAACTGTACCGCGGTACGGTTCAGTATAACCCACTGACCCGCGCGGCCAACCGTCGCGCACAAGGAGCACCGATGGTCCGTATCCGCGGCGTGAAATTCCAGGAGAACCTCAAGAACGACATGGGGCTCGAGTTCTACGACCTGAGCCACCCCTGGGGCCTGGGGCAACCGTGCTGGCCCTACTTCGAGGATGTGAAGATCGAGCGGCTGCACAACATGGCCAAGTCCGGCGTATTGACGCAGCGCATCACCACGGTGATGCACTCGGGTACGCACATCGACGCGCCGGCGCACGTGGTCGAAGGCACGCCCTTCATGGACGAAGTGCCGCTGCCGCACTTCTTCGGCACGGGCGTGGTGGTGTCGATCCCGAAGAAGAAGTGGGAGGTCATCACTGCTGCCGACCTCGAGGCCGTCAGCCCGCAGATCCGCGAGGGCGACATCGTCATCGTCAACACCGGCTGGCACAAGCACTACGCCGACAGCCGCATGTACTACGCCTACTCGCCGGGCTTCTACAAGGAAGCCGGCGAGTGGTTTGCCAAGAAGAAGGTCAAGATGATCGGCACCGACACCCAGGCGCTCGACCATCCGCTGGGCACGGCCATCGGCCCGCACGGCCCGGGCTGGCCCAACGGCCTGCTGCCACAGGTCAACCAGGAGTACGAGAACCTCACCGGCCGCAAGGTGATCGAGGACTTTCCGGAGTGGGAGCCCTGCCACCAGGCGATCCTGAAGTACGGCATCTGCGGCATCGAGAACGTGGGCGGCGAGATCGACAAGGTCACCGGCATGCGCGTGACCTTCGCCGCATTCCCGTGGCGCTGGGTGGGTGGCGACGGCTGCATCGTGCGCCTCGTGGCCATCGTCGACCGCAGCGGCAAGTACCGCTTCGAGAACGGAAAGGGTTGAACGCGATGTGGGTCACCCGCTTCGGCGAGGCGCCACCGTACGAGGCGCCCAATCACTTCGACGTGCGATCGCTGCGGCTGCAGGGCTTTACACCGGGCGGACCCGAGAAGTTCTGGGTCGGCCTGTCGCATTACTTGCCTGG